>Ga0335078_10007964_pt1 | contig 15739 bp, 15 predicted proteins | sample Lox_Sample_32_FD_206711 | JGI IMG/M metagenome (GOLD analysis project Ga0335078, IMG submission 206711) | Soil microbial communities from Loxahatchee National Wildlife Refuge, Florida, United States - Lox_Sample_3.2 | ecosystem: Environmental > Terrestrial > Soil > Wetlands | place: USA... | reverse complement strand
ACCAGACGCTGATCGGGGCATGGCCGATTTGCGAGGACGAATGGAGCAACCTCGTGCCTCGTTTGCAGGAGTATGTGATCAAGGCGACGCGGGAAGCGATGATCCACACCAGGTGGACGCGGCCGAATGAGGCGCACGAATCGGCGCTGCGCGAGTTTGTCGCGGGCGTGGTCGATCGAAAGGCAAACGGGGAATTTTGCTCGAGTTTCGACCGGTTTCAGCAGCGGACCGCGTTGTATGGCATGTTGAACGGACTGGGGCAGGTTGTGCTGAAGGCAGTGGCGCCCGGCGTTCCTGATTTTTACCAGGGATCGGACTTATGGGACTTGCGGCTCGTCGATCCGGATAATCGCGGCCCGATCGATTTTGACGCGCGAATGGCGCGGCTCGCAGCGTTGCGTAACGCGCCCAGCAGCGATTGCCCCGCATACATTCAGGAGTTGCTCGATCATTGGCGAGACGCGCGCGTGAAAATGCACGTCATGACAAAGGCGCTGGCGGCCCGGCACGATCATCGAGAACTCTTTCAAAGCGGCAACTATCGCCGGCTGAATGCGAGCGGCATGCAGGCGAGGCGCGTGATGGCTTTTGCGCGGTCGAATGACGGCGAATGGGCGATTGCCGCTGTGCCGCGCTGCGTTGCGTCGGTTGATGCGCCCGTGGCCGACGGCGATCGCCGCGAATTCTGGCGGAAGACCTCCATCGAATTGCCGGAGGATGCGCCCAAGCGGTGGACGAATATCCTAGCGGGTGGTCAAGGCGCGATTCAGGCTGCGGATGGTGCGCTTACTTTGGGCGAGGCCTTCGCGGATTTTCCGGTGGCAATTTTGCTACCTGCCTAGAGACAGGCGCATTCTGCGGCGCGAAAACGCGGTTCGGGTTCGCGGCGCGCCGAGGCCAGAAAAGCGGTGCGCACCAAAGGCCGAGCCGGGCGGCAATCCGCAGGACGCAAAGCGGCACTTGCTCGCGCGAGACGCTCTTAGCGCCGCGCATCCCGATTCAACTATAATCGCCGCGGAGGTGGCTTTATGGCTGCAGCGGTGTGGAAGGGCGCGCTCAGTTTCGGCTTGCTCTCGATTCCCATTCGGCTTTATTCGGCCGCGCGCAGCGAGCGCACGGTCCTGCATCAACTCCACGACAAGTGCCATACGCGGCTCCGGCAGCCTCTCTTTTGCCCCACGTGCAAGCGGATCGTGAAACGCAGCGAAGTGGTCAAGGGATACGAGTACGAAAAGGGGCATTACGTCATCGTCACTCAGGAAGAACTGAAGAAAATTACGCCGGAGAACGGCGGGGGGATGGAGCTGCTGGCATTCGTCAAGAAAGATCAGATCGATCCGATATACATGGACACGTCTTACCTGGCCATGCCGGACAAAGGCGCGGATAAAGCCTATCAGCTGTTGACGAAGGCTCTGGAAGACACGGACGAAGTCGGAATCGCGCGATTCACGATGCATCAGCGCGATTACACCGTTTTTGTGCGCGCGCGCGAGCACGGGCTGACGCTGCACACCATGTATTTCGCAAACGAGATCCGGCAAGTTGCGGGATACGGAGAAGCGCCCAAGAATTTGCAGATCAAGCCGCAGGAAATCGCGCTGGCTCAGCAGTTGATCGCGAGCCTAACGGAGGATTTCAAGCCCGAGAAATATAAGGACACCTTCCAGGAGCAATTGCGCGCGCTCGTGGAGGCCAAGCGGAAAGGCAAGGCGTTTGTGGAGAGAACCGCGCCGCAGCAGCCGAAGGTGATCGACATGATGGAAGCGCTCAAGCAGAGCTTGCGGAACCGGCCAGCGGCCGCTCCGGGACCAAAGCGGCGCCGGGCCGCACCACATCAGCGGCGAGCCGCGAGCTAGGACGAAGCGCACGCATCGCGTGCTCGCGGGCGCGGTGACCCTCAGTTGGGGCCAATTTTTTCAGCTAAAGAGCAAGTGGACCCAGCCGGCAATTTCCGGAGATGGGTTAGGCCGTCTTGCTGAGTCCGGGATGCGCGATCGACGCCTCAGGCACGCCACTAGAAGTCGCGATGCGGCGATAAAAGCGGATATCGCAAACGTCGCAGCGGTAGGGAAAGAATCGCAGATAGCTGAGCACGTACCGCTCGAGCAGGCCGCGGCGGTGGGACCGCGACACGCGTTCGCTTCCGCAGGAGGGACACGCTCTTTGAGTTGTGTAGAAGTTTTCCATTTCCACTCGCTTATGCGGCCGGGGGGAAGAGAGAGAGGCGATTTTCTTCTCGGATCGCGCGAATGATCGCCATTTCCACATCTGTCGCGCAACCGGGCCAGCGGACGACCGCGAACGCGCCTTTGCTGAGCCCTTCCAGGCGGGTTTCGCGATCAGTCGCTCGAACCATGACGACTATACGTGGATTCTTGCGCGCGCCGTCGCTCACCTGTGCGAGGTCCGTGAAAGAACCGTCCGGCAAATGCCAATCGGAGAAAATCAGCTCAAAAACCTGCCGGGATATTACATCGGCGGCCTGAGCCAGATTGGAGCACACTGTGACATCCAGCGAGAGATCTTCCAGCGCGCGAAACAAAGCTTGGCGGATTTCAAGTTCAGGCGATACGACAAGAACGTGAACATGTCGTTGTTGTGGAGGACGATCGTGAACGGGAAAGGTTCGAACCGTAGCGGGTTGTGTAGGGAGCGTCAGCGTCGGCATTGGAAATCCGCCTGTGTGACCAGACCCTCAATTATTGCCAATGACGCGCATCCGACAATACAGGCTTTGCTGTAACGGGCGTCGCGCAGTCTAGGTATGCCTTTCGTGGTCGGGCGAAGAAAAGCTTTCGGTTAAGTGGTGCGTATTCAGCGAATGCTCGGCCTCGACACAATCGGCGTGATCGCAGGGACACGCCCCGCGGCCAGCCGAACTCGCGTCTTTGCAGGCGGCGCTGCAGAATCGGTCCTCCGTTTCCACCAAGCATTGGCAGGGATGATGAGCGCATTTCATAAGGCTTTCCGATTGCATTCAGAACTCTCAATCCAGGGCGGGCATAGACAGATAGCCGGGGTGGGACTCACGCGGCTTTTTTCATAAATCCTGAAACCAAGAGAATTTCTGTCGCTTGCAGTAGACCTCCCTTTCAGGCGGCGACGGCAGACGCAGCCTTTACCGCCGCGAGCGCGGGGCTTGGCTTTGCAGCCGCGGGCCGCCTTCCCTCGCGGCGATGGGGTTGCAGATACAGGCTACGGAGTTTGTTCGTTATCGACAGCGCGAAGTCATATTTTTCCTGGCTGATTAACTTGAATCTTTGGATGAGCCTGCAATTCGGATGGTCGAGTACTTCCGAGGCAATGGCGATCAGGTCTTCCCAATCGTGCCATTCGCCGATGGCGTCTTTGCTTTCGCCGAGAGCGTGAATGAATTCCTTATCTGAGCCGTTTCCGCCCATTTGAAGCACGTAGCGGAGCTCTTTCACCTTGAGCCGGTAGGGATGCAAATTTCGGCGGTTCAAATTCAGCGGGCCGGCCAACTCGCTGGAAAGTTCGAGAGCCGACGCGGCCGCCTGGGCCCGAGCTGCTCCCGGCGATGACGAGCGAGACCTTTGGGGGCGTGTTCCCAAAAAGCTTTCGAGGCGATTTTCGGTTTTCTTGAGTTTTTTGCGGATCGCCGGCCAATCTTGCTTGACCGCCCGACGCAAACGGCGAGCGCGGCGGTGGCGCTGAACTCCCAGATGCTCGAGCAGTTGAATGAGGCACTCTTCCTCGCCGTCGACATGAATTGCGGAGGCATCGGAGGTCAGGACGTCCATATCGCGGATCTTGCCCGCCTTTTTTCGCAGGCCCGCCAGCAAGTCCAGTAGCCGGCGCTCGTTCCGTCCTGAATCAAAGCGGAACGCGCTCATGGTGGCTTCAAAACGGCGAATATGTGTGCGCAGTTTGTGAACTTCTTTTGGATTCGATTGCTTCGCGCCTTTCTTGACGGCCTTGCGCAGTTTTTTGAAGTCGTCTTCGATACGGGTTACATCCAGTGCCATGAAGCTTTGCCTCCACTTTAACTCCGCTGTAGCAATGAATACACAATAGCGCGCGCCCGTTGCGGCCGGACATACCACGATGCATGTAAGCGTCGGACCAAACCGCTCTGCGGGAGGAATTTATTGACCGCCGGTTTGGATAGTGATCAGCTTCTGGTGCGAACAGAAAGGACGAAGGACGAAGGCTCGCGCTGAACCTGAAGCGCTCCTTGGATTCGACGCCTATGCCTCACGTTCCATTTCGAATTTCACCGATGCTTGCGGAGCTGACCGATGCGCCGTTCGCAAGAGGCGACTGGGTGTTTGAGGAGAAATACGACGGCGTGCGGCTGGTTGCATATAAGGAGGGTCCCAACATTTCGCTGATCTCGCGCAACGACATCAATCGCGCCGACCGGTATCCGGAAATTGTCGCGGCGATTCGAAAGATCAGGGCCGAGACGCTTGTGCTGGACGGGGAGGTGGTCGTTTTCGACGCGAAGCAGATTTCGCGCTTCCAGTTGTTGCAGCAGAGCAAAGGGCGCCCGCAATATGTTGTCTTCGATTGTTTGTATAAGAATGGCAAGGACCTGCGGAAAGAATCTCTGGCCGCGAGGCGGAAAGCGCTCGAGAAATCGGTGAAACCCTCGGGTGCGCTGATTCTCGCGGCCCGCTTAGCTGCCGACGGGCTCAAGGCGTTTCAAATCGCGAAGAAGCGCGGGCTGGAGGGAATTATCGCCAAGAATGCGGGCGCTCCTTACATCGAGGGGCGGACCAGCCAATGGCTCAAGGTCAAGGTACATCAGGAAGATGAGTTCGTGATCGGCGGGTTCACGAAACCAGGCGGCGTCCGGCAATATTTCGGCGCGCTGTTGCTGGGCGCCTATACCCGCGACGGCAAGCTGCACTACGCTGGAAAGGTAGGAACGGGTTTTGACGAAAAGACGCTCGCTTCTCTTCACCGCCGATTGCAAGGGCTCGTTCGGCCGAACTCTCCGTTTGTTGAGGACCCGCGCGAAAAAAGTGCGACCTTCGTGGAGCCGAAACTCGTGGCGCAAATTTCCTACGGCGAATGGACAGAAGACGTGAAACTGCGTCATCCGGTGTATCTTGGGCTGCGGGATGATAAGAGAGCGAAAGAAGTGGTGATGTGACTGCAGACGGATGAATTGCCGGAGCGAATCCGGCAGGAGCGGTGAGACTCATGGCACTCGAAAAGTACCGAGCGAAGCGCGATTTCAAAATCTCGCCGGAACCCCGGGGCGCGGCGCGCGCGGCGAACGCAACGGAGCCTCGCCTGCAATTCGTGGTGCAAAAGCATCGCGCCACACAGCTCCACTACGATTTCAGGCTGGAATTCAACGGCGTGCTGCTTTCGTGGGCCGTGCCGAAAGGGCCGTCGCCCGACCCGGCAGTGAAACGGCTGGCCATGCAGGTGGAGGATCATCCGCTGGAATATGGCGGATTCGAAGGCGTGATTCCCGAAGGGGAATACGGCGGCGGGACGGTGATGGTGTGGGACAAAGGATACTGGGCGCCCGAAGTGCCGGACGTTCAGAAAGCGCTGGAAAAGGGCGACCTGAAATTTACGCTGTTCGGAAAAAAACTGCGCGGCTCCTGGGTGCTCGTACGAACGCGAGGGTGGGGCGGCAGCACGGACGGGAAATCGTGGCTTCTGATCAAGCACCGCGACGAATACGCTTCTACCGTTGATATTGTCACCGAGCAGCCGCGATCCGTTGTCACGAGGAGGTTGCTCGCCGGCATTGCGCGCGACGGGGGCGGCGACGTGGAGAAAGCGGCGACCGGCGATCCGGCGAAGGCGCCGGCGCAAGCTGTGGCAAAACCCGCCGCCAAGAGGCGGGCGAAGCGTCAAAAATCCTGAGCGCGGACCGCAAATTCTCCGTACATAATTTTCTTCCTGCATTTACCTGCATTCGTCCATCGAAGCTTCGCCGCTATAGCGTTACCGTGAAACTTCAGCCCAAAATTTTGCGGGGAGACGTCCGTAATGAAAGCTGTGAGTTATGGAACGACGCATAAAATGGAAGCCGGCAATCATCCAAAGCCTTGACTCAGCGTCGGACGCCAGTCGCAAATTAATTCGCATACCTATTTGTGAAGGAGGGACAGATGCCGAGATACGGAAGGAAAGCGCAAAGCTCGGTGAGAAGCGCGATGCGTCGCAGAAAGCATGGGACGCTCCGGTCGGGCAGGGGCGGCAAAGGGGGGCGCGTGAAGAGCCGAAAACAGGCAATCGCGATCGGTCTCTCCGAGGCGCGCCGCAAAGGCGCGAAAGTGCCGTCACGCCGTCGCGGAGGAAGGCGAAGCGGGAAACCGAGCTAGGCGTCTCGCGGTGCTCGTGCAGCCGGAGATGACTGCTAACCCCTCGCGTTCGCTTCGGTCACTGGAAAGCCAGGCCCGTAAATTGCCCGCAACCTCGCGTTGTGATCTGCGGCGGCCCGGCGCTTGGATTCGCATTGACCTCGTAATACCAGTCGGAATTGCTCGGGAGGCTTTTCTGCCAGGGCGCCGCGACAGTCGTCGGATTGCACGACGCGTTGTTCACGACCAGTAAGCTGCTGCGCGCGGTCAAGGAAGGGAACAAGGGCCCGCTGCAGGTCGAAGTGCAATTCGCAAAATAGGCCCGACAACCATTCGTTGTGCAGTTTGAAGCAAGCGAGGTGGTTCCGCAATTTGCGCTGCACTTCCACTGACCGCTGGCGGCAAGCCATTCATGGCCTGCACCCGGCCCGGCGCTAATCGCCACGGTGATTGAAGTAAAGCGTCCAGCATCGTTCAGGTTGTAAGAGACGTCACCGACGCCGGCTTTGGCATCATTGGTATTTTCTTCGCAGGCGGCTGATGGGCACTGCATCCATCCAGTTCCGTTGCCGCTGCACTTGCTTGTGGTTTCGCAGACGGCTGTTATGTGCGTGGATGTGGTTGTCAGCGCGACAATACCGACGACGGTTATCGCGCCTGCGCTGGTTGGCTGCTGAAGCTGGATCGTGCAGGACTTGCTGGCGCCGCGGCAGGCGAAACCTGAATTGGAGTCTGAGCCGAGGACGTAGGACCAGGCCGGCGCCGGACTGCTTATGGCGAAAGCCGTCGAATGCACAAACAACGCGGTCGCACAGAGCACGCCGGCTGCAAGTGCCAGTTGCGAGCGAATGGAGGCTGAGGCTGGCCGCATTTGCATACATTCTCCAGGTGCGACCTCAATCACGTGGAAATAAAATCAGAAGATCTGGTGCCCGGAGTGGGAGTCGAACCCACACGGCCTTGCGGCCAAGGGATTTTAAGTCCCCCGCGTATGCCATTCCGCCACCCGGGCGGGCTGACATAACTCTAATTCATGCAACCGGGTACTTCAAGATTTGGCGGCTTGTGTGGCGCGCGGCGCTGCAATCATCTGCCGCGTTTTATTGTATGATTCGATCACATGGGAGCTGAGCGAACGGACCTGAAGCGTCCGATTACGTACTGGATAGGCGAAGGCGCAGGGTGGCTCCTGCAGCATGTGGTCACCGGGCTAGCTGCGACCGGCCTCACTCCGAATATGTTCACGTATCTAGCGCTGATCGTGAACTCGTGTGCAGCGGCGCTTTTTGCGACGGGCCAGTTTCGATTTGCGGCAGGCGCGCTTTTTCTCGCCGCGTTTCTCGATATGGCGGACGGCCAGGTGGCGCGACGCTCCGGGCAAGTCACCGCGTTCGGAGCATTCCTCGATTCGACTCTCGACCGCTACTCCGACCTCGGGCTGTATATGGGCCTGGTCGTTCACTACACGCTGATCGGCCGCACGTTCTACATGGTGCTGGCCGCGATTGCCATGGCCAGCTCATTCATGGTGAGCTATTCGCGCGCGCGGGCCGAATCGCTGATCCCGTCATGCAAAGTGGGCTTTATGGAGAGGCCGGAACGGCTCGTTTTGCTGATTCTCGGCGCGCTGTTCAGCCGCATGGCGCAGGCGCTTTGGGTGATTGCGGCGATCTCGACGATCACGGTGATTCACCGAGTCGTTTACACCTGGCAGGAACTGCGTGCGGGGCGTTCACTTCCCGGCGCCGGTCTCTCTCAAATTTCCTGAGAAATTTCCGCATTTCCTCGTTTCAGCGACTCCTCGACCGGCGCGGCAACAATCTCCTGAACCTGACGGACCAAGGATGACAGCTCCGTGCGCTCGAGCCGGGATACGTCAATCGTGTCGTGCAAATAAACCGTGATTTTTCCGGGATGCAACATCCAGTGGCCGGTGCGGAAGAATTGATATGAGCCGACGATGCTGATGGGCACAATGGGCACAGCGAACTGCTGCGCGAGATTGAAAATTCCCTTTTTGAATTCGTGAACGTGGCCGTCGCGCGTGCGCGATCCCTCCGCGAATGCAATCAAGCTGACGCCGGCATCGAGCGCTACCTTGGCGCGCTGGCTCATGATCTGAAGGCTTTCGCGGCTCGGCTTGTCGGGCACGGCGACATTTCCGAAACGGCCCATCATCCAGCCGTAGACGGGAACCTTGAAGTGCGATTCCAGCTCGAAGCCGCGCACGAACTGCGGAATCGCGGAATAGATGACAAATGGATCGAAGATGTTCACGTGATTGCAGATGAAGATGCTGGTGCGGTTCGGATCGAAACCGGCCGCGCGCCGGACTTCGAATTTCACTCCCGCGATGCGGAGGATGTTGCGGAAGAAGGCGCGCTGCGGCCAGTCATTCTTGCGCGGATCGATGAAAATGCCGAGAAGAACGAGAAGCGCGCCCACAATGAAGAAATGCAGCCCGCTCAAGGTCCAGAGCACCAGAGAGCGGACGGCCAGCCAGAGCCGCTTCATACGATCACGTCCAGCGCAGACGGCAAGATCTCGACGGAGCGGCATTGCAGGCGCATCACTTCGCCATCGATGATCGCGTTAACCGGCCGGTCGAGGTCGAGCTCGATTCGCTGGACCGCCGCGCGGGAAGCCAACGGATGCTTGATGTGGCTGCCGGTGAAAAGCCGGGGGAATGTCCAGAGCAGGCGCAGGCGGCCAATCGGCGACCAGCGGACATATTCGATACGCGCATCGCCGGGGTCGGCATCGGGGGCGATCATCATGTTGCCGCCGGTGAATTTGCTATTCGCGAAGGCGAGAAAAAGGCACGCGCGCTTATCCCATTCGATCGTGTCATCGAGCCGATGAGGGAAGGGAACGTGCTGCAGGTTCGCGAGCCTCGCAAGCACGCCGAACACGTAGCCCAGCTGACCCCAGCGTTTGAATTTGCGATTGGCGACCTCGCCGGCGTCTGCTGCGAAGCCGAGATTCAGCATGTTGATATAAAAAATATCGCCATCGACGTGGCGCAGGCGGATCACGTCGCACGGGCGGTGGCGGCCTTCACGCAAGGCTTCGATCGTGTGCTCCACACCGCGCTTCGTGAAATCGCGCAGGAAAGAATTGCCCGTTCCAAGCGGCAGGAATCCCAGCGACACACGGCCTTGCGTTTCGGACTCAGGGAAAACACCGTTTACGATTTCGAATGCCGTTCCATCGCCGCCAACCGCAAGGAAATTCCGGAAGCCGCGGGCGTATGCGTTCCGAGCGAGATCGATTCCTTCGCGGGCCCGGGTGGTATGCGCGACTTCCAGCTCGATGCCCGTTTCCTGAACGCGCTTGAGCGCAGCAGGCGCGAGTTTGCCGCAGCGCCCGCCGCCAGCGGCGGGATTTACGATGGCCAGAAATTTTTTCATCACGGAAAAGATCGTTAGGATACAGCAGCGGGCGGATATATCACAGGGCCACAACCGATTCCCGGGCTAGCGCGCCGCGAATCTGCGCGGCCAATTCGGCGCGCTTGATTTTCAGCGATGCGGTGCGCGGGAAGTCGTGATCCCAAATGAGGTAGCCGCTGACGCGCTTGTAATTGAGAAGCCGGCGATTGCGGGATGCGATCTCGTTCCCCAACTGCGGAGGCGCGGGTTTGCCCGGCTCCGGATGAATCACGAGCACCAGCTGCTCGCCGCTCATTTTCCGTTCGGGCCAGATGTAATTCGCCGCAAACACGCAGGCCTCTTTCACGGGCAGATCTTCGAAGGCGGCCTCGATCTCTTCTGGGTAGACATTTTTCCCCTCTTCGGTGACGACCATGTTTTTGACGCGGCCAAAAAGTTGCAAATGTCCGGCGGAATCAATGCGGCCGAGATCGCCGGTCAAGAGCCAGCCGTCGACGATGGTTTCGGCAGTCATTTCCGGATCATCGAGGTAGTGCGACATGACCGTCTTGCTGCGCACGACGACATGGCCGATCCCGTCATCGCTGGCGCTCAGGATTTTGACCTCCGCGCCCGGTAGCGGCTTGCCCACCGTGTCTGCGCGGAAAGGCTTCAGGTCGTTCACGGTAATCGCCGTTCCCGCCTCGGTGCAGCCGTAGGCGTTCGCGACCGGGATGCCGAGATCATAGAAGAACTGCAGCGTGGCGGGTTCGGTAAACGCGCCTCCGACGAAAAAGGTGCGCAATTCGCCGCCAAAGCCGCTGTGAACCTGCTTCAGCAGCGTGCGGCTGAGCCCGGTGCGCGGCTTGCGTTTTGTGAATGCTCGATTGACCTTGATGAGCGCATTTAGCGTTCGGCGCTTGGCGGGGGGCAGCTCGTCAAAGCGCTTGCGGAGACCCTGCTCGAGCGATTTCAGAATGGCGGGAACGAGAGTCATATAGGTGATCTTGTATTTCGTGAAGGCTTCGCGGATGTATTCGGGCCGCAGCGTGCGCAAATGCACGACGGTTGCGCCGCAAACGAACGGCCCGATAAAGCCAACCATGAAGTCGATGGCGTGATTCGTCGGCAGAATGCTCAAATAACGTACGCCCGGCCAGAAAGGGTAAAGCGAAGTAAGCGCGATGCATTGCTCGAGATAATTTTCGTGCGTCAGCACGCAGCCTTTCGGCCGGCCGGTGGTGCCGGATGAATAGACGATACAGGCAGGATCCTGACGTTTACGCGGGACGAAGACCGGTTCGCCCGAGTCGCAAAATTCCTCCCAGCGCTTTGCGCCTGCGAGATCGGCATTCGCGGGAGCTTCCGTGACAACGACGGTCGGCGCCTTGAGCGTTTCGAATTCGGGCGCTTTGGCGATCGCGCGCCAGATGTGATGCTCTGTAATCAATACTTCGGCTTTCGAGTGCGCGAGGAGCGCAAGTTGTTCCTGCGGTGAAAGCTTGTAATCGAGCGGGATCAAGACGCCGCCGCAATAGAAGATCGCGTAGGCTGAGATCAGCCATTTGGACTGGTTGGTCATGATGATTGCGGCGCGGGAGCCGTTCTGAAATCCAGCGTCCTGCAAGGCGCGCGCCAGGGGGAGAGCAGCTTCTTTGAATTGCCGGTAGGTCAGGCGCGCTTTCTCGCGATCGCGGTCTGCCTCGATGAGGCATATTTCGTTTGGCCAGCGCTCGAGCGCCGCGCGCAGCGCCTCTCCCAGGCAATTGTATTGTTTGAGGTCGAGCATCAAAGACGCGATTGGATGCGTTCAGCCAGAGTGCGGAAGTCGCTCACGCCCTGAAGCTCGTAGTCGGGCAATTCGATGTGGAAGTGCTGTTCGATGCGTGTAAGCAGATCGAGCGCCTGAAGGCTATTGATGCCCAGCTTCTTGAAGAAATCGTCGCTGGGATTCAGCTCCGCGCGCGGAACTTTGAAATGGTCCGAAGCGAGCCGCAGAATTTCGTCCGTGGTCTGTTCCAGAGATGTCATCCGTTCATTTCACCTTTTGTTGTCACGCATCTCAAGCGCAGCTCAGGGTAGATACGGCAATGCGTCGACACTCTCCACAAATTTGCGCAAGCCGGCTTCGACCGCCGGGCGCGTGAACAGATCGCAGAAAATGTCGATTTCGCGGCGCAGCTCCTCATGCGGAATCGCTTTGATAAAGCGCTTTGCGGCAACCGTGGTCTCGCGATCGAACTTGCCGATTTGTGCGGCGGTCGCGCGAGCCACGCGCAGGGCGCCGCCCTCGGCGACGAGCTGGCTTACCAGACCGACCGATTGCGCCTTCGCGGCATTGATGCTGCGTCCGGTGAAAAGCAAATCGCGAACCAGCGCGTTGCCGAGATCGCGTTTGAGCCGGGGGATGCCGCCGAAACCCGGAATGAGGCCCAGGCGCAATTCGGGAAAGCAGAAACGCACCATTTTATCAGCGACGATCAAGTCGCAGGCCAGTGCGAGCTCAAATCCGCCGCCAAACGTGACGCCGTGCACGGCGGCGATCGTGACCAAGGGGGCCGAGTCGATCGCGTTCATGACGCGATGAATTCGTTCCAGAAAATCGCGCACAGCCGAAAGGCGCTCAACGGCGCGAAGGCCTTGCGAGCGTTCGTATAGTTCGCGCAGATCTGCGCCGGCGCAAAATCCTTCGCTGCGAGCGCTCGAAACGATTAGCGCGTGCGAGTCTTTTTGCAACGCTTCGAGCGCGGAGACAAATTGCTCGAGCTCTTCGAGAGTCGCCGAGCCGATTTCGTTGCAGGGCGCGCGATCGAGGAGTAGCTCGATGGTGCCTTCGGCGACGCGCCAGGAAAGAGTTTTGCCTTGAAAGGTCTTCACGCAGACCTCTTCTGAAAGAGGTTTTCGATTTCAGCGGAGAATCGGGCGGCGATCACGTCGCGTTTGAGCTTTCCGTTGGCCGTGAGCAAGCCCGACTCGATCGTGAACGGCTGGGAAATAAGGTGAAAAGTGCGAATTTGTTTGTAATGCGGCGCCCGCGCGTTCAACGAATCGAGAACGGACTGCACGCGCTCGCTGCTCAACCCATTCGACGAACCATTCGTGCCCGAAGTGACGATCGCAGCCAGATAGCCGCGCTGGTTGCCGAGCAGCATCACTTGCTGCGCCTCGGGCAAGCGCGCGGCAATAGCGTCTTCGATCGGCTCGGGCGCGATGTTGTGCCCGGAATTCAAAATGATCAGATTCTTGAGTCGGCCGGTGATGCGCCAGTTTCCGCCGGCGTCGGCGTCGCCCTGGTCGCCCGTGTGAAACCAACCGCCCGCGAGGGCTTTCGCGGTCTCCGCGGGGCGTTGCCAGTAACCCGGAAAAATGTTTGGGCCGCGGACCAGGATTTCGCCATTTTCCGCAAGCGTCATCTCAATGCCCGGAATGGCAGGACCCACTCGGCCGGGAACGAAGCTCTGCGGATCATCCATCGTGCAAATCGCGGTCGTTTCCGTCAGCCCGTAAACCTGGAGGACGGGAATACCCAGCATCACGAAGAATTGCTGCGTCTCGACCGCGAGCGGCGCCGAACCGCAGATCAGCGCGCGAAGATTGTGGCCGCCGATGCCTTTGCGAATTGCAGGAAACATCGCCTTGTTTGCGAGCCAGAGGCAGAAGGATCCCGCGCGCCGCGTCCGTCCTTTTTCCCGTCGCGTGTATTCCATTTTCGCGCGGCGAAAGACGGCCGCCGTCACTCGGCCCCGCTGCACGATCGATTCTTCGACTTTCGTGCGAACGCGCTCGAGCAGGGTTGGGACGTTGAGGAAATAATCCGGAGAGGCAAGCTTGAGCTCGTCAGCAAGTTTCGTCAGATCGGTCGAGAGGGTCAACACGCTGGAACGCGAGAGCGCGGTCAGCAGCAAAATCCACGAGCCGGCGAAACAGCAAGGCAAATAGTGAAAAATCCGGTCGGGACGCGCGGTGCGGCCCATCAGCTGGTCGAGCCGCGCATTCGTGCACCAGAGCATGTGGTTCACATTGCCCGCGTTGAGCACCACGCCTTTCGGTTCCCCGGAAGTTCCCGAGGTGTAAATGATCGTCACCGCATCGTGATCGGCGTGATGAAAGAAAGGGGCGGACGTCGCTGCTTTCGGCGCGAATGCGCTCTCGACAGAGACGATTTCCGGGCAATCCGGCCATGCCCGGCGGACTGGCTCGATCAGCGCGGAATCGCAAATGACGAGCGATGGCGATGAATCTTTCATCATCCCCGCAAGCTCTGCCGAGGCCTGACGCGAATAAAGAGGAACAGTAATCAGGCCTTCCGCCATGATCGCGAGATCGAGCGCCGTCCAGCGAATACTATTCGGCGCGAGAAGAACGCAGCGATCGCCCGGCTTGAGGCCGCGCGAAGACAGAAACGCGCGCGCTTGCCCGGCGAGCGACAGCAGTTCCGCGGCCGTGACGGAAATAAGTTTTCCGTCGCGCGCCTCTTGCAGGACGGGTAAGCCGCCCGCGTGCTCAAGCCGCCCGAAAATGTCTTCGATGAACGTCACGCGGCCAACACTCCTGAATGCTTTTCAAGAAGCTTGCAAAGTCCGGAACCCAGCGGCGGAAGATAATCCTCCCAGCCGAGAATTCCTTTTCGGACGGGAAATTCCGGATATTGCCGCGCGACATGCTCTTCAAAATAGACGCCCATGCGCGCCATCATGCGGAGATTGCGGGCGACGGTGCCCGCCATCGCGTCGCGAATTTCGTCCGACTGCGCATCAAGCGCTCGCAGCGCCACGACGATGTGATCGGCCAGATCCGGCTCATCGACTTTCATGAGCAGATGTTCGTGACCGCGTTCGCGCATCAGGTTGCGGATGCGTTCATCCATCGTCACGCCGGCGGAGGGCACGCGCGCGGGCATGGAGGTGACGATTGCGTGAAAGCGGGACGAGAGCATGCGATGGCACTGGCGCAGAATGCTCACCAGCTCGTACATGTTGAAGCCATCGGAGGCAAAAATCGGCGCGCCGCCCAGTTTGGCGGCAACTCGCTCGCAGGCGTCGCGGTCGAGCATTTCCATGGCGACGAGCACGACGAAAACCGGCTGCTGCTTTCGGTATTCCTCCACCCCTTTGGCCATCGCGGCGAGATATTTCTCGTAAGCTGCATCGACATCGCGCCCCGATCGATGAAAATAAAGGGTCCGATAGTGACTCGCCTTGTAAGCGCCGGCGGCGGAATGCGCGATCCATTTGAGGATCGACGGTTTCACCGGCCACCAGAACGGGTTAATCGGGCAAACAGCCAGGACGGGCGTTTTGGCGTCCCAGCCTGCGTCGTGCAACGCCTTGCGCCCAAATTCCGGCGGGAGAGGCTCGAACGTCCACGCCGTATCGGTGCCGAGTTCCGTAGCGACACCCAGCTTTCCGAGAATCGCCTGCGATTCGACGTTGCGCGTAATGACGACCGAATCGCTCACATACCGGCGGCACATTTTTTGCAGAGACGGGTCCATCTGGCCGGCTTCGGCGCCATAGGCAATGCTCAGCTTGTTTTGCGCGGAGGCGATGCCAAGAGCGCCAATCATCATCGCCGTAAGCGCGTTCGCAAACTTGCTTTTGAACATCGAGCCTTCGCAGGCTACGACGCCATCATGTTCGCGCACCGCGCGATGGAGAAACGGCGGAAAGACGTCCGGCAAGTACACTTGCCGCGCGTCGCCAAAATAGCCGCGGCTCAGATTGAAATCCTGCGTCATCACGCTGAGCGAAACCTGATCCGGGCCAAGAATTCGCCGCACCTGCCGCAAAATTTCCTCGACGCGAATATCGGAGCCGGTGTTGCGCGTGCCGTTGTACCCGGCAAAAAGCAGCTTTAATCTGTCGCCCTGCTGCCAGGGCTTTCCTGCGCCGAGCATCCATTCGAGCTTGTTCAGCTCGATCAATCCGCTGACCCAGCCTTGCAGAACTAGATCCATCATCGGCGTGAATCCTGTGCAGCGACTGCAGGGACACTCGATTCAACTGCACGTGCCACAGCGGATGAGGAGGGCAAGCCCGCGTTTTTGTAGCTGAAGTGATTTTCACGGCTGAAGCG
>Ga0335078_10007963_pt1 | contig 15740 bp, 11 predicted proteins | sample Lox_Sample_32_FD_206711 | JGI IMG/M metagenome (GOLD analysis project Ga0335078, IMG submission 206711) | Soil microbial communities from Loxahatchee National Wildlife Refuge, Florida, United States - Lox_Sample_3.2 | ecosystem: Environmental > Terrestrial > Soil > Wetlands | place: USA... | reverse complement strand
GGTGATCGACATCAAGCCGGCGCTAATTTGTAGTCCTGACTCCTAAAGCGCGGCCGAGGACCAGAGCATTCGGAGCAGAAAACCGGCAACGTGCGAAAACGGCTGCGATCTTCCTGCGGACTGATCAGGGGACCCAAAGAAAATGTTGTCTCCGACAAGGAGACACGGTAGAGTATGCGCATGACGTTCGCGCCCAACTTTTATTGGTATCGATTTACGGACTTTCATGAACCGCGGCGAGGGGCGCGTCTGTAGGTAAAGGAAGAAAACGAGAGATTCGGCCCACTCGCAGAGAGTGGGCCTTTTTTGTTTTTGGAGAAGACCCAGCGCGAGCGGCAACGAGGAAATCACAATGATTATTTCCATGAAACTGCATTCCACGCGGCAAGAGATTGACGAGGTGACGGAACAAGTGAAGCGCTTCGGATACAAAGTGCACTCGATCGAGGGCGAAGAGCGCGTGGTGATCGGCGTCGTGGGCGTGGGAGACGTGACCGCGTGCATGGAATCCATCGAAGCGATGCCGCAGGTGGAAAAAGTGGTGCGGATCACCGCGCCGTACAAGTTCGTGAGCAAGGAATTCCGCAAGGAGAAGACGCGAATCCGCGTGAATGGAACGGTATTTGGCGGCGAGGATTTCGTGGTGATTGCGGGGCCCTGCTCGGTGGAATCCGAAGAGCAGATCATGCGCGCGGCAGAAGGAGTGGCGAAAGCCGGAGCGAAATTGCTGCGGGGCGGGGCGTTCAAACCGAGGACTTCTCCTTACGATTTTCAGGGCATGGAAGAGGAAGGGCTGAAGCTGCTGCAAAAAGCGAAGAAGGCGACCGGTCTGGCGATCGTGACGGAAGTGATGAGCGACCGCGACGTGGAAATGGTGGCGAAGTATGCGGATGTTCTGCAGATCGGGGCACGGAACATGCAGAACTTCATGCTGCTGAAGGCGCTGGGAAAATGCGGGAGGCCGATTTTGCTGAAACGCGGGCTGAGCAGCACAGTGAAGGAATTGCTGATGAGCGCGGAATATATCGTGGCGCACGGAAATGCGGACGTGATCCTGTGCGAACGCGGGATACGCACGTTCGAGACGGAAACGCGAAATACCTGCGACATTACGGCGATCCCAGTGCTGAACCAGTTGACGCACTTGCCGGTGATTCTCGATCCGAGCCACGCGACGGGGAAGAGGAGTCTGGTGCCGGCGCTATCGCGGGCGGGAGTGGCGATCGGGGCGGATGGATTGATTGTGGAGGTGCATCCGGCGCCGGAAAGGGCGATTAGCGACGGGGCGCAGTCGCTGGATATCGCGCAGTTCACGAAGATGATGGAGGAGTTGAAGCCGTATATCGCACTGTGGCAGGAGTCGAGGAAACCAAGCGCGCTGACAGCGGCCAGCTGAGGAGTAAAGCTGCAGAAACGTCATTCATTTATTTCACTGTACAAATTGTATTAACCACAGTTAATATGGCCCTCTCTGAGAGGACTCATGACCGGAGCCTGGTTACTGGCCTCCGCTCTGGCATTGCATTGGCCCGGAGCATTCCCGCAAGCGAAGAGCGCGAGCGTGTGCGGCACGGTGCGCGATCCAACCAATGCGGGCATCGCCTCCGCCAGCCTGAAGCTCTCGAATGAAAACCAAACCTTCAAAACGTCCACCGGCGAATCGGGGAACTTTTGCATTCTTCATCTGGCTGCGGGGGATTACACGCTGGAGATCACGGCGCGCGGATTCCGCCCAGGGCGGCGGCAAATCGAATTGCGGAGCGGTGAGGAAAGGAGGGTGGAGGTTTCGTTGAAACTCGAGACCATCTCGCAGAATGTAACCGTGGAAGGCGTGGCGGGCGGAATCGAAGCGCAACAGACCGCGCGCACTGATGTAACGTCCACGTTGATCGCGCGGCTGCCGAGCGAGAGCACAAACGCTGCGCTGAGTTCAATCATGACGCTGGCTTCCCCCGGGGTGGCTGCGGATTCCAACGGCGTGTTTCATCCGCTTGGAGAACACGCAGAGACTTCCTTCAGCGTGGATGGCCAGCCCATCTCCGATCAACAAAGCAGGATTTTTTCGAACCAGATTTCCCTGGACACGATTCAGGACATGCAGATACTTCGAGGTGCGCCCACGGCGGAGTTCGGGGACAAGACCAGCTTGATCGCGCTCGTGACGACAAGGTCGGGCTTGAATGAAGGTAAACTGGCTGGAACATTTTCCACAGGTTATGGTTCTTTCGGGACGAGCGAATCGAGCCTCACACTGGCCAGCGGCAGCGAGCGGCTCGGGAATTTTCTGGCTCTGGACGGAGTGAACAGCGGGCGGTTCCTGGATACACCGGAATTTGTGCCGCTGCACGCGCACGGAAACGCGGAGAATCTCTTCGACAGAAGTGATTACCGGCCTAGCGATGTGACTTCAATTCACGTGGATCTCTCTGCTGCGCATTCGTGGTTTCAGACCCCGAATACCTACGATCAGGAGAGCGCGGCGCAGGACCAGCGACAGCACATGGCCAGCTTCAATGCGGCATTGGGCTATTCGCGGGTGCTGAATCCGGATTTGCTGCTGACGGGGAATGCCTGGGCCCGCCAGGATCGCGTGGAATATTTTGCTTCAGCGGATTTACTGGCGGACCAGCCGGCCACTCTTTCGCAATCGAGAAGACTGACCAATGCCGGAGCGCGAGCCGACGTGTCATATAGCCGCGGGAGGAATACCGCGAGAGCAGGAATCCAGGTGCAGGCGACCCCGCTTTCGGAAGCGTTCAGCACGGGACTCACGGATCCGGCGTTCAATTCGCCTTGCGTGGACTCGCAGGGAGTTCCGGTGGGCGATCCCTCGCTCACGGAAACATCTCAATGTTCCGGTCAAGGATACGCTGCGAACAGAAGCTTCCAACCCGCGCTCGTAGCGTACGACTTAACGCGCGGGGGAACGCTCTTCAATTTTCAAGGAGCGGCAAACATCTACGAAGGCAGCGCGTATGCAGAGGACAGCAGCAAATTCGGTCCGGTGACGTTGAACCTGGGATTGCGGTTTGACAGTTACTCTGGATTGAGCAGCGGCAGCGGTGTGCAACCCCGCGGCGGGATTTCTTACGGTATTCGAAGCACCGGAACCGGGTTTCATATTTCCTACGCGAGGATTTTTCTCACTCCCTATAACGAGAATCTGGTGCTTTCGAGCGCGACAGGCGAGGGAGGATTGGCAAACGGATCGCTCGGGACGGCCACGGTCGAGCCATTATTCCCAGCGCGGCGCAATCAGTTCAATACCGGCTTCGAGCAATCCATCGGGAATAATGTCAGCGTGAATGGCGAGTATTTCTGGAAATTCACGCAAGGGGCGTACGACTTCAACGTGATCCTGAATACGCCGCTGGCGTTTCCCGTGCAATTCCGCAAGGCCAAGATTGATGGAGGGATGCTGCAAGTCACATTGAAACCGATCCACGGATTCAGCGCGTTCACCAGCCTGGGGCATACAAGGTCGCGGCTGTTCAGCCCGGAGATTGGGGGAATTGATTTTGGGCAACAATACGCACCAGTGGCGCGGCCTGATCACGACCAGAACTTTCAACAGACGACCTATGTACGCTACGAATTCGGGGAACGAGGGCCGTGGATTGCTGCGACGTGGCGATTCGACAGCGGGCTCGTGGCTGTGAGCGTGCCGGATTATGCGACGGCGCTGACTTTGACGGGAGACGAACAGCGGCAGATTGGATTGTATTGCGGCAACGTGTTCGCCACGGTGAACATGCCGCTGCGGTCGTGCAATTCGCCGAACTTTGGAGCCACGCTCATTTCCATCGTTCCCGCCGGGACATTCAATCCGGACACCAATCCGACAAGGATTGCGCCGAGAAATTTGTTCGATCTTGGAGCGGGAGCGGACAATCTCTGGAAGACCGGCAAGTACGCGGTGGGGGTGAAAGTAACGGTAGTCAACATCGCGAACAAGGTTGCGCTCTACAACTTCCTCTCTAGCTTCTCGGGAACGCATTTCGTCGAGCCGCGCACGATTGAAGCGAACCTGACCTTGCATTTCTAGGCCGCCGGAAAAACTGTTTTCAAGAAGAGGTTTTTTCAATAGGCTAGCTGTCGTTGAGGTGGGGCGATGGCAGAGGCTCAGGCTCCGTTGACGGGTGTGGGTGGGTTGGGCAGCACGGCACGGCGGGACTTCTGGTGGGCGGAAATCATTCCCGTCATCATTCTGCTGGGTGGGTTCGGGCTTTATGCGACATGGAGAGCGTTTGAAGGAAAGTTTTTTGAGTGGGGGCCGTATCTTTCGCCGTTTTATTCGCCGCTGATTGATCCGCATCATCACTGGTGGCCGTGGTCTCCGGCGATCCTGATTCTGGGCGGGCCGCTGGGCTTTCGGGCAACCTGCTACTACTACCGCAAAGCGTACTATCGAGCGTTTTTTCTCGATCCGCCGGCTTGCGCGGTAGGTGAGCCGCGACATTCTTATCGCGGCGAGACGAGATTTCCTTTTATTTTGCAGAACGCGCACCGGTACTTTCTGTATTTGTCGGTGTTGTTCCTGGTTTTTCTGTGGAGAGACGCGATTCGCGCGTTTTTCTTTGACGGGAAGCTGGGAGCTGGTGTGGGAACGGTGGTGATGCTGGTGAACGTGGTGCTGCTGACGACGTACACGCTTTCCTGCCACTCGTTGCGGCATCTCGCAGGAGGCAAACTGGATTGCTTTTCATGCGCGACGTTCGGGAAACCGCGATACACAGCCTGGAGATGGATCACGACGCTGAACGAGCGGCACATGCTGCTGGCGTGGGCGAGCCTGATTTTCGTTGGATTGACTGATTTCTACGTGCGGCTGGTGGCGAGCGGGGCGATCCGCGACGTGAGGCTCTTTTGAGCGACCGATTCGAAACGCATGAACATGATGTTCTGGTGATCGGCGCGGGAGGCGCGGGACTGCGCGCGGCGATCGAAGCGCTGGCGCACGGGACGAGCGTGGGCGTGGTGTGCAAATCGCTGCTCGGCAAAGCACACACGGTAATGGCGGAAGGTGGAATCGCCGCGGCGATGGCCAACGTGGACAGCGCGGACAATTGGAAGACGCATTTCCGTGACACGATGCGCGGCGGGAAATTGTTGAACAACTGGCGGATGGCGCAACTGCATGCGCAAGAAGCGCCGGAGCGAGTAAGAGAACTGGAGCAATGGGGCGCGCTGTTCGACCGGACGGAGGACGGGAAGATTCTCCAGCGTGCGTTTGGCGGACACACATACCGACGTCTGTGCCACGTGGGAGACCGAACGGGATTGGAGCTGATTCGAACGTTGCAGGACCGCGGCGTGAGCCTGGGTTTCGACGTGTACATGGAGTGCACGGTGGTGCGGCTGCTGAAGGATGAAGAGCGCTGCGTAGGCGCGATCGCGTACTGGCGCGAGCAGGGGCGATTCGTGATCTTCAAAGCGAAGTCCGTGGTGATCGCGACGGGCGGGATCGGGAAGGCGTATCGGGTGACGTCCAATTCGTGGGAATACACGGGCGACGGCATGGCGTTGGCTTATGAAGCGGGCGCGGATTTGATTGACATGGAATTCGTGCAGTTTCATCCGACGGGAATGGTGTGGCCGCCGGGGGTGCAGGGGATTCTCGTGACGGAGGCGGTGCGCGGCGAAGGTGGAATCCTGCTCAACAAGAAGATGGAACGCTTCATGGAAAGATACGACCCGAAGCGGATGGAACTTTCGACGAGGGATGTTGTGGCGCGCTCGATTTACACCGAGGTGAAAGAAGGGCGGGGCACGGAACATGGCGGGGCGTACCTGGACATTTCGCACAAGGCGGCGGACTACATCGTCAAGAAATTGCCAAGCATGTACCACCAGTTCAAAGAACTGGCGGACGTGGACATCACGCGAGGGCCGATGGAAGTGGGGCCGACATGCCACTACATGATGGGAGGAATCCGGGTGGAGGCAGAGACGGCACAGACGACGGTGCCGGGATTGTTCGCGGTGGGCGAAGCGGCAGCTGGATTACACGGTGCAAACCGGCTGGGAGGTAATTCGCTTTCGGATTTGCTGGTATTTGGAAGAAGAGCGGGCCTTGCGGCAGCTGAACATGCAAAGAAGACCGCCACGCCGAAGCTGGATGATGGGCAAATTCAAGCGGCGGAAAAGGAAGCACTCGCGCCGTTCGAACGGAGTGGGGGAGAGAATCCATACGCGATTCACCGCGATCTTCAGGAGACGATGCAGAACCTCGTGGGAATTTTCCGCACGCACGAGGATATGCAGCGCGCGTTGGTGGAACTCGAGGATCTGAAGAAGCGCCGATTGAGCGCGAGCGTGGAAGGATCGCGGATGTTCAATCCCGGCTGGCATTTGTGCCTCGAGCTGAAGTCCATGCTGACCGTTTCCGAAGCGGTGGCGCGGAGCGCGTTCGCCCGCGAGGAGAGCCGCGGAGCGCACAGCCGGATTGATTTTCCGGATCTGAGCGGGGAGTGGGGCAAGAAACACAATGTTACGCGGCGCGGCGAGGCCGGGCCGACGGTAAGCCAGGACGCCGTGATGGAGATGCCCGCGGAACTCACACAGATTTTGGCGGCAGAGAAGTAGTGGAGGCATGAATGGCAGAGGCGACGATGCACGTGCTGCGAGGAGGCCCGGAAGGCGGGAAAGCCGTGGAGTATCGCGTGCCGATCGCTCCGGGAATGGTCGTGCTTGACGCGCTCCATTATATTCAAGGGCACCAAGCGGCCGATCTCGCCGTGCGGTGGAATTGCAAAGCGGGGAAGTGCGGATCGTGCTCAGCGGAAGTGAACGGAAGGCCGCGGTTGACATGCAAGACGAGAATGGATGCGCTGCCGCTGGACAAGCCGATCGTGGTGGCGCCGATCAAGACGTTTCCGGTGATCAAGGACCTGGTGACGGACGTTTCGTGGAATTACAAAGTGAACAAGAAGATTCCGCCTTTTCAGCAGCGGCCGGGTACGGAATGGAAGATTTATCAAAAGGACGTGGACCGCGTTCAGGAGTTCCGCAAGTGCATCGAATGCTTCCTTTGCCAGAATGTTTGCCACGTTTTGCGCGATCACGACAAGAAGGAACAGTTCGGGGGGCCGAGATTTTTTGTGCGGGTGGCCGGGCTGGAGATGCATCCGCTCGACGGCGTGTCGCGGACGGAATTGCTGCGGGAGGAATTGGGAATAGGATTGTGCAACATCACGAAATGCTGCACGGAGGTATGTCCCGAGGAGATTCACATCACGGATAATGCGATCATTCCGCTGAAGGAGCGGGTTGTAGACGAGTATTACGATCCTCTGGTGTGGCTGGTGCGCAAAATCCGCGGGGTGCCAAAGGCTTGACCTAAGGGGAACTTCGGCAAAAAGGAGGGGCCATGGATCTCAATCTGAAGACGATTTCGAAGTCGGGTATTCCGGAAGCCATTGCCAAAGCCGAGCTATACCGATACCTGAACGAACCCGAGGAGGCGGAATCCATCTGCCGGGATATTCTTGCCGCCGACCCGAAACACATGCTGGGCTTACGGACGCTTGGCCTGGCAATCACCGATCAGTTCATCGGCTCGCCAAGCGACCGGTACGGAGAGGTGGAGAAGATTTTTCAGGGGCTCGCGGATCCCTACGAACGCGAATACTACACGGGGATTTTGCACGAGCGGAGAGTAAAGGCGCAGTTGCGGACGGGACGCTCGGCTCACATACTGCTTCCGCTGCTGGAACGCGCGTTGCAATGTTTCGCCGCTGCGGAGAAGATACGCCCACCGGGAAACGATGATGCCATTCTGCGGTGGAACCGCTGCGTGCGATTGCTGGAGAGCCAGCCTGATTTCCAGAGCGATCAGGAAATCGCGCTGTTTGACGCGCTGGACAGCCCTCCTTCCTAATCGCGAGAAACCCCCAATTTTCAGAGGATACGTTTCGCGTTAGCTCAGTTCCACGCTTCCGTGGCGGAGGAGTTCACCTCGCCAGGCACGAGCTTCAAGATCAGGATCTCGCCGTTGGAATGAAAACTTCCGCCGGTGGCCGTCCGGGCTTCCTTCATTGGGTTATCCGGGAGAATGTGCGCGATTTCGGCGACCAGGCCGGTGCTAGAGAGCGATTTCTCGACGTAATCACGCTCCAGATCAATGTCGGGATCAATTTTGTGCGTGATTCCGTTGTTGCGTTCATCTCGCTCGAACCCGATGTCGTGGGTGGCGGCGCCAACCCAGAGTGTCTGGCCATTTACCGTGAATGGCGCTTTCCAGATGCGCAGGTGATTGCGGGAGCGCACGACGCTGATCGGCTCGGCATGCGCCCAGCCGTAGTCCTGCGGCCGCCCGAAGAGATAAAGCTGGCTCATGGGCATCGTGAGGTAGGACTCTTTCGAAAGACTGTCCAGAACGCCGCGAAGCAGCGTTTCCTTAACGTCGGCGTCCACCTTGACCCATCCCGCGGCGCTGAAGGTTTTCTGCATTTCGTCTTCCGAGCCTAGGATCAGGAAATTGACCATGTCGCCAGGGTCGCCGGCCTTGTCTGAAACGCGACGCGGGATTTTGGATAACAGAACATTGTCAATGCCGGGGATCGAGTTTACTTTCCTGGCGACGATCTGAACTGCCTGACCCGAAGAGGCATCCGGTGCGTAGATTTCGACATGAACAAGGTAAAACCCATCCGCAGAGTCATCGCTGGCTTGGTTGATGCCGAGCGCGAGCCGGCCGCCTATGGGAGCCAGGACGTCGCGGCTCGCGCCGAGGACGAACGGCTGCGCGATGTCCGCATCGCCAATTCTGCCGATCAAGGTGCCGCGGCCCGAATCGTTGAAGGGGAGAACTCTCAATAGATCCTTGAAGCTGCGGCCCAGACCATCGGGCCCGTTATCGACCTTCGCATTCTGATAACGCATCTTGCCGCTGGCGGTCACGACGACGTGTTCGCCGGGATGCACGTCAATCTTCGTGTCCGTCCAGTGGGAGTCGCCCTTGAGCGTAAAATCCTTGGAAATACGCTTTTTACCTTTTGGCGAAAGCGTCTGCGCGGACTGGATGGCGTCGCTCTGCATGTCGGAAGGTGTGGCGTCCTCGCGTACCAACTGAGCGGGTAGCGCGCCGGGCCAGGCGAAAGACGCCGCGAAAAAGATTCCGGCGCTCAGACATCGCGTGAGGAAATTCGGCATGGCTTAATCCATCCTGCCGTAACGTTTGCGCATGTTTACTCTAAACAGATGCGTCCGCGGCGAGCAAGTGTTGGCCTGTGCGGGGCCGTCCCGAACCGCGGGCCAGCCGCGTCTGTTCCTTGACTCCAAGGAGGGCCGCCTGTAAATTGGCTTCATGCCGCAGTTGCGCGGCGGATGAAAAAGTTTCCGCATGCCGAAACTACGGGAAGCGCGCCGAGGCCAGGCGCCTGACCGCGACCTCCGGGGACGCCGCACCAGAAACGGCTGGGTGAAATCTAAAACAGAAGTCATGCCGAGAACAAAGCTAAAGATTTTACTGGGCCTGCTCGCTGTATTCTCACTGGCCATTTCGTCGCTTGCGCAAGAACCCCTCCCGCGTCCTGCTCCCCAGCGCGCGCCGGACACCAACGTCACCGTGGACGGCAGCGAGGCCATGTTCACCACCATGTGCGCGCTGCTCGCCGCAGGGTTCGAGTCCGACGTGAACTCCTCGAACTGGAGCCCCTACCGCGCGGAGATGCGCGAACGGCTTGAGCATCAGCAGGGACCTGCCGTGGACGCTTTGCGCAAATTCTATAAGGAACACGAATTGGATGACCCCGAAGCGACGCTTTCGCGGTTTATTTGGTTCGGGCTGGTCAGCGGGCCCGCACCCAGTTTCGATCCAGTCCTTCGCAGGGATGAGCTCCCTCCCGATGTGATTGCTCTGGAAGGTTTTCAGGAAATCCTGTCGAACTATTACAAAGAACAAAATATCGGCGCGCTGTGGCGCCAGGTCCAACCCGTTTACAATCGGGAAATTTCCCAGTTGCACGACGAAGTGGCGCAGACCATCTTCGTGACCAACGGATACTTGCGTGTGATGCTCGAGCCGGAGAGCCAGCGAACGTTTACCATCATCGTTGAGCCCCTGGTGGGGCGCCTCACGAACGTACGCAATTTCGGCGATCATTACGCGCTGGTTCTGAGCGGAGCGAACCAGTTGCCCGTGGATATCGTTCGCCACGCTTTCCTGCATTTTCTGCTTGACCCGCTGCCTCTGCAGTATCCCCACGTCGTGGCCGTCAAGCGGCCGCTCTATGATCTTGCCGCGCGCGCGCCGCGCCTCTCTTCGGATTTGCGTGACGATTTTTCCTCCTATTTCGCGGAATGCCTGGTTCGCGCGGTGGAATTGAGACTGAAGCGTTTGTCACCCAGCGAAAAGGAAGTCGTCCTGGAAACGGATGATTCCGCGGGATACGTACTGGTTCGGCCGCTCTTCAATTCGTTGACAAAATTCGAGGAGTCCGCACCTTCCATACGGCTTTTTTTTCCTGATCTGGTGAGATCCATTGACGAGGGCGCGGAAGAGAAGCGCGTTGCGCAAATCCAATTTGCGCCGGCGCCAGCGGCAAACCCCGGTGCAACAGCCAGCGAATCGGTCGCTCGCAGGAAGTTCCAGGCCCCTCCCACTCTTCCAAACGACGAAGACGCCATCGCGGCTTTGACCGAAGGGGAACGCCGAATCGCCGAAAAAAATCCACAAGCTGCGGAGCTGTCCTTCAAGAAAGTTCTGGCAAAATATCCGGATCAGCCCAGGGCGTGGTACGGTCTGGGATTGGTGGCCCTTTTGGAGCATGATGGTCCAAAAGCCAAGGAAGTCTTTGGCCGTCTGACGACCGGAGATCACGCGGCGACGCAGGATCCCCTGGTCCTGACGTGGTCCCATGTTTATCTGGCCAGAATTTATGGCGATGAGGGGAATATGGACAAGGCGAAGGCCGAGTTCCAAGCGGCTCTGGAAGTAACGGGAGGACCGGAGCGCGCCCGCGAGGCGGCTCAAAAGGGCTTAAGTGTGGTGGATCGTCTAAAATCGGGAGAGAGGCCGTAGCAGGAATTTCTAGCGATATGGCAATTTCGACTCAGCCAAGCTGAGAAGGGGAGAAACGAGATGGAGGGCATCATGGAACGACGGATAGGAATAGGGGCGCTCGGAGTTCTGCTGGCACTGGGCTCGTCTGCGGCTTTCGCACAGACCGCCCCCGCTAACCAGAGCACACAGAGCAACCAAAGCAACCAGAGTCAGCCCGCTCAACAGCAGGGCAGCAAGAATCAGCCGGGAACTGCCATCAGCAATACCACCGGTCTCACATTGGACGCCGCTCCTCCTCCGGTCAGTGCGGAAGAGGAAGCCGCCTACAAGGCGTTTGACGCTCTGCCCAACTCCGATGTGGCCAAGAAGATCTCAGCGGGCGAGGAGTTCTTGCAGAAATATCCCGAGAGCCGCTATCGTCCTCCCATCTATTCGATCCTCACGGTCGCCTACGTCCAAACAGGGCAGTCCGCCAAGGCTTTTGATATCGGCGACAAGGAAATCCAGCTCAAGCCCGACGATGTTCAGACGCTGGCCATTCTGGCGCAGACCATTCCGAGAGCCATGAATGGGAGCACCCCAAACCCCGAGCAGCAACTGGAAAAGGCGGAAACCTACGGAAAACGTGCGCTGGATATCGTGCCAACGCTCCCGAAGCCCGCGGCTCTGACCGATGAAAAATTTGCCGCGGCGAAGAGCCAGACTCTCTCGATGGCGCACAGCGGACTGGGACTTGTGGACATTCGGCGTGGAAAGTACGCGGAAGCGATTCCCGAACTCGAGCAGTCCGTGAAGCTCGTCCCGGATCCCGATCCCGTGAATCTCTACCTCCTGGGATTGGCGGATGTGAAGACCTCGCACTTCGAAGAAGCCCAGGCCGCGTATGACAAGTGCGCCGCGATTCCCAGCAGTCTCCAGCAGGCTTGCAAGAGCGGTTCGGAAGAGGCGAAGAAACAAGGCTCGACTCAATTAAGCGCCCCTCATTGATCCGCGAGGGCAGGCAGCGCTTTCCCGGATGCGGAACCGGAAAAGCCCGGACCTCTTGAGAATTTTGGCGGTAAGCTCGGCGCGAGTCGCTCCCGGTCGCAGCTTCCAGATTGACCGATTCATGAATGGCAGGAAAGACGACTCGCTCGAGGAGAAGCTCGGATACCGGTTTTTGCGGCCGGCCCTTCTGGAACGTGCGCTCACGCACAGCTCGGCCGTGCCGGAACTTCGCGCGGCGGCGGGGACCGGCGAGGAAGAGACTACGCGGATTCAAGCGAACGAGCGGTTCGAATTTCTGGGCGATGCGGTTCTCGATCTACTGGCAAGCGAATATTTGCTGGAGAATTTTCCGGACTGGAGCGAGGGGCGCCTTTCCAAAAGCCGCGCGAGAATCGTGAACGCGCAGGCGCTGGAAGAGGCGGCGCGCCGGCTGAATATTGGGGAATTTCTCCTGCTGGGCAAAGGCGAAGAAAAAACCGGCGGTCGGGATAAGCCTGCGATCCTCGCTGACGCCCTGGAAGCGATCGTGGCCGCGATCTACCTGGATGGCGGATTGTCCGGTGCGCGGCAAGTGCTGCGTCGCGTTCTTTTCGAGCATGCGCTGGAAGAGCGCGGGGATCATCTTGCGGATTCCGACCGCAAATCTTCGCTGCAGGAGTTTCTGCAGCGGCGCGGCCATCCCCCCGCGGAATACCGCATCGTAGGGGAAAGCGGGCCGGACCATGCCAAACTTTTTTTGGTGGAAGTCTGGTCGCAGGGTGAGTGCCTGGCCAGCGGAGAGGCCACCACCAAAAAGGAAGCGGAACAGAAAGCGGCAGGCGCCGCTCTCGAACGTCTCGAACAGGACGAAGCGCAAAGCCGGGAAGAATGATGGAAGAAGCCGAAGGACGGGCGGAAGAAGCATTATCCGAAGGCGAGGAAGTGAGCCCTGCGCCGCCGGATAGCTCCGTAAACGCTTCCACTCGCGAGACTTCTCCTGATCGTGCCTCCCAAGCCTCGCGCGGGCACCAAACCACGGTCTCGGAATATTTCGAATCCCTTCTCGTGACCGTGATTCTCGCCTTGTTTGGAACCACTTTTGTTGTTCAGGCCTTCAAAATTCCTTCCCCCTCTATGGAACCTACGCTGATGGTCGGGGACCATCTTCTGGTCAATAAATTCATTTTTGGGGGACACGGAGCCTGGTATGAGAAGATCCTGCCCTACCGGCCCCTGCGCCGCGGCGACATCATCGTTTTCAAGTACCCCTTGGCTGATCATCAGCACTTTGTGAAGCGCGTGATCGGGCTGCCCGGCGACCACCTGAAGCTCGTGGACCAACAGGTGTACGTCGGCGGTCAGAAGCTGAACGAACCATACGTCTTTCACGATCCCACGATGACTCCCAACCCGCTGAATTATGATTTCCCCCTGGTGGCGGGCGTCTTGTATACCTATGGCATGCGGCCCGAGTGGGCGAGCCAGATCCACAACTACATCCGCGGCAACGAGCTCGTCGTCCCGCCGGGTAAATATTTCGTCATGGGAGATAATCGCGATGATAGCGATGACAGCCGCTACTGGGGATTTGTGGACCAAAGCGCCATCATGGGCCGGCCATTCCTGATCTATTGGTCCATTAACGCCACCACGAGCGATTATGGCCAATCCACTTTTCTTCAACGTTTGGACAGCACCTTGGACACGTTGATTCATCTTCCCGAGCGGACGCGGTGGAACCGCATGCTCCATACCGTGCATTAGGAAGTCAAAGAAAACTCTCCGCCGTTCGACTACAATTCTCCGGGTGATCTTGAAAGAGCTTCGTGTCGCGCGAGTGATTCCTTCGTGACTCAAAGAGCGAAACGCTGGAAGGCCGCTCTGATTTTAGCCGGTGCGGTCCTGGCCCTTCAGTTGGCTGCGTCGGGTTTGGTACGCACCCGCCATGTCCGCGGCTATCTAATTACCCAGCTGGAGCGGACCTTTGGCCGCCACGTGGAGGTTGAGGAGTTCACGGTGAGCTTGTTGCCAAGCCCGCAGCTCGATGCAGGCGGAATCACGGTGAGCGAAGATCCGGCTTTTGGGAACGAGTACTTCTTGCGGGCGGAACATCTTTCCGCCGGTTTGCGCTGGCTTGGACTTCTTCGCGGACGCTTTGAATTCGGCACCGTGTCGCTCTCGCGTCCAAGCTTGATCCTCGCTCGCAACGAGGAAGGCCGCTGGAATCTCGAAGGATGGCTTCCTCCGGGGCGCGCGATTTCTCCGTCGAGCCCCGGTGTGGCCGCACCGGCCGCAGCTGCGGAGACCACGAACCGCCTCGAGAAAATTGACATTGATGACGGCCGGCTGGATTTCAAACTCGGCGATGTAAAGCAGCCGTTTGCTTTCACGGGCGTTTCCGGCAGCATCGAGCAGATGTCCCCGGGCCGATGGGAGTTGCATTTGGAAGCACAGCCCTGGCGCAGCGGAGTCCAATTGCAGTCCACAGGAACGCTCCGGGTGCAGGGCGAAGTCGCAGGGACTTCGGCGCGATTGCAACCGGCGAGCTTGCGAATTCATTGGGGAGAAGTCTCTCTGGCGGATCTGTTTCGTCTTCTCCAGGGTCAGGACAAAGGGGTGCGCGGCCTTTTCGCGCTGGACGCAATGGCGGAGAGCGGCGTGATGAACGACGGAACCGAGCGCACTGGCGAATGGAGCTATTCCTTGCAAGCCCGGGCCACGCAGATTCACCGGTGGGACTTGACCGAGCGTCCAGATAATCCGCGCGTGAATCTCGACTTGAAAGGGATGTGGGATCCGGCCCGGGGAAGCATCAGGGCTTCGGAACTGGTCTTGGAAACCCCGAAGTCGAATCTGCGCGGCTCCGCAAGTCTCATGACTAAGCCAGAGACTTCGCTGGAGATTCACATTGACTCGTCCGGCATACAGGCAGCGGATCTACTGGAATGGTATCGCGCGTTTCATCCGGGTGTTTCGGAGGGAATCGCCGCAAATGTTTTTTTCACCGGCGGATTGTCGCTGAGCGGCCTCCCGCTTTCCCTCAATTCCGCGGGATTTTCGACCCAGGGGGGCACTTTAACCGTTCCTGGTTTTGCAAATCCGATCCGTATTGGCCCATTGCGCGGAGGAATGGAACGCCGGCGTTTTGCCGTCGAGCCGGCGGTTTTCACAATTGCAAATCAAAAAGTTTCCGAACCTCCCCCACCCGGAAGTTCCCCTCGCACGGCGGGCTCCCGAGCTACGCCCGGCGTAGACGAAATCTCTCTTAGCTTGATGCATGATTTTGAAACCAGGGTCGGCGTCGTGACTTTGACCGGACATATCGAACATTCCGAAGATGTCTTCAAGATTGCCAATGCTTTTGGAAGGTCATTCAATCATGGGTGGGATTTGACCGGTCCTGTTCGAGCTTCACTTCTGTGGGGCTGGGGACAACCCTCAGCGCAGGGCTGGAACGGCCAGGTTGATTTCGATGGCGCCAAGCTACAGGCTGCCGGATTGAACCTGCCTCTGCAGCTTGCAGACGTAAAGCTTCAGTGGGAAGCAGGCAAGCGCACCGCGCGTATCGGCAAGGTGGAGGGATTTGGCGCGGCATGGTCAGGGACGATCAAAGAAGATGGGAGTGCTTCGGGGAAAAGTGTGCCCTGGCACTTTAACTTGCATGCGGATCACCTGGATGCGAAGGAATTGGATCGCTGGGTCGGCCCGCGCGCCCGCCCAAACTGGCTGCAGCGGCTGATGAATTCGCTGTTGGGCGGCGGATCCGCCA
>Ga0335078_10007962_pt1 | contig 15741 bp, 11 predicted proteins | sample Lox_Sample_32_FD_206711 | JGI IMG/M metagenome (GOLD analysis project Ga0335078, IMG submission 206711) | Soil microbial communities from Loxahatchee National Wildlife Refuge, Florida, United States - Lox_Sample_3.2 | ecosystem: Environmental > Terrestrial > Soil > Wetlands | place: USA... | reverse complement strand
CGCGCAGCTCGGTGGCGAGCGCGCGCGACCATGCCGATGACATCGTCTTCCGCCACGGCGGCATGTTCGTGGCTGCGCTGGGCGGGGACCGGGCCTGGGTGTTCGGGATCCCGCTGATCAGGGAGGACGACGTGCTGCGCGCCCTCCGCGCGGCCGATGAGCTGCGCACCGCGCTCGAGGCGCCCGCACCGACCGAGCTCGGTCGACTGACCGTGCGAATCGGCGTCGCCACCGGCGAGGTTATCGCCGAGTCGGCGAGCGACCTGTTCGGCGACCCTCTCGATCGAGCGATCGCGCTGGCCCAGTCCGCCGAGGCCGGCGAGATTCTCGTCGCCGACGCGACGCGCAGCCTGGCCTTCAACGCGATCCTCGTCGAGCCGGCGGCGGACGGAGTCTCCTGGCGAATGCACGGCTTGGTGGCCCAGCGCCCGGTCGCGGTTGAGACCGCCACTACGATGGTCGACCGCGAGGATGAGCGCGCGCTCGCCGAGGCCGCGTTTGCGCGGGCGCGCCGCACGGGCGAGGCAAACCTCCTGACGGTCGTGGGAGAAGCGGGCATCGGCAAATCCCGGCTCGTGCAGGAGCTCGGGAACCAGCTCTCCTCAGAGGCGACCGTGCTCGTCGGACGGTGCCTCTCCTACGGCGAGGGCATCGCCTTCTGGCCGCTGCGCGAGGCGCTCACCGAGATCGCACGCGACGAGTCACGGGACGGCATTCGCCGACTGCTCGAGGGCGCCGACGACGCCGACGTGGTCGCCGACATCGTCGCCGCGGCGCTCGGACTCGGTCCCGCCGAAGGCGTCGGCGAGCAGGTGCCCTGGGCGTTTCGCCGCATGCTCGAGCAGCTGGCCGGTGACGGCCCGCTTCTGCTGGTGCTCGACGACGTTCACTGGGCCGACCAGCCCCTGCTCGATCTCGTCGACTACCTGGTCGATTGGCTCCGCGCGCCGGTGATGATCGTCTGCATGGCTCGGCCCGAGCTGCTCGAGGTGAGGCCGAGGTGGGGGGGTGGGCACGCGCAGGTCAGCTCCGTCGTACTCGCTCCCCTGGACGAGGAGTCCGCGCTGCTGCTGCTCGACAACCACCTTGGCGATCGGCGACTGAGTCCGGCGCAGCGGGCCCAGATCCTCCGCACGGCGGAGGGCAACCCGCTGTTCGAGGAGCAGCTGCTCCAGATGAGCGCCGAGGATCCCGACTGGGACCGCGGCGCGGAGATCCCGGGGGCGATTCAGAGCCTGCTTTCCGCGCGACTCGACCGGCTGGGGCCCGGCGAGCGCGCGTTCATCGAGCGAGCCGCGCTGATCGGCCGCGAATTCTGGCCGACCGCGGTGCGCGAGCTATTGCCTGCCGAGGCCCGGTCATCGGCGGACAAGCATCTGCTCTCGCTGGTGCGCCGGGGCCTGATCCACCCCGACCGGAGCACCCTGGCCGGCGAGGACCAGCTCCGCTTCCACCACATCCTGATTCGCGACATCGCGTATCGCAGCACGCCGAAGGCGAACCGAAGCGAGCTGCACGAGCGGTTCGCGGACTGGCTGGTCGGGCGGGGCGACGGGTACGACGAGTTCGTCGGCTATCACCTGGAGCAGGCGTTCCGCTACCGGGTCGAGCTCGGAACCGCCGACGGCGCCGCGCGCGCGCTGGCGGCCCGCGCGGGCGAGCACCTGGCCGCCGCCGGGCGTCGCGCGGTGACCCGCGGGGACGCGCACGCCGGCGCGCGGCTGCTCGCCGGCGCGGCGAACATGCTCGAAGCGGCCGACCGCAAGGAGCCGGGCACGCTGCTCGATCTCGGTGGGGCGCTCGCCGACAGCGGCGACCTACAGGGGGCCGAGCGCGTCTTCACGGCGGCCTTCGACCAGTCGCGAGAGCTAGGCGAAGACAATCTCGCAGCGCGAGCGTCGATCGAGCTCTCGTTCAACCGCGTGCTCGTCGATCCGAGCATTCCACTCTCGGAGATGCTGCGCGTCGCCGAGGACGCGGTGAGGACGTTCGAACGCAGCGGCGACCACGGTGGGATCGCCCGCGCCTGGCACCACGTCGCGATGGTCCACTGGATCCAGTCCCGGGCGGCCGAGATGGAGGAGGTGCTCGAGCGGGCGATGACCCACGCCGAGCAGGCCGGCGACTGGCAGATGCAGTCGCGGATCCTCGGCTTCATCGCCCGGGCCGTCATGACCGGCCCGCGACCGGTTGCCGAGGGGATCGAACGGTGCACGGCGATACTCGAGCGCGCCAGGGAAGACGTCGGCCTGATCGCGGTCACCGAGACCATGCTGGGAATGCTCGAGGCGATGCGCGGCAACTTCGACCTTGCCCGCGCGTATGCCGGCGGTGCGAAGCGACGGCTCGAGTCGGTTGGACTCACCGTCACGGTGGCGGTCCTGCAGATGTACTCGGGGTGGATCGAGCTGATGGCCGAAAGCCCCGAGCGGGCACTCCCGGGCGTACGAGATGCGTACGACCTCCTCGAGCGGATCGGAGAGGCGCACCGGCGGGCGATGACCGCCGCGATGCTCGGGCGCCTCGAGTTCTTCGCCGGCGACCACGACGAGGCCGACCGGTACCTGCGCATCAGCGAGGACGCTTCCTCGCCCGATGACGTCGCCGCGCAGACGGTCTGGCGCGGCACGCGCGCCCGATGGCTCGTGGCCGCCGGCGGTGCGCGCGAGGCGGAGGAACTGGCCGACAGCGCGGTGGCGATCGTCAGCGCGACCGATTACGTGCGGCTTCACGGCGACGCCCTCGTCGATCGCGCGGCGGTCCGGTCCGCGCTCGGACGTGATGACGGCGCAATCGGTGACCTGCACGAGGCCGGTGCGCTGTTCGAGCGCAAGGGCATCACGTCCTCGCTCGCGATCGTGCGCCGGTCCCTTGACGCGCTTGCGGCAACGCACTGACCGCAAACCGCTCGCACAGGCCGCCGCAGTCTGGCTCACCATCAACCCGCCCACCCAACCGACCCCTCGCCGACCCCTTCCGCTCACGCTAACCGAACGCGGAATCAGTCATCTGGCGCCGGCCGGGTGGTCCGGGGTGAACCGCGGCTCCAGCGGCGACGAACGCTCCGCCCGCGGTCCGCAGCCACAGACGGCGACCGGTCCGGCCTCGACGCCGTCGAGACCCAGGCGCTTCTCGATGTCGCGCCCGTTGATGCCGATGGTCACGAACGCGCCGAGCCCGAGCTCGGCGGCGACGAGGTACAGCGTCTGGCTGAGATGCGCGGCATCCATGATGATCCCGGCGTACGCGCGGGGATGCCGGCGATACTTCCACTGATTGCGGTAGAACCGCGCGGCGAGGACGAACGACACGTGAGCCGTGCCGAAGTAGCTCTGACCGCACATGAACGCGCTCGCGAGCTCGTGGGCCTCCTCCGTGCTCAGGCCGGCTATGAGCGCGAGCGCATGTTCCCCGGCGTTGTAGTGATACAGGCCGGGCGCGATGCCCTCCACGTTGGCGATGATCGGGTACGCCGTGATCGGGTGGAGGCCGCCGCCTGACGGGCTCGTCCGCTTGACGCAGACCACTCCCTCGACCCTGCTCGCGTACCCGTGAACGCCGAACACGTAGCGCAGGACGGCGTCGAGATCGTCGAGCTCCATCGGCCGCTCGGGATCGAACGCGCGCGTCGTGTGCCGCTGCATCAGCGTGCGGTAGAACGGCTCCGACCTCGATCGACCCGGCAGGACCACGGTGTGGGCGGAGCTCACATACGGCAACTCCGTCGGCGGCAATCCGTGGTCGGCGACGAGCTCCCTGACCCCGGCCGCGGTCTCCGCGGCAAGCTCGGCGTCACCGCCGTCGCCGTCGCGGATGTCCACTCCGGTCCACTGGGTCAGGTAGTGGTAGAGCGAGGCATACGGGTGCCAGGCGGTGGCGGTCAGAGCCGCGTCGCGCTCGCGCAGCTCTCGGCCCGCGCCGTCGCCGTCGCCGTCGCCGACGATCAGTCCCTTGTCGAGCAGGTTCTTCACCGCCTGAGGGTCGAACCGGTCCTCCTGGACCCACCGGTCCGCCGGGATGGCCACGAGCACCTCCCACTCTCGGCGGGCGATCGGGTGTCGCTCCCCGGTCAGCACGGACATCGCGACGATCCGCGCTTCGTCCGACGACGTGAGCGGGATGCCCTGAAGCAGCGAGTCGGCGTCGAGGACGTAGTCGTCCTCGAGGCTGAAGAACGCGTGCGCCGTCCTTCTGAGCTCGCCCACGGCCGGGGCTACGTCTGTCCCTGCATCTGCAGCGCGGCGAACTTGCCGGAGACCTTCATCGCCCCCTCCCGTGACAGCAACTCCTTGGCCTGCGCGTAGGCGACCTTGAATTGCGTCCGGCTCGGGAAGCCGCCCGGATAGTCGACGTTTCGCCCGAGCCGCTTGGTCAGCTCCTTGGACCGGTCGGCCGGGTGGTCATGCCATTTGGTCCAGAGGCCGTCCTTGTTCTCCGCGAGGTCCTTCAGCACCGGAACCAGATCGGCCAGCTTGACGTCCTTCTCGGCGGTGTAGATCATGCTGAGGACGTGCGCGACGTCCGCGCGCAGTTCGGCTCCGTAACGCCCGGCGCCTTTGCCTGACCGCGCCCTCTTGGCCGGACCCGGCTTGCGACTCGGCCGGGAGACGTTCGCGTGGAGGTCGCTGGCGTAGTCGATGTCATGCCGCGATGAACCCGGAGCGGGGATCGTCATCGGCCCGATCTTCACCTTTCCGGTCTTGTCCTTCTTGGCTTGCCAGACCGGAGAGTCCTTGATCGACGTGTACCACGTGATATAGCCGCCGTTGAGCAACTGCAGCGGCTCTGTCAGCTTTCCCGTGAACGAGTAACTCCCACCGCTCGGCTCTACCGGGACGTAATACCGCGGGGTGACGAAGTCCGAGACCTTCACGCCATTGATCATGTAGTGATGGTCCTGGCATGGATCGCAGACCTCGAGTAGATACTGGACGTCCCCTTGGTCCTTGTATGGCTTGGCCCACGATTCGCGATCCGCGTTGCTGGCCGAGTCCGCCATTGACGGCCCGCTGACCTTGCGCTTGCCCTGGGGATCGCAGACGGTCTCCAGGAGCTCATGGCTTGCCGCCAGCGACCAGTCGCCCTTTATCTCGACGAGGCCGATCGGCTGACCCTTCACCGTCGTGTGAAACGCGTGCTCGCGCTGCAACAAGGTGTTTTCGGGCACGAGGACAAGCGGTATGCACGCGGGAGGCACATCATCCAGCGAGGTGAACGCCGACACCACCGCGGGCGTCCCCCAGACCGGCGTGAAATCGCGGGTCAACTGGATCTGCAGCGCCGCGGCGACGCGGAGGAGGTCGGCAGGCTCCACGAGCCCGTCTTCGTATGGGACAAGCGCGACATGAGTTGGAAGCATGGGTAGCCCTCGGCTGTCAGTAGGGGGTGCGATGTCACCTCACCGCTCGCGTGAAAACGCGATCAAACAGCATGGCGACTCTACTTGAGATCGATATGTCCGGGTGGGTTTCTTGGATGAACGGCGCGCCCGGACGCGGGTCTCGGCGGTCGAGCGCGGCGCGAAGGTCGGTCAGGCAGATCGGATCAGGCGGTGTGCGCCACATGCTTTGAATGAATGAGGGAGGTTGGGAGGCGCTGATACATCTGGCGGACCCGCCGCCCGAGGAAGGAGAAGGCGGCGGGTCCACTGATGGTTCCCCCCGGAACCAGCCCTACCTGGTGAGCTCTCGATCGGAAAGAGAGACAACGCTCGCGGTTGATACGCCGCGCGAAGAATTAACGGCCGGTGAGTCCGTCACCGGCCGACCGGCACGCGAGCCGGGCCGCCGCCGCCTCGACTGTCCTGACCGGGGCTCGGCGAGGCGGGCATTGAACAACGCGCGGGCACTCACTTGCACGCCGGCTGGAACCGGGTCGAGCACTGCGACGAGTGCGCTCAGGCGCTCGACGAGCAGGTCGCCGGCGTCCCCGGGGCCCTCGTCGCAGCCAAGCCAGCAATCCTCCACGCCAACTCAGAGAACCGTGCTCGTGCTCCTGATACAGCGGCGTCGTCGAGCCCGGTCAGTCGACCACGGTCTCCGCGCCGCGCACGAGCGTCTCGCGCAGTGGCTCGGCGAGCCGCCAAAGGCGCTCGAGGTCGCGTGCCGCGGCCTCCTCGCGGTCCAGCGCCGCCCGGTAGGCGAGGTACACGCCTGTGCGCTCCCCGCCGCGAGCCGCGAACCAGGCGCGGAGCGCCTGCTCGCATTCGCTCTCGGCGCTGAACCAGGCCAGGTACGCGTCGTCGAGCAGACGAACTCCGATCGCGGCGCATTCGATTTGGGTGTCGTCGATCATGTTCCTGCCTCCTCTACTAGTCGACCATCAGGGTGAGCAATCGCTGGCTTTGGAGCTGCTCTCGCAGCCGCGCGAGCGCGCGTTGCCGAGTGGGCCCGATACTTCCGATCGGCATGTCAAGGGCGGCCGCGATCTCCTCGTATGGAGGGCGCGGATCGGCCATCACCAGCCGCAGCAGCGCCTGATCGCTGGGGCGCAGAAGCGAGAAGCTGCGCCACAGCGCCTCGTCGCGCTCGTTGATCAGCAGTTCGTCTCCGGGGAGCGGGTCCGGCGACTCGTGCTCCGGGCCGTCGTCGCCGAACAGGACACGCCGCTCGCCGTGACGGAGGAGCCGGAGGCACTCGCGTCGGGCGGTCGTCGCGAGCCAGGCGCCGACCCGGGCGGGATCGTTGATCCGTCCGAGGTTCTCGAGCAATGCGAGCCAGGTCGCCTGCGCAACGTCGGCTGAGTCGGCATCACGCAGGCGGTGGGCGCGGGCGATCGCCCAGATCATGCTCCCGAACTCCGTGACTAGGGAATTCCAGGCGTGCGGGTTGCCGGCCGCGGCGGCGTTGACCAGCCCTGCGACCCGGTGGCCGGCAAGGCGTTCGCGCGCGGCGGGCGGCTTGGGGTGGGGTTTGAGTGCGGCGGTCATTGTCTCCAGCGCTCCGTGGTTGATCACGGGAGGCAGGATCCGCCGCGGCGCTCACCGATCCCTCACCATCGCTCACCATTCGCTCACCAGGCCCTTGTGAGCCGGTTTGGCGGGCTTTCCGGCGCTGGTTCCGCCGGTTTGCCGGGCGCGCGGGCGAGTAGATCTCGGCCGTAGGCGCGCCCCCGTAACGCACGCGACCCGGTCGGCTGCCCCCGGCTGATCGGGCCGCGTGCGTTACACCCGGTCAGAGCGCCGGCGCGGACGCCTGATACAGGCGCGCCATCGGTTCCGCCGGCGGTATCAGGAGCACACCCGGTTCCTCTTAACGTGCGTACGATTGCGCGAGAACTCTGGTGTTCCAGAGGTGGGAGCGTCGATCTAAGGGGCGCCACGGACGGCCTCGGACCGTTCAACTAGGAGGACTCTGTGATGGCACAGCGTGTGGAGATCCCGGGCAGTGGGCGCCAGGCCAGCCCGCAGGATCAGCGCGTCGGAGGGGTCGACCGAGACAAGTCGATCGAGGTGACCGTGTATCTGCGGCCGTCGGAGCCGCTCGACTGGGTCGATCAGGAGGCCGGGCGGGCCCCGGCCGATCGGCGCACGATGTCGCACCAGGAGCTTGCCGGCGCGCACGGCGCGAGCGATCAGGACATCGCCGCGGTGCGGTCGTTCGCCGAGGGGTCCGGGCTCGAAGTGACCGCGGTCGACCAGGGACGGCGGGCGATCTCGCTGCGCGGCACGGTGCAGGAGTTTGCGGACGCATTCGGGGCGCAGGACCTGCAGCTGTATGAGCATCCAACCGCCGGGCGATTCCGCGGACGCCAGGGACCGTTGACGGTTCCGGGCGATCTCGGGGACGTGATCACGGGCGTGTTCGGGATCGACGAACGTCCGCAGGCGCGGCCACACCTGCGGGTGAGCAGCAACGCCGCGGCCGCGACGTCGTACACGCCGCCGCAGGTGGCGGCCGCGTATGACTTCCCGTCGGGCGCGACCGGCGCGGGCCAGACTGCGGCGATCCTCGAGCTCGGGGGTGGCTTCAGCCAGGCGGACCTGGACACGTACTTCAAGAGCCTCGACCTGGCTACGCCGAGCGTGACTGCCGTCGGTGTCGACGGTGGCACGAACTCGCCGGGTACCGACCCGGACTCCGACGGGGAGGTGATGCTCGACATCGAGGTCCTCGGCGCGGTCGCGCCCGGTGCCAAGATCGTCGTCTACTTCGCCCCGAACACCGATCAGGGCTTCATCGACGCCCTGTCGACCGCCGTGCACGACGCGACCAACAAGCCGTCGGTCGTCTCGATCAGCTGGGGCGGGCCGGAGGATTCGTGGACCAGTCAGGCACGGACGCAGATGGAGATGATCCTCACCGAGGCCGCCGCGCTCGGCGTCGCGGTGACCGTGGCCTCCGGCGACGGCGGCTCCACCGACGGGGTCAACGACGGCAAGCAGCACGTCGACTTCCCCGCGTCCGCCCCGCACGCGCTCGGGTGCGGCGGCACCACGCTGCGCATCGCGAACGGGCAGATCTCGAGCGAGACGGTCTGGAACGAGCTGCCCAGCCACGGCGCCGGCGGCGGGGGCATCAGCATCGAGTTCCCGGTCCCGTCCTACCAGACCGGGGTCACGATGCCGACGAACGTCGACACCGGCAACGCCGGCCGCGGCGTGCCCGACGTGTCCGGCAACGCCGATCCCGAAACCGGCTACCAGGTCCTCGTCGACGGGAGCCGGCAGACGTTCGGTGGCACGAGCGCGGTGGCGCCCCTGTGGGCCGGGCTGATCACGCTGCTGAACGAGTCGCTCGGGAAGCCCGTCGGATTCATGCAGCCGCAGATCTACACGGCGTCGGCGGCGGCCGGGTTCCACGACATCACCCAGGGCGACAACCCCGCCTACCGGGCCGGAGACGGGTGGGACGCGTGCACCGGAAACGGCTCGCCGGACGGCGCCGCGCTGCTGACGGCGCTCGGCGGCAGCGCGGGCTCCGGCTGACGGTCATCACGGACCGCGGTCCCGGGCTGAAACTGACCGTGGACCGCGGTCCCGGGCCGAAAGTCGCAGAACCGGCGCGAATCTGTGGCGATGAAGGAACGACTGCGTCTTGTTCGGTTGCAGGCACGGACGGGATCCTGCGCCCATGGCAACCCGATGGAGCCCGGCGGGCCGCGTCGGCCGCGGAGGCAGGCCCGGCGATGAGGACGACACCGTCTCGTTCTCATAATGCAAGCATTATCATCAGCTGCGAGTGCTCCGGAGCCGAACAGCTGGAAGGTCGAGTTCACGCGCGAGGCCGAGGCTTGGTACATGGGTCTCGGCGACGAGGACGCGCATCGGATCGCCGCGTCGTTTGATCGGCTTGTCGAGACCGGGCCGGCGCTCGGCCGGCCGTTCGTCGACTCGATCAAGGGCTCGCGGCACCACAACATGAAGGAGATCCGCTCGGTCGGAGGGCATCTGCGCGCGTTGTTCGCGTTCGACCCGCGCCGGCACGCGATCGTGCTGCTCGGCGGCGACAAGAGCGGCGACTGGAAGGGGTGGTACGCGCGCCACATCCCGCTGGCCGACAAGCTTTACGACAAGCATCTACGCTCGCTCGGAGGGGAGGGACGATGGCCAAACCCTGGCCGACGATCCGTGGACAGAGACCGCTGAACGAGAGCAGAGTCGCGACCTACAAGCGGCTGATGGACGCCGAACTCCGGCTCGCGGACCTGCGCCGCCGGCGGGGCCTCAGCCAGGCGGCGATCGCCGAGGCGCTCGACGTCAGCCAGCCCAACGTCTCGCGCATCGAGCAGGAGGACGACGTCTACCTATCCACGCTCGCGCGCTACGTCGCAGCGCTCGGGGGACACCTCGAAGTCCAGGCGGTGTTTCCGGAGGAGACGATCACGGTTCTGCGCGAGCCCGATGCAGGCGGCGGGAGCGCGCCCTCGTGAGCTTGCGCCGCGGTCGCGCCGGCACGAGGGATCCGACGATCGGGGTGTGGAGGCGCCGGAGGGCTGCGATGGCGGTGGTCGCGGTGGCGGTGGTCGCGGTGGCGGTGATCGCGGTGGCGCTCGCGGCGCTGTCGGCCGGCGTGCTGATATCCGTTGCCGGCGTCGCGGGTGCGACGGGCGCGGCGCACCCGGCTGGCGGCCCCGGGACCGGCGGCGCGGGAGTGCCGGGCTCTCCGGCGCCGAGCCTGTCAGCCGCGCAGCTCGCGGGACAGCGGATCATCTACGCGTACTCGGGTCTCACCCCGCCCCCGCAGCTGCTCGCGTTGATCCGCGCCGGCGAGGCTGCCGGCGTGATCTTCTTCGGGCCCAACGTCGCCAGCAGCGAGCAGCTGAACGGCGTCGTCGACGAACTGCAGCGCGCCAATGCCGCCACTCCCGTTCATGCGCCGCTGTTGCTGATGGCCGACCAGGAAGGCGGTCTGGTGCGACGGCTTCCGGGGGCGCCGGCGCTGTCGGAGCAGCGGATCGGCGCCAGCCCCGACGGACTGTCGCTCGCGACCGCGGCCGGAGCGGGCGCGGGCAGGAACCTGGCCGCGGCCGGGCTGAACGTCAACCTCGCGCCGGTGCTCGACGTAGCGCGCTCCCCGGGAGGGTTCGACGGCCAGTACCAGCGCTCGTACGGCGCGAGCGCGAGCCGGGACGCGAGGCTCGGGGATGCATTCATCGCCGCGCTGCAGAGCACCGGTGTGGCCGCGACAGCGAAGCATTTCCCGGGACTGGGAGCGGCGAGCAGAGCCCAGAACACGGATCTCCGCCCGGTCACGGTGAACCTGACGCTTCACACGCTGCGGACCGTCGACGAGGCTCCGTTCCAAGCCGCCTTCCACGCCGGCGTGAAGCTGGTGATGCTCTCCTGGGCGGTCTACCCCGCGTTGGATCCGAAGCTCCCGGCGGGGCTGTCGAAGAGGGTGATCGGGGCTGAGCTGCGCGGGCGCCTGGGCTTCCGTGGCGTGACGGTCACGGACTCGCTGTCGGCCGGCGCGCTCAGCGCGTTCGGCAGCGTGGGTGCGCGCGGCGTGCTCGCCGCCGACGCCGGCGCCGATCTGCTCGTGTGCGCGGCGCCGCACCCGGACGAGAACACCCCCAAGGAGGGCGCGGCGGTCATGAACGCACTCGCGTCGGCGCTCGCTCACCGGCCGAGCCTTCGTACCACCTCCGAGCAGGCCGTCGACCGCATCATCGCCCTGCGGCGCGGTTTGTAGGCCGCCGTCGCGCGATACGATCACGCGCGTGGTGGCGCGCCGGTCACGCACGCGCCGACCGTGAGACGAGATGAGCAGCCGGCAAGCGCAGTCGCGCGGCGAGGACCCGATCGGGCGCCACCGAATGACGCCCACCGAGCTCAAGGCGCTGCTCGCGACCGAGCGCAACGGGTCGCCGTTCCTCGCCTACCGCGACGGGTCCGGTTCGCTGCAGACATTCGTGCTCGCCGCCCGCGAAGGGCCGCTGGTCGTCGGCCGGCGGGAGGGAGTCGATCTGCGTCTGGATTGGGACCGGGAGATCTCGAGCATCCATGCCGAGCTCCGCTACCTGGGGGGCGAGTGGACGATCGTCGACGACGGCCTCTCGACCAACGGCACGTTTCTCAACGCCAAGCGCGTCAGCACCCGTCAGCGCCTGCGCGACGGCGACCGCGTCCGCGTCGGGAAGACGGTGCTCGCGTTCAACGCCGCGGCCACCGGGCCGATCGAGGAGACCGAGACCGCGGGCGAGTACCCGGACGTCGAGCAGCTCAGCGACACGCAGCGGCGCATCCTGATCGCCCTCTGCCGCCCCCAGCTCGGCGACGGCGAGTTGCACGCTCCTGCGACGAACCAGCAGATCGCCGACGAGGTCTTCCTCGGCGTGGACGCCGTGAAGCTGCAGATGCGCGCGCTGTTCAGAAAGTACGGACTCAATGACCTGCCGCAGAATCAGAAGCGCGCGGGTCTGGCTGAGCTGGCGGTGCGCTCAGGGCTCGTCACGCGCCGCGATCTCTAGCTCGCTAGCCACCGCACGGCTTGGGCGTGATGTTCGCGTTCGCAATCCGCCAGCCGCTCGTGCCGTGGCTGAGGCCGTATGAGCCGGTCCAGGTGCGGCAGCCGAACTGATGGTCGTCGGTCACCAGCGAGTCGACGGCGACGGTGGCGCTCGTTGGCGACATCGCCGTCACCCTGCCGTGGAATTCGACCTTTTCGATGCCCTCGTGCTGCTCGAGGGCCACGAACGCCGGCTCGGACTGCGGGATCGCGCCCGGGACGAGGTACCCGTACGCGACCGCGAACGCGTGTGCCTGGATCGCCGACCAGTAGCTCTCGAGCACGGCCAGCGGACCGATCGGGTGGCCGTGCTTGGGCGCGCGGTAGTGCTGGCCCGCGTGTATGACGGCAGTCTGGTGGGTCACGAGATCGAGCACCACGACGAAGCCCTCGGCGACGCTGACCGACGATGCCGAGCACGTGTCGGTGGTGACCCACTTCGTGCCCTCCACGGTGGTCGCCGCGTAGCGACCGGTGGTGCCGAAAGAGCCGCCGTTGTCTGTCACCCACAGGTGCCGCTGCTTAACCTTCTTGCGCGATGCGCCGGCGGCGCTCGCGGCGAACCCGGGACAGCCGGTCAACGGCTCGGACAGCTCGAAGTTCGTCGCGTAGGGCAGCGTTGCGCCCTGGCGAACGATGAACTCGCCGCCGTACGCCGTCGCGGTCTCACGGGTCCCCGAGCCGGCCGAGACGATCACGAGCACCGTCCCGTCGATCACGTCGATCTCGGTGCCCACCGGGACGAGCACCGACCCGCTCGTCAGCCGCGTAAAGCCGGTCTCTCCGGGCCGCTGGTAAAGGATCACGCCCGAGACGAACGTCAGCAGGATCGTTTGGCCGAGCACCGGTGCCGGTTTGCCGGGCGGCGGCGACGGCGTCCCGGTTGGGATCGTCCCGGGTGGCGGCGTGGTGCATTGGCCGACGGACTCCGGCGCGGGGCTCCACTGGCCGCCGAGCGACACGCCGGGCACATGAGGCACGGCTTTGGTGTAGTAGAGCCGTCCGTCGCTGCAACGCTGAATGTCGGAGAGGGTGAACGTCCCCGGTCTGTGCGCATAACGCGGGTGGCATCCGAGGCTGCCGCAGTCGAAGCTCACGATTCCGCGCCCAGTCACGGTCGGACCGCCCCAGGACGAGTAGGTGGCGTCGCTGAAAAACAGCATGAGCGTTCCCCCGCAGGCGAAGTAGATCGTCCGGGGTCTGATCGCGTGGCCTGACGATTCGGATCCCATACCTCCGCAGTGAGCGGCCACGTAGACGGGCGGGTGGGCGGCAGCGTTGGCAGACGCAGCGGACGCGAGCGCCACCGCGGCCACGAGCGTCGTCGCCAGCCACAGACGGAAGATCCTCATGTGGCACCTCCAGTCATCCCACCGCCACCTCGGTTGGCGCCGTCGTCGGTGCCGCCGGCCTCAGACGCTCCGCGGCCGCCTCGGGCAGCCGCGACGGGACGCCGAGCGCTCGGCTTGCCGCGGCGGCGAGCTCGGACGCCGTCGGGTATCTGTCGGCGGGGTCTTTGGCCATGCCCTTTGCGATCACCGCGTCGATCGCCTCGGGCAACCGCGCGTCGTGCTCGGTCGGGCGCGGAACGTCGGCGCTCATGTGGGCCAGCAGGGTGGCCGCGACGTTGTCGCGCCGGTAGGGCGGCTCGCCGGTCAGGCAGTCGTACAGCACCGCGGTCAGCGCGTAGACGTCGGCTCGCCGGTCGAGATCATGGCCTTGGATCTGCTCCGGAGCCAGGTAGTCCGCCGTGCCGAGCCAGCGATCCGCCTGGGTCAGGTCGCTGTTCGAGCCGAGTTGCTTGGCGATCCCGAAGTCGGTGAGGTAGACGTGCTCGGGCTCGTCGACCGTGACCAGGACGTTGGCCGGTTTCACGTCGCGGTGGATCAGGCCGGTGGCGTGCGCGGCGTCCAGCGCGCCGGCAACGGCTTCGATGATCCGGGCCGCCCGCGAAGGCTCGAGCGGGCCGCCGCGGCGAATCAACTCCCGGAGGTCGACGCCGTTCACCAGTCGCATCGCGATGAACAGCAGCCCGTCGTCCTCGCCCGCCTCGTACACGGGAATCACATTGGCGTGCTCGACCGCAGCGGTGGCGCGGCACTCGCGCTCGAAACGTGAGCGGTACTCGCTGTCGGTCGCCCGCTCGGGACGGATCAGCTTGATGGCGACGGTTCGCCCGAGTGCGATCTGCGTGGCGCGGTACACGACGCCCATGCCGCCGGTGGCGAGCAGCTCGTCCATCCGATAGCCGGCGATGATCTTCGTCGGCGACAGCGGCGCTCCACCGGCTGCGCCCAGCACCTGCGCGACGACATCGGGCGATGCCGTCGCGAACAGCTCGCGCAGGCGGCGGCGCTCGCGCGCGTCGGCGACGGCCGCGATCAGGAGCGCGCCGAGCGTCGCGAGCACGAGCGCGAGGACCTCCGGTGTGAACTGCAGAACGAGGCCGTGATCGAACGCGACAAGCACCGCCACGCACCATCCGAGCAGGCTCGCGACCCCGACCAGTCCCACCCACACCGCACTCAGGCGCAGCGCCACGGCGCACACGCCGAACGCGCCGATGACGATCAGGACGATCTCGAGCCACGCCGGCGCGCCCAGCAGAGGCAGACCGTCGAGGAGCGTCGCGATCGCGTTGGCCTGAACCTCGGCGCCCGACATCTGCCCGCCGGCCGCGGTGGCGTGGTAGTCCTGCAGGACCGAAGCGGTCGGGCCGACGATCACGATCTTCCCGCGCACCGACCCCCGGTCGAAGCGGCCGCCGAGGACATCGAGGAACGGAATCACCGGATAGCGGCCCGGAGGACCCGCGAAGTCGAGCCAGGCGCCGGTTCCGGCCACCCGCCGCGGAGCCGTCGCGTGGCCGGTCATCAGCCGCTGCACGACGGCTGCGATCGTGGGCAGCCCGTCGACCTCGCTCGTGAGATGGCGGATCACGCCGTCGGGGTCGAGCGGCAGCAATGCAGCCGCGGCAGACGCGCCGAGGCCGCGGAGGTTCGCCGCACCGCCGAGCACCTCGGTCTGGCCGTTGTCGATCAGCGTGGTGCCGAACACGACCGGCGCCGCCCGCGCGGCGGCCGACGCGAGGGCGTCGTCCGCGCTCACGGTGGTGGGGCGGTCAAACGAGAAGTCGTACACGATCAATCGTGCGCCTGCCGCGTGGAGGCGGTCGATGACCTGGGCGTGCAGCGCACGTGTGAACGGAAAACGCGGAAGGTGACCCAGGCTGTTGTCATCCAGCCCCACGATCACAACGTCGTTGGACACGCGCTGGGCTCCCCGCAGTGTGAACCTGGTGTCAATCGTCTGACGCTCCATCCCCGCCACGACGCTGCTGTGACGTGAGGCGATCGCCGCGGCGCTCGCCAGCAGCGCGACGAGCAGCAGTCCCAGCGATCGCCGGCGCCGCCAAAGCGCAGCCGTCATCGCCCCGCGATGGCTGTCGTTCTCGCTCATCCCCGGTCCCCCTATTGGCAGCGATCATAACCCACTGTGGGGGTGACAATCGCTCACGTTAATAGTTCCGCAACCGCCCGTGAAGCATCGCGCACGACGCCGCGCGCCGCGATCGACCAAAGGTGTTGAGCACCTACCCCTGGCGTGACGAGAAAGGGGTAAGCGCGCTCCACCCTTGGGGTCTGGATCACGCCTGCGGTCACAAGGACGATGCAGCGACACAAGACAACCACGCGGCCGGAATCATCGGCCGCGGAGCACAACCCGGAGGGGCGCAGATGCTTAACACCTTCACCACACCGAGCCGTGGTATGGCCGTATTTACCAACCGAGG
>Ga0335078_10007961_pt1 | contig 15742 bp, 13 predicted proteins | sample Lox_Sample_32_FD_206711 | JGI IMG/M metagenome (GOLD analysis project Ga0335078, IMG submission 206711) | Soil microbial communities from Loxahatchee National Wildlife Refuge, Florida, United States - Lox_Sample_3.2 | ecosystem: Environmental > Terrestrial > Soil > Wetlands | place: USA... | reverse complement strand
CCAGGCTGACACGCTGCGCAAGACCAAGACCGAGACCACGGCGCGCAAGCTGATCAACGGGGGCAGGACCGAGACGGTAGCGGCGACCATGCTTCGCGCCGGGGATCTGGTGCTGGTGGAAGCCGGTGAGACCATCCCCGGCGACGGCGACGTGATCGAAGGCATCGCGAGCGTGGACGAATCCGCAATCACGGGCGAAAGCGCGCCGGTAATCCGCGAATCGGGCGGCGACCGCAGCGCGGTGACTGGCGGCACGAAAGTGCTCTCGGACTGGATCAAGGTGAAGATCACCTCGAACCCGGGCGAGACTTTTCTGGACCGCATGATCGCGCTGGTGGAAGGCGCGGAGCGGCAGAAAACGCCGAATGAGATCGCGCTCAACATCGTGATCGCCGGGTTGACGCTGGTGTTCCTGCTGGCGGTGGTGACGCTCGAACCCTTCGCGTCCTACAGCGTTCACGCGAGCGGCAGCGGAACGGCGCCCTCGCTGACAGTCCTGATCTCGCTGCTGGTGTGCCTGATACCGACGACGATCGGCGGGCTGCTTTCGGCGATCGGCATTGCCGGCATGGACCGCGTGATGCAGCACAACGTGCTGGCGATGAGCGGCAAAGCGGTGGAAGCGGCGGGCGACGTCAACACGCTGCTGCTGGACAAAACCGGAACCATTACGCTGGGCAACCGCCAGGCAGTGGAGTTCATTCCGCTGAACGGCGTAACCGACACCGAAGTGGCGGACGCGGCGCAGCTTTCGAGCCTGGCCGACGAAACGCCCGAAGGCCGGTCGATTGTGGTGCTGGCCAAGCAGCGCTACAACATCCGCGGCCGCGAAGTGGCCGAACACGAGGCACACTTCATTCCGTTCACGGCGCAGACGCGCATGAGCGGCGTGGATATCGACGGCCGCCAGATTCGCAAAGGCGCGACCGAATCCGTGATGGAGTTCGTGCAGGAGCACGGCGGGGCGTCCTGCAGCGAACTGACCGAGATCACCGACCGCATTTCGCGCTCCGGCGGCACGCCGCTGGTGGTGGCCGACGGCGGCCGGGCGCTGGGGGTGGTTCACCTCAAGGACGTGGTGAAGGGCGGGATGCGCGAGCGGTTCGAGCAGCTGCGCGCCATGGGCATTCGCACGGTGATGATCACCGGCGACAACCCGCTGACCGCTTCCGCGATCGCTTCGGAAGCCGGCGTGGACGATTTTCTTGCGCAAGCCACGCCACGCGACAAGATGGACCTGATCAAGAAGGAACAGGCGGGGGCGCGGCTGGTGGCGATGACCGGCGACGGCACCAACGACGCGCCGGCGCTGGCGCAGGCAGACGTCGGCCTGGCGATGAACACAGGCACCATGGCGGCCAAGGAAGCGGGCAACATGGTGGACCTGGACAGCAACCCGACCAAGCTGATTGAAATCGTGGCGATCGGCAAACAGCTGCTGATGACGCGCGGCGCCTTGACCACATTTTCCATCGCCAACGATATCGCCAAGTATTTCGCGATTCTGCCCGCGATGTTCATGGTGACTTATCCGGAAATGGGCAAGCTCAACATCATGGGCCTGCACACGCCGCAGAGCGCGGTGCTGGCGGCGGTGATCTTCAATGCGCTGATCATCGTGGCGCTGATCCCCCTGGCGCTGCGCGGGGTCAAATACCGCCCGATGAGCGCAGCCGCGCTGTTGCGGCGCAACCTGCTGATCTACGGCGTCGGTGGCGTAATTGCACCCTTCCCGGGCATCTGGTTGATCGACCGGCTGCTCGGCCTGCTGCGCCTGGCATAAAGGAGAACCGACATGAAACAACTGGTGATTGCGATCAAAGCGACGCTTCTGTTGACGGTGTTGACCGGCCTCCTGTATCCCCTGGCGGTGACGGGGTTGGCGCAGATTCTTTTTCCCCACCAGGCAAACGGCAGCCTGCTGACGGTGAACGGACGGACGGTGGGCTCGGAGCTGATCGGCCAGAGCTTCACCAAGCCGGAATATTTTCACGGGCGCCCCTCGGCCGCCGGCAACGGATATGACGGCTTGTCCTCGGGCGGCTCGAATTACGGACCGACCAATCAAAAGCTGGCAGACCGGGTGCGGGACGACGTCAAGAGGGTGCGGGCCGAAAACCCAACCTACACGGGGCCGATTCCGGCCGATCTGGTGACGGCTTCGGGCAGCGGACTGGACCCGCACATCAGCCCGGCTTCCGCCGAGCTGCAAGTGGTTCGCGTGGCGGCGGCGCGGGGCGCCAGCATGGAAACCGTCCGGCAGCTAGTGGCCGCGCACACCGAAGGCCGACAATACGGCCTCTTCGGCGAACCGCGGGTGAACGTGCTGGAACTGAACCTGGCGCTGGACCAGTCATTGGCGGTGCGGAAGTAAGTTAGCCGGCAAAGGCAGGCGCGGCTCGCGACGCGCTACCATCGTGCGTATGAAGGCACCGGGAAACGGCATTCGCCGGCAGGCCGCGTGGCTGGCGGTGGCCGCCCTGCTGGGCTCGTTCGCATTGATCGCCCGGGCCCAGGCGCGGGAGCCGTCCTCGCCGGGCGCGGCCGCCACGCCTGAGAGCCGGATTGCCGGGACGCTGCGCACGCTGCGGAGCCTGAACGACAGCGAGCGCGCGGCCACGACGCGGCGCCTGGCTCTCGAAATCCGCGCACTGAGGACGTCGGAGCAAAAAGAACGACTCGCGCTCGGGCTGTGCGGCCTGGCGACCGAGGGCGATCCCGGCCAGGACGTGATCGAGGAAGTGGCGGCCACGCTCGCCGGCGTCCTCAAGGAACATCCGCGGGCGGCGAAAGACGGCAAGCCGGACGACGCATATTTCGAGCTGGCGATGCTGGTCCGCTATGAGCACGTGCGCGCACGGTCGGACGATCCGCAATTCGCCGCGGCCATGCTCAAATTCGAAGCCGATGACAAGGCCCGCAGCGGCGCCAATTTCACCCTCACCGATCTGGCGGGCAGGCCCTGGACGCTGCGCGACCTGAGCGGCAAAGTTGTGCTGATGAACTTCTGGGCTACCTGGTGCCCGCCCTGCCGCAAAGAAATGCCCGACCTGGAAGCGCTCTACCAGCGCTTTCGCTCGCGCGGCCTGGTGGTCCTGGCTATCTCGGACGAAGATGCGGAAAAAGTGAGACCGTTCATCGCCACGCGCCAGTTGAGCTTTCCGGTGCTGCTCGACCCGGGGCGCAAGGTGAACGAGTTGTTCCAGGTTAATGGCATCCCGAAGAGCTTCCTCTACGACCGCGACGGAAAGCTGGTGGCTCAGGCGATTGACATGCGGACCCAGCGCCAGTTTCTGGCAATGCTGGCGCAGGCAGGGCTGGAGTAAGGCGCGCCAAGACTGGCGGGTGAGTATCTCCGTAAGCCTCGTCCCGGCTGTGGATTCCGGGGACGCGCCCAGCTCTGGCGGGTCCAGGCGCAAAAAGACAATCCGCAGCGGCGGTTCACCGGCGGTGGTTGAGACTTCACATCGTGGCCTGCCGGGCGAAAGCCGCCGGGGCCGCATCGATGCGCAAGTTGCCCGCTGGTGTGGACGGTGGGACATTTTGCGAATATGGCTCGGGGGGGATATGGCGCAAGGATTTGACGAATACTATCGCAGCGGCGACACACCTTGGGATATTGGCAAACCCGATGTCAACCTGATCGAGACCGTGAAAACAAATTCGATCGAGCCGTGCAGGGCGCTTGAAATCGGTTGCGGGACCGGGGACAACGCGATTTGGCTTGCTCAACAGAAGTTTGAAGTAACGGCCTTCGATAGTTCTGAAGCCGCCATCGAAAAGGCGCGGGAGAAGGCGCAACAGGCCCATGTTCCGTGTAGCTTCATGGTCGCTGACATTTTGCATAGCGAGTTCCAGAAAACGCCATTCGGTTTCGCATTCGACAGGGGTTGCTTTCATACGCTCGACTCAGACAAGGACCGGAAGCGCTTTGCGCGACAGGTGCATCGTCATCTGGCAGACGACGGCTGGTGGCTGAGTCTGATTGGAAATGCCGAGGAGCGTCTGAGCTATGGCCCTCCCAGGCGGACTGCCAGAGACATTGTGAATGCCGTCGAACCGCACTTCGAGATTCTGTCGCTGATTTCCGGCCAGTTCGAGACTCGTCTGCCCACCCCGCCGAGAGCTTGGGTCTGCTTCATGAGGAAGAGGAAATCGGGGAGTGACGCATGAAGGTCCTGGCGCTGGAGATCATCCCATCATCGTTTCGGATCTAAAACGCAAATGCGAGGAATGATTCAGCGCGCCAGCCTCACCCGGCAATCGCATCGAAGTCGGCCGCTTCGCCGGCCTTGGCGATGCTCCAGGAGCACTCGCCGCATATTGGAGACATACTGCTGCGCAATCAGCATCTGGCCGTCGGCCTGGCTCATGTTCGCCGGGCCTGCCGTCGGCGCAGCGTCACGTCTGAATATAGCCCTTCTGCCTCATGGCGGCGATCCACTCTTCGAAGGACATCGGGCACTGCGCCAGAAGCATCGCTTGTTGGCGCGTTACGTGGATCTGGCCTGGAATGTAGTCGTGACCTTGATTATGTCGGGAGCCGCGACGAATTCCGAATTGAACAACGGTCTTCCCATCGTATTTGACTACGGCGAGCTCATGCTTCCTTCCAGAACGGATGGCGGCATTGAGCTTGCGAGCGATCGCCTCGGCGTGGTCCCTTGTAAGCATTCTAGATTCGCTTCAGGAACACCTGCAGAACTCCCAACTGTCTCGTCGGCTCGGGGCCAAGCGCCTCCGATGGCGCGGACTCTAAATACTCGAACGTGTCAACAAGGAGGCTCCTGAGGTTAGCCACCGCCTCCTCCTGTGTGTCGCCGAAGTACTAATATTCGCATCGAAGAAAGTGGCGATGAACTCGTCGTCAGCCGGCCGAACCACTGCCAGGATATCCCTGATGAGTTCATACGGCTCAGGCGCCAGCGTGGTGATCGGGACCAATATCGCTTCAGATTTTCTATCCAGCTCGGCCTTGATCCCGCGGAGCTCATCCAAAACGGCCGAACGAGTCCAGGCGTCTGAAGGCGCCGCCCGCACAGCGCCTCCCTCGGCGATTGAAAAGATGCGCTGCGGGTCGGACACGTTGAGGAACGTGGTGTTTACGGATACCGTCTCGTCCGCGGCGTGCCTCTGGCCATGATGCACAATCGCCAGAGGGTGCCTCGTGCGGCGGCTACGTATTGATGATTTTCTCATTTGGCAATACGCCGGCTTGTTCGAGTTGGCCGTGTAAATGTGCAACGGCATCGTGAAGGGTCATAAACGTCTCAAGCCCCATCACAAGGCGGTCGAGGACGATAAAGCGCACCTCTTGTTTTTCCCGGAAGGCCACCAGATCGTCCGAAGGCACAATTCCGATGTCCATGAACACATCAGTGCCAGTCCTCGCCAAAAACACGTGGTTGATGTAGGTTGGCCTGGTCTCGATCTCGTTGCTCGTGTCGCTGTCAAGCTGCTTGTTGATCCTGACGGAGACCCGAGGTGACCCAGCGATGTTGATGCCCGTTTCGTCGCCCTTGACTTCAGCCATGTGCAGGCACCTCCACAATGCGCTGCTCGCATGATTAGGATAAACAAACCGGGAGCTGGGGCGGCTTTAGGCTGGTCCTGCGCGCGTGGCCTCGATCGCATCGAAATCTGCCGCTTCGCCGGCCTTGGCGACGGGGATGTTAGGGGAAATCGCGCGCACCAGGCCGGCCAGGACGGAGCCTGCGCCAACTTCGAAAGCCCGCTCCACGCCGCTCGAGCCCAGCAGGCGAACGGATTCCACCCAGCGCACGGGATTGGGAACCTGGTGGTAGAGGCCCTCGCGCGCTTCGGCGCCGGTGCGGATTGCGCGCGCCTGCCAGTTGTTGATGAGGGGACAGGCAAGATCGGCGAATTCGGTCGCATCGAGGTTGACGCGAAGGCGCTCTTGCGCCGGTTTCATCAGGGCGCAATGGAACGGCGCGCTGACCGGCAGAGGCAGCACGCGGCGGGCGCCCGCGGCTTTGGCAAGCGCCATGGCGCGCTCGACGGCAGCGGCTTCGCCGGCGATCACCACCTGGTCGGGCGAGTTGAAATTGGCTGCGCTCACGACCTCGCCTTGCGCGGCTTCGGCGAGGATTTGATCGAGCTTGCCTTCCGGCAATCTGAGGATGGCGGCCATGGCGCCGATGCCGGGCGGCACCGCCTCCTGCATGTAGCGGCCGCGGTGGCGCACCAGGCGGACGGCGTCGCCGAAGCGGAGGCTCCCGGCGGCCACCAGGGCGGCGTATTCGCCCAGGCTGTGCCCGGCCACGAAATCGGGCGCCGGGCCGCGCTCGCGCAGCACCGCGCAGGCGGCCACGGAGACGGTGAGCAGCGCGGGCTGTTGGTTCTCCGTCAGCTTGAGTTGATCTTCGGGACCTTCGAAACAGAGGCGAGAGATGGCGAAACCGAGCACATCGCCGGCTTCTTCAAAGACGCGCTGCGCCGCGGGAAACCGATCGGCAAGCGACTTGCCCATGCCGACGTACTGCGACCCCTGGCCGGGAAAAAGGAAAACGGTTTTCGGTGTCAAAAGGGATTATAACCGGCGACGGCGCGGACGGGGCATGCCGGGCGCGCGGGAGACGCTCCGCTTTCGATAACCGCGCCGGCTTGCCTCGCCGCGACGAGGTGTTGTAGAGTGAAATCTCGATGTCGCGCGATTACGCCAGCTCGTTTAGCAGCCGGTTCTGGTTTAGCCAGATCCGGTAGAGCGGCGTTGGTTGCGTCAGGATCGATCAGTTTTGCGAAACCGGCCCGCTCTACGGAGCGGGCATTTTTGTTTTAGAGGAGTACGGCGATGGTCATTTCGATGCGGCAGCACGCCACCAAGGAAGAAATCGAACACGTATGCGAGCGCATACAGGAGTTCGGATACAAGGTCCACTCGATCGTGGGCGAGGAGCGGGTGGTCATCGGCGTGGTCGGGGTGGGCGACGTCACGGCCTGTCTGGAATCGCTCGAAGCCACGCCGGGAGTGGAAACGGCGGTGCGCATTTCGGCGCCGTACAAATTCGTCAGCCGGGAATTCAAGAAAGAGCGCAGCGTCATCAAGCTGAACGGGGTCGAAATCGGCGGCGCGGATTTGATCGTGATGGCCGGCCCCTGCTCGGTGGAAAGCGAAAAGCAGATCATGCAGACGGCCGAAGGCGTGGCCGCGGCGGGCGCGCGCGTGCTGCGCGGCGGAGCGTTCAAACCGCGCACTTCGCCTTACGATTTTCAGGGCATGGAGCTCGAGGGGTTGAAGCTGCTGCGCAAGGCAAAGGAAGCGACCGGGCTGGGCATCGTCACCGAAATCATGAGCGACCGCGACGTGGAGATGGTGGCCGAATACACCGACTGCATGCAGGTGGGCGCGCGCAATATGCAGAATTTCGCGCTGCTGAAATCGCTGGGCAACTGCGGCCGGCCGGTGCTGCTGAAGCGCGGGATGAGTTCCACCATCAAGGAACTGCTGATGTCGGCCGAGTATATCGTGGCTCACGGCAACCCCAACGTGATTCTCTGCGAGCGCGGCATCCGCACGTTCGAAACCGCCACGCGAAACACATGCGATATCGCCGCGGTGCCGGTGTTGAACGAACTGACGCACCTGCCGGTGGTTCTCGACCCGAGCCACGCCACGGGCAAGCGGAGCCTGGTGCCGGCGCTGGCGCGGGCCGGCGTGGCCATCGGCGCCGACGGGCTGATCGTGGAAGTGCACCCGTATCCGGAGAAGGCCGTGAGCGACGGTGCTCAGTCACTCACGCTCGGCGGATTCGCTGCCATGATGCGCGATCTCGCGCCCTATATCGAAATGTGGCGCCAGGCGCGAGCTGCCGAAAGCGCGGCGCTAGAGGCAGCGGTATAAGGAGGCGGAGCGGATGGCTCCCGCTGCTTTGCTATCCTCAAGCGATTGACTAACTCTGGGGCGGTAAGCGAAGCCAGGCCGCGGCGGCAACTGGGGGCGTTCGACGTCACCATGATCGTCATGGGCGGCATTGTCGGCTCCGGCATTTTCATCAACCCCTATGTAGTGGCGCGGCGCGTACACACGCCGTATTTGATTCTGGGGGTGTGGCTGGCGGGCGGCGCGATCGCCATGCTGGGCGCGTTCATATGGGCCGAACTGGGAACGCGCCTGCCTGGCGCCGGCGGCCAGTATTTATACCTGCGCGAGGCTTACCATCCCGCGGTCGCGTTCGTCTACGGCTGGGTGCTGCTGCTGGTGACGCAGACGGGCGGCATGGCGGCGGTAGCGGTGACCTTCGCCCGTTACTTTCGCGAAATCAGCGGCGCCGGCTGGAGCGATGGCGCGCTGGCGGCAGGGGTGCTGCTCGGCCTGGCAGGCATCAACTGCCTGGGAGTGCGCGCCGGCAGCAACGTGCAGAGCGCGCTGATGCTGCTGAAGTGCGGCGCCATCGCGGCGCTGGTGGCAGCGGGTTTCCTGTGGGGCGGCGGTCATCTTCACGCCTTGCCGGTGCTGGACCGGCCGGCGGGGTTCGGCCTGCTGGCGGCGATCGGCGCGGCCATGATTCCGGTGGCGTTCGCTTATGGCGGCTGGCAGACGGCGAGCTTCGTGGCCGGCGAGATGCGCGATCCGCGGCGCGATCTTTCGCGCGGCCTGATGCTGGGCGTGAGCGGCGTGGTGGCGCTCTACGTCGCGGTGAATTTCGTGTATGTGCGCGCGCTGGGCCCGGCGGGCCTGGCGGCAACGTCCACGCCGGCCTCGGCGGTGATGCGGATCGCGCTCGGCGAACGCGGCGCATTTTGGATCGCCATCGGGATTGCCATTTCGACGCTGGGCTTTCTGAGCCAGAGCATTCTTACCGCGCCGCGCGTGTATTATGCGATGGCGCGCGACGGACTGTTCTTTTCCGCCGTGGGCCGGCTTTCCGGACGCACCGGCGCGCCCGTGACCGCCATCATGATCCAGGCGGCGGGAGCCAGCATCATCGCCATGCTGGGGCGCTATGAGCAGATCCTGAATTTCGAAACCTCGATCGATTTCATCTCGTTCGCGCTCACCGCGGCGGCGGTTTTCGTGCTTCGGGCGCGGGAAACCACCAGGGCAGGCGATGGCGTCTACCGCGTACCCGGCCATCCGGTTTCGACCGCCGTGTTCGTGTTGAGCGCGGCCGCGGTGGTAATCGCCACGGACTTGACCTACCCGAAAGACAGCTTCATCGGGATGCTGATCCTCCTCACCGGCATCCCCGTATATTGGTATTGGAGCCGGCGGAAAGCGTGATCTACAAATACTCCGAATACATGCACTGGGCCAAGACGGAGGCGCGTGCGCGTTTCAACCTGGCCACCAGCGGAGTGGGCCCGTTCCCGCTGGCGGAACTTCCGGTCGATTGCGGCAGGTTGGAGGTCAACGGTGACAACGCTTACGGCTACGCGCCGCTGAAGGAGGCCATCGCGCGAAAGTCCGGCGTGGATACGGATTCGGTTGTGACGGCGGCCGGGACCTCGTTCGCCAACTACCTGGCGATGGCCGCGCTGGTTTCGCAGGGCGACGAAGTACTGATCGAGCATCCGGCCTACGCGCTGCTGGTCGATGCGGCGCAGTATATCGGCGCGGTGGCGAAGCGGTTTGCGCGCCGCGAGGAAAATGGCTATGCGCTCGATCCGGCCGAAGTGAGGCGCGCGCTCACACCCAAGACGCGGCTGATCGCGGTCACGAATCTGCACAACCCTTCGGGCGCGCTGGCCGGGCAGGCGGAACTGGCCGAAGTGGCGGACCTGGCGCAGAGCGCCGGCGCGTATTTACTGGTGGACGAGGTTTACCTGGATGCGGTCTACGATGACCCGCCGCGGAGCGCCTTTCACCTGGGGCGCAACGTGGTGGTGACCAGCAGCCTGACGAAGGTGTACGGGCTGAGCGGACTGCGCTGCGGCTGGATTCTGGCGCAGCCGGAGCTGGCGCAGGCGATGTGGCGCCTCAACGACCTGTTTGCCGCCGGCGCCGTGCATCCCGGTGAACTGCTGAGCGTCGCCGCGTTCGAACATCTCGACACGCCGCGCGAGCGCGCCCGCCGCGTGGTGGAAGCGGACCGCGCTCAGCTGGGCCGGTTCCTGGACGAACAAAGCGCGGTCTCCGCCGCGCGCACGCGGTTCGGGACGACCGCGTTCCTGCGCTTGCGGCAGGGAGACGCCGATGGCTTCCTCGATCGCTTGCGTTCGCGTCATGAAACTTCGCTGGTTCCCGGCCGCTTCTTTGGAATGCCCGGCCATATGCGCATTGGCATGGGCGTGAACCACGAGATGTTCGCCGAAGGGCTGCGCAGGCTGGGCCTGGCGCTGGAGGGAACGGGCGCGGCCGCGTCTTAGTCGAGCACTCCGTGCGAACCTGTTAGAGTCTGACTATGGCTTTTTTTCTTGCCAAGACCGACCCCGAAACCTATTCGGTGGACGACCTGGAGCGGGACAAGCGCACCGTATGGGATGGCGTGACCAATCCACAAGCCGTGCGCGCCATCCGCGAAATGCGGCCTGGCGACCGCGTTTTCGTTTATCACAGCGGCGGCAACTCGGCAGTGGTGGGTCTGGCCGTGGTGGGCAGCGAGCCGCGAACCGATCCGAAAAACCCTAAGTCCGCGGTGGTGGAACTGGAATTCAAAGCGCGCCTCGAGCCGCCCACCACGCTCGCAGAAATCAAGCAGTCGGGCAGGTTTGACGACTGGGCGCTGGTCCGGCAAGGCAGACTTTCGACCATGGCCGCGCCCGCGGAATTCGCGCGCTGGATGGCCTCCCGCTACCCGAACGTCAAGCTCTGAAGGCAGCGCCGCTAACGCGCGTGCGCCGGCTGCGTGCACAGCCAGAGGAAGGCTTCGAGTATGCGCGCGCGCTGGGCGTCGTTCACGGAGAGTATATGATGCGGGCCGCCTTCCTGCGGCGTGAAAGCGGTTTTGCCTTGCGCATCCACCGTGACCCGGCCGGGGGCGGAGACGGTGAAGTAGCCATCGGCGGGCCGCACGGCGTAAAGAGCCGCGGTCAGGTCCCAGGTCTCACGGTCGTAGGGCATCGGGAGGTAACTGCGATAGGCGTCGGCCACGGGGTTCGCGCCCGGCGGCCCGAAATCGCGCTCGATGCTGCGCGCCGGGTACTTGATCGTGCTGCCCACTTCAAAGCCGCTCCAATAAACCGGTCCGGGCCACTCCGCCACCAGCTTCTGGGCCGATGGAATGTCGGTCTTGACGTTGTATTCAGGGCCGCCGTTGGCGAAATCGCCTGCCATCAAAACCAGGCGGCTGACCTTGCGGGCGGCGAGGGCCTTGCCTCCCGGCGAATCGAGCAAACGGGCCAGATTGGTGCTGAAGCCGATCTGAACGATCACCACGCTCGAATCCAATTCCGATCCCAGCACCCGGCGCAGCACGGTAACCGCGTCCTCGGGATGATCGCGATACGGGTAGTGTCCGGCATCGAGCGCTTTCTTGAGGTAGCCGTCATCCTTCGTTTGGCCGTTGTGAACCACGCCGACCGGGATGTTGGGGCGGCCATAGAATGTGTCAATCGCCGACGCCAGGCGCGCCGCCCACGGGTTGTCCTTGGTGATGGTGACGGCAGCCAGGCGGATCTCGCCGCGGGCAGCGAAGGAATGGAGGATGGCGAGCGCCAGGCAGTCGTCCACGTCGTTGCCGATATCTGTGTCCAGGACTACGGGGATGGGGGGCTGCGCCGCCGCAAAGGCCAGCGCGCCGCAGAGCACCGGCACCACCAAGCGAATTAGCTTCATCGCTCGGAATTCTAACCGGCTTCATGCGCGGCGGCAAGGGCGCGGTCCCGGTCCCAGCGATGGCGTGGTTCCGCGCGCGGCCCGTGATTGAATCCGCGGCCAGCCGGGCATTACAATGGCGCGCAGCATGTCGAGCTATCTTGCGGCCGATCTGGGCGCTGAAAGCGGGCGCGTGGTCTTGGGAAGCCTTGCGGGCGGACGGCTGGAGATCGAAGAGATCCGCCGATTCCCGAACCAGCCGGTCGAATTGCCATCGGGCATTTATTGGGACGCTTTCCGCCTGTTCCACGAAGTCGTCGAGGGTCTCACCATTGCCGGCCGCGAGCGCGGCTTGAAGCCGTCCGGGATCGGCGTGGACACCTGGGGGGTCGATTTTGGGCTGCTCGGTGCCGATGGAGGGTTGATCGATTGCCCACGCCACTACCGCGACCCGCGCACCAATGGCGTACCGGAACGGCTGTTCGAAGCCGTGCCGCGCGCGGATGTGTTCGCGCGCACCGGCATTCAGATCATGTCGATCAACTCGCTGTACCAGCTGTATGCAATGCGGTTGGCGCATTCGGCCGCGCTGCAGAATGCCGGGCGGCTGCTGTTTATGCCGGACCTGCTCAACTACTGGCTGACCGGCGTCGAGCGCAACGAGCTCACGATCTCGAGCACCTCGCAATTCTACGATCCCAAGACGCGCAGCTTCGCGGCCGATATGCTGGAGCGGCTGGGCATTCCGAGCGGCATACTGGGGGAACTGGTCGAGCCGGCGAGCACGCTGGGCCCGCTGCTGCCGCGGCTGGCCGAATCGACCGGCCTCGGCGCCGTGCCTGTGCACGCGGTGGGTTCGCACGACACAGCGTCGGCGGTGGCGGCGGTTCCCGCGCGGGGAGATGGCTGGTGCTATATCAGCTCCGGCACCTGGTCGTTGATGGGCGTCGAGGCCGCCGCGCCGGTGATCGACGAGCAATCGTACCGTCTCAACTTCACCAACGAAGCCGGCGTTGCCGGCCGAACGCGCTTGCTTAAGAATATCGCCGGTCTGTGGCTGTTGCAGGAGTGCCGCCGGTCCTGGGCGGCGCAGGGAGAGCGCTTCGGCTACGACGAGCTGATGCAGATGGCGGAAGCCGCCGGCCCGGCGCGGACCCTGATCAACCCCGACGATTTCCTGCAACCGGGAGACATGCCGGCGCGGATCGCGGCCTGGTGCGGCGAGCGCGCGCTCGAAGCGCCGAAAACCAAAGGCGAATTCTGCCGCGCCATTCTGGAAAGCCTGGCGCGCCGTTACTGCGAAGTATTGCCGGGGCTGGAGAGCCTCACGCGGAGCCGGATTCACACCATCCACATTGTGGGAGGCGGGTCACGCAACTCGCTGCTCAACCAGCTGGTGGCGGACGCGACGGGCTGCAGGGTGGTGGCCGGACCGGTGGAAGCCACGGCGGCAGGCAACCTGCTTGTGCAGGCGCTCGGCTCGGGCGAAGTGAAGGACATCGAAGAGGCTCGCGAGGTGGTCCGCCAGTCATTCCAGATCGTCGAGTTTCAGCCGAAGCCGAAAAGCGCCCACTGACGAGAGCCGCCGGCGCGAGCGTTCGATTCGGCTATGCTGGCTTTCATGCGAACATCCGTCCTGCTTCTCACCTTTCTCGTCATCGCCGGCGCGCAGCAGACCCGCCTCGTGACCAACCATTCGCCGGGCGATGGCAAACCGAATAACCCCGGAGTGCCCGAAGTCTATGCCGTGGATGCCGGCAAGTTCGAGCGCGTCCTCATCTTCCGCTTCAAATACCAGACCGATCTGCTGGCCGGGTTGGAGGAGATGGTGAAGGCAAACCACGTCGAGAACGGCGTGATCCTGGCTGCCGCGGGCTCCGTCACCGGCTTCCAGGTCCACCAGGTGGTGAACGGCACCTTTCCATCCCAGATCCGGTTCGAGCAGATGAGCAATTCGCCCGCGGACCTGATCAGCATGAACGGCTACGTCATGCACGGCCGCCTCCACCCGCACATCACGCTGGCAACGCCGCAGGGCGCCATCGGCGGCCATCTGGAGCCGGGCACCAGGGTTTTCACTTTTGCCATTGTGACCGTGGGCGTGCTGGCGGACGATCTGGACTTGAGCAAGCTGGACGACAAGGACTACCGCTGAGGCGCGCGCCCCTCGGATTCCCCGAAGAGCCCGCCGCTACTGGTAGCGCAGGGCGAGCAGAGGGTCCAGGCGGCCGGCGCGGCGGGCTGGAATGACGCAGGCGGCCAGCGAGACCAACCCGAGGAGAGCGGCGACCAGCCCGATGGTGAGCGGGTCGCGGCCATCCAGCTCAAACAGCAGGCTGCTCAGGAGGCGGCCGAAAGCCAAGGCAACGCCGGCAGCGGCCAGCAGCCCGATTGCCACCGGCGCCATGCCCTGCCAGACGATCAGGCGGTACAGATCGCCGGTTCGCGCGCCCAGCGCGGCGCGGATTCCCAGCTCCGCCGTGCGCCGCGCGACTGAATAAGACACTACCGCGTAGATTCCGAAGCTGGCGACCAACAGCGCCATCAGGGCGAATCCGCCGGCCAGAAGCATCTCGAAGCGGCGCGTTCCGACGCTGGCGTCGAACACTTCCGACATCGTCCGCATGGGCGGCACGGGCACATCCGAGTCGGCCGTGTGGATGGCGGCGCGGAGGGCGCCGGCAATGGATTGGGGCGCGCCCGCGGCTCGCGCGACCAATACTGTCCGGGATGGCATCCACTCCCAGTAGCCCAGATACATCATTGCCACCGGCGGCTGGTCCGCCTCGGCGCGAACGTCGCCGGCCACGCCGATTACTTCGAACCACTGGTTATTCCCGCGCGTGAACCGGCGCCCCAGCGGATCGCGCCCCGGCCACAAAGACGCCGCCAGACGGCTGGAGATCACGGTTCGCTCGTGACTGCGGTCGCCCTCGCTCAGAGGCCGGCCGGCCCGCAACGGAATGCCCATGGTCCGGAAGTAATCGGGACTGACAAACCGGACATTCACGGTGAACTCGGGACTGGAGCCGCCGTTGGTGGAAACGCTGTCGATCCACGTTTCGCCTTGTAGCGGCAGGTTAGAAGAGATAGCCGCCGCGCGCACGCCCGGCTCGGTGGAGAGCGCGGAGAACAGCCTTCGGTAGAATCCGTCCCGCGCCGCATCGCGCTGGTACTGATCGCCCGACAAGCCGATGTCAACCGCCAGAACGGTGGGCGCGCGAAACCCTTTATCGGCGCGAATGAGCCGCACGAAGCTGTTCAAGAGCATTCCGGCGAGGATGAGCAGAGCGGCGCTGAGACCCACTTCGGAGGCGACCAGGACGCTGCGCAGCCGCAGCGCACCCGATGAGGCGGTCGCGGAGCGCGTGGCGGAGCGCAGCGTGTCCTGTGGATCGCTGCGGCTCGCCCGCCAGGCGGGAAGGAACCCAAACAGGAGCGCGGCGGCGGCAACCAGCATGGTGGCGAACACCACCACCCGGCCATCCAGCGCGACCTCCCCAAGTCGCGGAATACCGGAAGGGCCGTATACTTTCAGCAAATCGATTCCGGCGGCGGCGACGGCTAGCGCCAGCAGGCCTCCGGCGAGCGCCAGCAGCAGAGATTCCGCCAATCCGTGCCGGATGAGCGCGCCGCGCGTGGCGCCTAGCGCCGCGCGCACGGCGAACTCGCGGCTGCGGCGCTCGCTGCGCGCCAGCAGGAGGTTGGCCAGGTTGACGCAGACAATCAATAGCAGCGCGGCAATCGCGCCCATCAGCACCAGGAGGCCGCGCCGGGACTTGCCGGCCACTGTCTCGAGCAGCGGAATCGCCAAAGCGCGCAGGTTGACCTTCTCTCCCGCCATAGCTTCCAGGCGCGCCTGCACAGCCTCGAGTTGGGCCACCGCCTGTGCGCGCGAGGCGCCGGGCCTCAGCCGGGCAATCATGGTGTAGTTATGGCTGCCGAGCAACTCTTCCAGCTCATTCTTGGCAAAGACATTGGGCACGAAGACTTCGGCGTGCGGCGTACCCGCCTGGTAGGTGGCCGATC
>Ga0335078_10007958_pt1 | contig 15746 bp, 12 predicted proteins | sample Lox_Sample_32_FD_206711 | JGI IMG/M metagenome (GOLD analysis project Ga0335078, IMG submission 206711) | Soil microbial communities from Loxahatchee National Wildlife Refuge, Florida, United States - Lox_Sample_3.2 | ecosystem: Environmental > Terrestrial > Soil > Wetlands | place: USA... | reverse complement strand
TCAACCTCGGTATTCTGCTGCTAGGCCAGAAGCGCCCCGCCGAGGCCCTGCCCTATCTCGACGCCGCCGCCGCCCAGAAACCCAAGGAGCCCCGCCCGCGTATCTACCTCTCCATGGCGCTGCTCCAAACCGGCGATCTGGAAAAGGCCACACAGTCCTACCAAACCGCGCTCGAGCTCGATCCGAAGTCCGCCCCGGCCGAGCTCGGCTTGGCGCGCGCGCTTGCCCGGCAAAACCGCCTGGCCGATGCGGACCCGCACTTCCGCCGCGCCGCCGAGCTGAATCCGTCCTACCGGGACAGCCTGCTCGAACTCGCCGCGCTCTACGAGAAGGCGGACCGCAAGCCCGAAGCCATCGCGCTCTACCGCCAATTTCCGGACGACGCCGCCACGCGCGAGCGGCTCGGCCTCCTGCTGCTCGAGTCCGGCCAGGCTGCCGACGCCGTCCCCGAGCTCGAATGGGCCGTCAAGCAGTCGCCCACCTCGGCCAACCGCCTCGCGCTCGCTCAGGCCTATCGCAAGAATCACGAGCCCGACAAGGCCGTTCCCATTCTCCTGGCCGCGGTCGAGGCGGCGCCCAACGATCTCGACTTGCGCTTGTCCTATGCCCGCGAGCTGCGCGATCTGCGCCGCTTCTCCGATGCCGCCGAGCAGTTCGCGCGCGTCGCCCAGGCCCGGCCCGATCAGGCCGCCACCTGGAACGACCTTGCCGGTGTCGAGGTCATGCTGGAGGCCTATCCGCAAGCGCTCGCGGCCCTCGACCATGTCCGCGCCCTGAAGGCCGAAATCCCGGGCGACTACTTCTTCCGCGCCATGGTCCTCGACCGCATGCACCGGCGCAAAGAGGCCATCGTCGAATACCAGAACTTCCTGTCCGTCAGCAAAGGCGAGCATCCCAACCAGGAGTTTCAGGCTCGCCAACGAATCCGCATCCTGCAGCTCGATCTGGAGAAGAGGTGACAACTTGATCCGCCTGACGATGGCGTTTGCGCTTCTGGCGGCCGTCCCCGCCTGGGCCAGCCTCGACGCGGCCAAAGCCGAGCCAAACCTCGAGAAGCGTTCCAGCCTTGCGCTCGATAACGCCTCCCGCGCCCTGAAGTCGGCGCAGGATGCTTACCTTGCCCAGAACGACATGAAGCAGGTCGCCGCCGCGCTCGAAGAGGTTTCCGCGTCGGTCCAGCTGGCCTACGATTCGCTCGAGCAGACCCACAAAGTCCCCAGCAGGAGTCCCAAGTATTTCAAGAAGGCGGAAATCGAAACCCGCGAGCTGCTCCGCCGCATCGACGACTTCCGGGAACAGATGAGCGTGGACGACCGCGAGCCGCTCGACAAAGCGCGCGCCACGGTCCAGAAGGTGCACGAGAGCCTGCTCGAAGGCATCATGGGTGGAAAGAAGAAGGGGTAGCGTCATGACCAGAATTCTGTTCGGTCTGGTTCTTCTATCGGCGGCGGCCGCGCCGCTGGCGGCCGACAAGGACTTTCTGACCAGCGCCGAGGTCGACCAGGTTCGCCTCACCCAGGAGCCCAACGACCGGCTCCGTCTCTACATTCAATTCGCCCGCCAGCGCCTCGACCAGTTGAAGCAGCTCGTCAAGGACTCGCGTCCCGGCCGCGCCGCGATGATACACGACCTGCTCGACGAGTACGGCCAGATCATCGACGCCATCGACACCGTCTCCGACGATGCGCTGGCCCGCAAGGTCGATATCAGCGTCGGAGCCAAGGCCGTCGGCTCGGCGGAGAAGGGCTTTCTGCCGGCGCTCGAGAAGATCCGCGACAGCCATCCCAGCGACATCGAGCGTTACGAGTTCGTCCTCACCCAGGCCATCCAGGCCACCAGCGATTCGATGGAGACCGCCAATGAGGACCTCGGAAAGCGCTCCGCCGAAGTCACCGGTCGCCTGAAGAAGGAAGAGAAGGAACGCGAAGCGGAAATGACGCCCGCCGAACTGGACGCCAAAAAGAAGCAGGCCCAGGACGCCGCCAGCAAACCCAAGAAACCGACCCTCCTCAAACCGGGCGAGACCGTGGCCGGCCAGGAACCGTCGAAATAGGAGGGCGGCCTTCTGAGCCAGTTGCGAAATTCGCTGTCGCGACAAGGACCTTTCTGAGCCGCGCGTGAGCAAGCGGTCTCGGCGAATTCTGCAACTCCCTCTTCAGCCCCGCTCAGAGCACCTTGACCGTCAGCTCCGCCGACGCCGTGACCGTTCCCCCCGCGCCCGCGCAAGTCAAAGTGGCCGTGTACGACCCCGGCGCCATCGGGACAAACCTCATCGAGCTCTTCAGCGGCTGCTCCCCCGATAGAATGTCCGACCCGCTGCACGAGCTCGCATTCGTGGCCGACCACGCGAACCGCGCCGACTGGCCCAGCGCGATCGTCCGCGGCGCGACCGTCATCGAAACAGCCGGCGGCTCCGGCCCGACGGCCTCGAGACTCCTCGGCGCTTCCTCCAACCCCGCCGCGAGCGCGTGCGCCGTGCCCGGCTTCAAGGTCAGAAACGTCGTGCCGTAGCCTCCCAGCCGGATGGTCATCTGGGACGCGGGCTGGAGGCCCGCCGCCGCCGGTCCGGCGATGGGGTCCGTGCCGGCATCGAGCGTCAGTTGCGTTCCGCTCGAGAACGCTCCCAGCGCCGAGACATCCACCAGCACGGTGCGTGCCTGGCCTGCGCCGTTGTTGTCCGATGCCGCGTTGACGGCGTGATCGGACACCATCACCACCACCGAGTTGTCGGCGTTCCTGGTTGCCAGCAGCTCGACGCTTTCGGCGCCCGCCGGTTCCGTGGTGCTCGATTCGAGAATCGTCGAACCGGAGCCGACGCATCCGGCCGCGCCCGGATCGCAGAACGGAAAATACCGCGTCAGGTAGTAGTCCACCCAATAGCTGAGGTAAGTCTTCCCCGTAACGTAGTCAACCTCGCCGCCCTGTGCGTCGGCGTCGAAATCCCACTGATACAGCGACTGGATGCCGGCCTGTCCCAACTGGGAGAAAACGTACGGCCGCCAGGCCGCGAAGAACGCGCTGGTCCCGCGTAGATCCGTGACGAAGGTCTGCCCCGGGTTGCACTGGCTTTGTCCGGTCGATGTCGCAAAATCGGCGTTCACGTTGTTCTCCGTCACCCACACCGGCACGCCGGCCAGCTTCGGAACGGTCTTCAACTCCTCGTAGATATACTCGACGTGCGGCACAAACAGGGACGGAATGGTCGCGAACAGCGTCGAATCCAGGTCCCTCTGGTTGCACGACGAGTAGTAGTGCGTGGCGATGGCGTCCACCTGCGCCGTCACCCCGTTCACGAAGGTGGGAAGATATCGCTGAGGCTCGTCTCCCCAGTCCGACAGCTCCACCGCCACGAACTTGATGGGAACGATCGACCCCGCCGCGAGCATCGCCGGAACGACCGTGTTGTACAGGTTCAAGTAGTCCGCCGGCTCCAGGCCGTTGATGTTCGGTTCGTTGAAAATGCCCCACCACGTGATCGGCGTCGGATTGGTTGCCGAATGTACGCGCGTGATGCCCTGCGAATCCGTGAAGCCCGTGGTGGTGTTGTAGTACTTCACCACGTTCGCGGCATAGGCCGCGAAGTCGGAGAAGTGCGCCGGCATCAGGTGGCCGTTCGAGTCGTTCATCCACCCGGGAGCCACCGCGAGCTGGAGCTCCGGGCTCTTGTCGCCGGTCGCGATGACGGGACCAAGGATCGAGTCCAGCATCGTGAAATCCCAGCTTTGGTCGGCCTTCTGTGGAGTTCCGCCGTACACCGGCTGGAGCCGGATATGCTGCGCGCCCAGAGCGTTCAGGAGCGCGCCGCCGGAGGGATTGTTCTGGAAGAACACGTAGTCCCAGTCCGCCGGCTGAAAGGAAGTGGCCATGAAGTTCTCCAGCGTCCCGTTGAAGCCCGCCGACGTGTTGGTGGCGGCCTGCACCGTCGCCACCACCGCCACATCCAGCGCGAGCGACGCAGTCGCGCTCGTCTGGCCGTCCGTTGCCTCGATCGTCACCGAGTGCGGCCCGGCCGATGCGCCGGCGGCGTTGAAGGTCACCTGGCCGGTTGCGCCCGCCCCCGGCTGCGCAATCTGCGCGGTCAGCCCCACGACAGGTGTGACGCTCAGCGTGACCGCGTTCGTGTTCCCGCTCGGCCGCTCCACCGTAACCGTGACCGACGCAGGCGTGCCATCCTGCGGAGCCGTCAGGGAGCCCGCGGAGAGCGAAATCGAGATCGGAACCGGCGTCGACTTCGCTGTGGAACCACCCCCGCATCCGGCCAGCATCAGCGGCAAGGCCGCGGCAACCCACCAACCCTGTGTTCGAAGCACCACACATAATACCGCAGGGTCGGGTCGTTCTCCAGGGCCTGCGCCAACTACTTCTTCCGGCCCTCGGCCGCCAGAATCCGCCCCAGCACGCAACGTCCTTGAGAGTCCGTGCCATCCAGAGCCACCGCCCGCCGCGCCACCGCTTCCGCTTCCGCATCCCGCCCCAGCAGCAGCAGGGCGCCGGCCAGGTTCGCGAACGCCTTCTCCGCCGCCGGATCCAGTTCCATAGCCCGCCGGAACTCCGCGGCCGCCTCTTCGAACCGGCCGAGCCGCATGTACCGCGCCCCCAGGTTGTTGTGCGCCTCCATATAGTCCGGATCGATCTCCAGAGCCCGCCTCAAATGAGCGATCGACCCCTGAACATCGCCCGCCTCGAACGCGCGAAGCTCACGGGCAAACTCCCGCGCGGCCCGCGCTGGAACGCGGTGCTGCAGTTGGGCCACCGTGACCCTCCCCAGGTCCCCGCTCGCGGGCGTCGCCAGGTGGATCTCCACCGGCGCACCGCTCGAAGTGGCCGACACCGCCCGTTCAGCCAGGATTCCGCCGCGCCAGCCGCTGACTCTCAGCTCGTACCGGCCAGCCGGCACGCCTTCGAAGGCGAACTCTCCGGAAGGCGAGACCGGCGCCGCGCGAGCCACCACCTTATCGCCCACCGGATCGCAGAGCTCCACGATCAGGCCCCCGTTCGGTCCTCCGCTGTCGCGCACCACGGCTCCGCCCACGCGCACCAGCTCCTGTTGGCAGTTTGCGGCGAACGGACCGGCCAGCAACAGACACACCCCGAACACCACGGCGTCATGCCGTCGCCCGGACGGAGACATAGTGACCTCCTGTAATCTCGACCAAGCCCGCGGTTTATGCCGCGGCTGAATGACGGTATTTGAGCGTGTTGTCGATGATCCAGGAGATCTGAAACGCCTCGAAGGGCGGCGAGCAGTAGTCGGCCGCGCCCGCCTCGATGGCGTCCAGCCATTCCTCGGCTTGCGGATGCCGGCTGACCACCACCACCGGCAGTTCCAGGCGTTCTTGCTTGATGAGGTTGAGCAGCAGGGTATAAGTCTGTCGATCGGCGGAGCAGAATATCAGCGCCGGGTCGGAACGGACGGCCGCCTTCACGCCTTCGGCCGTCGCCTCAAATGGCGCCAGGCGAAAGGCGCGCCTCTCGAAGGAAAGGGCGCCGGCCAACTCGGTAGCGAGCGAGTTGTCCAGGGCAAACAGCATGATGTCGTCGAGCATAGTGCTCCTCCTCGATGTTTGGATCTCGACGAGGAGAAATGCCCAGACGTTGGCGTGACTGCGCGCGAACCCTACGTCAGGTTCGCGTCCCTAATCAGATCTTATTCCTGTAAGGGCGGGAATTCCAATCGAAACTTGTTATGACCCGCATGAAAGTCGCTGGAGGGCGGGCTTCAATCAGCCGCGCATTTTGCCCGTACCTTCACGCCGAAGCGCTGCGGTACGCCTCCAGCAAGTCCTCCAGCGTAACCGAGCCCAGAACTCGGTTGACGTCGCGCCGGTCAACCACGGGCAGCACGCCCACGTTGAACTGGCCTAGCCGGTGCAGCACGATGTCCGCCGATTGGTCTGGGTGCAGATGTGGCAGCTTGTCGAATGCCTCGTGCCGAGCGATGCCGGACACCGCCGCTCCACCCGGGCCCTTGCGCAGCGCATCGTCGAGGTCGGAGCCAAGCACCATGCCGAGCAAGGCGCCGTTTTCACCGACCAGGAAGTCGCCTTCGGGCACCACCTGGCGTGCGACGTTCATTGGTGTGGTCGGGCTGACCAGAACCGCCGGGCTGCGCATCGCGTCTCCAACCAGCAGATCCGGCTCCGGGCGGTGTCCCTTCGCCGGGGGCAGGTACACGCCGTCCTGAATGGCCAGTGCCTCGTAGATCGGCGTGTGGCTGAATGCCCGCGCCACCACATACGCCACCAGGTTCGAGATCATCAGCGGCACGATGATGTTGTAGTCCCGGGTCAGCTCGAAGATCATCACCACCGACGTGATGGGGCTGCGAACGATGCCGGCGAACGTGGTGCCCATCCCAACCATCGCGTAAGCGCCCGCCGGCGCGGTGGTCGCCGGCAGCCAGCCGTGCAGCAAGGATCCGAAGCCTCCGCCCAGCATCGCGCCGAGAAAAAGACTAGGCCCGAAGATGCCGCCCGCGTTGCCCGAGCTGTAGCAGACCACCGTCGCCGCAAGCTTCAGAATGAGCAGCACGAACATCGCGGTCCCGCTGAGCCGCCCGTGCAGTGCCAGGTCCACGGCGGCGTAGCCCGCGCCGAGCACGTCCGCGCTATAGAGCGCCAGCACGCCGGCCCCCAGGCCTCCCGTCGCCGGCTGGAAAGCGAGCGTCCATTTCGGAAGCCGCCGGTATTGCAGCCGCAGCCAGAGCAGCGACGAAGAGAAGAGCACCGATACGCATCCTCCGGCAACGCCGAGCAGGGCGTAGAAAAGGAACTCCGAGGGATGCACCAGGCTGTAAGGCGGCACGCGGAACAGCGGCGCATCGCCGAGAAGCAGGTGCAGCACCATCCACGAGGTCGCCGCTCCGATCACCACCGAGCCAAGCACCCGTGCGTTCAGATCGCCCAGCAGTTCCTCCAGTGTGAACAATACCGCGGCCATGGGCGTGTTGAAAGCCGCCGCCAGCGCCGCGGCCGCGCCGATCGGCACCAGTGCCTGTATCTGACGCTTCTCCAGCCCGGCCCTCCGCGCCAGGAACGACGCAACCCCGGCTCCGATCTGCACCGACGGCCCTTCACGGCCCAGCGCGACGCCCCCGCCGAGCGATAGCGAGCAACAGAAGAACTTGCCGATGACCGTCTTCAGGCTGATGTAGCCGCCGCCGGCGATGATCGCGGCCTTGGCCTGCGGTATGCCGCTGCCGCGCGCGTCGGGAAACACTCTCAGCAGCAGATAGCCCGCGATGAGCGCCGCAACAGCGGGTATCAGCGGACGGCCCCACACCGGTATCGCGCCTCGGAACAGGAATCGGTGCATCCATTCCGTCGCAGCCAGGAACGCCACGATCGTCGAGCCCACCAGGGCGCCGATAATGAGAGCAAGCGCGAGGTGAGAGGGATCGGAAATGATTCGACGGAACCGCTCTTGCCACCAGACCATCGTCTCATCTAGTGTCGCACTTAGTCGCGGTCTCGCCGGCTCGGTATCCTGAAGGGTGCCTGCCAAAGCCCCCAAGCGGAAACGCAGCCTCACCCGCCGCCTCCTCGGCTGGTTCCTGCTCCTGGTGGCTTGGTTTTTCGGCCTCGCCGCCCTGGGCTTCGTCGCCCTGCGGTGGATCGACCCGCCGTTCACCATGGTGCACGTCGAGCGCCGCATCGAATCCTGGTTCCATCGCGGCGCCTACCGCAAGCGCTACACCTTCGTGCCTCTCGACAGCATCTCTCCGGCTTTCCAGCACGCCGTGATCGCCGCCGAGGACGCGCGCTTCTTCCATCACCACGGATTCGACTGGCACGAAGTCCACGAAGCGGTCGAGGACGGCCTCGAAGACGGCAAACTGCGCGGCGCTTCCACCATCGACGAACAACTCGCTAAGAACCTCTTTCTCACCACCAACCGTTCGCTGCTGCGTAAGGGTCTGGAGGTGACCCTGGTGCCGCTCGAAGAGCTGTTCCTCTCCAAGCGCCGCATCCTCGAGCTGTACATGAATGTCGTCGAATGGGGACCCGGCGTCTATGGCGCCGAGGCCGCCGCCCAATATCACTACGGCGTTCCGGCCGCGCGCATCGGCCGCGAGCAGGGCGCGCGCCTGGCCGCCATTCTGCCCTCGCCGAGGCGCCGCCAGCCGGCCCGCATGAACCGCTACGCCGCCCGCATCCTGACCCGCATGGATCAACTGGGATGGTGACCCAACCCACTGTAAATAAACGTAAGGAACACCTCCGGGGGCCGCTGAGGCGTGGTAAAACTAGGGCGTGCGGTTGCTGCTCATCGACGACGACGTGGAGTTGTGCGGGCTGCTCCGTGAGTTCCTCAAGCGCGAGGGCTTCAGCGTCGAAGTAGAGCACGAGGGACGGCGTGGGCTCGACCGCGCCGCCGCCGGTGGCTGGGACCTGGTGATCCTCGATGTGATGCTGCCCGGTATGGACGGTTTCGCGATCCTGCGCGAACTGCGTAAGAAAGGCCGCACGCCCATCCTGATGCTCACCGCGCGCGGCGAGGATGTGGACCGCATCGTGGGCCTGGAGCTGGGAGCCGACGACTATCTCGCCAAGCCCTTCAATCCCCGCGAACTGGCAGCGCGCATCCGCGCGATTCTGCGCCGCACCGAGCCGCAGGCCGCCGCCGAACGCGGGCCCGTCGAGGTCAACGGAGTCACCCTCGACCCGGCTTCGCGCGAGGTCGGCGTGGACGGTCAGAAGATCGAACTCACCACCCTCGAGTTCGACATCCTGGAAATTCTGATGCGCGGCGCCGGCCGCGTGCTCTCCCGCGACGCCCTCATGGAAGCGCTCTATAACCGCAAGACCACTCCCTTCGACCGCTCCATCGACATGCACATCAGCCATCTGCGCAAGAAGCTCGAAATCAGCCGGGCCATCATCAAAACCATCCGCGGCGTGGGCTACCAGTTCTGCCGGACGCCGGAGGAAGAGGTCGTCGAGTGAGGTCCCTGTTCACCAAGTTCCTGATCTGGTTCCTGGCCGCGATGGCCATCACCATGGCCGGGTTCATGATCCTCACCACCCGCAGCTTCACCGCCTCGCGCGGCCGCGGGCACATCTTCGGGCGCATGCTCTCGGTGCAGCTTGAGGAGGCGCGGCACGCTTTCGAGCAGGGAGGCCGGCCCGCCCTGGCTGCATTCCTTCAGCGCTTCGATTCCGAATTCCCGGCTCACGGGATCCTCACGGACGCGGCTTACCACGACCTGCTGACCGGCCAGGACCGCCACGAGCTGGTGGAGCAGGCGGAGCGCCGCGGCCGGCTCTTCCAGCCCACCGTGATCGCCCGCGCCAGCCGCGACGGGCTGTACTGGCTTTTTCTGATCTCGCGCGGCCGTCCGGGCTTCACCTTTTTCGAGCCGCAGTATCTCTGGATCGTGGCCGCGATGGTGGTGCTCTCCTACCTGCTCGCGCTCCATCTGACGTCTCCGCTGCGCAGCCTGCAAAAGGCAGTGGAGCGTTTCGGCAAGGGCGACCTGGCGGCGCGCGTGGGTTCCCGCCGCCATGACGAGGTGGGCCGTCTCGCTCGCACCTTCGACACCATGGCCGACCGCATGCAGACCCTTCTGACCGCCGAACGCCGCCTGCTGCTCGACATCTCCCACGAGCTCCGCTCGCCGCTGGCACGCCTCTCGGTGGCCACCGAACTGGCGCGCTCGGGCGAGCCCGAAGCCCGCGAGGCCGCCCTCAACCGCATCGAGAAGGAGGCCGGCCGCCTCAACTCCCTGGTCGGCGAGCTGCTGCAGGTGACGCGCGCCGAGGGCGATCCTTCCTCCCTGCGCAAAGAGCCCGTGCGCGTCGACGAACTGCTCGCCAACCTGGTGGAGGATTGCTCGGTCGAGGCCGAGGCGCGCGGCTGCCGCCTGGAGATGAAGAAGCCGCCCGTGGTCACCATTCAGGGCGACGCCGAGCTGATGCGGCGCGCGGTCGAAAACGTCGTGCGCAACGCCATCCGCCATTCCCCGCAAGGCAGCCCGGTCGAGGTGTGGCTCGAAAACGGCGGCCCCGGCGCGCGCATACGGGTCCGCGACTACGGCCCCGGCGTCCCCGAGGAGCACCTCCCGCACATCTTCGACCCCTTCTACCGCGTGGACACGGACCGCAACCGCACCAGCGGCGGAGTCGGCCTCGGTCTCGCCATCGCCCGCCGCGCCGTCGATCTGCACAAAGGCCGCATCGAAGCGCGCAACTCCAACCCCGGCCTGGTCATGGAGATCGACCTTCCGGCCGCCGGGTAAATTCGCCCCGCTCCGCCCATAGCAACCCGTTGATCGGAAACGGAATGCAGCATGGCTCCCCGCTTGCTCTCACATCCGTGGGGGGCAAACACTATGTTGAGCTGGGCGCTTGCATTCCTGATCATCGCCATCGCGGCCGCGATCTTCGGCTTCACCGGCATCGCCGTCGCAGCCACCGGCATCGCGAAACTGCTGTTCTTCGTGTTCCTCGTCATCTTCCTGTTGACGATGTTCATGCGCTACGCGCGAAGGGCGCCGTAGAACCCTTTCTCCGTAACGGAACGCTTTCCCGGTCGTACTTCGAGTAGCACGTTTTTTCTGCATCCGACAGCGGCACGACTCTCGTATCCATAGGTAAGGGCCGGATGCGATTCGACCGGAGGCGACCGTGAACAATCTCGCGCGTGATTTCCGTTTCGGTTTTCGGCTGTTGGGAAAGAACAAGGGGCTGACCGCCGTCGCGGTGCTGGCTTTGGCTCTGGGAATCGGCCCGAATACCGCCATCTTCAGCGTCCTCTACGCCACACTGCTGGCGCCCTTGCCATACCCCAATCCCGACCAGTTGGTCATGGTCTGGTCGAGGATACAAGGCTTCCGCAACGTGGTCTCGGCCGGCGATTTCGACGACTGGCGCCACCAGGCCAAGGCCTTTCAGGAACTGGCCGTCTGGGGCGGCATGACCGCCAACCTGGCGGGCCCCGAAGGTCCCGAGAACGTGCCCGGCAACGCCGCCAGCGTCAACATGCTCCACCTGCTCGGCATCAAGCCGCTGCTCGGTCGCGACTTCCTCCCCGGCGAGGATGAGCCGGGCAAGAACCACGTCGTCATCCTCATGAACCGCCTCTGGCAGCACCACTACGGAGGCCGCCGCGACATCATCGGCCACCAGATCCGCATCAATGGCGAGCTCTACACCGTCGTCGGCGTCATGGCCCCCGGCCAGCAGGATCGCATGCCCAACCAGCTCTGGACGCCGCTCACCTTCAAGCCCGAGCAGATCAACCACGACTTCCACTGGCTTCTCGTGATGGGCCGCCTCAAGCCCGACGTGACCCTGACGCAGGCCCAGGCCGACATGGACACCGTCACGCGCCACATCGCCGAAGCCTACCCGAAATCGAACAAGGGCTGGGGCGCCAAGGTCGAGCCGCTGAAGAACGACTTCCTCGCGCCCGAGGTGAAGACCAGCCTGTGGCTGCTGATGGGCGGCGTCGGCTTTGTGCTGCTGATCGCCTGCGCCAACGTCGCCAACCTCCTTCTGGCCCAGGGCACGTCGCGGCAGCGCGAGGTCGCGGTTCGGGCTTCGCTGGGCGCTTCGCGCTGGCAGTTGTTCCGGCAGTTGCTCACCGAGAGCGTGGTTCTGTCCGCGCTCGGCGGCGCCGCCGGCATCGGTCTCGGTTGGGGCACGGTGAAAGTGCTGATGGCCTACATGCCCGAGAACACGCTGCCTTCGGAGGCCAACGTGGGCCTCGACCTGCCCGTGCTGCTGTTCGCCCTGGCCGCGACCATGGCGGCCGGTATCTTGGCCGGCTGCGCTCCCGCCTGGCAGGCCTCCCGGCTCGATCTGAACGAGACCCTCAAGCAGTCCTCGCGCTCGCTCAGTTCCGGCCGCCCCTGGCTGCGCCGCCTGCTGGTGACCGGCGAATTCGCCCTGGCCCTGATCTGCCTGGCCGGCGCCGGCCTCGCCATACACAGCTTCTGGAACCTGAACGAGGTGGATTTCGGCGTCCGCACAGACCATCTCCTCACCTTCACCCTGCCGGTTCCGGCCGAGCGTTTCTCCGGCGCCGAGCAGGTCACCAGCTTCTACCGCCAGCTTCTCGAGCGTCTGAACGCTCTGCCCGGAGTTGCGCAGGCCACCGTCACCACCGGTATGCCGCTTCAAGGAACCTACTTCGGGATGCCCTTCGATATCGCCAGCCAGCCTTCCGCCGATCCGGGCTCGCGCCCCGGAGCCGGCTACCAGCAGGTGACGCCGGGGTACTTCGAAGCCTTCAGCGTCCGTCTGAAGCAGGGACGCTTCTTCGACCAGCAGGACACGGCCTCGAGCGTCCCTGTCGCAATGGTCAACGAGAGCCTGGTCCGCCGCTACATGAAGGGCAAGGATCCGCTGAGCCAGCGCCTGGTCATTGAGCAGCTCATTCCCGGCGCCACGAAACTCGGCCCGCCGGTGGAGTGGCAAGTGGTCGGAGTATTCCACAACGTCGCCTATGGCGACCGTCCCGGCGACTTCCCCGTGATCTACGTGCCCTTCTGGCAGAGCCCCTGGTCGGGCGCCCAGGTTGCGGTTCGCACCGGTGGCGATCCGGCGGCCATGACGAAAAGCGTCGCTGCGGCCGTCCACTCGGTCGATCCCGACCTGCCCCTGTCCGACGTAAAGACCATGGAGAAGGTGGTGGACGACGCCCGCGCCGGCGACCGCTTCGCCACGGTTCTGTTCGGCAGTTTCGCCGCCGTGGCGCTGCTGCTGGCGTCCCTCGGCATCTTCGGCGTCATGGCGTTCGTGGTGGAGCAGCGGACCCCCGAGATCGGTCTGCGCATGGCGCTTGGCGCCGGCCGGCCCCAGGTGCTGGGCCTGGTCCTGCGGGAGGGAATGATGCTGGCGGCCGCCGGCCTCGCCATCGGGCTCTGCGGCGCCTGGCTGGTGGGCCGCGCCATGCAGAGCCTGCTGTACGGCATCGCCGCCCTGGACGTGAGAGCCTTCGCCGCCGTGGCAGCGGTACTGATGGGCTCCGCCCTCGCCGCCTGCTACCTTCCCGCCCTGCGGGCCACCTCGGTCGATCCCATCGCCGCCCTGCGCGTGGAGTAACCGAACCACAACTTTCCGCACCCCAACCCGGTCCGCACTCGTCCAACCAAGGTGAGCGGAAGTTCGGTGTTATTCTGAAAGGGAAGGCTGGGAGTTGGTGTACCCCATGCGAGGTTTTTGCTGCATGATCCGTAACGTGAAGACTTTGCTTGTTCTTTCTGGACTGGCGTGTGTGCTGCCCTGGAGCGCCCTGGCCCAGGGCGAGAACCCCGCGGCCAAGGACTCCGACAAGCGCGCCGCGGCCTACTACAACTTCTCCATGGGGCACATGTTCGCGGACCTCGCCTCCAACTACGGCTACCGCAGCGACTACGTCGATAAGGCCATCAAGCACTACCGTGCGGCCCTCGAAGCCGACCCCGGCGCCGCCTATGTCAACGAAGAGTTGACCGACCTCTACATGCAGTCGGGCCGGCTCCGCGACGCCGTCACCACCGCCGAGGAAGCGCTCCAGCAGGATCCGGACAACCTCGACGCCCTGCGTATGCTGGGCCGCATCTACACCCGCCTGATCGGCGACCAGCAGCAGAACCGCGTCAACGACGAAATGCTGAAGAAGGCGATCGACCAGTATCAGAAGGTCACCGCCAAGGACGCCGGCGACACCGATTCCTGGCTGATGCTCGGCAAGCTGTACAAGGTGGCGCAGGATACGATCAATTCCGAGAAGGCCTACAAGAAGGCGCTGGAACTGGATGCCGACAACGAATTCGCCCTCTCCGGCCTGGCGCAATTGTACTCGGATCTAGGAGATTCCAAGGCCAGCGTCGAGATGTGGCGCAAGCTGAGGGACAAGGACCCGCGTCCCCCGGTGCTGCGCGAACTGGCGCGCGCCTACGAAAGCGCCCACGACTACAAGGCCGCCGCCGAGACCCTGCAGCAGGCCCTGGCGATGGTGCCGCGCGATCCCGAGATGAAGACCGCGCTGGCCGAAGACCTCCTGATGTCCGAGCAGGTGGACGAGGCGCTGAAGCTCTACACCCAACTCGCCGAGGCCCAGCCGGGCGATGCCAGCCTGCAACTCCGGCTGTCGCAGATTTATCGTCAGAAACACGACTTCGCCCAAGCCCGCGCCGCCGGCGAACGCGCCCGCCAACTGGATACCGACAACCTCGAGATCCGCTACAACGACGTCAAGTTGCTCGAGGCCGAAGGCAAAACCTCCGACGCGATCGCGCAACTGAAGAGCATCCTCGATACGACCGCCAAGAAGAGTTACAGCGAGCGGGAACAGGGCAGCCGCGTGGCTCTGCTCCTGGAGCTCGGAGAGCTGTATCGCACCAACGAACAGTACCCGGAAGCTCTCGACGCCTTTCATAAGGTCGCCCAGGTCAATCCGGACATGGCATCGCGTGTCAGCACGCAGGTGGTCGAGACCTACCGCTTGGCGAAGGATTTCAAGAGTGCCCTGGCCGAGGCCGACGCCGCCGCCCAGAAGTATCCGGACGACGGGGACGTGAAGATGGTCCGCGCGTCGCTGCTGGCCGACCTGGGACGAACCGATGAGGCGGTCGCGCTCCTTAAGCCGATGCTTGACGGCAAGAACGACCGCGCGACGTATCTCGCCCTGGCTCAGATTTACGACAAGGGCCGGCGCTTCGACGACGAGACCGCGGCGATCAACTCCGCCGAGAAGCTCGCCGACGGCGACGACGACAAGCGCACCGTTTACTTCCTGCGCGGCGCCATGTACGAGAAGATGCAGAAGCTCCCCGAGTCCGAGGCTCAGTTCCGCAAGGTCCTGGAGATTGCCCCCGACGACGCCGGAGCGCTCAACTACCTGGGCTACATGCTGGCCGACCGCAACATGCGGCTGGAGGAAGCGGAGAAGCTGATTTCGAAGGCGCTCCAGATCGAGCCGAACAACGGCGCCTACCTGGACAGCCTGGGCTGGGTCAGTTTCAAGATGGGAAAACTGGACGAGGCGGAGACCCTGCTGCGCCAGGCCTTGAGCCGGATCTCCACGGACCCGACCGTGCACGAGCACCTGGGCGACGTGTGCTTCCAGAAGGGCCGCCTCAAGGACGCCATCGCGCAGTGGGAAACTTCGCTTCGGGAGTTCGGCACGGGCGCCAAGGCGGAAATGGACCCGGTCGAGATCGCGAAGATCCAGAAGAAGCTCGACCGCGCCAAGATTCGCCTGGCCAAGGAAAACGCCGCGCCGAAGTCGGGCCAGTAGCGCGGCTCACTTCACGTTGCCGCCGAACTGGAACGCCGGACCGATCGACAGCCGGACCGTGTTGCGCGCGTCCTTCAGGATGTCCTTGAAGAGATGGTCGTGTACGAAATCCCCTTGCACGCGGATGGCGAAGTTCTTGGTGACGTTCACGTCCACCCCGCCTCCGAAGCCGTAGAAGGGAACCGTGTCGATCTTGTTGCCCGAGGGCGCCAGGCTCGCTACGACCTGCGTCGCGAACGGGTCCCCGGGGTGCGGCACCGCGAGCTCGTGGATCAGGCCTATGGAGGGCCGCACAAATATCGTCACCGGCTTGAAGTGGTGGAACGACACCTGCGGCCCGCCGGCGAATGTCTGCGTGGTCGAACTGGCCGGTACCACCAGAGCGTACGAGGCGGGCAGTTCCCCCGCGGCCTTGAGGGCGGCGATTTCGCCGTTGAGCTGCGCCGCGAGCGCATCCGGAAGCAGATTCGGCGTCAGGGTCAGGTCTCCGGTTGACCGGCTGTAGTCGAAACCAAGCGACA
>Ga0335078_10007957_pt1 | contig 15747 bp, 16 predicted proteins | sample Lox_Sample_32_FD_206711 | JGI IMG/M metagenome (GOLD analysis project Ga0335078, IMG submission 206711) | Soil microbial communities from Loxahatchee National Wildlife Refuge, Florida, United States - Lox_Sample_3.2 | ecosystem: Environmental > Terrestrial > Soil > Wetlands | place: USA... | reverse complement strand
GCCTTCAACTGCTCAATCGTTCGCCGCTGCTCGGCAACTTCTTTGCGCAAATCCTCAACCTCCTGCTTGCTGGCCCCGGAAGAGACAGACGCATTCGTGCGGTCCGTGGCCTGTTGAGCAGAACCCTTCAAGCCGGACATGGCCAAGAACAGTAGGAGCACAACGGAAGTTGTTAGCGAGCGCATGTTTCTCCTCTCCCGGACTGATTTGCAAAATCGAAGTTGTTAGTCGGAGACGTGGTACGCGAATACACATCTCCCCTCGCGTGCGACATGAAAAGTGCCCGATCCAAAAACCTGCCTCAAGTTGTAGGACGTCTGGAAAGCGGACCAATTTTGGCCCACGCGGGTGTACCATGATGACCAAAACCTTGTCAAGCTATCTTTTCTCTGGATGAAGATTTAGACCGCAGCAGCCTACCGTTGGGAACTACTGATGCCAAGCAAAGGCGTCACCGTGTTGTGTGATGAATGGCACAAAAACGGCGGACATGTCGTCATGAATTGCTTAAAAGTGCCCGGATTTCGCGGTCAAGCTGATTGACATCGAGGGTGCCGGACCACATGGAGCGGATTCGTCCGCTCCGGTCGAGCAGGAATACGACCGGCAATCCCAGCACTCCACCGTAAAGCTCGCCGAGCTTTGCATTCCCCATCACGACCGGGTAATTCATTTTGAACTGCTGCTGGAATTCGCGAACTGGTCGGACCTCATCGTCCATGGAGATTCCGATGATTTGTAATCCTTGCCCGCCGTGTTGGGTTTGAAGGTCGATAAGGTGGGGAGTTTCTTCCCGGCATGGATCACACCAGGTCGCCCAGAAATCCAGCAAAACCACCTTTCCCCGAAAGTCCGAAAGCGCCACAGCCTGACTGTTCAAGTCGGAAAGGGTGAAGTCGGGAGCAACCCGATAGGGCCCCGGTTTTCGGTGAGCAGCGAAGTAGTTCACCCCATAAACGGCAAGGAGAACGATTGTAAAAAGGAGCCCTGCCACGAGGCGCTTGTTGGTCGAAGCCTGATCTGGCAGGAGGGTCAGGTTAGTCTCCCTTGGTGATCGGAAACCCTTTGTCAACCCAATCGGTGCCGAAGTTTCCTGCAATGTAAAGCACTTTCACGTTGCCGAACCCCATGGCGAGCAGAGCATCATCGGCAGGCTTCACGTTTGGGCAATGCGACCAGGGGCAGCATCCGCAATAGAGCACAATGAACTTCCCGCGAGGCAAGGATCCCACACGCTTGCGCAACTGTTGCACACCGTTCTCGCTGGAGCCGGGTCCGATGTATTCCGAGCCGGGAATGTGGGCTTCCTGGTACAGCACATGAGAGCCAACCTGAATCAGTAGCGGCTTCTCGGCAGTCGAGGATTTCAGAATTTTGACCAGATCTTCCGGATTGATCAGCTGAGAGTTGGGGATCGAAGTAGCCTGCGCAACAAGCCGCGTGCTGGCGGCAAGGAAAACCAACAAACAAAACACGCGAATAGCAGATATCGTCTTCATGGTCGTTATGGTGGAGGCTTTGATTATATCGAGCTCATCTTCACGCAGCGAGCTGATTGGCGACCGTTACAGCGTAACAATCCCTCGCGATCGCGGTAATCATGGCCGTTAACTAAGGCCTGTGGAACGTCGCTCGCCTCCAATTGCAGGTGATAGAATCCAGCCAAATCAAGGTTATATGCCGAGTTTTGACCAAATTTACGGGATGTTGCACCAGGAAATGTCCACCGTCGTGGGTGTCTCCATCGCACGCCTGTTATTGGCAGCGATTCTGGGCGGCCTCATTGGGCTAGAGCGGCAGTTGAAGCATAGGCCTGCGGGGCTGCGTACGAACCTCTTTATCTGTCTTGGCGCGGCGATGTTCACACTGCTATCGGATGAACTGGCGGTGGAGCACCTCGGCGATCACACGCGCATCGCGGCACAGATCATTCCGGGAATCGGTTTTATAGGCGCCGGGTCCATTCTTCATGCACGCAAAAACCTCGTAACCGGACTTACGACGGCTGCAACTATTTTTGTGGTCGCCTCGGTTGGAATGGCGGTTGGCGGAGGCCTCTACCTTACTTCGATTTTCGCGACGGTCATCATTCTGCTATGTCTTTTGTTGCTGGGGTGGACTGAGGAGCGCTTTGGCCTGCGGGTTAGGTGCCATGGATACGAGGTTACCGGACCCAGCACTGACGAAATTACATCCGAGATCAACCGAATTCTGGAATCGGTCCACGGCATGATGGATAACATTCAAGTCGCAGCCACCCGGCAACATGTTCGCCTGCAATTTGAATTGGACGGAACGCGGAGAACTCACATTGAGCTGCTGCAAGGTCTGCGGCAATCCAGCGTCCTGCGCAGCGTCACTCCCTTGGGCCCTGTGAGTTCCGAATGAGTCCGCCGATCTCCGTACCTTTTGTAAAGGCAAGCGCCTGCGGAAACGACTTCCTGATCATCGATGCGATCCATGCTCCACGTGATACGGCGGGTTTCTGCCGCCGCATTTGCGACCGCCACCAAGGAATTGGTGCCGACGGGGTTGAATGGCTGTCGCCGGCCAACGATGCTGATATTAGCGCGAAGCTTTTCAATGCGGATGGATCGGAGGCAGAAATCTCCGGGAACGGTACACGGTGCATTGCGGCGTATCTTTATGCCGAGCGTGAAAAAGAAAAGCTGGTGATCAAAACCGATGCTGGCCTAAAAACCTGCGCTCTGACGGTGCACGGTGACAACCAGTACGAGTTTGAGGTTGCGATGGGAGAACCGGAAGTGAGTGAACGACTTTCGGTGCACACTCCATCGGGCGCGGTGGAGGGAATCCCGGTATCGATGGGAAATCCGCACTTTGTCGTGTTTGCCAATGATGTCAACCCCGAGTGGCAGAAGCAGGCGGCTGACATCGGGAAGTCGGGGCAATTCAAGAAGGGAGTGAACGTCGAGATCGTTGTCGTTCAGGACCGCAAGAATATCGATGTGCTCTTTTTTGAGCGCGGCGTTGGCGAAACCCAGTCCTCTGGAACGGGATCGTGCGCTGCCGCTGTGGCTACCATCGCGAGCGGGAGAGCGGAGAGCCCGGTCCGGGTTCATACGGCCGGCGGCATTCAGACGGTCCGATGGGATAAGGAAGTGTTTCTGCGAGGTTTCGCCCAACTGGTCTGCCGCGGAGAATATTTCGTCTAATATTTCGATATGCCACCCCCGATGCATCGTGCGAAACCGCCTGCGCTCCGGCTCGGAGACACGATCGGCATCGTTGCGCCAGCAAGCGATATCAAACGCGAGTCGCTTTTAGCAGGGTGTAATCGACTGCAGGAACTCGGGTATAAGACCCTTTATAAGGATTCCATTTTCGACCGCGAGTTGTACTTTGCCGGCTCGGTCGCGCGCCGCGTACAAGAACTCGAAGAGATGTTCGTTCGGCCGGAGGTGCGGGCGATCGTCTGTGCCCGCGGTGGCTACGGAACGAACTATCTGCTGAACTCGATCAATCTCGAGAGGATCAAGGCGAATCCCAAAATCTTCGTAGGCTACAGCGATACGACCACTTTGTTGACCTATTTTGCAGACGCCGCCGGCATGATGGTTTTTCACGGTCCGATGGCGGCGAAGGATTTTGCGCATTCGGACGGTGTGGATCCTACGTCTTGGCATGCGGCAATGGGCGGGAATCCGAATTGGGTTGTTCCCAGCGCGGGTGCGAAACCTTTGTTAGAAGGATCGGCGGAAGGCATTCTCTATGGCGGATGTCTTTCGATGCTGGTCGCGTCGCTCGGCACACGTTTTGAAATTCAAGCTGGCGGAACGATTCTCTTTATCGAGGATGTCGCGGCCAAGCCTTTCCAAATCGACCGTATGCTGATGCAATTAAAGTTGGCTGGGAAGTTCAGCGGCGTGCGGGGCATGGTCTTCGGAGAAATGCTGGACTGCGCTCAAAGCCCAAACCAGCCTTACACCTTGGAGGAAGTGGTGCTGCGGGTGGTTCGTGATCTCGGAATTCCAGTAGCTTTCGGTCTTCGCTCCGGACACGTTTCGACGGGCAATGTGACGCTTCCCATTGGCGTGCGGGCTTCTCTGTCGGTCAGCAAAACCGAAGTGGAGCTCCGAATTCTGGAATCTGCGACACTTGCTGAAAAAGCGGTAGGCTCGAAGCAGATCTAGTGTTCAGACAAATGAGTCAAGGTAAACACATTCATCTGATCGGCGTCTGCGGAACGGCGATGGCTTCGCTGGCCGGGATGTTACAAGAACGCGGCTTTCGGGTGACTGGCTCGGATGCGGCCGCATATCCCCCGATGTCGAATTTTCTGGCCTCGCTTGGTATTCCGGTCAGCCAACCTTTCGATGCCAAGAACCTGCAGCCACATCCGGACCTGGTCGTAGTCGGCAATGCGATCTCGCGCGGAAACGTCGAGCTTGAGTACATTCTCAACGAGCGGGTTCCTTTCTGCTCGCTGCCGCAGATTCTGCATGACGAGTTCCTTGTCAGGAAGGAGGTGCTCGTCATCGCCGGTACACACGGTAAAACCACGACGACTTCAATGCTGTCGTGGATTTTCCAGACCGCCGGAATGGACCCATCGTTTCTCATTGGCGGTATCCCGGAAAATTTTGGCAGCAGTTTCCGTTTAGGAAACGGCAAGTTTTTCATCCTCGAAGGCGACGAATACGACACGGCATTCTTCGACAAGGGCCCGAAGTTTCTGCATTATTTTCCCGACGCCGTCATTCTGACTTCGGTCGAATTCGACCACGCGGATATTTATAAAGACCTCGATGCGGTGGAAACGGCGTTCAAGCGGCTTGTGAATCTTGTACCGCAGCGGGGGAGAATTGTGGCGTTTGACTCGGGAGAAAGTTTGGAGCGCTGTCTGTCACGCGCTTTCTGCCCCTTGGAACGCTACGGGAGAGGATCTTCTTCCGCCTGGCGAATTGCGGATTTGAGGCTTGGAACGGGCAAAACAACGTGGACCGTATTCAAAAGCGGGAAAGCTTGGGCCGAGCTCGAGTTCGACCTGGCGGGAGAATACAACGTCTGGAACGCCACCGCCGCGGCGGCAATGGCGGCGAATTATGGGGTTTCGACGGAGAAGATCGCCAAGGCGCTTTCCAGTTTCAAGAGCGTAAAGCGCCGCCTGGAAGTTCGCGCTGTCGTTCATGGAGTCACAATCATTGACGATTTCGCGCATCATCCCACGGCTATCGCCGGCACGCTCACCGCTTTGCGTTCGCGCTACCCAGGATCTCGTTTGTGGGTAATTCTCGAGCCACGATCCAATACGCTACGCCGAAATGTGCTTCAGGACGACCTAGGGAAAAGCCTGGCTCTTGCCGATGAAATCGTCGTGGCGAACGTTTTCAAGTCGGAAGCGATTCCGGAATCTGAACGGCTGGATTTGTCCGCGCTCGCTGCCGTCATCCAGAATCATGGCAGGCGCGCTCGTATCGTGCCCAACGTAGACGGCATTGTGCAGCTGGTTACGCCCGAAATGCGATCGGGCGACGTCGTCGCAATTCTCTCCAATGGTGGCTTCGGCGGAATCTATGAGAAGCTGCCCGAAAAGTTAAACTCATTAGCCAAAGAATCCGGCGTCCAGATTGCTGAGGCTCGCGCGCAACGGTGAGCGACGGCATACTCACGGCGCGCATTTGCTATCGCTCAGTCCTTCTATGTGTGTCGTGCCGGCGCCCCGTACCATTCCCGGAGACTCGTCCATGATCCGCACCATCATCATGCTGACGTTCTGGGCGATTGCTCTGCCGATCGCAGCTCTAGTGCTGGTTCCATGGACACTGATCACCGGCGACATTCGGCCGCTGTATCGCACGTGCATGTGGGGAGCGATCACGGGTGTGCGTTTGGCGGGAGTGCGGATTCGAACTATTGGCTTGGAGAAAATCGATCCGAGCAAAACTTACCTTTACATGTCGAACCACACGTCAAACATCGATCCGCCGCTGCTATTGCCGCTCATTCCGCGGCGAACATCGGTGATGGCAAAGAAGGAACTATTCGGCTATCCGCTTTTGGGAACGATCATGAGGGTGGGAGCGTTAGTTCCTGTGGACCGTGGGAACCGCGAAGCGGGCATTTCGGCGGTGAAAGCTGCCAAGCAGGTCGTGCAGCAGGGAATCAGCATGACGATCTATGTTGAAGGCAAGCGCTCGTTCGACGGCAAATTGCTACCTTTCAAAAAGGGTCCGTTCTACCTCGCGGCGGAAACGGGCGTCCCGGTTGTTCCTATCACGATTTCTGGCACGCACTATGTCATGCCCAAACGTCGATTCGCGATCAAGCCGGGAAACGTCGATGTGATCTTTCATGACCCGATTGCGCCGGAGAATTTCGGCAGCCGTGAGTGCCTGATGGAAAAAGTCCGGCGGGCCATCGACAGTGGATTGCCGCCGGAACTCCAGTCTCCTGAACCGGTTTCGGCCGACCAGGAACCGCCGGGCGAGACTGCCTGAAGATCCCGAAAACCGGTTGAAGATGACCAAAGTGCATGCACTTGTTTCATTTTGACGGGGCTTCGCCCGTCAACGATGATGTCCCGGATTCGTGCCGAGCGACTCAATCGAATTCCAGAGGAGATTTATGAAGAAAGCAATAGCAATTGGTGTGGTTTCCACCTGCCTGTCTTTTGCCGCGGGAATCGCGGTTGCGCAGCGAGTTCATGATTGGCGGGACATCGAAGCGGTGCAAAACCATGTGCAGGAAGCGATCCACGAGATGGAAGTTGCCCGCGCAGCCAACCACTACGACATGGACGGGCATGGCGCGAGAGCCGAAGAACATCTGCGTGCGGCCGAGCGCGAATTGCACGAATCGATTGAATGGGCCCGGCGCGACGCGCGCTAACCATTCCCACATTGATGTTTGATTGATCAAGCCGTCCGGGGTACTCCTGGGCGGCTTTTACTTTTCCTGCAACAGAACTACATCCGATGTGGCATGAAGGCGGGCAACGGCCAATTTAGTTCCATCCGGCGACCACCGGAACTGGGTGATGTTGTCCGACGTGAAGTTGGTGATCGGGTGCCCCGCCGATCCATCAAGCGGTTGAACAAAAACGTTATCGATGCCCTTGTCCCGAATTACGTAGGCGATCGATTTTCCGTCAGGAGTAAAGGTTACGCTGTTGGTGAAAGCGACGTTTCCTCCACCGCTGATTCGCGGATCGGGAGCGAACACGCGAGGCTGGGACGGCGCACTCGTACCGAGATCGACAATGGCGAGTTTGCTCACTGCCGCCTGGGGGTCTTCCGGAACTGAGACGTCCGCATTCAGAACCATTTTTGTTCCGTCCGGCGAAATTGCATGGCCGGACCCGAGTCCGTACATATTGTTCACATTGCTTCCCGGCACAGGCTGAGGGTCTCCGCCATCGATTGACACCTGCATCGAGAAATTGGGGCCGTTCGATGAGTAGTAGTAGACCCATTTCCCGTCTGGAGAACAGACGGGGAAAAGGTCAAAAAATCCCTTTGTCAGTTGCTTTAGGTTCGAGCCATCGGCATTGGCTCTCCAAAGCCAGGTGTGGTTTGTGTCTCCGTGAAACGCCCAGGAAAGAACGATATACCGGTCTCCGCAGCGAGTGAAGTCCAACACCCAACTATTGGGGTCGCTAAGCAGGGTAGTTTCAACGGTGCCATCTGGGTTCAGCCTCCGCACACTCTGCTGGTCGGACACCAGCAACTTGCCATCGCTGGTCCAGTCGAGCGACTTAATGTCTTGTGTGTCTGGTATTGCTTGCGGCGTCGCTCCTACTCCGGAACCCGAACCGGGAACCAGTTCCAAACTGTGAGTATTTTTCTCCTGCACCGTCGCCGCGGATTTACCATCAGACGAAACGGTCAGCGTCGCGTAGGCATTCGCATCGCGGGTAACAGGCTGAATTCGGCCTCCCGATTGGGAAATCAACCCAATTTGCGCACGAAGAAAGTTGGGTCCTTTTTCAGCGTAATTAGCCAGGAGCCATCGCCCGCCGGGCAACCAATTGATCTCAGAGACTAGGTCGTTCTTGAAGGCGGCAAATGGCTGCTGGTGCTTGCTACCCAAGTCGAACGTCTTGATTGTGCCGAGAGCATCGCTCAAGGTAAAGAGCGAGTAAGTCAGGTATTTTCCGTCCGGCGACCAGGTTAGGAATCGGGCAAAAGTAGCGCCGCTGTTGGGCTCGATTTGAAGGACTGTCTCATCGCTGCCATCGAGGTTTGCCGAGAGCAAACGAATTTTGCCCACCTCTGGGTCGTTCGCACGCACGTACCCCATGCGACGCCCATCGGGAGAAAAAGCGGGACCTGAATCGACGTCTCGAAGAACTAATTTCGGCGCGCCCCCGAGCACCGGGGTTCGGTAAAGGTCCCATTCGCTTTGCGTGCCGATACCGGCTTTTCGGAAATACACGTAATTGCCGTCGGGAGAGAAAGCGAGTGCTTTATACGTCGCAGCAGCCGGCGCGACAATTTGCGTGTCGCTGCCCGTGGGAACATTCCGAAGCCATACACTCTGCAGACCATTATCTTTTTGTACGTTGAGAATGTACTTGCCGTCGGGGGAAATCGCTGCTTCCCGTGCTCTGCCAGTATTCGTCACCTGGGTGACGGTGAAATTCTGAAATGGAGTGGGCCCGCTGCGACCAAGGTAGGTGTAGACACCGAAGCCCGCAGCAACCAGCAGAACCAGGGCAATCACTCCGACCGTTGCGACTCCAAGCTTGTGCTCACGCGCTACCGCGGTGACGCTCGAGGAACTGCCAGTACCGAATTGAGGCGTCGACACGTGAACGGGAGCTGCTACGACGGACGGCGAAGATGCGGTTTGAGACGGCGCGGGGCCGGAGTCCGCTGTGGGGCGGTGTCCCGATCCGCTGTCCCGTTGCAGACGCTTCAAGTCTCCACGAATCTCGGAGGCGTGCTGGTAACGCAGGTCGCGATCTTTTTCGAGGGCCTTGTTGATGATTTCCTCAAGGCGCGGTGAAACATCGGGGTTCAGCCGCGGTGCGGATACCGGTGCCCGGTTCAGAATTGCGTCAAAGATCACTGCCGACGTGTCGCCCCGGAAGGGAACCGCGCCGGTTGCCATTTCATACAAGACTGCTCCGAAGGAAAACAGGTCGGTGCGCGCGTCGAGTTCTTTGCCTTTCGCCTGCTCGGGCGACATGTAGGCGACGGTGCCCACGGCGGTACCAGGACTGGTCAGGTATTCAAGGTTCACACCAGCGGTGGCTTCAATTTCTGTCGACGCCTCCGCAGTTCGCGGGCTTGCCGCCACCTTTGCCAACCCGAAGTCCAGAACTTTGGCATGGCCTCGCTTGGTGATAAAGATGTTCGCCGGCTTGATGTCACGGTGAACAATGCCCTCGCTGTGGGCGGCGTCGAGGGCATCGGCAATTTCGATCGCGAGTCCCAGCAAAGTCTCGGTTTCGAGCGGACGTCCACCGATCCGGTGCTTCAGGGTCATGCCATCGAGAAACTCCATGGCAATAAACGCCTGTCCGTTTTCCTCGCCGATGTCGTGAATCGTGCAGATATTGGGATGGTTCAAGGCCGAGGCAGCCTGGGCTTCGCGCTGAAATCGGGCCAAGGCTTGCGGATCTCGCGCTACATCTTCCGGCAGGAATTTGAGCGCCACAAAGCGGTGCAGCCGGGTGTCCTCGGCTTTATAGACCACGCCCATGCCGCCGCCGCCAAGCTTTTCAACGATTTTGTAGTGCGAAATGGTCTGCCCGATCATCCGCCGGAATCTTACGTGGGGGCAGTACCCAAGTCAACGCGGAGCAGCACTCGATCACCGGCATCTGGGATAACTCAGCTAGTCTTTTGTTCTGGCTGTTCGTGCAAGCTCTGGCAATCTCTTGAAGACGGCGGAACACTTCAACCACAACTTGTTTTCGATTGCCGGATAACCGCTGACAATGGCGCGGGCCGGCACGTCATTGGGTATTCCGCTTTGCGCGGTCGCGATCGCTCCATCCCCAATTTTGCAGTGGCCTGCGACGCCGACCTGACCCGCCAGAATCACCTTATTTCCTACTTCTGTCGATCCAGCCAACCCGACCTGCGCACAAAGCAGCGTGTCTTGGCCCACGGTTGAGCCGTGTCCAACCTGCACGAGGTTATCGATCTTCGTTCCGCGGCCGATATGGCTTTCGCCGACACTGGCGCGATCCACGCAGGCGTTGGCCTGCACTTCGACGTCGTCGTCGATGACGGCAGGTCCAGATTGGACGATCTTGTGCCAGTGGCCGCCGTCGTCCTTCGCGAATCCGAATCCGTCACTGCCGATGACAACCCCATTCTGGAGAATGATGTTATTTCCCAGCCGGCAGTGCTCCCGCACGACCGCATGAGCGTGGGCGAAAAAGTTGTCTCCAATTCTGGCTCCGCGATAGATGACGCTGTGCGCCAGCAAGGTCGCGTTCTTCCCGATGTCTACGTTTTCGTCGACCACCACGTAAGGTCCGACATGAGCGTTGGCTCCAATTCTGGCGGTCGGGTGAATCGCTGCCGTGGGGTGAATCCCGGGCCGGTATCTCGGAGGTTCGTAGAAGAGCTCAATGCATTTGGCAAATGCCAGGTAAGGGTTCTTGCTGCGCAGCATGGGCGTCGCAACGGCAGGGAAGTCTTCCGAGACAATGATGGCCGAGGCTTTCGTGCTCCGGGCCGCAGCCGCATAGCGCGGATTGGCTACAAAGGTGACCTGCCCCGAACCAGCTTCTTCAATCCCTGCCACGCCGGTAATGTTCTGGTCGGGCGATCCGTTTTCCAGCCGCGCCGATAGCGCCGATGCGATATCTGCAAGTTTCATAGGTGCTGTTCCTGGAATAAGTTCCACGGCGATTGTAAAGGAGAACGCCATCGAGGTTCGGTGAGCCTTAAAACGTCATGGACGGTTTCCCAAATGGTCATACCATATGTACTGTATCGAACAGTTCTTTGAATCTGGTTATCCTTGCGGGTTCTGAGGCCCGCATGCTGGATGAAGAGGGGTGGCGCGATTTGTCTCAGCGTCTTGCCCGGGAAACCGACGTGGATAAGCGGCTGAAGCTGCTGCGCCAAATGGAAAGAGCGGCGCGCGAAGAGCAGGAGTTTCTCAAGGCAATTCTACGGCCTCGTGTACTTGCCTATCTCGAATATGCGGATCTTCTACAGCTGCGAAATCGGAATCCGGACGCCTAGATTTCGAATCTCTGTTCGCTGCGATACTTTTGTTAACTATGTCTCGCCAGAGAATTTTTTTTCTGCCCGGTTGCTGTGAGAATCACAAATTCAGTCTGTATAATTCGCGCAGTTCCGATGCCCATCCGATCTGTTCCGAAAACAATCCTCGCCGCCTCTCATGATCCTTCCCTTGCCGACGTAAGAAAAAGAACTTTGGAGGGAGCTGGTTACCGCGTGATCCCGGCCATGACGATTCTCGAAGTCACGAACGGTTGCAAGAACAATAAGGTGCATCTGGTTCTGATCGGATCGTCACTGCCCCCTTCGGAGAAGCGCCGCGTGTGGGTGGAAGCGCGCGAACACTGCAAAACGCCGATCCTCGAACTCCACAACGGCAGCGGACCCGAACTGATGCAAGAGACCCACACCTACGTTCACCACATCGATGGACCGGAAGATTTGCTCCAAGCCGTTCAAGAGCTTATTCGATAGATCTGAATAGAGACTAATCCGGGCGTGCTACGAGGGCTCCCCGAACATAGGCACTTGCCGGACATCGGCGGGCAGTTCGCGGCGATGCCGCCGGGTGGCGCCGATCACCGCCAAAACTGTGAGGCCGTCGAGCGCAGTTCGGGGGATGAACATTCGTTGCACGTTGGAGCGAAGGTCCGGCGGATTGACCAGGAATCCCTCCGCCATGTTGGCCGATAGTTCGTTCGGCATCAGGCCTTCGATGATTTCGTTATCTTTGAATCTCAGCTTGATCCATAGGCCTTCGGTTCGCGGGCGGGTGGTAAATGTCTTGCGGCTGGGTAGTTCGATTTCTCCAAACTCGCGCACAAAATAAACCACTTTGATGTCTCGTAGCTCGATTGCCACCACGCTGCCGGTGGTATTCAGAAGTTCCAACTTTCCTTCGCGCACAAAGTGGGTTGGCGAGAGATAGCCGTTGATCGAATCGCGATCCATCTTTCGGACCACGACTTTTTTGTGTGTCGAGGGCATGCCAGCTCAAAGCCCGCCGTTGCTGCGGGATTCCGGGGAATTTCTCAATCAGATTCTCACATTTTTAGGCGGAACATGATGTGTCATCGCATTCTCAGTAGCCAAATTGTCAACCTTGTGGTATTTTTTTGTGTTTGCCGAACCCCGTCGCAATCCGCATAAGTCTAGTCATTCGAGCAGGTTACGCAGACGGAAGCCAGGCCTGCGGCTGGCCTGCTTCTTGCCCTGTGGAAATTCTGGACGGGGCCAGGTCTGGGCGGTGTTTCGCCCAGCCGCTCTGAGCAAGACATGGCTGACTACATTTACACGATGGAAATCCGGCTGACGCCGGACCAGCAGCGCGGCGTAACCCTGGTGCAGGACGTTGCGCGCAACGCCGGCATGAATGTGTACCTGACCGGCGGCGCGGTGCGCGACATCATCAGCGGTTTCACCATCCGCGACCTTGACTTCACGGTACAAGGCAACCCTGTCAAACTCCAGAAGGAACTGGAGCGTGCAGGAGCGCTCATTTCCTCGTCGGATGATGAAATAAAAACTTTGTACCTGGTTCTTCCTGGTAATGTGCGGGCGGAAATCAGTGGAGCACGAACCGAACGCTACGAAAAAATTGGCAAGCCGCCGGTAGTCACGCCAGCGACGATTATCGAGGATCTGCGCCGCCGCGACTTCACTGTCAATGCGATGGCGTTGTCGCTGAACCCGGGGTCCCGCGGTCTGCTGATGGACCCGTTCAACGGCGCTGCAGATATCGAATCGAAACTGCTTCGAGTTCTTCACAATTACGCTTTCGTCGAAGATCCATCCCGGTTGATTCGGGCCACGCGCTTCGCTGCTCGTTTTCACTGGCCCCTGGAAGAGCGAACGCAGGCGCGGTACCAGTCGGCGAAAGAAAACAACTACATCGAGTACATCACCGATCACGCCATTGGACAGGAGATCGAGCAGATCGCGTACGAAGATGATCCCCTGAACATCCTGAAAGCGCTCGAAAAAGAAGATTGGCTGAAGATTCTTCATCCTCATTGGAACTCTACAAAGGTAGACACCAACGGGCTGGGCATGCTGATGAAGACTCGGCAGCAGATGAATGAGCTTGGGTACTGGCCGGATCCCGCGCCTGCCGTCCTTTATTTCCTGACTTCGCGTCTCGGCGATAAAGATATCGCGGAAATGCGAAAGCGGATTCCCCGCAAGGATCTGGTCGCAGCCTGGAAAGACCTGGAAGATAATGCAAAAGATCTTGCCAAGCGCCTGACTGGGAAGGAAGCGGCAACACCGTCTCGTACTTGGAAGTTGCTGTCCGAGGCGCGTCAGGAAATGGTGTTGTTCCTGGCTGTCACGGCGAAGCAACAGGCAGTGGCGCAGAAGATCAAGAACTTTTTCACGAAGTGGCGGCAAGTACAGCAAAAGATTCCGTTGCCAGAGATGACGGAGCTGCACATCACGCCGCAGCTTCCCGCCTATTCCAAGATTGCACACGATGTGTTCATGCTGTTATTGGACGGCAAACTGCGGTCCAGGACGGAAACTCTGAAATTCCTGAAACCGCTGGCGCCGCCACCACCGCCCCCGCCTCCACCTCCGCCAAAACGGGGACGTGCCGCGAAAGCTGCGGCCGCCGCCGCGCAGGCACAGGGCACTCTGGCCGGCAAGAAGAAAGGCAAAGCTGCAGCTCCGGCTGCAGTTCCTCCGTCTGCCCCGCCGAAGCCCGAAGCACCTGTACCTAATAAAAAGTCTGTCGCCCCAAGCACGCCAGCAAAGCCAGAGAAAAAAGCTGCTCCGAAGAAAGCAGCATCAAAGCCCGCGGCCACGAAAGCCAAAGGCAAAAAAAGATAACTCTGCGGACGTTTCGTACTTGAGAAGCCTTTGGGGGGCTTGATGTCTACATCTGTAAAGATCGTTCTTATCGCCACTCTCTCGCTCGTCATCCTGCTAGCGATTGCCGTCACATTTACGGTTGGTTGGCGGCCCATCCTCGGGCCGAAAGTCCGGCCTCTGACATCCAGGAAATTCGAAGCTACGCCGCAGCGGCTGGAGCGTGGACGGTACATCTTTAGTTCGGCTGCAGGCTGCGTGGATTGTCATTCCGGGCACGACACAGCTCAGAAAGACCATCCAGTGCTCGCGAACATGCAGGGCGCCGGCCAGGTCATGCCTTTCGACGACTTACCCGGACGCGTGGTGGCACCGAACCTCACACCTGATCCGGAAACCGGCTCGGGGAATTGGAGCGACGATCAGTTGTCGCGTGCGATCCGCGAAGGCATTGGTCACGATGGACGTGCTCTGTTTCCCATGATGCCGTACCAGCACTATCGGTTGATGTCGGACGAAGACCTGGCCTCGGTCGTTGTTTATATTCGATCGCTGCCACCGGTTCGCCACGAATTACCGGCGACGTCCATTATTTTCCCGGTGAAATATCTGATTCGTTCCGTTCCTGAGCCAATCACTGGACCGGTGACGGCTCCCGCTCCGACCAGGGTTATTCAATACGGCAGTTATCTCGTCAACATGGGCGGATGTGTAGATTGTCACACTCCGATGGACAAAGGGCAGCCGCTCTCGGGAATGGATTTTGCCGGCGGCCAGGTTTTTCAGGGCGCCTGGGGGCACACCGTTAGTGCGAATATCACGCCGGATGCTTCCGGCATCGGTTACTACGACGAAGGTCTATTTATGCAGGTCATGCGCACCGGATTCGTGAAGGCCCGCAAGCTCGATGCGTTGATGCCGGTGGAACAATTCAAAGGTTTGACGGATGACGACCTCAAGGCCATGTTCGCGTACCTTCGGACCTTGAAGCCGGTGAAGCATCGCGTGGATAACTCTGAGCCGCCGACGCTCTGCAAGCTTTGCCGCAACATGCACGGCGCCGGCGATCAGAATTAGTTCACGAAACAGTCATCGTACAGACGCGGTGCTTTCCACCCATTTCCGCGCCTCCGCGGATTTGATCCACTCGCCTGCGATTTGCCGGGTTGCGACGTTTAGCCGATTCCAGACATTGATGGTCGCGATAGCCAGCACCAGCGCAGCGAGCGCACGTTCGTCGTACTGTGCAGCGGCGTTGTTCCAGATCTCATCGGGCACTGGATCGGAACGATCGCTCAGCCGTGTAAGAGCCTCGGTAAGCTCCAGAGCAGCCCGTTCCGCATCGGTGAAGTATGGAGAGTCGCGCCAGGCTGCCACCGCAAACAAACGTTCGTCGGTTTCGCCTGCGCTCTTGAGTTGGCGGGCATGCATGTCCACGCACACGCTGCATCCATTAATTTGACTCGCCCGCAGGTGTACGAGATCGATTGTGCGCGAGGGGAGGCCATTGTTTTGTGAAGCTTTCGCGAGCGCCTGTAAGGCCCGCATAGCCTCGGGAAGAATCATTGCCGGATTGCTCATTCGTGATTGCATCATTGTTCTCCTTGAAATCTGGCCAGCGAAAATTTGCCGTTTTTGTTTCTCAATACGATGACGAGCCCCATCGACGAAATGTGACAGGAACAAGGGCGGGCATCTTTGAATGTTTTTTCTCCCTTTCGATGCCCAGTGAATCTCATCCTTAGGTAAAGAAAAATCACAATTCGCTTGT
>Ga0335078_10007955_pt1 | contig 15749 bp, 18 predicted proteins | sample Lox_Sample_32_FD_206711 | JGI IMG/M metagenome (GOLD analysis project Ga0335078, IMG submission 206711) | Soil microbial communities from Loxahatchee National Wildlife Refuge, Florida, United States - Lox_Sample_3.2 | ecosystem: Environmental > Terrestrial > Soil > Wetlands | place: USA... | reverse complement strand
TGGCCGCGCAGACGCCGCCGCAGCAGCAGACTCCGCCGGCGCCCGCGAACAATGGACAATCCACACCGATTTTCCGCATCACGGTTGTCTCCCGCACCACCAAGGCAATTAATTACCACCATCGAACCGGTACCACGCACATCGATTTTCGCGGCACCGAGCTGATGCCCGAGGCGCGCGGCCAAGCCAGTGTCAGCAGCCAGATGGGCTCGACTAAGATCGAAACCTACCTGGACCACATGTCCCCGGCGAATCAATTCGGACCGGAGTACATGACCTACGTGCTGTGGGGCATTACTCCCGAGGGCCGTCCAGCGAACCTGGGAGAAGTGGTGCTGGAAGGCGATCACGCCAAGCTGCTGTCCACCACCGACCTGCAGACGTTCGGCCTGATCGTCACCGCCGAGCCGTATTTTGCGGTGACGCAGCCCAGCGACGTGGTGGTGGCGGAAAACTTCGTGCGCAACGACACCGCCGGCACCATCGAGCAGGTGGACGCCAAGTACGAGCTGCTGCAGCGCGGCGAGTATGTTCTGAACCGCGGGCAATACCGTCCCATCCGGGTGAATCCCAAGGGGCCGCTGCAACTCGCCGAGGCGGAGAACGCGGTGGAAATCGCGCGCCTGGCGGGCGCCGAAAAATATGCCGCCGACACCTTCCAACACGCGCAGCAGGATTTGCAAAACGCGCAGGATTTTCTGACCCGCGGCGGCAATCGCAAGGAATCGGAGACCAACGCGCGCGAAGCCGCGCAGATGGCCGAGGACGCCCGCCTGATCACGGTCCGCAAGATCCGGCAGGAGGAACTGGATAACGAGCGGGCGGCGCAGGAACAGCGCGCGGCGGAAGCCCAGAAGAAGGCCGAGGAGGCGGCGGCGCAGGCGCAACAGGACGAAGCCCGCCGCAAGCAGGCGGAAGAGGCGCGGCTGCAGGCGGAGGAGGCCAGAAACGAAGCGCAGCAATTAGCCGCGCAATCCGCCCGCGCCAAGGCCGAGGCCGACGCGGCGCTGCAGCAGGCCGAAGCCGCCAGGCAGCAGGCGCTGCAGCAGCAACAGGCAGCCAAGGCGGAAGCCGACCGCATGCGCGAAGCCGCGCAGCAATCGGAAGCCGAGAAGTCGCAGCTTCGGGAACGGCTGCGGCAGCAGTTCGCCGCGATCCTGGAAACCCGGGAGACAGCCCGGGGATTGATCGTCAACATCAATGACGTGCTTTTCGATTTCGACAAGTACACCTTGAAGCCGGGAGCGCGCGAAAAGCTGGCGAAAGTCTCCGGAATCCTGCTGGCGTATCCCGGCTTGAAGGTTCAGCTGGAAGGCCACACCGACAGCGTCGGCGGCGACGATTACAACATGACGCTCTCGCAGCAACGCGCCGACGCCGTGCGCGACTACCTGGTATCGCAGGGCGTGGCGGCGGCGTCGCTGACTTCGGTCGGCATGGGCAAGGCCGATCCGGTGGCGACCAACGATACCGCGGCCGGAAGACAACAGAATCGCAGGGTGGAAATGGTGGTGTCGGGAGAGCCGATCGGGGTGGAGGGCCAGCCGGATAAGTAGAAGCCAGGCGTAAGACCGGTGGAACCGGCCGCGGGATTGGCTACCCTCGGCCGGCCCCACCGGTTCGCGCCACTTCAACTGCCGATGAGACTGCACGCCCCGTTCCAGTCGGAGAAATCGAACAGTTACAGCCGGAAAATGCGCTTATTTTCCGCGGTCCAGCTTGAGCAGGGCGTCGGTGAGGTGGTTTACGGCGTGCTCTTCCTCGCGGCGATTGGCGTCGCTGCGCTGCAGATCGGTGAGGACCGGAGCGAGGTCGAGATGAATGAGCTCATGCACTACCGTGAATTCCACGTCCTCCAGCATCGCCTGGAAGGTGGGCAGATGATAGTCGGCCGGGTCGAGCACGCGGATGATGGCGGTCTTCTTATCCAGATTCCAATGGATATTGCCCAGAGTCTTGGGCTTGAGTTCAGAGGCGCGGGCGACTTGAATGGTAATATTCCAATCCTGCAGATTCAGCCGTTTCTGCCATTGTGAAAGTTTCTCCTGCGCAAAACTCGCGGTCAACAATGTACGTTCACGAGCCGTCGGTTCCGGGGATGAGCCCTCCGCGTCCGGGCTCGACTGCGCCTGCAGAAGAGTGACACTTCCAACCGCGCAAATCACTAAGGGAAAAAGACGAAACCACCAGGGAGGGGACTGCCACTGCATGCCATCATGGTAGCAAGGGCGGAAGGTTATCCGTAAGGTTAATCACCAAATTTGGCGCGTGCATACCGATGGAATTGTATTTGAATTAACAAAATCAGCCGTGACCGCCCGCAAATGAGTGGAGCGGATGACGGTCACGGTGATTCTCCTCCGATCTATTGCACTTCTATGGTTTCTACCTTTAACTTATTGTTCTCGTCCATGCTCCCGGTAACTTTAACGGTGATGGCTCCTTTCGAGGCCATCTGGTTGGGATCGGCCGACCGATCGGCCTGATCCTTTACGGCGGCGGCCGCCTTGGTATTCCCCTGCTCGTCGAACTTGTATACGTGTCCTGAGACATCTAGAGCGAAACTGCTGGTATTGGTGGTGGGAACGCAGGCCCCGATATTCTTCTGGTCAGTCTGCTGGTCGTAGCAGTTGGCATCGATCAGCCGGCCGGTCCAGGTTTCGGCCAGGGCCAACGATGCGAACGCCACGGTAATGGCGCACAACGTAAGCATTCTCCCCATGGTTGCCTTCCTCTCTCCGTACTCGAGATTGGTTGAATGGCGCTTGCGCGTCAGGAAGCATTTCGCGGTCCATTGCGGCAACTGATGGATTCTGCGTATCGATTGCGCGCCGCGGAATTGAAGAATCGGGGAAAGAACTACGTGGGGTATCCGGGAGCGCGTAAAAACGACCGGCGCCCACACCGTATGATGACTCTCAGGAGTGAGAATGGAAAGCGTCACAATCGCGGAATGGAGAGAACTGCTGTCGATCCTGCTTGCCCAGCGGCTGGAGCTGAACGCGATGGAAAGCGCGCTGCGCGGCGCCGGCATTCTGACCGGCCCGCAGATCAAGGAAATTCGCACGCAGGCATCGGACACCGCCCGGGCGTGGAGCTCGCGGGAGAGCGACGATGTGTTAACGCTCTTGCGGGTCCATTCGTCGCCCATGGCGTCGATGACGGTGCGGGCGCCCGAGACGTGACGCGCGCCAGAAGGCGGCCGGCTGTCCTGCGGGGCGGCGAAATGTTTTATACTCCAGTGCTATGACGGATTCGACCCTGATCGTGAGAGTGGTTGCCGGCATCCTGCTGGTGATCGTCATCGCGATCATCGTGCTGCGCCGCAAGTCCAAAAAGAAAAAGACCGAGGAAGACGAATTCTAGGACCGCGGCGGGACGGCGGCGCGCCCGGCCTCGCCAAGCACTTCGTTGAGCGAGCCCTGGCGGTAGCCCTCCAGATCGAGGGTCACATAACGAAAGCCGAGACTCCTGAAAATCTCCGTGAACTGCCGCGCCATCGGCACGGTTAAGGCGCGCGGCAATTCGTCCGGGGCGATCTCGATGCGCACGATCTCGCCGTGATAGCGCACGCGAAACTGGCGGAATCCGAGCTGCTTCAGGCGTTCTTCGCCGGTTTCGACGGTCTTGACAGTTTCGGGAGTGACCGGAGTTCCGTAGGGAATGCGCGAACTCAGACAGGCCGAAGCGGGGCGATCCCAGGTGGGAAGGCCGGCCAGCCGCGACAACTCGCGAATATCGGCCTTGGACATGCGGGCATCGGCGAGCGGCGCGGCCACGGCATGCTTGCGGGCGGCGTTCTGTCCGGGCCGGTAATCGCCGAGATCGTCGAGATTCACGCCGTAGACGATGTGCTGGTAGCCGCGCTCGCAGCCGATTTCCTGGAGGCGGGTGAAGAGCTCGTCCTTGCAGTGAAAGCAGCGGTCGGGTTCGTTCCTGACGTAATCGGGATTTTCGAACTCGAGCGTCCGGACATACTCGTGGGCGATGGAGAAGCGCGCCACGAAGGCCTCGGCATCGCGTTTGTGCGATTCCGGCAGGGAGGCGGAATCGGCTGTCATGGCGAGGGCATTGGCGCCGAGAACCTGCTTCGCCGCCCACGCCAGGTAGGCGGAATCGGCGCCGCCGGAGAAGGCGACAATCACCCGCTGCATGCGGCGCAGCATCGAAAAAAGATACTCCTGCTTTTCCTGCAAACGCGACGAATCGGAAATCTCCACCAGAAGGGCCATCTGCTATTAGTCTACAGGACAGCCGGGATGCGCCGAGTTCCCTGCCGATCGCAACCGGCCGCGCGCTTATTGCAGCGGGAGATCCTCCTGGACGCCGTTGCCGTTCTCGGTATCGGGAATGACCGAAGCGGCGGCGACCTTGTCGCCTTCTTCGAGGCTGACCAGCCGCACGCCTTGCGTGGAGCGGCCCACCTGGCGGATGGTGGAGGATTCGATGCGAATGATCTTGCCGTTCTGGCTGACGATCATCACCTCGGAATCTTCCCTGACGGAAAGGATGGCCACCACGTCGCCGGTTTTGCCGGTGGTCTTCATGTTGATGACGCCCTTGCCGCCGCGCCCGGTTAGGCGGTAATCCTCGAGCGGAGTGCGCTTACCGTAGCCGTTTTCGGCGATCGAGAGGATGAGGCCTTCCTTTTCGACCACTTCCATGCCGACCAGGTAGTCGCCGTCCTCGAGCTCCATGGCGCGAACGCCGCGAGCCTGCCGGCCCATGGCGCGGACCTGCGACTCCGAGAAGCGGATGGCTTGTCCCTTGAGCGATCCCAGGAACATGTAGTTTTCGCCGTTGGTAATCTTGGCGCCGATGAGCTCGTCGCCTTCATCCAGGGTGACGGCGATGATGCCGCGCGACATGGGATTATCGAATTCCGAAAGCTCGGACTTCTTGATGACGCCTTTCCTGGTGACCATGACGATGAACCGGTCGGGGACATCGAAATCCTTGACGGCCATGAACGCTTTCGGGCTTTCGTCGGCCTGGAGGTTGATCAGGTTCGAAATGTGCTTGCCCTTGCCGGTGGTGTTGGCGTCGGGGATCTCGTAGCCCTTGAGCCAGTAGACGCGGCCGCGCGTGGTGAAGATCAGCATGTAGCTGTGGGTGGAGGCGACGATCAGGTGCTCGACGAAGTCTTCGGCGCGCGTGCCCATGCCGATGCGGCCCTTGCCGCCGCGTATCTGGCGGCGATAGGTGTCCACCGAGGTGCGCTTGAGATATCCGCCGCGCGTCACGGTGATGGCGACGTCCTCGACCGCCACCAGGTCTTCCAGGCGGATTTCGCCGGTATCTTCGACGATCTGGGTGCGGCGGTCGTCGCCGTACTCCTTCTGGACGTCGCGCAGCTCTTTGATGATGACGTCGCGCAGCACCTTGTCGGAGCCGAGAATTTCCAGGTATTCGGCGATGCGCTTCTGGATATCGGCCAGCTCATCGAGGATCTTCTGCTGCTCCATCCCGGTGAGGCGCTGCAATTGCAGCTCGATGATGGCCTGCGCCTGCTTCTCGGTGAATTCGAAGCGCGCGATCAAATTGTCGCGCGCTTCCTTGGGCTGTTTGGCGGCGCGGACGATGCGGATCACTTCGTCGAGGTTCTGCAGGGCTTTCTGGAAGCCCAGCAAAATGTGCTCGCGGTCGCGGGCTTTGCGCAGCTCGAATTCGGTGCGGCGGCGAACCACATCGACGCGATGTTCGATGAAGTAGCGCAGCATCTCCATGAGGCCGAGCTCGCGCGGCTGGCCGTTGACGATGGACAGCATGATGACGCCGAAGCCCACCTGCATCTGGGTGTGCTTGTACAGGTTGTTCAAGACCACTTCGGCCTGTTCGCCGCGCTTCAGCTCGACGACGATGCGCATGCCGTCGCGGTCGCTGTGGTCCTGCACGTCGGCGATGCCTTCGATGCGCTTTTCGTTGACCGCGGAGGCGATCTGCTCCTGCAGTTTCGCCTTGTTCACCTGGTAGGGGATCTCCGTGACGACGATCTGTTCCTTGTCTTTGCCGACACGCTCGATGGCCGCCTTGGCGCGGATCTTGAGCTGTCCGCGGCCGCGGGTGTAAGCGTCGAGAATGCCCTGGCGGCCGAGAATGTAGCCGCCGGTAGGGAAGTCGGGGCCGTGCACGAATTCCAGAATCTTGGGAAGCTGGGCCGTGGGGTGCTGGATAAGATAGATGGTGGCGTCGACGACTTCGCGCAGGTTGTGCGGCGGAATATTGGTTGCCATGCCGACAGCGATGCCGGCGGAACCGTTGAGCAGAAGATTGGGAATGCGCGCCGGTAGGACTTCGGGCTCGACTTCGCTATCGTCGTAATTCGGGCGGAAGTCGACGGTTTCCTTGTCGAGGTCCTCAAGCAGGGTGGTCGCGATCCAGGACAAGCGGGCTTCGGTGTACCGCTGCGCCGCGGGAGAATCGCCATCCACCGATCCGAAATTGCCTTGTCCCTGAACCAGCGGGTAGCGCATGGAAAAATCCTGCGCCAGGCGAACCAACGCGTCGTAAACAGCGAGATCGCCGTGCGGATGGTATTTGCCCATGACATCGCCGACGATGCGGGCGCACTTGCGGGTGGGGCGGTTGGGTCCGAGGCCCATCTGCTGCATCGAGTAGAGAATCCGCCGGTGCACGGGTTTCAAACCATCGCGAATGTCCGGCAGCGCGCGTCCCACGATCACGCTCATGGCGTAATCGAGGTAGGAGCGCTTCATCTCGTCTTCGATATTGGTCGGAAGCAGATTCTTGTTACCGTCGCCGCCGGGGGTGCCGGGCAGCGGGAGGTTGCCGCCGGCGGGCGGTGGAGGGCCTCCTGCGGGCGGGCCTTGCGGCGGGTTTTCCTGATCGGCCAAGGGATCTCCTGGAATTGAGGTAAGTAGTTATTTTACCAAGAATTTAATGGGAATGCACGTATCCCGAAAGCGGGCGCCACTTTCGCCGCATGTTCGCCAAATTCGATGCTGCCGCGGATGCACATCGATTTTGGCCGGTTTTATCCGTGCGCATCCGTGGATAAACTATTCGGAGCGCTTCCGGAGTTGGCCCTGGATTCACCCCGATTCAGACCACGTCTTTTCAAACGTAACCTCGCGCTACACTGGAGTTTACCCGCGTCCGTCTTTTTGCGGATGCCGTGCGTCTACACACCAGGAGCCAGAGTTTGATCTTTCGGGCGGTCGAAGATGCTGACCTGATTCAGCGGGCTGCCAGGGGCAATGTGGAGGCCTACAACCTCCTCGTTTCCCGATGGGAGAAGCGTGTCTACAATTACCTGCTGCGCATCACCGGCAATCGCGAAGACGCTCTGGACTTGACGCAGGACGTGTTTTTGAAGGCTTATCAGAACCTCCGCAAGCTGGCCGAACCGGCGCGATTCGCTCCCTGGTTGTACCGCATCGCGCACAACGAAGCCTACTCCATGTTCCGCAAACGCCGGCCCGAAGCCGATGTCGAGGAACTGGAGCCGCGGGGCGCCGAAACGGCCGTCGCGGTGGGCGGAAGCTCGGTGTTTCCGCTGGAGTTGAGCCTTACCGTGGCGGGCGCGCTGGGCCGTCTGTCGGCCGATCAGCGGGAAGCCGTGGTGTTGAAAATCTACCAGGGCTTCAAGTTCGAGGAAATGGCCGAAATCCTGGAGTGTCCCGTCTCTACCGTCAAGTCCCGTCTGTACGCCGCGCTCGATCTTCTGAAAGCGGAACTGGCTCCCCTGGAAACACGGGGTGCTTAAATGAACTGCTCGCCATTTGATTTACGGGATTTTCTTCTACGGGAGCTGACGCCGCCGCAGCAGCGCCAGGTGGAGGAACACGTCGAGACCTGCGAATCCTGCCGCCAGGAACTCGACCGGCTGCGTCTCACACAAACCGCGCTCTCCTGCCTGGCGGACGAAGAAATTCCGCAGCGCATCGCTTTCGTCTCCGACCAGGTGTTTGAACCCTCGGCGTGGAGACGCGCCTGGGCGGTTTTCTGGGGGTCGGGCGGCAAACTGGTGTTCGCCTCGGCGGCCATGCTCTCGATCGCGCTGGTGGTTTCCCCGATGATTCGGCCGAAACCGATCGCGCCGGCGCCCGCGGCCACCGTCATCTCCGACGCGGAAATCCGGCAGCGGGTCGAAGCCGGTGTCACGCGCGCCGTGACGGACGTCGAAGCGCAATACCGCAGCCGGACCGAACAACTGGTGAAGGATCTCGAACAACGAGACGCCAGCGAGCGCCGTTTGCTACAGGCGTCTTACGAGGATTCGTATGAACGGCTGCGCCGCAGGTATGAGAGGGTTCAGTTAGCTCAATATAACGCGGGAGAAGAGCGATGAGCCGCCTATTGATCCCTTTACTCATAGCGGTGCTGCCGGCCGGCGCGCAATTCAGCGCTCCACGGGCCGCGGCCGCGATCGCGGTCGATCAGCGGCTTATGTCGACCGATCTCATCCGTGCGCTGGAAAGGCACTTCGATGGGAACATGGCTGCCACCGCCCGCAGCAAAGAGCCCCTGGACGTGGTTGGCTCCCCGCGCGGACTGTATCTTCCGGGTTACGGCGTCGTTCTCACCGCCGAAGTGGACCTGATCGTCGTGCCCGGAGCACCGGCCCTTTTTAACCGTCCTCCCACGCCGGAGGAGAAAGCGCAAATCCATGCCCGCAAAGTCGAGCAGCTTCGGGTATTGGAGAAGATCATGCGCGACACGGTGACGTCTTTAGCGCAGTCGCTGGATATCATGCCGGAGACGGACCGCGTGGCGATGGCCGTCCGCCTCTTGTACAGGCCATGGGAGGACACCAACAACCTGCCCACGCAAATCCTCATGACGGCGGACCGCAAATCGGCGATGGCCGGCCAGATCAAGGAAGAAACATCGAAGTGACGCCTGTGCGTTCGTCCGAACCCGATCCCGGCGAACTGCGCTACGCGCGCATCGGCGAAATTCTGCTGGAGCGCGGCAAAGTGCAGCCGGATGAAATCGAGCGCGCGCTGGAGTTGCAGCGGGAGCGCGGCGATAAGCTGGGCAAGATCCTGGTCGATATGGGGCTGGTGGCGCAGCGCGACGTTCTGGCCGCGCTCTCCGATCAGCTCGGAATTCCCCTGGTAACCGTGGACGGCGCGCCGCCCGCGTCTCCGGAAATCGAAGGGCTGTCGCATCGTTTTCTGCGGCAGTCGCGCGCCTATCCCGTGGCGATGGTCGATTCCAAGCTCACCGTCGCCATGGCGGATCCGCTCGATTTCGAGACCGTGGCGGCGCTGCGGGCGTTTTCCGGTTTGGAAATCCAGACGGTGCTGGCTTCCGAGCAGGAGATTCTCGACGCCATCGAGAAGCACTATGGCGAAGCGGAAGGCGAAGGCGCCGTGCGCGAAGGCGAGGACGCCGAAGCCACCGCGGATTTGGAACATCTGCGCGACATGGCCAGCGAAGCGCCGGTCATCCGCCTGGTGAACGCCATGATCGCCGATGCGGTGGAGCAGCGCGCCAGCGACATCCACATCGAGCCTTTCGAAAAGGAATTCCGCGTCCGTTTCCGCGTGGACGGCATACTGTACAACCAGGAAACGCCGCCGCGCGAGCTCAAGGCGGCGATTGTTTCGCGGCTGAAGCTGATGGCCAAGTTGAATATCGCCGAGCGGCGCCTGCCGCAGGACGGCCGCATCAAGCTCAAGATTCTGGGCCGCGAGGTGGACCTGCGCGTTTCCACGCTGCCCACGCTCTATGGCGAAAGCGTGGTGATGCGGCTGCTGGATCGCTCGGCCGGCGATTTCTACGATCTTCGCCGGCTGGGATTCGACGACCGCATGCTGGCGCGGATGGAACACTACACCGGGCTGCCGCACGGAATTTTCCTGGTAACCGGCCCCACGGGCAGCGGCAAATCGACCACGCTGTATTCCGCGCTGAAACGCATCAATCTGCCCGACAAGAAAATCATCACCATCGAAGACCCGGTGGAATACCAGATGGACGGCATCAACCAGCTGCACGTGAATCCGCAGATCGGGCTGACGTTCGCGAGCGGGCTGCGGCACATCGTGCGCCAGGACCCGGATGTCATCATGGTCGGCGAAATCCGCGACCGCGAGACGGCCGATATCGCCATACGGGCCGCGCTCACCGGCCACCTGGTCTTCTCCACGCTGCATACCAACGATGCGCCCAGCGCGGTCACCCGCCTGGTCGATATGGGAGTGGAGAATTACCTGATCACGAGCTCGGTGGTGGCGGTTTTGGCGCAGCGCCTGGTGCGGGTGATCTGCAAGCGCTGCAAAGCGCCGGCGGGAACGGCGATTTCGCCGGACGGGGACGTGGTCAAGACCTTCCGCGGCGCGGGCTGCGAGGAGTGCGGCGGCCGCGGATACGCGGCGCGCATGGGAATTTTCGAGCTGATGGACGTCGACGACGAAATGCGCAAGCTGATCATGGGGAACGAGGACGCCGGCGTGCTGACAAAAGCCGCCCGCCGCAACGGCATGCGCAGCCTGCGCGAAGACGGCTGGGCGAAAATCGCGAGCGGCGTCACCACGGTGCAGGAAGTGATGCGCGTGACGCAGGAGCTGTGATGGGAAACGTGGGGCAGATTTGCAATCTGCGGCGGATTTCCAATCCGCCTGGCCGCCGGCAGCACGGCTTGGTGCGCCGCTTCAACAGGCCGATTGAAAATCGGCCGCAGGATGCAATCCTGCCCCACATCCTCGGAGCTCGGCCGTGACTACCTTCTTCTTTCGCGCGATTGCTTCCGACGGCAAAGTCCGCGCCGGCCGGCTTTCCGGCGACACAGAGAAGCTCATCGCCCGCGAGTTGCGGAAGCAGGGACTCACGCCCGTATACATCGGCACATCGCCCAAGGGATCGGCCACGGAGATCAAGCTGCCGTCGTTCGGCGGCTCCCGCAAACGCGACACTCTCTTCTTCACGCAGGAGCTCTCCACGCTTCTCAGCGCCGGGGTGCCGCTCGATCGGGCTCTTTCCATTACCGCCGAACTGACGGAGAGGCCGCAATTCCGGGCCATCGTGCTGGACGTGCTGCGGGTGCTCAAGAGCGGGCGCACTCTGGCCGACAGCCTGTGCACGCATGCCGATTACTTCCCCGATCTCTACACCAACATGGTGCGCGCCGGCGAAGCCTCGGGATCGCTGGCGGCGATTTTCGAACGGCTGGCGGAATTCGAGCGCACGCGCGACGACCTGCGCAATTACATCATTTCGTCGATGGTCTACCCGGTCCTGCTCAGCCTGGTTGGGCTGGGGTCGATCTGCATTCTGATGTATTTCGTGGTGCCGCGCTTCGCCATGATCTTCGCCGATGGGCACATCAAAATCCCGACGCCGACGCGCATCATGCTGGACGCCAGCTATTACGTGCGGACGTACTGGTGGATGGCCTTGTCGGGGCTGGCGGCGCTGATGGCGGCGTGGCGAATCTATACCCAAACCACCGCGGGGCGCCTGTGGTGGGATCGCGCCCGGCTGCGCATTCCGCTGCTCGGGGATGCGCTGCTGAAGGCCGAAACGGCGCGGTTTGCGCGCGCCATGGCGACGCTGGTGGCCAACACCGTGCCGCTGGTGCAATCGATCGCCATCGCCGCCGCCACGCTCAACAACAAGATGATCGCGGCCGCGATGACGGTGGTGGCTACGGGGGTCAAGCGCGGCGAAGGCATTGCCGCGCCGCTCCGCAAGGCCGCCGTTTTTCCGCCGCTGGCCGCCCATCTCTTGACGGTCGGCGAAGAGACCGGCCGGCTCGACCAGATGTTTGCCCGCATGGCGGACATCTACGAAAATGATACGCGGGCCTCCATCCGGCGGTTCACGGCGGTGTTCGAGCCGATCGTGATCCTGGTGATGGGGGTGGTCGTGGGAGGGTTGATTTTGAGCATGCTGCTCGCCATTACGAGCATCAACGACGTGGCTATATGAGAACCGAAACAATCCGACAGAATCGCAAGCGAAGAGCCCAGGCCGGCGTCACCCTCATCGAAATGCTGGTGGTGATGACCATCATCGCGCTGTTCGCGGCGCTGGTGGTGCCCAACATGCTGCGGCATGGAGACGCCGCGCGCGTAACCAAAGCCCACGCCGATATTTCGAGCTTCATGACGGCGCTGGCCTCGTATAAGCTCGACACCGGCGTGTTCCCCACCGACGACCAGGGTCTGCGCGCCTTGCGCGAGAAGCCCGGCGACCTGGCGTCATGGGCCGGACCCTACATCCAGCAGGATGTGCCCAAGGACCCCTGGGGCCACGACTACGTCTACAAATACCCCGGCGAGCACGGCGACAATCCCGATATCATCTGCCTGGGGGCCGACGGCCAGCCTGGAGGCGACGGCATCAATGCCGATATCGTCAGTTGGAAAAGCAACTGATAGGGAAGGCGGCGTCACCCTCATCGAGATGCTGGTGGTGGTGTGCATCATCGCGCTCATCGCGGCGGTGGCGGCGCCATCGGTGACGGCGGGGCTCGACAGCGTGCGGCTGCGAACCGCGTCCGATTCCATCGCGGCCTTTCTCAATGCGGCGGTCAACCGCTCGGAACGGTTGCAGCAGGCCATCGAAATCGACATCTCGCCCAAAGAGAATTGTCTGAAGCTCTATTCCAGCGAACCCGGTTTTACGCGCGAGCTGCGCATGCCGAGCGGCATCACGATCGAGGGAGTGCTTCCGAAATCGACGGATAGCTGGGGCGACGACACGCGCCGCCTGCTGCTGCAGCCGGGGGCGACCATTCCCGGGATCGGAGTACAGATCATGAACGAGCACGGGTCGCGGCGCGTGATCCGGCTCGATCCGATGACGGGATTCCCGCATGTGGAGGCGGCCGGTGCGGCAGGTTTTTAACCTGCGGCGGGTTTGTAAGCCGCCTGGTGCCGCGGGGCCGATTCCAAATCGGCCGCGGGTTGCAAACCTTTCCCACATGGGCCAACGCGGCTTTACTCTTCTGGAAATGATCGTGGCCACGCTGATCATGTCCATTGCGGTGGTCGGGCTTCTGACCGGGATTTCCGGGGCGGCCCGCAATGCGGCGCGCGTCCGCGAATACGATCGCGTGGTGCAACTGGCGCGGCTGCGGATGAACGACCTGCTGGCAAGTCCGGCCGTCGCCAGTGGCGGCGATCGGTTCAATCCCGCCCTGACAGGCGGAATCGACGCGGGCTGGCAGGCGCAGATTTCGCCCGCGTTGGCGCCGCCGGAGGGCACACCCGTCCAGGTAGGTCTCGACCGCGTCCTGCTGCAAGTGTGGTGGATGTCCGGCACGGACCGGCGGACATTCACTCTCGAAGGTTTCCGCGAGCGCATCTATAATCCGGCGGGCGGTGGCCAGTGAAACGATCCGCGGCGGGAGTCACATTGATCGAGGTTCTGATCGCCGTCACGCTGCTCAGCCTTCTGACCCTCGGAATGCTTCTGGTGATGCGCGTGGGCTTGATGGCCTATTCGAAAATCAACGACCGGCTGATGGACAACCGCCGGGTCACGGGCGCGCAGCGCGTGCTTCAGGATGAACTCGAAGGTCTGATTCCGGCGACGCCGCCCTGCCTGGGACAGGAAGGCCTGGGAGCTCTCAATTTCGTCTTTCTGCAAGCCGAGCCGCAGCAGATGCGCATGGTTTCGGCGTTCTCGCTGCAGGAGGGGTGGCGCGGGCACCCGCAGATTCTGGAATTCCTGGTGATTCCGGGAAAAGACGGCGCCGGCGTGCGGCTGCTGGTGAACGAGATTCCGTATTCGCCGTCGGTGGCCGGCAGATTCTGCATGGGAGTCGCGACGGATGACAATCTGGGCGCGCGCGTGCCGGTATTCGGGGCGGTGGCGTCAGGACCGAATTCCTTCATCCTGGCCGATCAACTGGCATTTTGCCGGTTCAGCTACCTCTCGGGGACCGGGACGCCGAACAACCCGGTGATGTGGCGCCCCGCCGCCACCGGACGCGGATGGCCGCAAGCCATTCGCATCGAGATGGCTCCGCTCGAGCCCGATCCGGCGCGGCTGCAACCCATTACCGTGACGGCGCCGCTGTATCTGCAGCGGTCCGTGGATATGAAGTATGAGGACAAATAACCGGCGGGGCAGCGCGTTGCTGGCGGTGATGTGGCTTTCGGCCGCGCTCGCGGCAATTGCCTTCTCTGTCGGCCTCACGGTGCGGGGCGAAATCGACCGGGCCTCGACCGACATCGACAGCCTGCGCGCCTACTATCTGGCCCGCGGGGCGGTACAGAGAGCGGCGCTGGAAGTGGTATGGTCGCTGTGGAACCCGAGCCAGCCTCCGATCCCGCCGTATTCGACGCAAATCAGATATCACTTCGAGAGCGGCGATGCGCTGGTGGAATTCCTTCCCGAGTCGGGCAAGTTGGACTTGAACACGGCTTCGCCGGAGCGGCTGAACCGCCTGCTGCTGGCGCTGAATGTGGAACCGGGACGGGCTGCCGAAATCGCCACGGCGATTGCCGACTGGCGCGCGCCGTCGCCTAATGGCGGGCCGTTCGACGCTTACTATTTGCTGCAGAAGCCGCCGGTTCAGCCGCCGCGAACCGGCTTTCAGGAAATCGAGGAACTGCTGAGCGTGAGAGGCGTCACGCCGGAGATTTATTATGGCGGCTACATTCCCGCGGCGACGCAGCGGCTGAACGGCGAAGCGGCGCTGGTACGCCAGCCGGGTTTAGCCGATTGCGTCACCGTATATGGCTCGACGGGGCTGGTGGATATCAATACGGCCAGTCCGGCGGTGTTGCTGGCGATTGGAGTTCCGCCGCCGGTGGTGGGGATGATTCTGCAACAGCGCCGCATCGCGCCGTTCACCCTGCAGACGTTCAACGACTTCGTCGGCGCGACGGGCATCGGCGGGGCGCCGCTGCGCGTGGGCGGGAATTCGATTGTCACTATCCGCGCGACAGCGCGGCTGCGTCTTCTGGGCGGACGGTTTTCGGATATGCGGCGCACGGTCGCCGCGCAGATCAAGTACCTCAGCATGAAGGACGGCGGCGGATTTCACATTCTTCGCTGGTACGACCGGGCGTGGAGCGATTGACCAGCGCAAACGCCACGATGGTCTGACCGCGCCGCCCGGTAGCGGCTTCGAGTTCCTTCAGAAGATCGTCCTCCAATCCGCCGGGATCGATATCCACGGTGCAGGCGGCAATCTGTTCGTCGGTCGCACCGTGGTAGCAGAGCTCGCAGACTCCCAGCGCGTCCGAACTCCAGCTCACGGCCGGACCGAACGTGCGGCAGGTGATGGGCCGTGAAGAGTAAAGATCGCAGGTGCCGGCCGTGGGATCGAGCGCGGGACAAGGCTCCTCTTCGGCCAGAGTTGCGAAATGCTCCTCCGCGCCCGGGTCTTCGTCCAAAACCCCGGTGGCGGCATCGCCCGGGAAGAGGCCGGCGATGCGCTCGATGTACTCCCGAGCCCTTTCGCGAACCCGAAAGGCGCGGTCGGGATCGCGTGCCTCGAGTTCCGCGAGGCCTTGCCGCAGGCGGATGGCGTCGAGCCGGGTGATGGGGAACGGACCGATGCAGCACGAGGTGCAGCCGGGCTTGCAGGCGATCCATGCGCCCGAGACACGGACGGCCTCCGCCATGGCGGAATCGACGATCTGCACCAGGTCGCGGTCGGTCGCCATGGTTCTATTGTCGGGCATAGGCGTGGGTGAATCATGGGTGGACTGCGGGCGGTTTTGAGACACGGCGTCAGTTAGACACGTGCGGTCCGCTGAAAGCTGCTCGACGGACGAATCCTTATCATTGCACACTGAACCCGGGTGAAAAGGAGGCAAGCT
>Ga0335078_10007953_pt1 | contig 15754 bp, 12 predicted proteins | sample Lox_Sample_32_FD_206711 | JGI IMG/M metagenome (GOLD analysis project Ga0335078, IMG submission 206711) | Soil microbial communities from Loxahatchee National Wildlife Refuge, Florida, United States - Lox_Sample_3.2 | ecosystem: Environmental > Terrestrial > Soil > Wetlands | place: USA... | reverse complement strand
CCGCAGCGGTTGTCCCACATCCACCATGAGGACGGCAACCGCGCCGCTGTAGCACACCAGGCCGATCACCACCGCGCTGTTGATGACAGCGCGCAGTTCCTTGATCTTCAGGATGTAGACCAGAAATCCGGTGAAGAACGCTCCGGCGCCCAAAGCGATCACTGCAAGATCGAGGAAGATCCAGAGGCCGAACGCGAACCGGTTGTCCATGTTCGTCTGGTTGAGGCCTTTGACGAGACAGAGGCCGGCGGAGTACAGTCCGAAAACCAGCAGGGCGATCCAGGGAGCGATCCAGAGAGCGAAGCGCGCCGTCGAGCAGCGTTTCAGGCCGCGCGAGATGAGTTGCCTGTCGATGTGACTGTTATCCACGAGAGGGCTCCTTTCCCGGATGCGGCGCGTCGGCTATCTTTCGCACCCACTCGCGCTTCGACGTGTAATAGATCTTGGGCTGCGTATCGAGCTTCTCCAGCAGGCGGAATCCGGTGGCGGGCGGCGGTGTCTGATTGAGATCGACGAACGTGATGGCGCGCGCCGGACATGCTTCCGCGCAGGCCGGCACGTAGCTGACCGGCTCGGTATCGGGTTTGCCGTCGGCGGCGGCCTGTTCGCGCGCGGCGTGCCAGCGCGCGTGGCAGAAATTGCATTTTTCGACCACCCCTCGCATGCGCGGCGCCACATCGGGATTGAGCGTCTTCTCCATCCCGGCTGGCCACGCCGGATCCCACCAGTTGTAATAGCGCGCGTGATACGGGCAGGCCGCCATGCAATAGCGGCAGCCCAGGCAGCGCTCCGGCATTTGTCCGACGATGCCCGTGGCCGGGTCGACTTCCACGGCCTGCTGCGGGCAGACGTGCGCGCAGGGCGGTTCCTCGCCGCATTGCTGGCAGAGCACCGGCACGAAAGCCGACCGGCGGCCCGCGCCCTCCACGCCGTTATCCACTTTATAAACGCGAATCCAGGTCAATCCCTTGCGATCGCCGCCTTGCGGAGGCACCGGCGGAATGTTGTTCTCCACCGCGCACGCCACCATGCACGCGCCGCAGCCGTTACAGCGGTCGAGATCGATCGTCATGCCATAACGGGCGGGCTTGATGGACTTTTTAGAGCTGGTCATGATCGCACCACCCTGGCGCGCAAGGCCGCGCCGCAAACGTTCTGGAGATCCGGTCCGCCGCCGACCTGGATCACGCCCGGTGGAACCGCATCATCGACCGTGACATCGACTGTGACCGAGCCGGCGGCGGTTTCCAGACGGGCGCGGGATCCCGTCGTGAGTCCCGCGCCCTGCGCATCGGACGGATGGAGGGCCGCACCATGCGTGCCGAGGCGCAAATTCGATTCGTACGTGACTTTGGAACACAGCGGCGAAACCAGCGCCGGAGTGTGAGGCTCGGCCATGGCGATGGCAAGCGGCAGTGGCGCAGACGATCGCTTTTTGTCGTCTGCCGTCTTCGCTTCGAGTAGCGCAGACGATCGTTTTTTGTCGTCTGCCGTCTTCGCCCTTGCCTTTGCCTCCCCATCGTCAATCCACGTAGCGCCGTTTTGCAGCGCTTTCCACAGATCGGCCGGCTTGCCCGCACCCGCGGGATCGAATATCGTTCCCCTACCGGACTTTTGTATCGCCGACGCCCGCTCCTGAAGCGCGTTCTTCGCATCCAAGCCGGCCAGTCCGGCGATGAACTCCACCGGGTTGACCACACCATCCGGCGGAGCCACCCATGCGGCCGCAAGACGGAACGTGGCTACGGGGCAATCGATCGCGGGCGGGATATCGTCCACCGCTTCCGGATACACCGCCGTCGGCAGCGTGAAATTCGCCTGCCGCCCATAACCTTCTTTCGACCACGCAAAGCTGACAACCACGCTTTCCGGCGCGAGCTTGCCGCGAATCGCCGGCCAGGGCAGATAATCGCCCGGGGCGGATTCATCGATCAGCAAAACCCTGATGGATCCATCCGCCATCGAGTCCAGCTCCGAAACCGGCACGGCCTTCTTCCATTCGTCCGGCACCGGAGCCTCGCGGCGTTGCACCAGGACGTCCCCGGAGACTTCGCCATTCGGTCCCAGCACCAGCGATGGGCCGTTCTCGCGGAGCTCGCGCTCGAGCGAGACAATCTGCTGTTCCGTCAATCCGGTCTGTGCGGCGGCTTCCGCGATGGATCCGCCGGTCACGCCCGCGAGAAGCGCCGCCTCGCTGCCGGGCCGAATCGGCAGCCACTCATCGGCCATAATCGCCGTGCGCGATTCGCTGGCTTCCGCCTGGATCAACCGGAATCGGCTGCGCGCCGCGAGCACGTTCCCCGGAGTGCCCCATCCATCGAGGACCGGCACGCCGAGGCTCAATATCGTCTTTACCGCTGCCAGGTCGACTGCGGCGGGTTGGGAGGCCGACAGGTAGGTCCCATTGGGGATCGAAGCCATGGCGCGCCGGTAGGTCCAGGACGCCGTGCGTCCCGGGCGCAAATCGAGCACCGCGCACCGCTCGCCGCTCCGCATGTTTCGCAGCGCCGATTGCAGCGCTCCGCGGCTGAGCGGATGCTCCACCACCCCGGCGAGCGATACCGGCTGCCCGCCGATGCAGCGTGCCCGCACCGCGCATCCAGCCGCGCACAAGGAGCAATTTCCGAAACGCACCGACGGCTCGCCGCGCTTGGGTTGCGGGACGCCGGGCCAGTTCTCGCTCAGCAGCGCGGTATCGGTGATCAGCCGCCACGGCACGGGCGTCAAAATCGTGCCCGCGGCAGCGCCGCCCGCCAGCTTGAACAGATTTCGTCGAGTGGTAGTCATCTTGGCAACCTTACTTGTGGCAATCCAGGCAACTGTGCGCCAGCCCCTGCCGCCGATGGCAGTCCACACAGTCGTCCATCTTCATGCCGCCTGCCGTGCGAAAGAGCGAATGGGCGGCCGGCCGTCCCCAGATGTCGCGCGAGTAAGTGCTGATCCGGTCTTCCTGGTACGGCCGCAGCGAATCGGTCGACCCTTCATCGCCATGGCAGGACTCGCACTTCATGCCCGCCACCTTCACGTGCGTGACGTGCGAAAAGTACACATTCTCCGGCTGCCGCGCGTACACCAGCCAATGCGGCTCGCGGTTGGGCGTCACGTACTGATCGATGAAGCTTTTTTCGTCGGCGCTGGTGCCCATGGGCACGGCGTGGCAGGCCGCGCACTTATCGAGGGTGGGGACACCGGCGAAACTGCCATCCGCCCGAAAGGAATGGCAGTCGTCGCACTTCTGTCCGCCCTTTTCCGCGTGGACCTTATGGCTGAAGTTCACCGGCTGCCGCACCGTCTTGTAGATGGCCCGGGGGAAAGCCGCCCACCCGGCGGCCAGAGCGATCAGTAACCCGGCCGCGAATGGCAGCGTAGCCGAAATGGACTTGGGAAAACTCACAAAATGTCTCCGCTCGCGCGCGGCGAGAAGAATTCATGGAACAGCGTTCGCAGCCGCTCCGGAGCCAGCGACTTGGCAAGATCGGGAGCGAACTGGCCGCCATCGGCGGCGTATGCCGGCCCGCTGCCGGCGGGTTCCTGCAGAAACTCGTTCATGCGGCGCTGCTCCCGGTCCATCCATCTCCGCGCCTCGGGACCCGTGCGCAGATTCCGGGCGGTCTCCGGCAACGGCATGCCTTCGAAGAGCCAGCCGGAGGTGTAAGGGTCGGAATTGAGCCGCCGCAGGTTCGACCGCAGGTAGAGATTGCAGCCCGTCAGCAGCATCGGGTTGGGGAACATCACCTCGAAATCCTGCCCGGCTGCCGTCAGCACGGCCGTGGGACAGTGACGGCCTTTTTGCCAGACATACGTGAGCCGCTCCACCGTGCCCAGCACGCGCGCCAGGAATCCATCGATTCCGGCGTGGCAGACGCCATCCTCGGTGACGTCCAGCCACATGTGATTCGCCGAGTAGCTCAGCCATCCCGGCAGCGTCAGCCCGTCCACTTCGTCGTGAGCCGCCGCCGGATGCGCCATCGAAAGATACAGGTCGCAATAGCGGTAGCTGGCGGTCCCGCAGCGGGAGTTGAGCGATTCGCTGTACGGCACCAGGCACGTAACCGGCGCCGCTCCGCAATACTGCATCAGCGATTCGCGCAGCAGCGGGCACGTGTCCGCCGATGGCGGAGCGAACGGCTCGCTGCGGTAAATCTGGCAAGTAGTATAAGCTGCCGAGGAGCACTTCTCCTCCACGCCACCGCCCTGCGCCAGCGGAATGAGCTTGCGCACGGGTGTGGAGCGGCAGTACCGGACCTGCGCTTCGCGAAGGAATGGGCAGGCCATGGATTTACCGCTCCTGATCTTTCTTCTCCAGCGGCTCGCCGCCATCGGCCATGGTGACGCCGAGACTGGGGACGTTGAACGCATGGCCATCGCCGAACGACGCGACCAGTTCGTTCATCTCGCGGTCGAGGCCCGCCGCGGCGCGCGCCTTTTTCCGCCGCGCCGCCAGTTCCTGGAAAATGCCGATGCCCACGGCGATGCAGCAGACCAGCACCACGACGCCGAGCGCGGCGTTGGTAAAGGTCAGCCAATAGGTGGAAGGATCATTCATCGGAGACTTCTCCTTTCGCGTGTGACAATGCACGAACCCGACCACCTTCAAAGGAAAAGACTTAGGAAGCCGAAAATCGTCGGCGTGTAGGAAATGCAGATTTTCAGGTCTTGATTCCCGACAAGACAACAGGCGATGAATTGCCGGGAATGCGGTTCGTTGAGTTTCACCACCATAATCGCGTCAGCACTTTGACAACCGGGCGCGATTGACGGCCCAACGAGACCTTGGATCGCACGAATATGCCAATGTTCTCAGTGAGATGCAGCGTCCGACGGAAGGCGATGAAACTGCTGTAAATTTCGGCGCGCACCGATCGCGACCGTCCCCGAACTATGCCATCGAACGGAGATTCCGTATGCAGTTAGCCGACGCATTCCATATTCCAACCGACGGCCCTGAAACTCCTCATTCACGTCCTCATTCCGATTCACCAGAGCTGCTTGCCGAGGTGGAGCGTATCGTCCAATGCATCCGGCAAGGCCGCTTCTCGGAGCGCGCCGATGCAGCCGCATTTCTGAATTCCGACCGCAAGATCCTGGAAAGCCTCAATGCCGCCATCGAGCCGTTAGCGGGGCAGCTGCGGGCCATCGGCGACTATGCGGCGGCCGCCGCCAAGGGCAACCTGCCGCAGCCGATTCAGCAGGAATTCGCGGGCGATCTGGCGGTGCTGAAGGACGATCTGGTGCAGATCGTGGCCGATCGCGGCAAGTTCGCCACGGCCATCTTCTGCGCCGCCGAAGAGCACAAAAAAGGGGAAATTGATGCGCCGATTCCGGCGGATGACTTTCGCGGGATCTACCGCTCGATGTCCCGGTTCGTGAACCAGATGGTGGCCGGACATATCGACGCCAAAAAGAAAGCGTTGGCGTGCGTGGCCGAATTCGGAAAAGGCAACTTTGCCGCCCCGTTGGAGCGTTTTCCAGGCAAGCAGGTCTTCATCAATGAGACCATCGAACAGGTTCGGGAAGAGCTGAAGGCCCTGATCAAGGACGTGGACTCGCTGGTTGAGGCCAGTTCCCAGGGCCGCCTGGCGTTTCGCGCCGACGCTTCCTTGCACGAAGGCGATTACTCGCGCATCATCGCCGGCATCAACCGTACACTCGATGCGATCGTCGAGCCGGTGAACGAGGCGTCCCTGGTCCTCGCCAGGATCAGCCGCGGCGACCTGCTGGCCCGCGTCGAAGGAAACTATCGCGGCGATCATGCCCGTTTGAAGGAAGACATCAACAAGATGGTCACCGACCTGCAAGCCAATCTGCGAACCATCGGACAGAGCGCGGAAACCCTGACTTCTTCCTCCGCTTCTCTGACCGTGATCAGCAGGCAGATGTCGGGAAACGCCAAGGAGACCGCCGCCGAGGTCGACGTGGTTTCGGCTGCCACCGAGCAGGTCTCCCGGAATGTCTCGGAAGTGGTGGATGGCGGCAAGCAAATGCAGAGCTCGATTCAGGAGATCGCCAACAATGCCAACGAGGCGGCGCGGGTGGCCAAAACCGCGGTCGATGTCGCCAATGCCACCAATGAAACCGTGCGGCACCTCGGCGTCTCCAGCACCGAGATCGGGCAGGTCATCAAGGTGATCACGGCCATCGCCCAGCAGACCAATCTGCTGGCGCTCAACGCCACCATCGAAGCCGCGCGCGCCGGCGATTCCGGCAAAGGATTCGCCGTGGTCGCCAACGAAGTGAAGGAACTGGCGAAGCAGACGGCGCGAGCGACCGATGAAATCAGCCGCAAGATCGAAGCCATTCAGGGCGACACCAAAGCCTCGGTGGGCGCCATCGGAGAAATCACCGCGGTGATTGCGCGCATCAACGACATCTCCAACAGCACGGCATCGGCCGTCGAACAGCAGACCGGCACCACCAACGAGATCAATCGCAGCATGGTGGAAGCGGCCAGGAGCGTCGGCGAGATCACACGAACCATCGGCGATCTGGCCAAGATGGCCAAGGCCACCAGGGAGGCGACCGGCGACACCGAAAGCTCGGCGCAGGAACTCAGCAAAATGGCCGGGCAGCTTCAGGATGTTGTCCGCGGCTTCAAGTTCTGAAGGGATCGCGGAGCCTGCAAGTGCATGGCTTCGGCCAGGAGATATCCGGTCGCCAGGAAGGTGGTCCAGAGAATACCGGCCGCCGGTTTTCCACCCCGCGCAGTTACCTGCCGGTAATCGCTAATGAAAGCCAAGGGTACTTGAAATCTTCGTGACGGGAGTTTTCAGCTCTCAGCGATCAGCTTTTGAAGCAGCGCGGTCAACATTCGGCACTGCATCGCCGCAGTTGACTGGTCAGGCCGTAGAGCTCGGCGGCGCCGGCGCACAGGTTCACCGGGGTGATCTCGAAGACCTCGATAGTCTGCGAACTGCCGCGGCTATGTCGGACGCCGTGGTTCATACCGCCTTTATCCACGATTTCTCGAATTATCAGAAGGTTTGCGAGATCGACCGGCGCGCCATCGAGGCTCTCGGCGGGGTGCTCGCCGGCTCTGGCCGTCCCCTGGTAGTCACCGAGCCCACGAAGCCGGTCGCTCCGGTGACGAAAATACGCATATGGTTCCTCCTTCTACAGCCCGGCAGATCGCTTGACTCGCGATACAACCTTGACGAGCCGCGCGGATTGACGAGGGTTTCCTAATCGAGGCCCTAATCATAGCCAAGGGTTCTTGAAATCTCAAGGATGGGAAGTCCCAGCTTTCCGCGAGACCGCAATTTTAGGTGATTAAGACCCGAAACATCAATACAGGTGTATGCTGGTCCTCGCGCGGGAAAGCAGAATGCAAACCCCGACGCTGCCGCCGTAAGGAGGCCGTATGCCATTACACAGAATCGCAGTTCTCGTGTTGATTGCTTGCGCTTGCGGACAGGCGCAACCCAAATACACAATCCAGGATCTCGGCACCCTGTCGGGCATGCCCACGTGTTACGTTTCGGCGCTCAGCCAGTCAGGAATCGTCGCGGGATACTGCATTGGAACCAATGTGGCCGCCGGTAACAGCGGCTTCCTGTATGCGAACGGAAGACTGTCCAGCATGGCCCAGGCGCCGCAGCTTTTCATGGTGCCCTCGGCGGTGAACGACGCCGGCACGGTGGTCGGCGCTTACATCCATGCGACCCTGACCCAGCTCACCTTCAACGGACCCTTTCTCTATCAGAACGGCGCTTTCCAGAGCACCGGTTTCACGCAATCGTTCGGCGCCGGAAACAACTCGTTCGCGCCCTTCGCACTGAACGACTCGGGACAGGTATGCGGGAGCGTGGCGTATCTCAGCTCGAACCCGAATTGGAGCCTGGTGAACTTTGCGCAGGCCTACGTCGTCCCGGTAGGCGGCGGACAGCCCACTCAGTTGTCGCCTCCAGCCGGAACCCAGTATGCGGGAGCCATGACTCAGAGCGCCGGCGGCGGTTGGGTCGGCGGCGCAGTCGGCAGTTTTGGAAGCAGCAACCAACCGGCGCTCTGGCATAACGCGACCATCCAGCTATTACCGCGATTGACCGGCTACACATCCAGCTTCGTCAGCGCGGTGAACGACTCCGGCCTGGCTGCTGGGGCGGGGTACACTTTTGCCGGCTCCAGCCTCACCGGAGTGGCTCACGCGGCACTGTTCAGCAACGGCGCCGCCACGGACATCGGCGTTCTCCCCGGAGACCAGAACGCCCTCCCCACGGGGATCAACAACTCGGGCCAGATCGTGGGATGGAGCACCCCCTCGCCGGTGACGACGAACCTCCAGTTGGACGCCGTACAGACCACCCTATCCAGCAACATTCACGCGTTTCTGTACACCGGCGGCGCCATGTACGACCTGAGCAAGCTTCTGGTGAACGGAAGCGGATGGCAGCTCGGGTATGCGGTAGCCATCAATAATGCCGGCCAGATTGCCGGCACCGGTCTGTATCAGAACCAGCAGCGGATTTTTCTGCTGACACCGGTACCGGTGATCACCTCGGTGGTGGACTCGGCCTCGTTCGGCACACGGCTGGCGCCCGGTTCGGCCGTCAGTGTCACCGGCACGAATCTGCCGGCCGATTCATCCGCGCCCGCGCTGGTGGGCGGGCAAACCGCGCAGGTACTCTTTGCCAGCGCAACCCAGTGGAACATTATCATTCCCGCGACCGCTTCCATCGGCGCCAGCACGGTGCAGATCGGCGCCTCCGCCGCGTTCAACATCACGATTTCGCAATACGCCCCGGCCCTTTTCAGCAATACCGAATCCGGCCAGGGCATGGTGATGGCCGTACGGGCGACCTCGGCCAGCAGCGCCGCCAGCACGATCACCGCCGCCAACCCGGCGCTCCCCGGCGACATCGTTACCATTTACGGCACCGGCTTCGGTTCCGCGACGGCCTCCACTCTCACGGTGCAGCTGGCGAGCGTCTCCATCACGCCATCATCGGTGGGCCCTATGTCGGGAGCGGCGGGTACGTATCAGGTGGTGTTCACGGTGCCGGCTACGATGGCCGCGGGAAACCAGAAGATCTCCGTGGCGGCCGGAGGCCAGTCCAGCAACAGTCTCACACTGCCGGTCGGAGCCGTGGCGACGCCCCCGCCGGCGATCACGGCAGTGCAGAACGGGGCCAGCTTCCAGGATGGCTTCCCGGCCAACGCCTATGTGACCATCAAAGGCACCAACCTTGCGGCCGTCGCCAGCGACGTTTGGGACCAGGCCATCGTCAACGGGCAGCTTCCCATCTTGCTCGATGGCGTGAGCGTGACCGTGGGCGGACAGCCGGCCTACATTTCCTACGTGAGCCCGGTGCAGATCAATGCGGTGGCCCCCAACGTGGCCGCGGGCCCTGCCACCGTGGTCGTGAAAAACTCGCTGGGCACGAGCCTCTCATTCTCTGCCACGGCGCAGACTTACCAGCCCGCTTTCTTCCTCTATCAGGGCCACGTGGTGGCCAGTAATTACCCGGACTATTCGTACGCGGCCACGGCACAGCCCGGCGCTGTGCTCGCCCTCTGGGGGACGGGTTTCGGCCCGACCTCGCCGCCGGCTCCCGTCGGCGCGGAAGTTCCGAGCGGTGGCGGGTATCTTACCGCCAGTCCCGTGACCGTGACTGTGGGCGGCGTGCCGGCAACGGTCTACGGCGCGGCGTTAGCCCAAGGTTTTGCGGCGCTCTACCAGGTGAATATCCAGGTCCCGTCGTCGCTGGCCAATGGCGACTATCCGCTGGTGGCCACCATCAACGGGGTTTCGTCGCCGCAGTCGGCGCTGATCACGGTGCGGCAATAAGCCCTGGAATTCCGCGCCGGCCGAACCTTCGATTCGCACGAAGGCTCCTGCTACGATACGGGAGATAAGGAGCCGTGTTCGAGAATGCAGACGTCCTTCGTTTCTGCCGTGGTATCGGCGTGTTCGGTGCTGACTGGCGTCGTCTTTGCCCAGCAGACCCAGAGCTTCCCCAAAGTCACAATCGCCGGTTCGGCGTTGCGAAGCATGAAGTCGGTGTCCACGGGACGCCAGATGGATCTCTATCTCCACCTGCCGTCAGACTACGATCGCGAACAGACAAAGACGTACCCAGCGCTCTATATCCTCGACGGGCAGTGGGACTTCAAACTGATGGATTCCGTGTTGGGCGGCTTGGTCTATGATAAGTTCGCCCCGGAAATGATCCTCGTCGGGATCACGTATTCGGGCGAGAATGCCGACTACAACGGCCTGCGGGCGATGGACCTTACGCCGGTGGCAACCACCCAGGAGAAAGGCTCCGGAAACGCGCCGAATTTTCTGAAGTTCCTGAAGGCGGAGCTGATTCCCTTCATCGAAACCAACTACCGCGCCGATCCCAAGCGGCGAGTCCTGCAAGGCAGCTCATACGCCGGATTGTTCACGCTGTACACGCTGTTCAGCGATCCAGGGATGTTTTCGGCATACATCTCTGCGAGCCCCGCGGTGACCTACGCCAACCGCTACGCTTTCCGGCAGGAGGCGGAATTTGCCAAAGAACACAAAGAGCTGCCGGTGAAGCTGTATCTTGCGGTCGGGAGCGTCGAGGGTCTGAGCGCTCCGGTGCAGGAGTTCATGCAGGTGCTGCGGTCACGAGGCTACAAAGGACTCAAGATGGAAACGCGGGTGGTGGAAGGCGAGCGCCACGCCGGGAACAAACCGGAGTTGTTCAACCGCGGGCTGCGGTTCGTCTTCGCCGATTGACGAACCGTCCGCTGGAGCTGAACACCCGCGAGGGCAGCTTCGGCAGGTGAGATACGGCACGGAAAATCGGCGCCCTTGCTGGTACATTCGGAAACGGATATGCCAAAAACCATCCTTGTTTGCGGATACGGACCAGGGATTTCGGACGCGGTGGCGAACAAGTTCGCCGGCGAAGGCTTCCAGATCGCCCTTGTTGCGAGGAGCGCCGGCAAGCTCGACAAGGCGCGCGACGCGTTCCAGGCGCGAGGTGCTCGGGCGGCTGCCTTTCCGGCGGACCTGTCGGATCCGGACGCGGCGAAGGGCCTCGTCAAACGGGTGACCGATCAGCTTGGGCCGGTCGCCGCGATCCATTGGAATGCTTACGCCAACACCGCCGGTGACGTCATGACCGCCGATGCCGGCGGGCTCCGCACTGCGTTCGATGTGGGCGTTACGAGCCTGGTCGTAATCGTGCAGCAGGCCCTCGCCGATCTGAAGGCCGTAAAGGGAGCGGTGCTGGTCACGAACGGCGGTCTGGGCCTGTTCGATCCCAAGATCGACGCGATGGCCGTTCAATGGAATGCGATGGGCCTGGCGATCGCCAACGCCGCCAAGCACAAACTGGCCGGCCTGCTCCGCGAGAAGCTCCGCGCGGACGATATCACGGTCGGCGAGGTGGTCATCCTCGGTCTCGTGAAGGGCACTGCCTGGGACACGGGCAGCGCCACAATCGAGCCTCGCGCCGTCGCCGACGAGTTCTGGCGGATCTACTCCCAGCGCGAATCCGCGGTGGTTACCCTGTCCTGATCTGCCGGGCCGGCGCCGTCAGACCGCAAAGCCATGCCGATAGGTTACCCGGTCAGTGATTCCTGAGCAGGTTGGAGCCGCAGGCCTGGAACAACCGATCGCAGTCTGTCGACCGAAAATGACCGTGGTACGGGCGGATCTCGTAAGCTGAAAGTCGAAACACTGGAGGGGTCTTGCCGGCTATCAACAGGGACGGAGGGGACGGCTTCAAACGGAAGGTGTTGCCGATGGTGGCGCATTCCGTGCGGACGGCGGCGGCGGCGGTAGCTTCGCTGCTGGTGGCGAGGTTATTCCGGTTGCCGGAAGCCTACTGGGCGCCGATCACCACACTGGTCATCACGCAGTCATCGTTAGGCGCGGCGCTCGCGGTGTCCTGGCAGCGTTTCCTTGGAACCGTGCTGGGAGCCGCGGTAGGCGCCGTCGTGGCGCGTTATTTCGGACCGCAAGTGCTTGTTTTCGGCGCGGGAGTGTTCGTCCTGGGACTGTTGAGCGCCGCGGCCCGCTCGGATCGGAGCGCCTATCGCTTTAGCGGCATTACGCTGGCGATTGTGATCCTCGTACCGCGCACGGCTTCTCCGTCGCAGATCGCCCTTCATCGCTGCGCCGAGGTGTTTATCGGAATCGGGGTGGCGCTCATTTTGACGGTGTTGTGGCCGGAGACGGAAGCTCCGCCAGCCGGGAAGGCGTGATCGCGCGTCCTATCCGGGCCGAAAAGCGCCGGCGGCCGGCGCGTTATCTAGCGCTGCCCCAGGATCTGTTGCAGCGCTTGTTGTGCCGGCTCGAAATCGGGCCGGAGGCGCAGCGTGGCCTGCAATTCCGCAATCGCCTCTTCGGTCCGGCCGGGGACCTGCGCCAGCACCATGCCGAGGAGAAAATGCGCTTGCGCCAAACCGGGATCGATGGCCAGCGCTGCCTGGAATTGTCCGATGGCGTCCGGCAGCCGGCCGGGAGTCTGCGAAAGCGCGGTGCCGAGATTGCAGCGCAGTTCGGCCATTTTGGGGTTCAGGCGCACGGCGGTTTCGAACTCACGGACGGCCTCCGGCAGCCGGTCCGGCGTCTGGGCCAGCAGGTTGCCGAGGTTGGCATGCATTTGCGGCGAATCGGGCTGAATCTCCACTGCCCGCCGGCATTCGGCAATCGCTTCCTCCATTCTGTCCGGAACACGCGCCAGCAGATTGCAAAGGTTGCTGTGCGCCTCGGCGTAATCGTCCTTGAGCGCGATGGCGGCGTGGTATTGGGCGATGGCGCCGGCCGCGCTCTCGGGCGTGTCCATCAGGGAATAGGCGCTCGCCAGGTTGAAATGCGCCTGCGCATATTTCGGCGCCAGGGCGACCGCGGTCTTGTACTCGGCAACGGCTTCTTCCAATCCTCCCGGCCGGGTTTCCAGGATTGTAGCCAGGTTGTTATGAGCCAGCCAGCTCGTGGGATTGCGCGACAGAGTCTCGCGATACAGAGTTTCCTCATCGCGATAAATCGCGCTTTGGCGCAGGCTGAGAATGCCCAAGACCGCAACCAGCGCGGCGGCCACAGTCACCGCCCGCGCGGGAGATCCCGAGAATCTGCGACGGGCGCAGAGGGTCAGCCATGCCGCCATCGGCACAATGATCGCCAGGCTTGCGAGGTATTGAAAATGGTCCGCGACCCAGGAATATCGAAACGGCAGCACATTGAAGAACCCGAGCACCGGAAACAGGGTGCCGGCGAAAATCAGCAGCCCGGCCAGCGGTCCGCGATTGCGCCGCGCGACTACAATCAACACCATCGCCACCGCCAACACGCCGAGGGGAAAGAGATACTGCCACCAGGCGGCCGCATCAATTTTCCAGCGCGGATAGCTGAACATCAGGTTGATCGGCAGGAACAGCTTGGCCGCGTAGAACCAGAGAGCGCGTCCGGCGATCAGCGCGCGCTCGATCACGGTCATCGAGAACTCGCTGCCACGGGCGCCGATATAGGCGCGCTCCACCCATGAGGTGAACAGGCCCATGGGCGCCGCCAGCAGGAACCACGGAACCATCGGCAGTACATCGCGCCGCCACTCGATACGGCCGCGCCGCCACCAGAAAATCACCAATAGGACGGCGGGAAGCGTGGCGGTAACAGACTTGCTCAGCAAGGCCAGAACGAACAAACCGAACGCCAGCAGATAGGTTCGCCGGCTGCGCGATTGGTCGAATGCCAGATAGACCAATAGCGCGCCCAGGCAGAAGACGCCGGAGAGCGTGCTCTTCTGCTCGGAAATCCATGCCACCGCCTCCACGCACGCGGGGTGCAGGGCAAACAGGAAGCCGGCGAACCACGCCCCGGGCAGCGCCAGCCGGCGGACGATCCAGACCACCAGGCAGGCCGATATCGCATGCAAGATGACGTTGACCAGGTGATATCCCAACACCGCGTCGCCCCACAACCGGTGCTCGAACCAGAAAGCGCTGTGCAGCACCGGATAATATTGCTGCGTGGCGCCCAGCTCGCTCCAGATGCGCCACAGGCCGTGAAGCGGCTGCAGTTCGGGTTTGGTGACGTGGCTGGCGTCGTCCCATACGAGCTGGCCTCCTAAAGCCGGCCAATACACGATCAGAATCGAGCAGAAGAGCGCAGCCCAGGCAGCGATGGCAGTGAAGCCGCGGCGTGCCGCCGAGGTTTCGAGGCTGTTGCCAGCGATGCGCCCAGCCGCGGCCGCCTTCCCCATCCGGGGATTTCCTCGGACCGGCCGGGGCTTTGACATAGAAACGATTATAGCCGCGCCGCTTTCAGGCAGAGCCGTGGCGCGTGGTTCGTGGCGGCATCATTTTTGCGATAGACTTCGCTCCATGACCCACCGCGACCTTCTGCGCGCGTCGGTAATTCTTGGTGTGGCTTTCCTGTCGGGCGGCATGGCGCAGCAACCGCCGGCGGCTCCCGAGGAGGTTCACGTGAGCAGCAGGCCGTACGCGCCATTCCAGCTGCGCACGGAATCGACCGTGGTTCAGGTCGCGGTGGTGGTGCGCGATCGCAACGGCCGAGCCGTTTCCGGTCTGCAGAAAGACGACTTCCATCTGACCGATCAAGGCAAGGATCGCGGCGTCACCGATTTTGCCGTGGATGTGAGGGATGTGCCGGGCGGGACCGGGTCGGTGGCCGGAAAGGGCAGGGAAGCCTCGACCAGCACGGCGCCAGACGCGCCGCATCCGCCGCGATTCATCGACATGTTCTTCGACGATATCGGCACGGCGGCGCCGGACGTCTCGCGCATGAAGCGCGACGCGACGCGTTTCGTCGAGGACGGTATGAGTCCCGGCGACCGGATGGCGATCGTTGCCACCAGCACGGGACGGATGACGGATTTCCTCGGCGATAAGAAGCAGATCGCCGATGCGATCGGCCGGATTCAAGCGCATCCGAGATTTTCGCCCAACGGCGATTCAGGCTGCCCGCGCATGACGCCCTACGAATCGTACGTGCTGGTCCAGCAGTCGAGCGAGCAAACCATGCAAATGAAGATCGCGGAGCTGCAGGCGTGTTCGGGATCGACTCCGTCAGGCGGAGCGCCGGCGAGGGGGCCGGTGACGCCGCGGCCGCGGCAACTCGACCCGACTCGCAACCTGATTCTGCAGCAGGCGGAAATGCAGTGGAACCAGGTGAAGACCGCCTCGCAGGCGACTATGGACGTGCTCTCGGCTGCCCTGACCGACCTTTCCGCGCAGAAAGGGTCGCGGATGCTGCTGCTGGTCTCGTCCGGGTTTCTCACCGGAGGCCTGGAAGGGGCCGAAGACGCCCTGGCCAACAAAGCCCTCGCGGCCGGCATCGTGATCAACGCCATGGACGCCAGGGGACTGTATGTCGAAGCCGCGGCGCGCCCGTTCGGCGACGCGGCGCCTCCGCCGAATCTGCCGACGCAGGTTACGGCGTGGGAATCGATCATGCAAAACATCTCGGCGGAGGCGCCAATCGCGGTGCTGGCCGATCTCACCGAAACCACGGGCGGGCTGTTCTTCCATCACAACAACGATTTTTCGTTCGGATTCCGGGAGCTGGGGTCGATTCCCGAAGTCACCTACCTGCTGGGATTCCGGCCCGACGATGCCGCGCTCGACGGCAAATTTCACAAGCTGAAAGTTCGCCTGGCTTCCTCGAATGCCTACACTATCGAAGCCCGGCCCGGCTATTTCGCGACTCCGCGCACGCCGCCGGCGCCGGACAGCAGCCGGGCGGAACTGGACCGGCAGGTGATGAAGCCCGACATCATCCAATCGTTCCCCACGGTGGTGCAGATGCAATACGGCCCCA
>Ga0335078_10007951_pt1 | contig 15755 bp, 15 predicted proteins | sample Lox_Sample_32_FD_206711 | JGI IMG/M metagenome (GOLD analysis project Ga0335078, IMG submission 206711) | Soil microbial communities from Loxahatchee National Wildlife Refuge, Florida, United States - Lox_Sample_3.2 | ecosystem: Environmental > Terrestrial > Soil > Wetlands | place: USA... | reverse complement strand
ACCTCGGCCACCGCTTGGTAGGCGTTAACGCACGGGGCCAAGCGCACTTGGCAGTGGCAGATTCGAATTTCTCATTTAGTCCCGAAAATGGATCATGCGACCGGCAATAACGCGATGAAGGCTATCACCCGCCGGTCGCCGGCTCGATTTGCACCGATTCGCCGCAGCCGCAGGCCGCGGTCTGGTTCGGATTGTTGAAAGTAAATTGCGCTGAGAGCTTGTCGACCTTGTAGTCCATCTCGGTGCCGAGCAAAAACAGCACCGCTTTGGGATCGATGAGGATGCGCACGCCCTTCTCCTCGATCACCTCGTCGAGCGGATTGATCGCATCGGCGTATTCCATGAAGTAGCTCATGCCGGCGCAGCCGCCATTCTTGACGCCGACGCGCACGGCAGCGATCGACCGGTCGGCGTTCGCCATCACCGTCTTGATACGATCCGCCGCTGCGTCTGTGAGCCGCATCACCTGAGGTCTCGGCCGGGCAGTCGCCATTTCCACGTCCTCGTTCCAGTTGCGAATTGTTTTAGCTCGAAACGATTAACAATCGCACCCCTTCGATGTAAGTCGCAGGCAGCCGGCGCGCAACTCGCGGCGCGGTCCTCACCACATATTGAGAACGGCGCGCGCCTCCTCCGACATCCGGCTCGGATCCCAGGGCGGATCCCAGACGATATCGACCTTGGCGTCGCGCACGCCCGACACGCTTGCGACCGCGTTCTCCACCTGCCCAGGCAAATCCGCCGCCGCCGGGCAGTTCGGCGTGGTCAGCGTCATTTTGATCTTCACGCTCCGCTCGTCGTCGACGTCGACATTGTAGATGAGCCCGAGCTCATAAATATCGGCGGGAATTTCCGGATCATAGACGGTCTTGAGCGCGGTCACGATCTCGTCAGTCAAGCGCGCGAGTTCATCCGCCGGGATGGCGGAGAGCTTTTCCGCCGCAGCAGTGTCAGCGTCGGTCCGCTCGGCAGCCGCGGCGGCGGTCGGCCCGGCCGCGGGTTTTGCTTCGTCCGTCATGAGAAGATGTCCTGCGCCTTGACCAAGGCCTGCGCCAGGGTATCGACCTCCTCGCGCGTGTTGTACATGGCAAACGAGGCGCGACAAGAGGCCGTGACCCCGAAGCGCGCCAATAGCGGCATGACGCAATGGGTGCCGGCGCGCACCGCGACGCCGGAACGGTCGATGATCGTCGCCACGTCGTGAGGATGTGCGCCCTTCATCTCGAACGACACGATCGGGCCTTTGTCCTTGGCGGTGCCAAAAATGCGCAACGAATTGATTTCGCGCAGCCGATCGTGCGCATAGTGCACGAGGCCCGCCTCGTGCCTTCTGATTCGCGCCTTGCCGACCGAGGCGATGTAATCGACCGCGGCACCAAGCCCGATCGCCTGCACGATGGCCGGCGTCCCCGCCTCGAATTTGTAGGGTGGGTCGCCGTAGCTGATGCGATCTTCAAACACCTCGCGGATCATCTCGCCGCCGCCGTTGAACGGCGGCATGGCGGCGAGATGATCATACTTGCCATAGAGCACGCCGACACCGGTCGGCCCGTAGAGCTTATGGCCGGTAAACACATAGAAGTCGCAGCCGATGTCGTGGACGTCGACGTCGGCGTGGACCGCCGCCTGCGCGCCATCGATGAGAACCGGGACGCCGTGCGCATGGGAGATGCGCGTAATCTCATTGACTGGCACCAAAGTGCCGAGCATGTTCGACATATGGGTGACGGCCACCATCTTGGTGCGCGGGCCGATCAGTTTCTCGAATTCCTCGATAAGGAAATTCCCCTCGTCGTCGACCGGCGCCCATTTGATGACCGCGCCTTGGCGCTCGCGCAGGAAATGCCACGGTACGATGTTGGAATGATGCTCCATGATTGAGAGCACGATTTCATCGCCCGCCTTGATGTGCTCGCGGCCGAACGTGTAAGCGACAAGGTTGATGGCCTCGGTGGCGTTGCGGGTGAAAATGATCTCTTCCTTGCGGCCGGCATTGAGGAACGCTGCCACTTTTTCCCGCGCATTCTCGTAAGCCTCGGTCGCCTCATTGGCGAGGTAATGCAGCCCGCGATGCACGTTGGCATATTGCGTCGTATAGGCCTGGTGCATGCGGTCGAGCACCGCTTTCGGCTTTTGCGCCGAGGCAGCGTTATCGAGATAAACAAGCGGCTTGCCGTAAACCTGTGTGGCGAGGATGGGAAAATCCGCGCGGATGCGGTTGACGTCGTAGACGCCGTTGGTAGTCACGTCATTCATGCCGCCGCCTCATGAGCGCCCCGCCCATTGAGCCACGTCGCGACCTCGCCCATCAGAGCTTCGCGCAATCCCGCATGTTCGATGCCTTCGACCGCCTCGCCCAGGAACGCCTGGATCAAAAGCGCTTCGGCTTCAGCGCCCGGAATACCCCGCGCCATCAGATAAAACTTCAGCTCGTCATCGAGCGCGCCTGCCGTAGCGCCATGACCGCATTGCACATCGTCGGCGAAGATTTCCAGCTCCGGCTTATTGTCGGCTTCGGCACGCTCGGAAAGGAGCAGCGCCCGCGTCATCATCTTGGCGTCAGTCTGCTGCGCTCCCGGCCGCACGATAATCCGCCCCTGGAATACGCCATGCGTTTCGTCGTCAAGCACCGACTTGAACACCTCGCGGCTCTGGCAGCCGGGCGCGCCGTGGTCCGCGACGAGTGTCGTATCGGCGTGCTGGCGGCCGTTGATGAGAGTGGCGCCGCGAATATTGGCGAGGGTATTTTCGCCGTCGAAATTGACGAATAGCTGGTTGCGAACGACCGCGCCGCCGGTGACGAAATTAAACGCGTTGAAGCGCGCCTTTGCGCCGATCGCGACCGCAAGCGTCGAGATATGCAGCGCATCAGAGCCTTCGCCGACGATTTTGACATGATCAACGTGAGCCTCGTCGGCGACGAATAATTCGAGCGCCGAGTTGACCTGATAGTCGACGCCGACCGCCCCTTCGTAACTCTCGATGAGCATGACGCGAGCGCCGCGCTCCACAATGACCAAGGAGCGGACAAAATCCGCATTCGGCTTTCCCGAAGCGACAAACAACAGATGCAGCGGACGCTCGATGGTCGCATTGGCGCCGACGCGGATCACCGCGCCATCGCCCATCAGCGCGGTATTGAGCGCGACCGCCACGTTGTACGGCGCGGCAAGCTTGCCGAGATGCGTCGATAGCGCCGCATCGTTGTCGTCAAGCGCATCGGCGAGCGATCCAATCGTCAATCCCGCTTCGGGCGCCGCAACGTCGGACAACTCGGCGACGAAAGCGCCGTCAACAAATACAATCCGGCGGCATTCGACGTCGCCAAGCCAACGGCCTGCGGTTTTCGCGCGCGCTTTGTCCGCCGCATCGGGCGGTTCGGCCAGCGGTTTGGCTTCGCGCATGAGCGCGCGCAGGTCGGTGTATTTCCAGTCCTCGACGCGGCGATGCGGCAGACCTTCGCGCGCAAACAGCTCGAAGGCCGCCTCGCGCTGGTCCGCAATTGTCTGACCGCCCGGTAGCCGCGTGCGGGCTTGCGCGAACTCCTGCGCCAGTGCCGTCTCCGCGGCAGTCTTTATAATTTTCACTTCCGCCATGGCGTTCATGTCATCGCTGAGCGGCCTTACGCCACCGCTTCTTCCTGGTACTCGGCGTAGCCGCGCGCTTCGAGTTCCAGCGCCAAGTCCTTGCCGCCGGTTTTGACAATGCGACCGCGGGAAAGCACGTGCACCACGTCGGGCACGATATAGTTGAGCAGTCGCTGATAGTGGGTAATGACGACGAATGAGCGCTTGGCATCGCGCAGCCGGTTGACGCCGTCGGCGACGATTTTCAAGGCGTCGATGTCGAGGCCGGAATCGGTCTCGTCGAGTACCGCGAGCCGCGGCTCGAGCAACGCCATTTGCAATATTTCGTTGCGCTTCTTCTCGCCGCCGGAGAAGCCGACATTGACGCCGCGGCGGAGCATATCCTGGCCGATGCCGAGCTCCTTGGCCACCTCACGGACTTTTTTCAAAAATTCCGGCGTCGACAGTTCGGCCTCGCCGCGTTTCTTTCGCTGCGCATTGAGCGCGGTGCGCAGGAAGGTCATGGTGGCGACACCGGGAATTTCCAACGGATATTGAAACGCGAGAAACAACCCGGCCGCGGCGCGCTCGTCCGGCGTCATGTCGAAAATGTTCTTGCCGTCGAGCGTTACCTCGCCCGCCGTCGGCTCGTAACCGTCCTTGCCGGCGAGCACATAAGCGAGCGTCGACTTGCCCGAGCCGTTCGGGCCCATAATAGCGTGCACCTCGCCGGCACTGACCGCGAGGTCGAGACCTTTGAGAATTTCCTTGCCGTCGATCTCGACGTGCAGGTTTTTGACTTCCAATAACGGCATTCCAAAAAGCTCCAAAGTGAAAATTCCGATAACTCAGTCCGCATCGCCCCAGCGCCAGCGCCATTCGCCCTCGGTCTTGTAGCGGCAGATGATGAAGAGAAACGCGAGCGCGAGCGCGTCGAATCCCAATATCGCCGCCAGTACCCAATAGTGCCGCTCGGTCAATCGGAGGCCGACATTGACCCCGACCATCGCCAGTACGGTGGCAAGCGTCACCGTCCATCCTTGCCAGGTGACCGGCGTCGCGCCCCAGCCGTAGCGCTTCGGTTTGAACCAATACTGGGTCACGGTATTTTCGCTTTCAGCCGACGCTGCCTTCCAGCGAGATCGAGATCAGCTTCTGCGCCTCGACGGCGAACTCCATCGGCAATTGCTGCAACACGTCCTTGACGAAGCCGTTGACCACCAGGGCCACCGCTTCTTCCGCCGAAAGGCCGCGCTGGCGACAGTAGAACAACGTGTCCTCGGAAATCTTCGAGGTCGTGGCTTCGTGCTCGAACACGGTCGAGGAATTCTTCGCCTCGATATATGGCACCGTGTGCGCGCCGCAGCGCTCGCCGATCAGAAGCGAATCGCAATTGGTGAAATTGCGCGCGCCGGTGGCGCGGCGGTGCGACGTCACCAGCCCACGATAGGTGTTGTTCGACTGGCCGGCGGCGATGCCCTTAGAGATGATACGGCTCGTCGTGTTCTTGCCGAGATGCAGCATCTTGGTGCCGGAATCGACCTGCTGACGACCGTTGGATATGGCGATGGAGTAGAATTCGCCGCGTGAATTGTCGCCGCGCAGAATGCAGCTCGGATATTTCCAGGTGATGGCAGAGCCGGTTTCGAGCTGGGTCCAGGAGATCTTCGCGTTCCGGCCGCGGCAATCGCCGCGCTTGGTAACGAAGTTATAGACACCGCCGCGGCCACGCGCGTCGCCGGGGTACCAGTTCTGAATGGTCGAATATTTGATCTCGGCGTCGTCGAGCGCGACGAGTTCGACGACCGCGGCGTGGAGCTGGTTCTCGTCACGCACCGGCGCGGTACAACCTTCGAGATAGCTCACATAGGAACCCTTGTCGGCGATGATCAACGTGCGCTCGAACTGCCCGGTATTCCTTTCGTTGATGCGGAAGTACGTCGACAATTCCATCGGGCAGCGCACCCCCGGCGGTACGTAGACGAACGAGCCGTCGGAAAACACCGCCGAGTTGAGCGTGGCGAAGAAATTGTCGCTGATCGGCACCACCGAGCCGAGATATTTCTTCACCAGCTCGGGATGCTGCTGGACCGCCTCCGAGATCGGCATGAACAGAACGCCGGCTTTGGCCAATTCCGCCTTGAACGTGGTCGCCACCGAAACGGAATCGAACACGGCATCGACGGCAACGCGGCGGCCATTGCCGCCCTCGCCCGAAGTTCCCTCCGCATCGTCCTCGTTCGCGGGCTTTTGAATGCCGAGCAGCGCTTCGCGCTCGCGCAACGGGATGCCGAGCTTTTCATAGGTGGCGAGAATTTCCGGGTCGATCTCGTCGAGCGATCTCGGCCCGGCCTTTTTCTTCGGCGCGGCGTAGTAATAAATGTCCTGGTAGTCGATCGGGCCGTAATCGACCTTGGCCCATTTCGGCTCACGCATGCTCAGCCAGCGCTTAAAGGCATCAAGCCGCCAGGCGAGCATCCATTCCGGTTCGTTCTTCTTCGCCGAAATAAAGCGGATCGTATCTTCGGAAAGGCCCTTCGGGGCCTTCTCGGACTCGATTAGCGTCTCAAATCCGTACTTATATTGATCGACGTCGATACGGCGGACCTGATCGACGGTCTCTTGCACTGCCGGCATTCGTCCCTCCGCTCACGGTTTCAAGGACCGCGGGTTGGATTTGTCGGTTATGGTTCGAAGTTCTGTCCTAAGGGAACCCCAATGCCTTGCGGCGGTTAATTCTGCCATCCGCGCAGCATCTTAGGCTGCGATGCCGCGCTTGTCCTTCGACCCCTTAGATAATGCAGGAATGACCTTTCTCCAAGCGCTTAAGAATCGTTCTATGTCAGCCTCGGTTGTGCTCCAGCCGATGCTCACGCGCACTGCCGCCCGGATTAATGGCGGGGGCAAGCCCATAGCGGCAAGTACATGGGAGGGTTGGACTTTTCCGGATGAACACGCGGCGCCCGAAGAGACCGCCACGCCTTCGAGATCAAGTGCAATGATTGCGGTTTCGGCTTTAACGCCGGCAACTGCAAAGAGCGTCGTATTCGGCAGCCGCGGCGCTTTGGCGCCAAAAATCACCGTTTCCGGAGCGATGGCGCAAAGGCCTTCTTCGAGCTTCTGCCGCAACGGCAACATTCGAGCGGCTTCCGTGGCAAATTCTGCACGCGCGGCCGCTGCGGCGGCGCCGAAGGCCGCGATGCCGGGCACATTTTCGGTGCCGGCGCGCAGGCCCCGCTCCTGCCCGCCGCCACGGATATGAGGATCGGGGAAATGAATATCGTCGCGGCTGCGAATGAGCGCGCCGACGCCCTTAAAGCCGCCAATCTTATGCGCCGAGAGCGTCGTGAGATCGGCCCCCAGCGCCGTGATGTCACAGGGAATGCGCCCGGCCGCCTGCACGGCATCGACATGCAAGAGCCCGCCGGCCGCGTGCACCATAGATGCCGCTTCGGCAATGGGTTGGATAACGCCGGTTTCGTTGTTGGCAAGCATCACGGAGACAAGTGGCCGGCTCGCGCCGGCCAACGCTTCGGCCAGCGCCGCAAGCTTGAGCCGCCCGTCGGGCGCGATTGGAAGCTCGATGATCGCCTCTTTCGGGAAGCGTGCGCCCGCGCGGACTGAAGGGTGTTCAACGGATGAGATCAGCAACGCGTCGCGCGGCCTTTTCTCCGCCGCCGTCTCGATGGCAGCCGTGAGCGCGAGCGCGTTGGCTTCGGTGCCGCCCGAGGTGAAAATCACATTTCCAGGCTCGGCGCCGACGAGGTTCGCGACTTGCACACGCGCCTCTTCGACGAGACGGCGCGCCGCGCGGCCCTCGGCGTGCACTGACGATGGATTGCCGGTCGCGCTCAACGCGTCGGCGAACGCGCGATGCGCCTCTTCGCGCACAGGCGCGGTGGCGTTCCAATCCAGGTAAATGCGCTCCGACATCGGCGAACCGCGTAACAACTGCTGTAGTGGCTTATGTAGCCGGGCCCGGCCCGTCAAGCGACGGCCCGCAGGCGCGGCCGCCTCCCAATTGCAAATTGCCCTGTCGCTGCTGTGAACAGACGGTTTTTGTTGTCGCGGACACCGGAGGCGAACCGACCGATTTTTTACCAAGAGTTGATCGGACTGCCGGTCCGGGCCAAGCGCCAGGGCATTATGATGGGCGCTTGGCCGCAGCCAAGTGCTGGAGAATAACCTCTCGATGTTCCTCCATCGCGCCCAGCGTGTCGCGCATGGTGTGCAGCACGGATTGCGCCGCCGTTATGTCGTGGCCCTGCGCTTGCAGGCGCTCGATGAGTTCTTCCTGCCGGGCGATACGCTCCCTGGCTTTGGCGATATCAAACTCGGCCTTGCGGAGGTGGGCGAGTTCCGTTTGCTCGTCCATGAAAATCTCCGAGAGTCGATGTTCAGGCGATTCTCGACGCGATTTCCGGCGAGCTTTCGTTCAGCACGGAACGGACCGTCCTTAGCAGCACGTTCGCGTCACAAGGCTTCTGCAGGAACGGCCGGTGCGCATGCCGCGCCGGAACTACATACCGCGAATGTCCGCTCGCGATGATGAACGGCCGGCCTAATTCATCCAAATGGTCGAACACAGCAAAAGCCATCTCGCCATGTAAATTAATATCAAGGATCACCAGATCCGGCGCTTCGCGGCGCAACATCGACAGGGCTTGCCTGCAGCTGCCCGCAGGACCGATGAGCCGGTATCCGGCGGCAAGTAGAACCATCTCCAAATCCATCGCCACCAACGGATCGTCTTCGACAAGCATGATGGTGGTGATGCGCTTCCTCCATTTATGTGGTCGCGCCCCGCGACTTCACCTGGGACTGAAAGGGATCGAAATTTCGACCTCCAGTCCTGTGGCGGCGTAATCGAACTTTACCTTCGCATTCAACGTAGATTTCAACTCGCGCTCAATCAATTCGGTTCCGAAACCACGCCGGCTCGGCTTGGCGATTTTCCCGCCGTCGCGCTCCACCCAGGAGATCAACAGGCGGCCGCGCTCGACTTTCCATTTTACGCCGACGCGGCCTTTCGGCCGTGCCAGCGCGCCGTGCCTGACCGCGTTGGTTGCCAGTTCATGGAACACCAGACCCAGCGCCAGTGCCTGCGCCGGCGGAAACGTCAGCCGCGGCCCCTCCAGCGTGACGCGGCCCTGGCGGTCTTCGGCGTAGCTCTGCAACTCATCCATCAGCATGTCGCGCAGCGACACCTCGCCCCAGTTTTCGCGCGACACCAGCGCATAGGACTTGCCCATTGCTTGCAGGCGCCCAAGAAAAGCATCGGCGAAGTGTTTCGGCGAGTCGGTCTTGGCCAGCGTCTGATTGGCGATCGCGCCCACTACGCTGAGCATGTTGCGCACGCGATGATTTAGCTCCTCGACCATGGTGCGCTGGCGCTCCTCGGCGTCCACTATTTTGGTCACGTCGACGAACGTCACCAGCGCGCCGTCGATGATGTTGTTGCGGCCGCGGTACGGCAGGATGCGCATCAAATAATGCGCGGCGCCGTCGCTGCTCCGGACGCGGCGGTCGATCGGATCGCCGTGCTCGAGCACCGTCTGGATGTCGCGCTTAAGATCGCTCATGTCGGTCAGATGACTGACAATATCGGTGAGCGGCCGGCCGCGGTCGCTGGAAATCAGGTTGAAGATTCCCGCCACCGCCGGCGTGAAACTGCGGATCACCAGATTAGGGTCGAGGAAGATGGTGGCGATCTGCGTTGACTCGAAGACGTTGCGCAGATCGGTATTCGCGCGGTCGATCTCCTCGACCTTGGAGTTCAATTCCAAATTGCCGGTCTGCAGCTCTTCGTTAACCGACTGCAATTCCTCTTTTGAGGTCTCCAGCTCCTCGTTGGTCGATTGCAGTTCCTCGTTCATGGACTGCAATTCCTCGTTCGAGGATTTCAACTCCTCCACCGCCGACTCGTATTCCTCGATTGTCGCCTGCAGCCGCTCGCGCGTGTCGCGCAATTCATGTTCGAGGTGTTCAGTCGAGCGGTCACGGACATTATCGTCGTGCGGCGGCAGTCCGCTCTGGGTCACGGGCGAACCAAGGTCCTGGAACATGACGAGGAATAGCGGGTCGCGTTCGTTGTCGCCAAGCGGCTCGACGACGAGATCGACGTATTGAACGCGATCGTCCATTTCGACCGAAACGCGTTCCCGCACGGCCTGCCGCCGGGTCTGCAGCGCCTCGCGCAACGCGCTGCGCAGGTCAAGCCTTAGCCCGCGCCGCGCCATCGCCACCAATTGCCTGTTGGGCAGCCCGGGCGCCGGCTCCAGGTATTTTCCCGTGCGCGCCGAGTAGTGCAGAATATCACCCTCCCGATTGACCACGACATGCGCGGGGGCGAAGCGCTCAAGCACCCGCGTCTCCACCGCGTGGCGCAGGTTGCTCGCCATTACTCCGGATGCGCGACGCATATCGCTGGCGCTCGGGATCTCCCGGCCGGCCGGGGTAAAGGCCGGAAAGTGCAGCGGCGAGGTGACGTGATCGCGCCGCTGAAAGATGCGCTGCTTTTTGTCGACCGGCGCGAACAGGTCGGAAAACTGGCTGACGTTTTCGGCCGTCCCAAGAAACAGATAGCCGCGCGGCTTCACCGCGAAGTGGAACACCGGGATGACGCGGGCTTGAAACTCGCCGCCGAAGTAGATGAGCAGGTTGCGGCACGAGATAAGATCAATGCGCGAGAACGGCGGATCCTTGATCACGCTATGTGCGGAGAAAATGCACATGTCGCGGACATCCTTGTTCACCGCGTAGCTGACATCGTCGCCGGCAAAAAAACGTTTTAGCCGGGGCTTGGATACGTGCTCCAACAACGGCTCGGGATAACGGCCGGTGCGCGCCACGACCAGCGCGTTTTCATCGATGTCGGTGGCAAAGAGCTGAACGTTCGGCGCGATGCGCAGGGTATCCATGTGCTCGCGCAAGAGAATCGCGAGCGAATATACCTCTTCGCCGGTTGCGCAGCCGGGAACCCAGACACGCACGGTATCGCCCGCCCCTTTGCCCTCGAACAGCGCGGGGATGATATTTTTTTCCAGGATTTCGAATGCGCCGGGATCGCGGAAGAAATTGGTTACCCCGATCAGGAGATCGCGGAACACCAGGGTCACTTCTTCCGGACTATCCCGCAGCCGGGCGACATATTGCTTCAGGCTCGCGATCTGCAGAACCTGCATGCGGTGCCGCACCCGCCGCTGAAAGCTTTTCTCCTTGTAGCCGCTGAAGTCATGCCCGATCTGATTTTGCAAGATGCGGTAAATCGAGTGATAGCCATCGCGCTCTGACTCGCTCTCCGCCGCCTCTTGATGGTCGCGTTCAATCTGCTCCTGAATCTTCGTGAAGCTGTGCGCGTAATCGGCAAGCCGCATTGCCATCTGCTCGACCGGCAGCACCAGGTCGACGACGCCGGCGGCAATTGCCGTATCTGGCATTCCGGTTTGCAGCGGGCCGTCACCGTCGCCGCCTTGCGCCAGCGTTAAGCCCCCGCGTTCCTTGATCGCCTTGATCCCGAGCGTGCCGTCGCTGCCGCCGCCGGACAACAAAATACCGACCGCAGCTTCATTGTGATGCTCGGCAAGCGAACTTAAGAATACGTCGATCGGCTTGCGCTGGGCTTCGTCGGCGCGCAATTGCAAGCGCACGCGGCCGTCGGCCACCGTCATGATATGATCGGGCGGACAAACGTGCAGTTCGTCGGGATTGAGGGCCGCGCCGTCAACGGCGGTCTTCACCGGCATGTTCGTGAAACGGCTGAGGATTTCGACCAGCGAACTGACCTGGCCGCGCGCGAGATGAGTAACAAGCGCGAAGCTCATACCGGTGTCGTCCGGCATGGCGCGGAACAAACCCTCGAGAGCCTCAAGGCCGCCGGCCGAGGCGCCGATGCCGACGATGGGGTACTTATGCTCAGGGGCCGCCAAACAGGTCCCCATTGGCCGCTGCGAATAGAGCCTTTTTTTCGACTATGCCGCAGCAGCAGCCTCCGCAATGAGCATTAGAAGACATCGCTCTGGTTTTCGGCGTGCGACACTCACGACGATCAACGTTCGGTGATTTGGACTCGACGTCGAGGCTCTTTGGTAGCAACCTCACATTCAGCTGGTCGGTTCCCTTTAGCGAACTACGTAACGACCATGCTGCAGAAGCTTTCGGAAAAGGCGGCAGAGTGTTATCGGCTCGCGCGCAACGCGAGACAGAAGGCGGAACGCGCGTCCGACGAAGCGATCCGCCGCGATTACCTCGCGCTGGAACGCCGCTGGGTAAAACTCGCGCAAAGTTATGAGTTCTTGCAGCGGGTCTCCACCTTCAACGGCGAAGTCAAACGTCGCATAAGAGTCTTCCAGCCGCCAACCCCTCCCCATCCGGCACTGCCGAGTGCTGTCTGCCCGGCCTGCGGAAAGATTATGTGCCTCACGCAGATCGTTCCGGCACGGGATAGGCGCGGTCAGGACATGACGCTGCAATTCGAGTGCGGCCATCAATTGACGCAGCCATTCGAGGGCGAAGCCTAGCCGCGGCGGCCGCCGTTTCCACGCTTCGCAGGGGAGCCGCAAACGCGCAACCGGCAGGCGTCCCTGCGGGAAATGCTTGCTTTTTGCACCTGCCCTCGTGCTAGAACGCCCGCAGCCATTGTTATTGCCGGCCGCGTCCCTATCTGCACATCGAAAAACTGAAATGCCCGTAAAGACTTACGTTCGGCCGGCGAAGCCGCTGCTGCGCGACGCAAAAATTCACACGTGACGGTCTGTGATTCGAGGTTGTTGACGCATGCCTGAAGTCATTTTCACCGGTCCGGGCGGCCGCATCGAGGGCCGCTACCATCCCGCGCGGCAAAAAAACGCGCCGATCGGCATTGTGCTGCATCCGCATCCGCAATTCGGCGGCACGATGAACCATCAGATCGTCTACCAGCTCTATTACGCGTTTGTGCACCGGAATTTTTCCGCGCTGCGCTTTAACTTTCGCGGCGTGGGACGAAGCCAGGGCGGTTTCGATCACGGCATCGGCGAATTGTCCGACGCCGCCGCCGCACTCGATTGGGCGCAATCGGTCAATCCGGAAGCGCGCAGCTGCTGGATCGCGGGCTTTTCCTTCGGCGCCTGGATCGGCATGCAGCTCCTGATGCGCCGGCCGGAGATCGAAGGATTCATCTCCATCGCTCCGCCCGCGAACCTTTATGACTTTTCCTTCCTCGCCCCCTGCCCGTCATCCGGCTTGATCATCCACGGCGACAAGGATGCGGTCGTGCCGCATCGCGACGTCACCACGCTGGTGGAAAAGCTCAAGACCCAAAAGGGCATCGTGATCGAGCAGAAGGTCGTCCCCGGCGCCAATCATTTCTTCGACGGCAAGATCGATGCGCTGATGACGTCGGTCGGCGCCTATCTCGACAAACGGCTCGGCACCAAGAGCGGACGGGCAAACAGCGCGGCGTAACGCCACGCATCGTTCGATGCGCGGGGACGACGCGTCCACAGTCGGCGAGCCTGCGAAATTAATAAAGTCACCCTGCACGCGGAGACGGTTTGTCCGAATTGCGCTACGCTCTCATGCAGGCCAAAGACCGGAGACCCGGCTGCGAGCACCGTTTCCGGCCGCAGGGAGGGATCGCCACCATGAGAAACCTTGCCGCCAACATGTTGCTAGCCGCCCTATCGTCGTTCGCTCTCGCCGGCGGCGCGGCGGCGCAAGGCAAAATCGTCGGTGTGTCATGGTCGAACTTTCAGGAGGAACGCTGGAAGACCGATGAGGCGGCGATCAAGGCGGCGATTGCTTCAGCAGACGGCAAATACATTTCCGCCGACGCGCAGTCCTCGGCGCAGAAGCAGCTCGCCGATATCGAAAGCCTCATCGCCCAGGGCGCCAACGCGCTGATCGTGCTCGCGCAGGATTCGTCAGCTATCGCTCCGGCCGTGCAGAAGGCGGTCGACGAAGGCATTCCGGTCGTCGGCTATGACCGGCTGATCGAAAATCCGAGCGCTTTCTACATCACCTTCGACAACAGGGAAGTCGGGCGCATGCAAGCGCGCGCGGTCTTCGCCGCCAGGCCATCCGGCAATTATGCCTTCATCAAAGGCTCGTCCGCCGATCCGAACGCCGATTTTCTGTTTGCCGGACAAATGGACGTGCTCAAACCCGCGCTGGACGCCGGTAAAATCAAGAACGTGGGCGAGACCTATACCGACGGCTGGCTCCCGGCCAACGCGCAAAAGAACATGGAGCAAATCCTGACCAAGACCAACAACAAGGTCGACGCGGTGGTCGCCTCGAATGATGGCACCGCGGGCGGCGCCATCGCCGCGCTCGCGGCGCAGGGCCTGGCCGGGAGCGTGCCGGTATCAGGCCAAGACGGCGATCATGCCGCCCTCAACCGCATTGCGTTCGGCACACAGACCGTATCGGTGTGGAAGGACGCCCGCGAGCTTGGCAAGCGGGCGGCGCAAGTTGCGCTTTTGCTCGCTGCCGGGATGAAGATGAGCGACGTGCCGGGCGTCGTGAAATTTTCCGGCGGGCCGAAGAAAGTGGAAATGAATTCGTTATTCCTTACGCCGATCCCGATCACCAAAGACAATCTCGGGGTCGTGATTGAGGCCGGCTGGATCAAGAAGGACGAGGTCTGCCAGGGCGTGAAGCCGGGAATGATCAAGGTTTGCGGTTGACCAGGCCTGCCATCGCTCCGAACCGGATATGAAGCCTCGCCGAGGACATCCGCTCGCCGCCTTCCTGCGCGCCACAGAACTCGACACGCGCCTTCTTGGCATGGTCGGCGCCTTGCTGCTGATCTGGATTGCGTTCCACGTGCTTTCCGGCGGCCTTTTCCTCACGCCGCGCAACTTGTGGAATCTGTCGGTGCAGGCGGCGCCGGTCGCCATCATGGCGACCGGCATGGCGCTGGTCATTATTGCCCGCAACATCGATTTATCGATCGGCTCAATGCTGGGATTTCTCGGCATGATCATGGGTGTGATTCAGGCCGATCTCTTGCCGAAGCTCTTCGGCTTCGAGCATCCGGCGACCTGGATCCTCGCGCTATGTACCGGGCTGGCGCTCGGCGTCGTTATCGGCGCGTTGCAGGGCTTCGTGATTGCTTACCTCGGTTTGCCGTCTTTCATTGTTACACTCGGGGGACTGTTGGTCTGGCGCGGCGCGGCGTGGTGGGTGACGAGCGGCCAAACGGTTGCGCCGCTCGATTCCCGTTTCCGGCTTATGGGCGGCGGGACCGAAGGCTCGATCGGCGCCGCCTGGAGCTGGGCGGCCGGCCTGGCTGCCTGCGTCGCGCTAATTCTCGCGCAAGCCCACGCCCGGGCTCGGCGCAGAAAATTTCACTTTCCGCTGCGGCCGATGGCGGCTGAGATTTTTCTCAGCGGTATTGGTTGTTTGCTCATACTCGGCGCGGTGGCCGTCGCCGACGCCTATCCTTGGCCGATCGGCAGCGTGCGCCGTTATGCGGAGGCAAACCACATCGCGCTGCCGGCCGGCGGGTTGTTCATCGCACATGGTATTGCCGTTCCGGTGCTGATGGCCATCGGCATCGGCGTGGCGATGACTTTCCTGGCAACGCGCACACGCTTCGGCCGCTATGTTTACGCCATCGGCGGCAACCGCGAAGCCGTCGAGCTTGCCGGCGTCGACGCGCGTTGGGTAATCATGAAGCTTTTTATGCTGATGGGTCTGCTCGCCGGAATCGGCGGTGCAGTTTCGATTGCGCGGCTAAACGCCGCCACCAATGCGGAAGGCACGTTCGCCGAATTGCTGGTGATCTCGGCCGCCGTCATCGGCGGCACGTCGCTGGCCGGCGGCGTCGGCACGGTCGCCGGGGCGATGCTCGGCGCAGTCCTTATGCAATCGCTGCAGTCGGGAATGGTGCTGCTCGGCGTCGATACGCCTCTGCAGAACATTGTCGTCGGCGTTGTTCTGGTGCTGGCGGTGCTGATTGACACTTTTTATCGGCGGCGCACGCAGAAGGCGTGATGGTAATGAGCACAGCCGCCGTTCCCCTAGTTGAAATGCACAACGTGTCGCTTTCGTTTGGCGGCGTCCGCGCTGTCGATGGCGCCTCGATCGATCTCTACGCCGGCGAGGTTTTGGCACTCGTCGGCCACAACGGCGCCGGCAAATCGACCCTGATCAAAATTCTCTCCGGTGCCTATGCAAGCGATTCGGGAACCATTCGCATTCGCG
>Ga0335078_10007950_pt1 | contig 15755 bp, 10 predicted proteins | sample Lox_Sample_32_FD_206711 | JGI IMG/M metagenome (GOLD analysis project Ga0335078, IMG submission 206711) | Soil microbial communities from Loxahatchee National Wildlife Refuge, Florida, United States - Lox_Sample_3.2 | ecosystem: Environmental > Terrestrial > Soil > Wetlands | place: USA... | reverse complement strand
CATCGAGCGGCTGCGAACCATTGTCCTGGTGGCGGGCGTGCTGCTGGTGGCGGCGCTGGGAGTGTTCCTGGCCCTGGGAAAATGGAAGAACGCCATCCGCAATCGCGATCTCCCCAAGCGGCTGGGCATCGATATCACGCAGGAGCAAGAGGGCGTGACCTACACCCAGTCGCGGGGCGGGCACACGTTGTTCAAAATCCACGCTTCCAAAGTCGTCCAGCTCAAAAACGAGCATGCGCTGCTGCATGACGTCGACATTGAGCTCTACGGCCCTGACGGCGCCCGCACTGACCGCATCGCGGGGAAGGAATTCGAATACGACCAGCAGACCCAAGTCGCCAAAGCCACGGGGCCGGTGGAGATCACGATGGTGCGGCCGGCTACGGCCCGGTCGGCGACAGCGAGCCAGGCAGCAAGCCAGGCCAAATCCGGCGCGCAGGCGGCGCCCGATCGGATGCAGGTAAAGACGAGCGGGCTTAGCTTCGACCGCAAGACGGGGGTCGCAACCACCGACCAGCGCGTCGACTTCACCGTGACGCAAGGCTCGGGCACCGCCCTCGGCGCGATCTACGACGCAGGGCAGGGGCATCTGGTGCTGGATCGCCAGGTCGAGCTCAATCTGCAACGCAACGGCGAGGTGGTGGCGTTACACGCGGATCATGCGGAGTTCGAGCGCGGCGACATGATCTGCAATCTGCGCGGAGCCGAGGCGCAGTATCGCCATGGAGAGGCTACGGCGGGCAGGGCCAGGATCGTTTTTCGCCAGGATGGGTCGGCGGTGCGCCTCGACGCCGGCGACCGGTTCGCGATGTCGACAGCGACCGGCGGCCGGCTCACCGCGCCCTCAGGCTGGCTGGTGTTCAATGAGCGAAACCAGCCGCGGCAGGGGCATCTCGAAGGCGGGGTGGCGATGGATTCGCTCACCCACGCGGATCAGTCGGACCGGCGGGCGCATGGCACGTCGCCCACGGCGGAACTCGAATTCACCGAGGAGGGCCAATTGCGCCATGCGCATCTGGAGCGCGGCGTAGAACTGATGAGCGACGAGCAGAGTGTGGGCGAGTCCGAGCCATTCCAGACGGTACGCACCTGGCTGTCGCCGGTGGCGGATGTGGATTTTCGTCCCTCGGCGGACGACAGCCGTGTCGAGCCGGAACAGATTCACGGCGTGGGCGGCGTGACCATCACGGCCACCACCCAAACCGGGAGCGGTCCGGCATTGCCGTCGCGAATGACCGCCGAAGATGTGACGGTCAATCTGGCGCCAGGCGGCGCTTTGAGCGAGCTGAAAGGCGTGGGCCAGGCAAGACTTGAAGAGACGACGAGCGCGGGGACGCAGCAGACCAGCAGCGGAGACCGGCTGGAGGCGCATTTCAGCCCGGCGCTGGCCACTGCGACGGCGAGCGGCAGCGCCGCCAAGCCGGCGGAACGCCAACACCGGCCGCCTGCCGCGGGCGCGGCGCAAATCGGGTCGGCCTCGTTGGATGGGCACGTGGTGGTCACGCAACAGCCCGCAATCAAGCCGGGAGAGCCGCCGCCGGCGATGACGCGCGCCAGCGCGGGTCATGCCGATTATGAGAGCGGAGGCGAGTGGATGCACCTCACGGAAGCTCCCATGGTGGTCGATGGCGCCATGCAGCTTACCGCCGAAAAGATCGATGTGTCGCGGGCGACCGGAAGGGCATTCGCGCACGGGAACGTGAAAGCGACCTGGCTCGCGCAGAATGCGGCAACCGAAGGCAAACCGGGAGCGTTGCCGCCGAAGACCATGGCCGGCCTGGGCGGGCAGGGGTCGTCGCATGTGATTGCCGCCGAAGCAGAAGTGGATCAGTCGACGGGGCTGGCTACCTTTCGCGGAAATGCGCGATTGTGGCAGGACGTAGATTCCGTCGCTGCGCCGGTGATCGCCATGAACCGGCTGAAAGCCACGCTGGTGGCGACAAGCCACGATCCGCGCGATCCGGTGCACCTGGTGTTGGTGAGCGCGCGCGGCGATACGCCGGCCCGGCCTTCCAACAGGCCGTCGAACCAGGATGGATCGAAGCGGAGCGAGCCTTCCGTGATTCGCGTGACCGGCGGGTCGCTCAAGTATTCCGACGCCGAGCACAAGGCGGTGGTATCGGCCATGGACGGGAGCCGAGTCGACGCCGAGTCGGGAACGGCCAACACCGTGGCCGACCAGGTGGAGCTGAAACTGCTGCCGCCGGGCAATCACGCCGGCAGGAACGGCAGCGCGGCTCAGGTGGATACGATGACGGCGCTGGGTCACGTGGTGGTGACCTCACAGAACCGGCGCGGAACGGGGACGAAGCTGGTGTACACCGGCGAGGGCGAGGATTATGTATTGACGGGAACCGCGGCTTCGCCGCCGAGGCTCTTCGATCCGGCAAAAGGAACCGTCACCGGCGAAGCTTTGATTTTCCATAGCCGCGATGATAGCGTCAGTATCGAAGGCGGCGGGAACCAGACGGTGACGGAGACGAGGACGCCGAAGTGAAGACAGTGGTCAGTGAACAGTGGTCAGTGATCAGTTACGGAGGCCTGGAATCGAGAATCAATGGCTGCGCCCACCGACAACTATTTTTCCGAATCGATCCATCGGTTCAGCGTGACATTGGGCATTCCCGATCGATGATCTACTGACCACTGTCCACTGACCACTGTCCACTGTGCTGAAAGCTCGATGCAAACACTGATCGCCGATGGAATCGGCAAGAGCTACAAGGGCCGGCAGGTTGTGCGCGGCGTCAACCTGCGGATCTCCCGCGGCGAGGTGGTGGGGCTGCTGGGGCCGAACGGCGCCGGCAAAACCACCAGCTTCTACATGATCGTGGGGCTGGTGGCGCCGGAGTCGGGACGCGTGCTGGTCGACGAGACCGAGATCACCCGCCTGCCCATGTACCTGCGGGCGCGCAACTTCGGCATCAGCTATCTGCCCCAGGAGCCGTCGGTTTTTCGCAAACTCTCGGTCGAAGAGAACATTCTGGCCGTGCTGGAGGCGCAGCCGCTGGGCGACCGCGAGCGGCGCGCGCGCACCGAGCGGCTGATCAGCCAGCTCAATCTCGGCCACGTGCGCACCACGCGCGGCTATGCGCTTTCCGGCGGCGAACGGCGGCGCGTGGAGATCGCGCGCGCCCTGTGCATCCAGCCGAACTTCATCCTGCTCGACGAGCCGTTCAGCGGCATCGATCCCATCGCCGTGCTGGAGCTGCAGAAGATTGTCTTCGACTTGAAGGCGAGCGGTATCGGCGTGCTCATCACCGACCACAATGTGCGCGAGACCCTGAGCGTCACCGACCGGGCCTATATCATCGCCGAAGGAAAGATCTTCCGCGCCGGCACGCCGCACGAATTGGGGAACGATGTGGAGGTGCGGCGCGTCTATCTCGGCGAGGGCTTTTCGCTGGATTAGAGGCGTTCCGGAGTTGGTCTACGGCAAAACCAGAGAAGGTGTGGTCTCCCGCCCTTCGAGCAAAAAGCGCTCGAAGGATGGGGCACGGAGCTTTGGATGGGGCACGGAGCTTTGGATGGGGCACGGAGCTTTGGGTGGGTCCGCAGGGCTTTGGATGGGGGCGCGGCGCCCTGGATGGGGGCAACGGGGCCTTGGGTATCACAAATCTGCAACCGCTCGAAACCAGATGGAGATAACCCGCCCGAAAGCGCGATCATCCAAACCGGAAGGCTTGGGCTCTTCGGCAACTCCATACCCTGCCGGGACGGCAGGCGCTCCCAACCGGCGCGTTCCCGAATCGGAGTGGGTCCGATCCGGAACAACAAGATTCACGTGCCGCGGTTTGCCAAACAGACTTTTTCCCGTCGGATTAAACTAAGATCAATCCCAATCGGGAATCGAGTCCCCATATGGCGCTGCTGCAACCCAAATTGAGCCTCAAGGTTTCGCAACGCCAGGTCCTGACTCCGGGCCTGATGCAGATGGTGAGCGTCCTGGCGCTCAACAAGCTCGAGCTGAAGGAGATGATCGATGCCGAGATGGTGGAGAACCCGATCCTGGAGGAGATTGACGAGACGGTTCCGATGTTGGATGAGGTTGCGGGCAAGGAGGAGCGGCTGGAGCGCGGAGCGGAGGAGCCAGCGGCCCCGGCCAAAGATCCATTCAACGAAGTCGATTTCGGATCGTACTTCCAGGAGTATCTGGATCCGGGCTATCGCACCCAGCCGGAGTATGAAGAGAACGAAAAACCCTCGTTCGAGAACTTTCTCTCTCAGCCTACGACCCTGTCCGATCACCTGGCGTGGCAGTTGGGAGCGCTGACACTGGAACCCGGACTGCGCGCCGCCGTCGAGTTCGTGATCGGCAACCTGAATGAAGACGGATACCTGGTTGCAAGCGAAGAGGAACTGCTCTCGGCAGCCAGCGAGTTTCGCAGCAGCGCCGGCGGGCCATTGCCGGAGCAGGCCTTGCAGAACGGCGCCGGGGCCGATCTTCTGCATCGCGCCATCGATCTTGCCCAGCATTTCGACCCGGCAGGCGTGGGCGCCCGCGATCTGCGCGAGTGCCTTCTCATCCAGATCAAAGCCCAGCTCGAAGAGTTCACCCATCTTTACGGCCCCAGGATGAGCGAAACGGCCGAAGGACCGCATCGCAGTCTCCATGCCGAGGCCGAAAGGCAGCTTGAAGAGCGCCGGCGGAGCATGGAAGTCGCTGCGCTGATCGTCGAACATCATCTGCAACTGCTGCAGAAACGCGACCTGAAAGACCTGGCCAAGACCGCGCAGGTTACGACGGCTGAGGCCGGCGCGGCGGTCGATTTCATTCGCACCCTGGACCCGCGGCCCGGCCGGCTTTACAACCGCGAGCAGACGCGGCTGATCGAGCCCGACGTTTTTTTCGTCAAGCGGGGCGCCGAGTGGGTCGTTTCCATGAACGAAGAGGACCTGCCCAGCCTGCGGCTGAGCCAGCGCTACCGCCGCATGCTGGTGGCCGACGGCGTCGACAAAGAGGTCAAGGATTACGTGAAGGAGCGGTTCCGCTCCGCGCTTCAGCTGATGCGCAATATCGCCCAGCGCAAGAGCACCATCCTGCGCACCTGCCAGGTCATTGTGCGCCGCCAGCAGGAGTTTCTCGAAGAAGGCATCGAGGCGCTGCGGCCGATGATGATCAAGGAAGTGGCAGAAGAGATCGGCGTGCATCCTTCCACGGTAAGCCGGGCGGTTTCCAACAAATACGCGCATACGCCGCAGGGCGTCATCGAGCTGCGCTTCTTTTTCTCCGAGGGGTCGAACGGGCCGGAGGGCGCCGACACGCCGCTGCTGGTGCTCAAGCGCAAGGTGCGCAAGCTGATCGAGGAAGAAGATGCGCGGCGGCCGCTCACCGATGACCAGCTTGCCGCCATCCTGCAGGGGCAGGGGATTCAGCTCACGCGGCGCACCGTGGCCAAGTATCGGGAAGACATGAATATTCCCTCCACGCACCAGCGTCGAAAACGGGATGGCTGACGGCTTCTTCCGATTGCTCCCAGATCGCGGATTCGGTTCCCCAAAAGAAACCGTGGACCCGGGAATCCAGCCCGCAAGTCTCTATTCAATAATGGTCGGCTGGAACCCGCCGATAAACGCTCTCAGGCCTGGAGCGCGCCGGCGCCTCTGTGTGCGCACAAGCGCTGGCTCCGGCTACGAGGAGAGCGATCGATGGAAAAGCAAGCATGCGGAAATCCCGGCGTTGTCGGCCTGGCCGGATTCGGCCTTACCACGCTTCTTCTGCAGTTTCACAACCTGGGCTGGTGCGGCAGCGGCGTTGTCTTCTGCGCCGCGCTCATGTTTGGCGGAGCGGCCCAACTGGTCGCCGGTTTTCAGGAATTCAAGGCGGGCAACAACTTCGGCTACAGCGCTTTTACCGCTTACGGGACGTTCTGGCTGGGTTTCGCCTTCATCCTTCTGATGCTCGATCTCGAGGCTTTGCCGGGCTCCTTCATTGACCAGCACCTGAAGATCACCGCGACGGACATCGGCTTCTTCCTGCTGATCTACACGCTCTACACCGCCATTCTCTTCGTGGCTTCGCTGGCGGTGCACAAAGCGATGGCCGCCACGTTCCTCACCCTCCTTCTCGGCTTCGCGGGCCTGGATCTGGTCTTTCTGGCCGGCATGAAGGCTCTGCTGGTCCCCACGGCGATCGATCTGATCGTATGCGCACTGCTGGCTCTCTACATGATGGCGCATGCCATCTTCAACCAGGTCTTCGGCCGTGACGTGCTGCCGGTGGGCAGTGCGCTGGTGCCCAAAGCCGCGAGCGAACCGGCCCTGCGGTTGACTGCGACCATGCCGCGCTGAGCGGGATCATAAGCCAGGCGCGCCTCCGCGCCTTCAAATTGCCTCGGCAACTTCGCCTTCAGCCTCCCCGATGCGCAGCAGGCGCCTCGGAGCGGCCCTCCGTTCGGGCAACCCGACGGGCCCCGAATCGCCGCCGGGAATCCGGACGGCCAGGCCGTCGGCCGTGGCTCGCTTACACGTATCCGGCAAATGTTCTACAATCCCATGTTCTCCCCTGTGCATCCGGTTAAGGAGAGGCAGAAGCGGAGGCTGACCATGGAAGTGGAGTTTACCGCCAGACAAGGACGAATCTCGAAGGCGCTACGCGCCCAGGCCGAAGAGGGAATGAGCCGCATCGCGCGAATCCTGGGCAAGACGGCGCGCGCCAGCATCATCCTGGGAGCGCAGCGGCATCTGCAGATTGTCGAGCTGACCTTGCAGGCCCGCCTGCAGACAATTGTGGCCACCGGCAAGGCTCCCACGCTGGAATCGGCGCTGCGACAGGCCGTGGCTCACGCCGAGCATCAGGCTCTGCGCTACCGCGACCGGCACCTGATGCGGAAGCGTCTTCCCAAAGAAGAAAAAGTGTTGACGGCGCCGCCGGTCGCCCGGCCCAAGGCCCGGGCCGCCCAGCCGGAAGCGCTTCCCGAAAACGGCCAGACAGGCGCCAATGGCGCGGCCAGAGCGCGCGCCGCGATCCCGGTTCATTCCTTCCCATCGAAAGCCGCGGTGGTTGAGCCTCATGTCGTCGCCGCCGGCGAAGCCATCGCCTTGAAGGCCATGACGGTCGAAGAAGCCGTCAAAGAAGCCGAGTTCCGCGACCGGGACCTGCTCGTATTCCGCAGCCCGGCCGGAGAGCTGTTCGTGCTGCACCGGCGCCGCGACGGCCAGATGGAGCTGGTGGAAATCCCATAAAACTCGAGGAAACTGCAAGCAAGCGCCCGCGCCCGGTGGCTTTCTGCCTCCGGAATGCCCGGTTCGGGGGATGGTGCGCCGGCTCAAGGGCGGGGTACGATGGCGCCGAGGGCGTCGCGGCATTCTGTGCCTTCGCGGCATCCGGTCAACGCCGAGGGGGGCCCCGGCGCGGTTGGCGGCGTTGATTCGGCCTCATTGGTTTAGTTCTGCAGAGTTGTCCACAAACGGATAACAATGGGAGCAAGCACGATGTTGCGCAGCGCCATGAGCTTGAATCTTCCTCAAAACTGGCAATCCGAGCAACAGCGGGAGGTCCTCGACTCGCTGCCGGTGCTGGTCCTTCTGGAACGCGCGGGGAAGATTGTCTTTGCCAACGCCGAAGCCCGGCAGGCTTTGGGGCTGGCGGAGGGCGACTCGATCGAGCGGCCGGTGGAAGATGTCCTGTGGGGACTTTTGCCGGAGACATCGGAAGCTTCGACGTCCCAGGCGGGCGGCAAGCGCAGCAATCCCTTTCACGCTACGCTGCTGGCCCGAAACGGCCGCATGCAGCCCATCGAAGGAACCTACTGCGTGGTGAACGCCGAGCAGCGCGAAGCGGTGATCGTGGCGCATCCGGGAAGCCGCGACCGCGCGCCGCGATCGCGGCTGATGGAAGAAGTGATCTCCAGCATTCCCGACGCCGTGGTGATCGTTCATGAAGACCACGTGCTGTACACCAATCCCGCGTTTACCACCATGTTCGGCTACACCTCGGAGGAGATGACCGGCGCGCACCCGCGGCATTTGATCGTGCCGGAGACGCGCCTGCACGAGCTGGCCATGATCAGCCAGGCCGTGAACCTGCGTGGGCGGCTGGCCATGGAAACCGTTCGCAAGACCAAAGCAGGCGAGTTGATCGATGTGGCGTTGCTGGCCGGGCCCCTGGTGGTGAACGGAACCAGCGTCGGCTATGCCGTGAGTTATCGCGATATTGGCGAGCGCAAGCAGGTGGAGGCCAAGCTGCAGCACGACGCCATGCACGACGTGCTGACCGGGCTGCCCAATCGCGGGCTGTTCCTGGACCGGCTTTCGCTGGCCTTCTCGCGGCGGGAGCGCCGGCGGGACCAGAGCTGCGGCGTGCTGTTTATCGATCTCGATCGATTCAAGGACATCAACGACACCCTGGGCCACGCCGCCGGCGATACGTTGCTGACCACCATGGCCGACCGCCTGCGCGCGGTGCTGCGCCCGCAGGACACGGCGGCGCGGCTGGGCGGCGACGAATTCGCCGTGTTGGTGGAGAACATTCTCAACATCGCGGACCTGGAGACCGTGGCCCGGAGGGTCTCGGCCGAGCTGCAGCAGAATTACACCGTCTTCGGCCACTCCATCCAGGTGGGCGCGAGCGTCGGCGTCGCTATCGCCGGTCCCGATCACGAGACTCCGGAGGCGCTGCTCCGCGACGCCGATTACGCCATGTACCGCGCCAAGCAGGATGGCGGCGGGCGCTTCGAGATCTTCGACCGGCATCTGGAAGTCCACCTGACCATCCAGCAGGAGCGGGAACAGGAACTGCGCCACATGCTGGAGCAACGGCAGTTCGAGATCTGGTACCAGCCGGTCTACCTGCTGAGCAACGGCAGGCTGGCGGGTTTCGAGTCGGTGCTGCGCAGCAAACGCGCCGAAGGCGCGGTGGACAGCTTCCGCGACATGTTCACGCTGGCCGAGGAGACCGGTTTCTCCATCAGCATTGGCCGGGAAGTGGTGGAGAGCGTGTGCCGGCAGGCGAAGACCTGGAGCGAAGCGCGATATGAGCTGACGCTGAGCGTGAATCTCTCCGAGCGGCAGTTCTACCAGCACGACCTGGTCGCGCATTTGATCAAAGTCCTGGCCGCCACCGGGGCCGATCCTGCGCAAATCATGTTCGAGGTGGCCGAGTCGACACTGAACAAGGATCCGGACGGGTCGGTGGCTGTTCTGCAGAGACTGGCGGACCTCAGCTTCCGCATCGCGGTCGACGAGTTCGGATCGAGCCTGGCGCCGATGAACCATCTGGTGAAGCTGCCCATCAACGTCATCAAGCTGGATTCGAGACTGACCGAGGCGGCAGTGGCCGGCGGCAAGCGGGCGGCGATTCTTGAGGCCTTGATGCACCTGGGCCGGTCGCTCAGCGTGCAGGTGGTGGCGCAGGGCATTGAGACCCTGGCAGAACTCGAGGCCCTGCGCAAGATGGGATGCGAGTTGGGCCAGGGCGGCCTGATGGCGGTTCCGGTGGAGGCGGTGCGGGCGCAAAGGCTGGCGGGCTTAGGGCGCTGGACGCTAGGGCCGGTGCTGCGCGCGGTCGACCCGGTGCCGGGCGCGCCGGTGTAGGATGGCGGCATGATGCCACGAAAGGTGGCGAGATCGAAAAACACGGGAACGGCGCGCAAAAGGTCACCGGCGCCCCGCAGGCGGTCGGGCAAGGAGTTGGTCATTGTTACCGGCATTTCCGGAGCGGGCAAGGCATCGGCGCTGAAAGCGTTTGAAGACCTGGGATTTCACTCCGTAGACAACCTGCCCCTGGAGTTGCTGCCGGACTTTGCGCGCCTGGTGCGCAAATCGAATGAGGTCGAGAGCGCGGCCATCGTGGTCGACATTCGCGAGGGGCAGACGCTCGATCGCTTTCCCGACATTCTCAAGCAGGTGAAGAAGCTGCTGCCGACGCGCGTCGTGTTTCTCGACGCCCAGGATTCGGTGCTGGTGCGACGCTATTCCGAGACGCGGCGGCCGCATCCGCTGCACCGCACGCAAACCGTGTCGCGGTCGATCGTGGATGAGCGGCAGCTGCTCGATCCCATCCGCAACGTGGCCGACACGCTGATCGATACTTCGATCTTCAATGTGCACGAGCTGCGGGCGCACATCCAGGCGAGATACGGCGACGGCGAGCAGCCCAATCGCATGCTCGTGACCTGCCTGAGCTTCGGCTTCAAGAACGGCGTGCCCCTGGACGCGGATATGGTTTTCGACGTGCGCTTTTTGCCCAATCCGCATTTCGTCGCCAAGTTCCGCAAGCTGACCGGGCTCGATCCCGAAGTAGCCAAGTTTGTCCGAAAATTCGAGCAGACCGAGGCGTTCATGGGCCGTGTCACCGATCTGATGCTCTTTCTGCTTCCCCACTATGTGAAGGAAGGGAAGAGTTATGTGACGGTGGGATTCGGCTGCACCGGCGGACAGCATCGCAGCGTGATGATGGCCGAAGAGATGGCCGGACGGCTGAGAAAGGCAGGCTACCTGGTGAAGGCCGTGCATCGGGATATTCCGAGATAGTCGGACACGCTCCCGGAGGGAGCACCGAGAATAGCCCAGGGTGGAGGTCGCCGCGGCGACCGGAACCCTGGGAAGCGAACGATATCGAAGAGGAAGCCCCAGAGGGGCGTCCGAAACGACCGGATCGAATCGGAGCCCCGCCTCCGCCTCTTAACGAGGCTTGCTCGCCAAATTCGCGAGCCAGCGCGCGAGCGTGTCTTCAATTTGTTTCGGAGCCGAAGCACCGTTGAGGAGCCAGACCCGCATCTTGGGCGCTCCCACATTCTCATAGGCCGACTGCAAACCTGCAGCCGCACTCTTACCGTCCGGCTGATCGGGAACGAACCAAAGCGACGGAATGCGCAGCTTGATCGCCGGCGCATCGAGATCGTAGCGGTCGCGCACCAGCAGGCGCGCGGGAACGAGCCGAGCGCGAGGATCGTTGAAAATCACACGGACCGGATCTTCGACCGGCTGACTCAGGACGACGCCGGCAAGGTCGGGATGCGCGGCCGCGACCTCCAGGGCAAGATCGGCGCCCAGTCCTTCGCCGTCGAGGACGATCGTGGAGGGCGCGATCTGGCGGGTACCGGTCAGATACTGGAGCGCCCATTCCGTGTCCTGCCGCAGGTGCCCTTCGCTGGGATGCGCAAACTGGCTCCGGCCGTAGCCGCGATAATCGAAAGCCAGCACATTGACGCCGGTGGCGTGCAACTCGGCCAAATCATCGACCGTGTTGCCGAGGTTGCCGTCTTTTCCGTGGAGATAGAGAACCGTGTACTGGCTGAACGTGGATTGCGGGTCGGCGGGGATCCACCAGCCGGCGAGGCGCGTGGTTCCTGTGTCGGTTGCTGCGAAGGCCACAGGGTCGAAGCGCACGCCTGCGCTGGCCGGCGTTCTCGTTACGACCGATGCCGGGTGATAGAGCAGCTGCCAGCTCCCTTGCCAGAACAACAGGCAAAACACGCCCCAGCAGCAAAGGGCTGCAGCAGCCACGGAGATGACGATCGCCTTGAGCAGCCAGCGCCCGGAAACCGTGGGCGGCGGCGCGGCCGAGAGACGGGCGTCCCGCCTCTGGCGTTCGAAGCTGGCCTGCCCAGGCTTCCCGGCAGATTGCGATCGTGGTTTTGAGCTGTTCTTCGGCAAAGAGTTTCCCGCGCATCGCGGAGATCCCTCTTTATGCTAATTGGCTGGGCCGATTACTATTCTCCTTGGCCTTCAGCCCTGAGGAGCGTTGTCCATGAGCGAGCTGGTTCATGTTTGTGCGGAGTCGCAGTTGCCGGGCGCCGGCCAGGTGGCCGAATTTGTCGTCGATGGACGCGCGCTGTGCGTCGCCAACCTGGATGGATCGATCGCCGTGCTCGACGGCGTGTGCCCGCATGAGGGAGGGCCGCTGGGCGAAGGGATGATCGAAGACGGCTGCGTAGTCTGCCCCTGGCATTCCTACTCATTCAATCTGCACAGCGGAATCTCGCCCCAGGACGACGGGCTGAAGGCCGAAGTTCTTGAGGCCGTAGTGGAAAACGGCGAGCTGCGCGTGAAACTGTAGTTTTTCTGAATCGGAGTCCGATCGTGGGCGCCCCCTCCTTGCGGCGGATGCAGCAAGGAGGGGATTCGCGCTGAAGGCTGATGGCTGAAAGCTGAAAGCTGACTGCTCAAAGCCGGCCCCTCTTCGCTCCTCAGAACGTCCGCGACAAGCCGGCAATGATCGTGTAATCGGCAAACGCGGCGTCGCCGTGCGAGTGGTTCTCGATATCCGTCACGCTGATCTTGCGGTTGCGCTCCATCGCCCACGGCCCGCTCACATTGAACAGGTAGCGGCCGCGCTCGTACATCAGGCCGGGTTCGATCGAGATCACGTAGCCGGGGCGGCGGAATCCGTTGCTCTTGCCGAACGCGTCCCGCACCGGTACGCCTTCCATGCGGCCGCCGATGCTCAGCGCCAGGCCGCGCAGCACGCGAAAATCCGGCACCGGCCGCGAGAAGCCGCCGCGCCACAGATACTGGTCCGTCGCCGAGACCACGCCTTCGCCGGGCGCCGGGCGATAGGTGAGCACGCCGGTCGTGTCCTGCGGGCTGAAGAGCCATGAGCCGGTGAAGTAAGCGGTCGTCCTCCACATCAGGCCGCGATAGGCTTCGGTCGCAAGGCTGAATCCCCAGGTGCCGTCGCCGGGCTGGATGGATTCGTCGAAGGGCTCGATCTGCCTGGTTCCGTCTGAGGCAATCTTCGTGCCCTTGGCGTCGTTGATGCCGGTGGGCAGTTTGAGTTGAGCCGAGACTGCCACGTTGCCGTGGCTCTCTGTCGGCGGCCTCCACACCCAGCTCTGCACGCCGACGGTCATGTCGCCGATGCCGCCGGCGCGATAGGTATTGATATTGCCTTGCTGATGGCGCGTGGCTTCCAGGCCGGGAATCGAAGCAATCGCGCTGAGCCTGGGAGTGAGCTGATAATTCAGGTCGAGCTCGAACAGGTCAACGTGGTTCAGCACCTCATTGTGCGCCTGCTCGCGCTGCACCTGGTAGACGGTGCCGACGTAATGCCGGAAGGAGCTGTAGGTGCGAAAACCGGTCGTCAGAGTGAGTCCGCTCAGTGGATGGCTGCGCGAGAAACTGTGCGAGCTGAGTTCCGAGCCGGGATCGAGGCCGGCGATCACGGGTTGAGGAGAATGGGCGGCGACGCAGCCCTGCGCGTAGGCGGCAGGACGGACACAGACGAGAGCGACGAGGAAGGCGGCGCAGAAGATCGCGCCCGGCGAGAGTAGCTTTTTCATTTCTTGTTCTCCCAGGGGTAGTTGGGGTCTGACCTCACGGAATCCACGGGCGCATTTCCGCACGCTGGGAAGCGCTGGCGTGGCAATGCCCGAAGTTAGCAGGGAAGTTGCGCGGAAGTCCTGCGCAATGCAGGGGAGGAAAACATCCACCTTTCGATGGGGGTTGGCGCCGAAGTCAGGCGATATAGTCAGGAGGTTATGCTGAAAACCGTGCGCCGCACCGCCGGCGCGGTGTTGCTGGTCCTGGTGTCAGCGGGGCCGGCCTTGGCCGCCAAACGCGCGCCCGACCCGGCCTTCAAGACGCTCGGCGGCGAGTCGCGCAAGCTTTCGGCGATGCGCGGCGAAGTGGTTGTGGTCAACTTCTGGGCCACATGGTGCGGCCCGTGCCAGGAGGAGCTGCCGAGGCTTTCGCAGATGGCCGCTTCCTATTCCGGCAAGCCTGTCCATTTCGTCTTCGTCTCCATCGACGCGCCGAAGGACCGCGCGAGGATCCCCGAAACGCTGGCGCGTTTTCATGTCGACCTGGAGAGCTGGGTGGGCGCCGACACCGATACGCTGGATCGGTTCGGGCTCGGCAACATTGTTCCCGGAACCGCGGTACTCGACAGCGAAGGCGAGATCGTTGCCCGCATTATGGGCGAAGCCAGGGAAGGTGATGTGCGCGGCGCCGTGGACTGGCTGCTGGACGGAAAGACCGGTCCATCCCCAACGCCGGTGACGAAGAGGTATTAGTCCAGATTTCTGACGTCCTCGCTGTGCCTCCTTGAGTTCGCCACGTATTCATAGCCGCATATGAATGTGATATCCAGAATTCCAAACCGTAAGGAGATCTGTTCAATACCCTCGAGGCCCCCCGCAAAGAATCCGATACCCTCGAAAATCGCGATGCTCACGATCAAAATTGAAGCAGATAGTTTTGGCCTCCAGATCGCAAGGATCGAAATTGGAAGTGGCAGAAGAAATCCGCAAAGTAATGCAACAATCGAAATGATCAAATCGACTGAATTAAGTGTGAAGCTAGCTGCGAGCCCCAAAAAGAGGCTAATAATGCCCCAGATAATTCCGACCACGAGGATCGTACGACAAATCAGTATCGTTCGTCCGTTCATGGCTGCCTCGTGAAGTGCCCCAAAGACAGAGTCTGCGATCAACGGATCAAGTTTTTCCCACCTACGGGACGCACTCGGCCAGCGGCGCCAGTTCCCAGCCCGCTGCCCTCATCTTCGCCTGCAATCGGGCTTCGACCTGCGCAATGGGACCATCAGGGAGCGCATCGACATTGAGCGCGCGCTGAACTCCGCAAATCGTGAGTGGCTCGGTCTTCGCGCCGAGCTGACGCAGAAATTCGGGCGTGCCATAGGTGGGAATGCCGCCGATAACGACCAGGTCGATGTCGGTGATCTTCCCCGCGGCAATCGCGTTGTAAGGACCGCCGGAATTTGTCTCCGGTTCGGGATGGACCAGAAAAAGATCCGCCAGCATGCCGGGCGCGAGCGCGCCCACCTTATCGTCGATACGGGCCACGCGCGCGGGCACGCTGGAAGCCATCTCGACAAGCTGGCGCGCCGAGAAGAGCCCGTCGAGCTGATCGCGGCTCACCGCGGATGCATACCTGATCTCGTCGAACATGTTGTCGGAACCGGAGGGCGACCAATCCGGCGCCAGCGAGATGGTTACGCCTTCGCGAAATGCGGCGGCGACATTGGCTGTGGCTCCATAGAGCTCAAAGTTCGAGCGCGGCGACCAGACGATGGATGCGCCGACGCGATGCACGCGCGCCAGCTGGCTGGGCGAAAGGCCCACCGAGTGCACCAGCGCAGTGTGCGCGGTGAGCAGGCCGCGCGCCTCGAGCATGTCGAGCTCCTGCGCGGACTCTGCATCGCTGGGCAGGCCTTCGGCGATATGGATTGCGAGCAGGTCGATGCTGCCGCCGCGGATGCCCTGGGCGATGCGCGCGGCGGTATCGGCGTCCATGTCGCGCGGCAGGATACCGACGGAGTTGGCGATGCGCTCGTGGCCCTGGTCCGCGCCGTAGAAGCCGGTGTAGACGTCGAGGTTGCGCAACAGGCCCTTGATGCAGTCGGGCTGCGGCACGGCGGGGTCGCGGCCGGAAAAACCGATCATCGAAGTGGTGCCGCCGATGAGCCCTTTCACCTCGATGTACTCGTCGATGTCGCAGAAGTTGTCTGGCGTTTGAATCGCCCGCGCCGGCGCCTCGATGCGCGCCCGGTAAACGTCCCAGTCGCGCCAGGCGTAGCGGTTGGGGAACTTGTGCGGCGGCGTCCAGCGCGGAAAGATATTGAACGTCGGATGATTGTGCAGATCGACGAAGCCGGGAAAGATCAGGTCGCTGGTCTCCAGCGCAGGAACGCCGGGCACATCGGGCTTCTCGCGCTCGATGTGCACGATGCGCCCATCGCGAATGTCGAGCCAGCCGTTAGCGATCACGCCGTCGGGCGTGACAATATTGCCGCGGATCAGCAGGCGGTTTGGCTCGGCGCCGGCCGCGCAAAGCGGCGCAGCCGCCGCCAG
>Ga0335078_10007949_pt1 | contig 15757 bp, 12 predicted proteins | sample Lox_Sample_32_FD_206711 | JGI IMG/M metagenome (GOLD analysis project Ga0335078, IMG submission 206711) | Soil microbial communities from Loxahatchee National Wildlife Refuge, Florida, United States - Lox_Sample_3.2 | ecosystem: Environmental > Terrestrial > Soil > Wetlands | place: USA... | reverse complement strand
GGCGGCGATGCACGTTATTTAGTTATTCTATTTTTAAGCAGCGTAAAGAAGGTCACAGGAGAGATTAGGATAGCCTCTCGCCTCACCTCCTTCGTGCCGCGTCTACCTGGTAGGACGTCGCGCCGGCCGGGCCGGTTTACCGCATGACCACAATGGCTTGCAAGCTGCGAAGATTGCCAGGCCGGGTCCTGATTTGCGATTCCGGCAGCACGGCAGAAAACCGGTAAAGCGCATAGCGCTCCGCGCGGCCCGAATAAGCTGATCGCGCCGCCTTGAACAGTCCCGCCGGAAATAGGGGCGGCCTGTACGGCGGCCGCCGCGCGCCGGGCCGGCGCGCGGCGGCGGCGAACGCCGGTACGGTCAATCTCACGGTGGCCCAATACGGGAGATCGTGAGCAGGTCCTGCCGTGCGTACCGCAGAACCCGCTCAAGATCGGCACCCGAGAGGGCCCGCCGCATCAGGCAGCTCAGGCGGCCTCAGTCAGCGCGGACCACGCCGACCGGGCAGGAAACCCCGGTGCTGTGGTCCGGGCAGTACCCGTATGGGTTCTTGTCCAGGTACTGCTGGTGGTAGTCCTCGGCGAAGTAGAACTCCCCCGCCGGGACGATCTGCGTGGTGACCGGGCCGTAGCCGCGCTCGGCCAGCAGCTTCTCATACACTGCGCGGGACTCCTCCGCCGCGGCCCGCTGCCCGGGGGTGCGGTAGAAGATCACCGAACGGTACTGGGAGCCGATGTCGTTGCCCTGGCGCATGCCCTGCGTCGGGTCGTGCGACTCCCAGAACACCTTCAGCAGCGCGGCGTAGGAAACCGTGGCGGGGTCATAGACGACCCGGACGGTCTCCGCGTGCCCGGTCCGCCCGGAGCAGACCTCCTCGTAGGTGGGGTTCGGCGTGTAGCCGCCCTCGTAACCGACGGAGGTCGACAGCACGCCCGGGGTCTGCCAGAACGTCCGCTCCTCGCCCCAGAAGCAGCCGAGCGCGAACTCCGCGATCTCGGTGCTGGCCGGATAAGGGGGTGCCAGCGGCGTCCCGAGGACGGTGTGCCGCCCCGGTACGGGCATGGCCTCACTGCGTCCCCGCAGGGCCCGGCTGGGGTCCACCATCTGCGTCGCGCGCATCCCGAACAAGCTCATTGCATCCTCCTTGTTTTGCAACGATTACAACGTTGCAGGAGAGCGGGAACTTCCGTCGGGACGGGCCACGCGCACCACCGCGCGCGCCCGTAAAGGCCTGGTCACAGGCGGGCAGGCGGGCAGGCGGGGTCAGCGGCGGCGGGCCGGGGGGGCGAGCGGGGCTCAGCCGGTGCGCTCGACCACGAAGGCGCAGAGCGTCTCGAAAGCGGCCCGGGCCGACCCGGCCGGCAGCGCCAGGACGTGTTCCCGGGCCTTGCGCGTCCAGGTGACCAGATCGTCCCGGGTGGCCTGCATGGCCGGGCTGGTGCGCAGCAGCGCGAGGGCCTCGGCGTGCTCGGCCTCGCCGGTCAGCGGGCCGCGGGCCAGCAGGTCCCGCAGCCGGCCGCCGGCCGGGTCCGGCGAGGCCAGGGCGTGCAGGACCGGCAGCGACTGGACCCCCTCACGCAGGTCGGTGCCGGGGGTCTTGCCGGACTGGCCGGTCTCACTGCTGATATCGAGGATGTCGTCGGAGATCTGGAACGCAACCCCCAGGGCCTCGCAGGCGCGCTGCACCCGCGAGACGATCTCCGCGGGCGCGCCGGAGAACATCGCGCCGAACTGCCCCGCCGTGGCGATCAGCGATGCCGTCTTCTCTGTCACCACGCGCCAGTAATGATCGAGCGCTTCCTCGCCGGGACGCGGGCCGACGGTCTCCGCGACCTGGCCGCTGACCAGCCGGGCGAAGGTCTCGGTCTGGATCCGGATCGCCTCGGCGCCCAGATCGGCCAGGATGCGGGACGCGCGGGCGAACAGGAAGTCGCCGGTCAAGATGGCGACGGTGTTGTCCCAGCGGGAGTTCGCCGACGGGTGGCCGCGCCGGATCGCCGCCTCGTCCATGACGTCGTCGTGGAACAGCGTGGCCAGGTGCGTCAGCTCGATCGCGGCCGCGGCCGGCACCAGCCGCGGATCGTGAGGGTCACCGAACTGCCCGGCGAGCAGCACGAGCATGGCACGGAACCGCTTGCCGCCCGCATCGACCAGATGCAGGGAGGCCTCGGTGAGCAGCGACTCCTCCGCGCGCGCGGTGTCGCGGATGACGGACTCGACGAGGGCGAGGCCCTCGAGTATGTGCGCCTCGACATCGGTGTCGGGGAAGTCGACGGGTACGGCACTGGTCACGCAGGCTCCCAATCCTCGGCCCAGGATCCCCGAGTATGCCCGCTTCTGGCGGCGCGGACACACGCGGCCCGGCCCGGGCGGCGCCGCGCGGCCGTCTCAGCGCACGAACAGATGGGTTGCGGCATTGTTCGCCAGGCTCAGGACCGGTTCGGGGAGGATGCCCAGGAACAGGGTGACCGCGGCCCCCACCGCCACCGCTGTGCCCGTCATCGCGCTCGGCACGACCACCGCCGGGCCGCCGGGCACCGGGTCGCTGAAGAACATCAGCACGATGACGCGGACGTAGAAGAACGCGGCGATGGCGCTGCTGAGCACACCGATGATCACCAGCGGCAACGCGCCGCCCGCCTCGGCGGCCTGGAACACCGCAAACTTCCCGGTGAACCCGCTGGTCAGCGGGATACCGGCGAAGGCCAGCAGGAAGAACGCGAACGTGCCCGCGACCAGCGGCGACCGCTTGCCGAGCCCGGCCCAGCGGGACAGGTGCAGCGCCTCACCGCCGGGGTCACGGACCAGGCAGATCAGCGCGAACGCGCCGATCGTGCTGAACCCGTAGGCGGCCAGGTAGAACAGGGTGCTGGAGATGCCGAGCGTGGTCGTGGAGACGATCGCGGTCAGGATGAAGCCGGCGTGCGCGATCGAGGAGTAGGCCAGCAGCCGCTTCACGTCGGTCTGGGTGATCGCGATGACCGCCCCGACGACCATGGTGAGCGTCGCGACCCCCCACATGACCGGCCGCCAGTCCCACGTCACGGTGCCGAAAGCGACGTAGAAGACGCGCAGCAGTGCGCCGAACGCGGACACCACCGTGCATGAGGCCATCAGCGCGGTGATCGGGGTGGGCGCGCCCTGGTACACATCCGGCTTCCAGCCCTGGAACGGCACAGCCCCGATCTTGAACAGCAGGCCGATGCCGAGCAGCGCGATCCCGGTCAGCAGCAGCGTCTCGTTGGCGGTGTTGGTGCTGGCCGCGGAGACGATGGCGGACAGCCGCACCGAGCCGGCGAAGCCATACAGCATCGCGACGCCGAACAGGAAGAACGCCGAGGAGAACGCGCCGAGCAGGAAGTACTTCATCGCCGCTTCCTGCGACAGGAGGCGGCGGCGCCGGGCCAGCCCGCACAGCAGGTACAGCGGCAGCGACAGCACTTCCAGGGCCACGAACATGGTCAGCAGATCGTTCGCGGCGGGGAACAGCAGCATGCCGCCGACGGCGAACAGGGTCAGCGGGTAGATCTCGGTGTGCGTGACGCCCTTGAGCTGGCCCTCGCGCTCCTCCGCGCTGCCGGGGACCGCGGCGGCCTGCGCCACGAACGGGCTGAGGCCGCGGGCGGTGTCGGCGATGACCAGCACGCTGACGAAGGCGAGGATCAGGATCGTGCCCTGGATGAACAGCGTGGGCCGGTCCACGGCCACCGCGCCCGCGGCCGCGATGTGCCCGGCGCCGCCGCCGGCGAAGATGCTGCGCGTCGCGGCGACCAGGATAGTCAGGATGAATGCCGCGCCGAGGCCGCCGAACGCCAGCACGAGGTGCAGCCCACGGCGGGCCGGCCGGGGCGCGAACGCCTCGACCAGCACGCTGGCCAGCGCCGCGCCGAACACGACGAGCATCGGCGCGAGCTGGCTGTATTCGATATGCGGGGCGGTGATCGCGGTCGCCGCGAGAACGCCGGGATGCCCGGTGCGGCCCGCCAGGCCCGCGGAGACCATTGAGCCTATTGAGCCCTCTGACCCGGTCACGGGGCGGTTCCCTTCTGCGCCGTCGCCGGATGGGCCGGCGTGGGATCGGTCATGTGCACCTGGACCATGGTCTGGTGCACGGCCGGGTTGATGACGTCGAGCACCGGCTTGGGGTAGACGCCCATGGCCACGATCAGCACCACCAGCGGCACCACCGCCCACAGCTCGCGGGGCTTCAGGTCGGGCAGCTCCTCGACCTCGGGTGCGGTCGGCCCGTTCATCGTGCGCTGGTACATCCACAGGATGTAGATGGCGGCCAGGATGATCCCGGCGGTGGCCAGGATGGCGGGCAGCTTGTACCGGCTGAACGTGCCGACCAGCACCAGGAACTCGCTGACGAACGTGGACAGGCCGGGCAGCGACAGCCCGGACAGGCCGGAGATCAGGAACAGGCCGGCCAGCATCGGCGCGACCTTCTGCATGCCGCCGTAGTCGGCGATGCGGGTCGAGCCACGCCGGCTGATCATGAAGCCGGCCAGGATGAACAGCGCGCCGGTGGAGAACCCGTGGTTGACCATGTACAGGGTTGCGCCGGACTGGCCCTGGCTGGTCATCGCGAAGATGCCCAGGGCGATGAAGCCGAAGTGCGACACCGAGGTGTAGGCGAGCAGCCGTTTCAGGTCCTGCTGGCCGATCGCGACGATCGCGCCGTACAGGATGCCGATCACCGCGAGCGTGATGACCAGCGGCGTGAAGTACTTCGACGCGGACGGGAACAGCTCCAGGCAGTACCGGATCATGCCGAACGTGCCGACCTTGTCGAGCACGCCGACCAGCAGGACCGCGCCGCCCGGCTGGGCCGACGCGGCGGCGTCCGGCAGCCAGGTGTGGAACGGCCACAGCGGCGCCTTGATCGCGAACGCCACGAAAAAGCCGAGGAACAGCCACTTCTGCGCGGCCGGGTCGATCGGCACGTGCACGAGCTGGCTGAACAGGAACGTGCCGTGGTGGCCGGTCACCGCGCTGCGCGAGGAGTACACGAACAGCGCGATCACCGCCACCAGCATCAGCAGGCCGCCGGCCAGGCTGTACAGCAGGAACTTCACCGCTGCGTACTGCCGCTTGCCGACACCGTGGCTCCCGATCATGAAGTACATCGGGATCAGCATGGCCTCGAAGAACACGTAGAACAGGAAGACGTCGGTCGCCGCGAAGACGCCGATCATCATCGTCTCCAGCACCAGCATCAGCGCGAAGTAGCCCCGCACGCTGCCCCTGCGGGGCAGCCCCGCCGCGCCGCGGTCGGCGTCGTGCCAGGAGGCCAGGATGACGACCGGCATGAGCACCACGGACATGCCGATCAGGACGAGCGCGATGCCGTCCACGCCCACGGCGTAGTGCACGCCGAACTGCGGGATCCACGAGACGGTCTGGGTGAACTGATAGGTGGGGCCGCCCGGCTTGAACTGGGCGGCCATCACGATGAACCAGATCAGGGTGAGCACGGAGAACCCGAGCGCGAGCCGCTTGGCCAGCAGGTCGCGGGCGGCCCGGTCGGCCTCGGCGCCATTCGCCGGCATGCCGGGGATCACGGCCAGGATGATCGCCCCGGCCAGCGGGATGGCGCCGGCGATGGTCAGCCAGGGAACACTGTTCATGTCGTCTACAGCCTCACCGCGAGCAGGGCGGCGACCAGCAGCGCGGCGCCGAGGAACATCGACAGGGCGTAGGAGCGGACGAAGCCGGTCTGAATCCGGCGCAGCCGCCCGGACGACCCGCCCACCGCCGCTGCGGAGCTGTTGACCGCACCGTCGATGCCCCGGTTGTCGAAGTACACCGACAGGCGGGTCAGCCACTGTCCGGGCCGCATGAGGATCGATTCGTTGAACGCGTCCCCGTAGAGATCCTGCCGTGCGGCCCGGGTCAGCGGGCTGCCCGCCGGGGCGACCGCGGGCACCTCGACGCGGCCGTACATCACCCACGCGGCCAGCATGGCCAGCAGCACCACCGCCAGCGTGACCACGGACGTGACGTTGAACAACGCGTGAATTGGGGGTGACTGCCCGATCACCGGGGCGAGGAAGTTCGCGAGCCGGTTGTTGAGCACCAGGAAGCCGCCCACCACGACGGAGCCGATGGCGAGCACGATCATCGGCCAGGTCATCACGGCCGGCGACTCGTGCGGATGCGGCGCAGACCCTGCGGCGCCGGATCCGGGTGTCTCGCCACGTTCGGAGGGAACCTCCTGCTCCCACCGGGGCTTGCCCATGAACGTCATGAGCACCATCCGCGTCATGTAGAAGCCGGTGATGGCCGCGCCGATGATCGCCACCGTGCCGAGGATGGCGCCCGACGTGCCGCCCTTGTCGAAACACGACTCGACGATGCCGTCCTTGGTGAAGAAGCCGGAGAACGGCGGTATCCCGATGATGGCCAGGTAGCCGGCGATGAAGGTGACGTAGGTGACCGGCATGACCTTGCGCAGCCCCCCGTAGCGCCGCATGTTCACCTCATCGTTCATGCCGTGCATGACCGAGCCGGCGCCGAGGAACAGGTCGGCCTTGAAGAAGCCGTGCGCGACCAGGTGCGCGATCGCGAACGCGTATCCGATCGAGCTGCCGAGGCCAGCGGCGAGGATCATGTAGCCGATCTGGCTCATGGTGGAACCGGCCAGGGACTTCTTGATGTCATCCTTGGCGCACCCAATGATCGCGCCGAACAGCAGGGTGACCGCGCCGACCACGGTGATCGCCAGCCGCGCGGTCGAGGTGTAGGCCAGGATCGGGTTGGACCGCACCAGCAGGTACACTCCCGCGGTGACCATGGTGGCCGCGTGGATCAGCGCGGACACCGGGGTCGGGCCCTCCATCGCATCCAGCAGCCAGGACTGCAGCGGCACCTGGGCGGACTTGCCGCACGCGCCGAGCAGCAGCAGCAGCCCGAGCGCGGTGTCCACGCCGCTGCCCGCGGCGCCGGCGCCGCCGAACACGCCGGTGAAGTTCACCGTGCCGAAGGTGGAGAACATCAGGAACAGCGCGATGGTCAGGCCGCTGTCACCGACCCGGTTGACGATGAACGCCTTCTTGGCCGCGACCGCCGCGGACGGCTTGTACTGCCAGAACCCGATCAGCAGGTAGGACGCCAGGCCGACGCCTTCCCAGCCGACGTACAGGACGAGGTAGTTGTCCGCCAGCACCAGCAGCAGCATCGAGGCGATGAACAGGTTCATGTACCCGAAGAACCGGCGCCGGGCCGGGTCGCGGGCCATGTAGCCGATCGAGTAGATGCAGATGAGCGAGCCCACGCCGGTGATCAGCAGCACGAACGTCATCGACAGCGGGTCCAGCAGCAGGCCCACGTCGACGTGGAAGCCGTAGACCGCAATCCAGGTGAACATGTGCACGTCCCGGCTGCGCTGGGTGTACCCGAGCAGCAGGAAGAAATCGATCAGGCCGACCGCGAACGACCCGATCGGCATCAGCACGCCGAGCAGGTGCCCCCACCCGTTCGTGCGGCGGCCGCCGAAGATCAGCACGAGGGCGCCAAATACCGGGAAGGCCAGCATCAGCCACGCCACGTGCTGGAAGCCGACGGCGGGCACCGTGGTCATGGTCGCGGCGATCGCGTGCACGCCAGCAGCCGAGCTGCTCACCCCGTCACCCCTTCTAGTTCTTCAGCAGGCTGGCGTCGTCCACCGACGTCGACCTGCGGGTCCGGAAGATCGCCATCAGGATCGCCAGGCCCACCACGACCTCCGCCGCGGCGACCACCATCACGAAGAACGCGATCACCTGGCCGTCCAGGTTGCCGTGCATCCGCGCGAACGCCACGAACGCCAGGTTGGCCGCGTTCAGCATCAGCTCGATGCACATGAACACGATGATGGCGTTGCGCCGCACGAGGACGCCCATGCCGCCGATGGCGAACAGGATGATCGACAGCGTCACGTATGCCGAAGGGCTCATGAGCCCGCCCCTCCCTGGGCCGGGGCCGCCGCGGGCTGCCCGCCGTCCGGGGTCTCCTCACCCGGCCCGGTACCGCTGTCGCCGGCCTGATCGTCACGGTGGGTGAGCTCCGGCGCGGGCGGCACGGCCGGCAGGGCCGGGCTACCGTCGTCGCCGAGCTCGCGGCGGGCCAGCATGGAGCTGACGGACAGCTCCGACGGCGAGCCGTCGGGCAGCAGGGCCGGCATGTCCACCGCGTTGTGCAGCGCGAACACGCCCGGGGAGGGGAGCGGGGTGGGCCGCCCGCTGGCCACCCGGCGCTTGGACAGTTCCCGCTGGGTCAGCTTGGGGCCGGTGCGCTCGCGGTGCGCCAGCACCATGGCGGCGAGCGCCGCGGTGATGAGCAGGGCGCTGGTGGCCTCGAACGGGAACACGTAGGTGGTGAAGATCAGCGTCGCGATGCCGGTGAGGTTGCCCACGCTGCCGTTGGCCACCGACTGCGTGGCGGGGCCGATCGCCGCGTGCCCGATCCCGAGGATGAGCAGCACCACCAGGGCGATCCCGGCGATGGCCGCGGCGAGCCGCTGGCCCCGGATCGTTTCCACCAGTGACTCGCGCGAGCTGACGCCGATCAGCATCATGACGAAGAGGAACAGCATCAGGACGGCGCCGGTGTAGACGATGACCTGGACGAAGGCCAGGAACGGCGCGCCTTGCATGGCGTAGAACACGGCCAGGGACAGCATGATCGCGGCCAGGAAGACGGCGCAGTGCACCGCGCGGCGCGCCAGCACCATCCCGCACGCCGAGCCGACCGAAACCACGGCGAGCAGCCAGAAGACGATCGACTGGGTGGTCGCGGCGGCCGTGCTGCCCGCGCTGGCCAGGACGTCCGTCACCGGTCCTCACCGCCCGCGGCGCGCTCGCCGGGCCCGGCACGGTCCTGCGGCGGCGTCGCGACGGGAGATTCGCCGCCGCCGACCCACGCGGCCTCCCCGGCCGCCTGGCCGCCGGGGTCCGCGCCGGCCGTGGGCGCCTCCTCCGATGTGGGAACCGGCTCCCAGGTGCCGGAAATCCCGGCCGCGCCGAGCAGGTAGTAGTCTTTCTCGTCCGCGCCGAGCCGCATCGGGTGCGGCGGGGCCTCCATCCCGGCCTGCAGCGGCGCCAGCAGCTGCTCCTTGGTCCAGATCAGGTTCTCCCGGCTGTCGTCGGCCAGCTCGTACTCGTTCGTCATCGTCAGCGCGCGGGTGGGGCACGCCTCGATGCACAGGCCGCACAGGATGCACCGCAGGTAGTTGATCTGGTAGACGTGCCCGTACCGCTCGCCCGGCGAGTAACGCTCGGTGGCCGTGTTGTCGCGGCCCTCGACATAGATCGCGTCGGCGGGGCAGGCCCATGCGCACAGCTCGCAGCCGATGCACTTCTCCAGGCCGTCGGGCCACCGGTTCAGCTGGTGGTGCCCGTGGAAACGGGGCGCGGTCGGCCGCCGCTCCTCGGGGTACTGCACGGTGTCGACCTTCCGGAACATTTCATGGAAGGTGACCCCGAACCCCTTGATGGGGTTGAGGAAGTCAAGCACCGGTGACCTCCTTGGTGCCGTTGCTGTCACCCGCGCCGGGCGCCGCGCCCGCCCGGGACGCCGCCACCGGGCGGGCCGGGGACGCTGGGTCGGTGATGCCGACGCCGTGGTAATGAGGCAGGTCGAGCGGCGGGACCGGGTAGCTCACCCGGCCGCCGCGGGCAGCGGCGGGGGTGCCCGGCTCGGGCTCGGCTTCCAGCGCCGCCGCCTCCGCCTCGGCCGCGCGTGCGGCGCGCCGCTCCGCGGCGATGTCCCAGGACACGGCGATGACGATGATGATGGCCAGGACCACGCCGCCGACCAGGTACACGGCCGTGCTGTGCGTGTCGTACCGCCAGGCGCGGACCGTGGCGATGAGCAGCAGCCAGACGATCGACAGCGGGATCAGCACCTTCCAGCCCAGCGACATGAGCTGGTCGTACCGGACCCGGGGCAGCGCGCCGCGCAGCCAGATGAAGCCGAACTCGAACAGCGAGACCTTGATCAGGAACCAGATGATCGGGTACCAGCCGGTGTTGGCGCCGGACCACAGCGACAGCGGCCAGGGTGCCCGCCAGCCGCCCAGGAACAGCGTGGTGGCCAGGGCCGAGACGGTCAGCATGTTGACGTACTCGGCCAGGTACATCAGCACGAACCGCATCGAGGAGTACTCGGTGTGGTACCCGCCGACCAGCTCGCCTTCGCCTTCGGGCAGGTCGAACGGCAGCCGGTTGGTCTCCCCGACCATGCACACGACGTAGATCAGGAACGACGGGAGCAGTTCCCACACGTACCAGCCGTGCGCCTGCGCGTTGACGATGCCGGTGGTCGACAGCGTGCCCGCGTACAGGAACACCGCCACGAAGGACAGGGCCATCGCGATCTCGTAGCTGATCACCTGCGCGGACGAGCGCAGGCCGCCGAGCAGCGAGTACGGGGACTCCGCCGACCAGCCGGCCAGCACGATGCCGTACACGGCGATCGAGCTCATGGCCAGGACCAGCAGCACCGCGACGGGGAAGTCGATGAGCTGCAGCGGGGTGCGGACGCCGAAGATCGACACCTCGGGGCCGACCGGGATGATGGCGAAGCTGATCAGCGCGGGCACCGCGGCCAGGATCGGGGCCAGGAAGAACAGCACCTTGTCCACCTGCCGCGGCACGATGTCTTCCTTCAGCGGCAGCTTGAGCGCGTCGGCGACGGGCTGGAGCAGCCCGAACGGGCCCCAGCGGTTCGGCCCCAGGCGGTTCTGCATCCGGCCGATGATCCGCCGCTCGGCCCAGATCATGAGGATCTGGAACAGCAGCAGGAACAGGAAGATGACCACCACCTTGATGGCGATGATCCACCAGACCAGGGGGTAGAAGCTCAGCAGCGTGGGGTCCGGTGCGGACGCCGCGCCCGCAGCCAGGTCGGTCATTCTGGGCTCCTCAGCGTGACCCGGGTACCGTGACCGGCGCCCAGCTCTGCTCGGACGGCGCAGCCCGGGGAGTTGGCCGGCAGCCACACCACCCGGTCCGGCATGCCGGTCACCTCGACGGGCAGCGTGCAGGATCCCCGGCCGGTCGCCACGGTGACCTTATCGCCGTCTGCCACGCCGGCTTCCGCCGCGGTGGCCGGCGACATCCGCGCGCTGGCGGGCCGGGCCGTCCCGGCCAGGTACGGCTCGCCGTCCTGCATCCGCCCGCCGTCCAGCAGCAGGTGCCAGGTGGCCAGCGTGGCCTCGCCCCGGCCGGGGGAGGGCCGCACCTCGGCCGGGACCAGCGGGGCGGTCTCCCGGGCACCGCGCCAGGTGCCGATGCGGGCGATCTCGGCGCGCGCCGCCGCGGCGTCGGGCAGGCCGAAGTGCACGTCCATCTCGTCGGCGATCTCCCCCAGCGCGTACAGGTCGGAGCGCACGCCCGGGACCTTCAGCGCCGGGCCGAACGTGCCGCCGCGGCCCTCCCAGTTGACGAAGGTACCCGCCTTCTCGGTCACCGCCGCGACCGGCAGCACCACGTCGGCACGGTCGGTGACCGCGCTGACGCGCTGCTCCAGGCTGACGATGAACGGCGTCATCTCCAGTGCGGCGAGCGCCGCGGCGGGATCGGGCAGGTCCGCGGGATCGACACCGGCGATGAGCAAGGCGCTCAGCTCGCCGTCGGCGGCCGCGGCCAGGATCCCGGCGGTGTCCCGTCCCGGCTCCGGCGGCAGCGACCCGACGCCCCAGGCGCGCGCGACCTCCATGCGCGCGTCCAGGTCGGTGACTGGGCGGCCGACCGGGAGCAGCCCGGGCATCGCGCCGGCCTCGATCGCGCCGCGCTCACCCGCGCGGCGCGGGATCCACGCCAGCCGCGCGCCGGTCGTCTCGGCCAGCCGCGCGGCCGCGGACAGCGCGCCCGGCGTCTCGGCCAGCCGCTCCCCGGCCAGGATGATGGCATCCGGCGCCGCCAGCGCGCCGGCCGCGGCCTTCCACGCCGCGGCCTCGGCCGCGGCGGCGGCTCCCCGGCCGGGCGACGGGGGGGAGGCGGTGTCCCCGGCCAGCCGGCTGAGGGCGCGTGCCTCGTCCCCGGGAGCGGTGCCGAGCAGCCGGCCGGACAGCTTGGCCAGGCCGCGGGTGGCGAACGGCGCGACCGCGTACACGCTCAGGCCGGACTTGCGAGCGGCCTTGCGCAGCCGCAGGAAGACGATCGGCGACTCCTCCTCCGGCTCGAACCCGGCCAGCAGCACCGCCGCGGAGCGCTCGAGGTCGTCGTAGCTGACACCGATGCCCTGCCCGGCGACGCACGCGGCGAGGAACCGCGCCTCCTCGGCGGAGTGCGGCCGGGCCCGCATGTCGATGTCGTTGGTGCCGAGCGCGACGCGTGCGAACTTGGCGTACGCGTAGGCGTCTTCCAGCGTGAGCCGCCCCCCGGCCAGCACCGCGGCGCCGCGCGGGCCCTCCCCGGGGGCCAGCCCGGCCGGGGTGCCGCTGACGCGCGCGGCGGCCAGGCCGCGGGCCGCGGCGCGGATCGCCTCGGGCCAGGACGCGGGAACCAGCACCCCGGCCTCGTCGCGGACCAGCGGCACGGTGAGCCGGTCGGCCTCGGTGGCGTAGGTGAACGCCCACCGGCCCTTGTCGCAGTTCCACTCCTCGTTTACCTGCGGGTCGTCGGCGGCGAGCCGGCGCATGACCCGCCCGCGGCGGTGGTCGGTGCGCTGCCGGCAGCCGGCCGCGCAGTGCTCGCACACGGTGCGCGTGGAGACCAGGTCGAACGGGCGGGACCGGAACCGGTACGCGGCGCCGGTGAGCGCGCCGACCGGGCAGACCTGCACGGTGTTGCCGGAGAAGTAGGAGTTGAACGGATCGCCGCTCGCGGTGCTTATCATCTGCCTGGGCCCGCGCTCGACGAACTCGATGAACGCGTCGCCCGCGATCTCCTCGGAAAACCGCGTGCACCGCGTGCAGGAGATGCAGCGCTCCCGGTCGAGCAGCACCTCCGAGGAGATCGCGACCGGCTTGTCGAAGGTGCGCTTGGGCTCGGTGAACCGGCTCTCGCCCTGGCCCGCGCTCATCGCCTGGTTCTGCAGCGGGCACTCACCGCCCTTGTCGCACATCGGGCAGTCCAGCGGGTGGTTGACCAGCAGCAGTTCCATGACGCCGCGCTGCGCCTTCTCGGCCACCGCCGACGTGAGCTGGGTGCGTACCACCATGCCCTCGGTGCACACGGTGGTGCAGGAGGCCATCGGCTTGCGCTGGCCTTCCACGTCGACCAGGCACTGCCGGCAGGCGCCGATCGGGTCCAGCAGCGGATGGTCGCAGAACCGCGGGATCTGGATGCCGAGCAGCTCGGCGGCGCGGATCACCAGGGTACCCTTCGGCACGGCGATCTCGAAGCCGTCGATGGTGACGGTAATGTCGCCGGCCCGCGCTGGCGCGCCCGGCCCGCTGGCTGACTGCACGGTCATGGTCTACCGGCCTCCGCCCGGGGTGTGCGCTGAGCCGCTCGGGCCCAACAGGGTCGAGGCGGCCGGGTCGAACGGGCAGCCGCCGCGCTTCTGGTGCTCGATGTACTCGTCACGGAAGTACTGGATCGACGAGGTGATCGGGCTGGTCGCGCCGTCGCCGAGGGCGCAGAACGCGCGGCCCAGGATGTTGTCGCAGACGTCCAGCAGCTTGTCCAGGTCCTCGTCGGTGCCCTGGCCGTGCTCCAGCCGGTCCAGCACCCGCACCATCCAGTAGGTGCCTTCACGGCACGGGGTGCACTTGCCGCACGACTCGTGCTGGTAGAACTCGGTCCAGCGGAGCACGGCGCGGACGACGCAGGTGGTGTCGTCGAAGATCTGCAGCGCCCGGGTGCCCAGCTGGGAGCCGGCCGCCATGACCGATTCGAAGTCCAGCGGCACGTCCAGGTGCTCGTCGGTGAGCAGCGGGACCGACGAGCCGCCCGGCGTCCAGAACTTGAGCCGGTGCCCGGCGCGCACGCCGCCGGCCAGTTCGAGCAGCTCGCGCAGGGTGATGCCCAGCGGTGCCTCGAACTGGCCGGGCGTGGTCACGTGGCCGGACAGCGAGAAGATGCCGTACCCCTTGGACCGGCCGGTGCCGAGGCCGGCGAACCAGTCCCCGCCGTTGAGCACGATGGACGGCACGCTGGCGATCGACTCGACGTTGTTGACCACCGTCGGGCTGGCGTACAGGCCCGCGATGGCGGGAAACGGCGGCTTGAGCCGGGGCAGCCCCCGGTACCCCTCCAGCGAGTCCAGCAGCGCCGTCTCCTCGCCGCAGATGTAAGCGCCCGCGCCGGAGTGCACCACGATGTCCAGGTCGTAGCCGGACCTGAGGATGTCCCGGCCGGCATACCCGGCCTCGTAGGCCTCGGCGACCGCCTGCTGGAGCCGCCGGACGACCTGCAGGACCTCACCCCGCACGTAGATGAAGGCCCGGTTGCAGCGGATCGCGTAGGCGGCGATGATGGCGCCCTCAATGAGAGCCTGCGGGTTGGCCATCATCAGCGGGACGTCCTTGCACGTCCCCGGCTCGGATTCGTCCGCGTTGACCACCAGGTAGTGCGGCTTGCCGTCGCCTTGCGGGATGAACGCCCACTTGTTGCCGGTCGGGAACCCGGCGCCGCCGCGGCCGCGCAGCGCCGATTCCTTCAGGATGGCGATGACGTCGTCCGGCGGCATCGCCAGCGCCTTGGGCAGGGCCCGGTAGCCGCCCGTCCGCCGGTACCCGGCGAGCAGGAAACTGTCCGGCTCGTCCCAGTGCGCGGTCAGGACGGGGGTCAGCGTGTCGGTCAACGCGACGCTCCCTCGGTGGCGGTGCGGCCCGGCTCGGCGGGCGCCGGCGGCGCCGTCCAGCCCTGTTCCCTGGCGATCCTCAGTCCTACCAGGCTGGCGGGCCCGGCGGCAGGCCCGTCGGCGGCCTGCCCGTCGGTGAATCCGGCCAGGATCCGGGACGCCTGCCGCCAGGAGCACAGCCGTCCCGGCCCGCGGGTCGGGGTGACGGGGCGGCCCGCCCGCAGGTCGTCGACCAGTGCGACAGCGGACTCCGGTGTCTGGTTGTCGAAGAATTCCCAGTTGACCATGACCACCGGGGCGTAGTCGCAGGCTGCGTTGCACTCGACGTGCTCGATGCTGACCTTGCCGTCGGGTGTCGGCTCGTCCGGGCCGACACCGAGGTGGTCCTCCAGCGTGGCCAGGATCTGGTCGCCGCCCATGATCGCGCACAGCGTGTTGGTGCAGACACCGACGTGGTACTCGCCCACCGGCTCCCGCTTGTACAGGGTGTAGAAGCTGGCCACCGCGGTGACCTCGGTTTCGGTGATGCCCAGCCGCCCGGCGACGAGCCTGATCGCGTCGTCGGACAGGTAGCCCTCCTCGGACTGCATCAGGTGCAGCAGCGGCATCAGGGCCGAACGCGGCCGCGGGTAGCGGCCGATGATCTCGGCCATGTCGGGCTCCAGGCGCGCCAGTGCCTCGTCGCTGAACGGCATTACCGGTCCACGCCTCCCATCACGGGGTCGATGCTGGCGATCGCCGGGATCACGTCGGCGAGCATCCCGCCCTCGCACAGCGCGGCCATCGCCTGCAGGTGGTGGAAGGAGGGATCCCGCAGGTGCGCCCGGTAGGGCCGGGTCCCGCCGTCGCTGACGACGTGGCAGCCCAGCTCGCCCTTGGGTGATTCGATCGCCACGTAGGCCTGGCCTGCGGGGACCCGGAAGCCCTCGGTGACCAGCTTGAAGTGGTGGATCAGCCCCTCCATGGACTGGCCCATGATGTGCGCGATGTGCTCGGGTGACGGGCCCAGGCCGTCCGGGCCGAG
>Ga0335078_10007948_pt1 | contig 15757 bp, 12 predicted proteins | sample Lox_Sample_32_FD_206711 | JGI IMG/M metagenome (GOLD analysis project Ga0335078, IMG submission 206711) | Soil microbial communities from Loxahatchee National Wildlife Refuge, Florida, United States - Lox_Sample_3.2 | ecosystem: Environmental > Terrestrial > Soil > Wetlands | place: USA... | reverse complement strand
GGCCGCCTCCACCGTCCCGTAGGCGGTGACGAGCACCACCTCCGTCTCCGGCGCCATGGCCTTCACGGCGCGCAGCAGCTCCTCCCCCCCGATGCCCGGCATCATGAGGTCGGTGACGACGACGCTCGGGTGCTCGCGGCGCACGACCTCGAGCGCCTCCGCTCCCGTGGAGGCCGGGGCCACCCGCCAGCCCTCCTTGGCAAAGATGCGCTCCAGGGACTCCAGGTTGGAGCGGTCGTCATCCACGATGAGCACGAGGGCCGGCACGCCTTTCTCCTTATACCTTGCGAGGGAGCCCTCCGCGTTCGTTTACCGCTCCGCCGCGCTCGTGTATGAAGTCGCTCCTCTGGCCCTGGGGGCGGGAGAGTCCTTGGGAGGGACCCGATGAAGCGCGGAGCTCTGGTTCTCGTCGCCGCGGCCCTGGCTGGCTGCGGCCCGTCCGTGAAGTCGGTGGTGGTCGAGCCGGCGCAGACCACCCTGTCCTCCAAGGGAGCCACCCGGGCCTTGCGGGCGCTGCTCAAGGACGCGAAGGGCGGCCCGGTGGACGGGAGCAAGTTCAAGGTGGTGTGGACGAGCTCCGCGGCCAGCGTCGCCGCGGTGGACGAGGCGGGGACGGTGACCGCCGTCCGCTCCGGGGAGGCCCAGGTGGTCGCCACCGTGGGCGAGGTGAAGGGGGCGGGCCGGGTGACGGTGTCCATCCCCTCGACCGTGACCGTGGTCCCGGCGGCCGGCGAGCTCAGGCCCGGCCAGTCCCTCCTCCTCTCGGCGGCCGTGACGGACGAGAACGGGAAGCCCGTGGCCAGCTCGGCTCCTCTCGCCTGGTCCTCGAGCGACGGCGCCATCGCCACCGTGAGCGAAGGACGGGTGGTGGCGGTGGGGCCGGGGACCGCCACCGTCACCGCTGCCCTCGGCGGGGTGCGGGGCACCGCCCAGATCGCCGTCCGACTTCCCGAGTTCGCGAAGCTCCTCGTGAAGCCGCCGAGGCTCACCCTGCGCCGGGGAGACCGGGTCGCCCTCCACGCCTCCCCCGTGGACCACGCCGGCCACCCGGTGGAGGGAGTGGCGGTGAGCTGGCGCTCCTCGGACGGACGGATCGCCACGGTCACGGCCGACGGGGCCGTGCACGCCATGAAGAAGGGAAAGGCGAAGGTGACCGCCACCGCCTCGGGCAAGACCGCGACCGTGCAGGTCGTGGTGACGAAGTGAGAGGGCCCCTCCGGCCCCTCCCCGGCAGGCGAAAGAGGTCGGCCTTTCCGGTCCGCACCCGGTGGCGCCGGACGGCGGCGGCCGCCGGGGGTCGCTAGGCCTGGGGGGCCTCGCCCTTCGACTCGGCGGCCGGGGCCTCGGCCTGCGCCTCCGCCTTGGCCTCCGCCTTGGGCTTCGGCTTTCCGGCGTTCACCTTGGCGCGCTTCGCCGCCCGGTTGTCCTTCTTGTCCGGGGCGGCGGCCTTCGGGGCCTCGGGCGCGGCCTTCTTGGCCTCGGCCTTCTCCGGCTTGGCAGCGGCGTAGCGGGTCTTGAACCGCTCGATGCGCCCGGCCGTGTCGAGGATCTTCTGCTTCCCGGTGAAGAAGGGGTGGCAGTTCGAGCAGATCTCGATGTGGAAGTCGCCGCGCGTGGAGCGGGTCTCGATGACCGCTCCGCAGGCGCACACGACTTTCGCCTTCTTGTATTCGGGGTGGGTCGCTTCCTTCATGGCTTCCTTCCCATCGCCGCTTGCACGCCGGAGAGAAGGGGGCGTGGTCCGGGCGAGCCGGGGGATCTAATCGTTTCGAGAGCTTCGGTCAAGTTCGGCGAACGGACCGGGGGCGCTCTCCCTCACTTCCCGCCCCCCACCATCATCTTGAAGAACTCCTCGTGGTTCTTCGCCTGGCGGAACTTGTCCAGCATGAACTTCATCGCCTCCACGTTGTCGAGGCCGTTCAGGATGGTCTGGCGCAGGATGTAGATCTTGGAGAGCCAGTCCGCGGGCAAGAGCAGCTCCTCCTTGCGGGTCCCGCTCTTCGCGAGGTCCATGCACGGGAAGATGCGCTTCTCCATGAGCTTGCGGTCGAGCACGATCTCGGAGTTCCCGGTGCCCTTGAACTCCTCGAAGATCACCTCGTCCATGCGGCTGCCGGTGTCGACGAGCGCGGTGCCGACGATGGTGAGGGACCCCCCCTCCTCGATGTTCCGGGCCGCCCCGAAGAAGCGCTTCGGCTTGTGGAGGGCGTTCGAGTCCACGCCGCCGGAGAGGATCTTGCCCGAGGGCGGGACCACCGAGTTGTACGCTCGCGCCAGCCGGGTGATGGAGTCGAGGAGGATGACCACGTCCTTCTTGTGCTCGACGAGGCGCCTGGCCTTCTCGATGACCATCTCCGCGACCTGCACGTGCCGGGTGGCGGGCTCGTCGAAGGTGGAGGCCACCACCTCCCCCTTCACGGTCCGCTCCATGTCGGTGACCTCCTCGGGCCGCTCGTCGATGAGCAGCACGATGAGGGTCACCTCCGGGTGATTTCGGGTGATGGCGTGGGCGATGTCCTGCAGGAGCACCGTCTTGCCGGCCCGCGGGGGGGAGACGATGAGGCAGCGCTGCCCCTTGCCGATGGGGGCGAAGAGGTCCACCACCCGGGTGGTCATCTCGTTCGGGTCGTGCTCGAGCCGGAGGCGCTGGGTGGGGTAGAGCGGCGTCAGGTTGTCGAACAGGACCTTGCTCTGCGACTCCTCCGGCGGCTGCCCGTTGATGGAGTCCACCTTGAGGAGAGCGAAGTAGCGCTCCCCCTCCTTGGGCTGGCGGACGGTGCCGAGGATGCTGTCGCCGGTGCGCAGGTTGAAGCGCCGGATCTGGGAGGGGGAGACGTAGATGTCGTCCGGGCCCGGCAGGTAGCTGAAATCGGGGCTGCGCAGGAAGCCGAAGCCGTCCGGGAGCACCTCGATCGTGCCCTCCCCGGCGACCTCCATCTCCTCCTTCTTCTCCTCCGCCTGCTTGGACTGGGCCTGGAGGATGGCGAAGATGAGGTCCTGCTTCTTCATGGCCCCGGCGGCCTCGATGCTGAGCTCGCGCGCCATGGCGGCGAGTTCGGCCACCTTGCGGTGCTTCAGGTCGGTAAGGCTTCCGGCGGGGATGTCGGACTGGGTGGCGGGCATGAGGTCTTCTGCGGGGGGAAGCGCCGGTGGGCCGGGGCCCGCGGCGGTGGCGGATCGAGTACTCGGACCGAAAAGGGAGGAGAACCGCTGGAGAGGAGCGAAAGGCTAAGGGGCACCCGAGCCCCTGTCAACTGCTCCGCGCCGTGTCGGCGGGCGGGAGCGGGCGGGGCGCGGCGGCGGCCCACACCCCCGATGTGGGGGAGCAGGCGCAACCACAGGGCCCCTGTGCCATGGTCTCGGTTCGCAGTGAAGAAACAGCCCGTGCGTATCGATGGGCTAAGATGGGGGCGATGGAGGCAGGATAATGGCGACAGATGCAGTGGTAGCCGGGTCGCCCGAGTTCCTCGGGGCCGTGCTCGAGCCGCTCCAGGCTCGGCTCGGCGGCGCGCCGCGCGTCGCCGACACGCCCCACCTCGCCTTCGCGCTCTGTCAAGACAGCGCGCGCCTGCTCGTCTTCGAATTTCGCGGCCAGGAGTGGCTGCCCCTCTGCGAGGACCTGCGGCGCTTCGCCGGTCCCGGCATCGCCATCGTGGTGGCGCTCCCGCCGGAGCACGCCGGCGCGGCGGCGGGCCTCTCCGCCACCGCGAGCGCGGTGGTGGCGTGGAGCGGCGATTCGCGGAGCCTCCTCGAGGCGGTGAGCCGCGTGGTCTCCCAACCGGGAGCGCCCGCGGCCCGCGCCCGGCCGGCGCCGGTCCTCACCCCCTTGCCGGGCGGTGGAGGCCCGCCGGTGGCGCGGCCGTCCGCGGCCCCGGCGGCGCGCCCGGCCGTGACCCCCGCTCGCCCCCCGCCCCCGGTGCCAAAGCCGCCCGTCCGGCCCGCCCCTCCGGCGGTGACCCCCGTCCAGGCCGTCCGGCCGGTCCCGACCGCGGCCCCCGCCCGCCCGGCCTCCCCCGCTCCGGCGGCCGGCGGGGCGCCGGCGCCGGCCCGGGCGGCGCCTCCGGCTCCCACCCCGGCTGGCGCGACGGTGCGCGCGGCCGTGCCGCAGGCCGCGCCCGCCGCCACCGCGCCGGCCCCGATTCACCTCGTGAAGCCCGACCCCTTCGCCGGCCTCTTCGACGAGCCGGCCGAGGGCGGTCCGCCCGGCGTCGAGGCGGAGGCGGAGCCCGCGGAGGCCCGCCCGCCGGCCCCGCCTCCGGTCCAGTTCCTCGTCTCCAACACCTGGCCGGGGACCGTGCCGAACGCCACCCAGGCCGAGGCCGTCCTCTCCGGCGCGCTCGTGGGGCTGTGGCCGGAGGACGCGCTGCGGCCGGTGACCGAGAAGGTCCTCTCCGACCTCACTCCGGCCGAGAAGGCGGCGCTCAAGAACCAGCCGGCTCCGCTCGACGCCGCCGCCATGAGGCGGGCCGCCGGGGTGCGCTGGCAGGTGGCGGCGGCGCTTTCCACGGTGCCGGCCCCGAACACCCCGGTGGACCAGGAGGCGCTCCGCGCCATCCTCGCGGGGACGGACCAGGTCCTCGCCGACCTGAAGGCGATGAGCGAGGACGCCAACCCCGAGGCCCTCCGCACCATCGAGAGCATCCGCCACGCCGTGGTGCGCGAGGCCATCGACCTCACCGAGGCGGTGCAGCGCATCGTGCCGGCGGAGGTGGCGGCCGAGATCACCTCCTCCCGGCCCGTGGGGCGCGGTGCGGAGACCCGCGTCCTCTTCACCGCCTCGGGCGCCGACAAGTACGAGCGCAAGAAGCCGTGGGGGGTCATCGTCACCTTCGTGCTGGCGCTGGGGAGCGGAGCCGCCTACCACGCCTACCGCTACGTGAACCGGCCGCGCCCGACCCCACCGGCGGTCACCGGGGCGCCTGCTGGCTCCGTGGCCCAGACCACCTCCCAGGGCAAGATCATGTTCGCCCACGCGGGCAAGCACCTCGACCCGCGCGAGGTGGAGAGCTTCAAGAACGCCGAGGGGGCGAAGGGCAACGAGGTGCAGGAAGTCCTTCCCGGCGTGTTCGTCGTGACCCCGGCCGGGAAGTCCGCGCCCGGAACACCCCCCGCCCAAGGAGCAAAGCCGTGACCCACCCGAAGAAGGCGGCCGCGAGAGGCTTCACGCTCATCGAGCTCATGATGGTGATCGGGATCATCGGCGTATTGGCCTCCGTGGCCATGCCGGAGTTCCAGAACATGGAGTACCGCTCCAAGCTCGCCGAGCGCGACTCCATCATGGCCGCCATCGAGCAGGCGGTGCAGGACGTGACCCTGAACGCCTCCGCCATCCCGCTCACCGGGGCGAACACCTTCGCCGGGAACTGGAACCCGGACGCGAACCCGGGCGCGCAGAAGCGCCCCTGGGTCCAGGGCCAGCCCGGCTGGCAAAACCTCGGCATGGTGGTCACCGGCTCGACCTACTGCAGCTACTTCTTCACCCTCGACACCACCACCATGCTCCTCACCATCGTGGGCGAGTGCGACGTGGACGGGGACGGGGTCCAGAACACCCGGACGCAGACCTTCCAGGGCATGGGGAACGCCTTCGTCCAGCAGACCGACGTCACCACCGGGCTGAACGCCTTCTAGGGACTCCCTAGCCTGAGGGTGAAAGGGGGGGCGCCCTGGCGGCGCCCCCTCGCCGTGCTATCCTCGCCCCCCGGCGTGCAGGGCTACGACCTCCTCAACCGCACCTTCGAGCGCATCTTCGTCCTCACCATCGGCCGCGGCCGCGGGCGCCACGAGAAGCTGCGCGAGCGGCTCGCCGGTCTCCACTACGAGCTCTTCTACGGCTTCGACGGGGCGGAGCTCGACCCGGAGGGCCTGGAGCGCGCCGGCTTCTACAGCGAGGCCCGGGCTCGCCGGGTGCACCGCCACGGCAAGGCCATGCAGCTCGGCCAGCTCGGCTGCGCCATGACCCACCGGGCCATCTACCAGAAGATGGTCGTGAACGGCTGGAAGCAGGTGCTCATCTTCGAGGACGACGTCCTGCCCCGGCCCGAGGCCATGGGAGAGCTCGAGGCCGCGCTGGGCGAGCTCCCCCCGACCTGGGAGTTTCTCTACCTGGGATACGAGCACGGGGAGGTGACGCGCCTTTGGGACCGGGTGAAGCAGGGCGTCTACCTCGTCCTGGCCGCCCTGCGGCTCATCAAGTGGACCCCCCGCGAGGTACTCGGGCTCCACCCGTCCCCCTACTCGCCGCACCTGCGGCGGGCGGGGAAGCACCACTGCACCCACGCCTACGCGGTGAGCCTGAGCGGCGCCCGGAAGCTGCTGGCGGAGCAGACTCCGGTCGCCTACCTGGCGGACCAGCTGCCGCTCAAGCTCTGCATGGGCCGGGTGATCGAGGCCTACCTCACCGATCCCAAGTTCTTCGACCAGGACAGCTTTCTCGGGAACACCGGCACGTTCACCACCGGCTGAGGGCGCGAGTCCGGGGCCCGGCGCCCCTTTTCGAGCGGTTGAACTGCACCGATTCCGGGCGTATCCATGCCGGCATGGCGAAGGGGGCCGAGGAGCGCGCGGAGGAGCTCCGCCGCCAGATCCGAGAGGCGGACCGCGCTTACTACGTCCTCGACCAGCCCATCCGCTCCGACGCGGAGTACGACCGGCTCATGGCCGAGCTGCGGGAGCTCGAGCGGGCCCACCCGGAGCTCGTCACCCCCGAGTCGCCCACGCAGCGGGTCTCCGGCGTCCCCAGCGAGAAGTTCGCCCGGGTGGAGCACCGCGAGCCCATGCTCTCGCTCGGGAACGTCCAGACGGAGGAGGAGCTCGCCGAGTTCGACGCGCGGGTGCGGCGCCTGCTCGGCCTCGCCGAGGGGGAGCCGGTGGAGTACGTCTGCGAGCCCAAGCTCGACGGCCTGGCGGTGGAGCTCGTCTACCGGGAGGGCGAGTTCTCCGAGGGCTCCACCCGGGGGGATGGCGTCTTCGGGGAGGACGTGACCCCGAATCTCCGGACGGTGGGCTGGCTCTCCGCGGAGCGAGGGGTGCCGGCCCGGCTCGCCGGCTCCTTCCCGGCGCGCCTCGAGGTCCGCGGCGAGGTCCTCCTGCAGAAGAGCGACTTCGAGGCCATGAACCGCTCCCTCCTCCGCCAGGGGGAGGAGCCCTTCGCGAACCCGCGGAACGCCGCCGCCGGATCCCTGCGCCAGCTCGACTGGCGGAAGACGGGCACGCGGCCGCTCTCCTTCATCGCCTACGAGGCGCTCGAGCCCGGCGGGCCGGCCTGGCGGACCCATTGGGACAAGCTCGCCGATCTCGGGCGGCTCGGGTTCGCCACCAACCCGGAGAACCGCCTCTGCCGCGGCATCGGGGAGGTGGTCCACCGCAAGGAGGAGATGGCGAGCCGGCGCTTCGAGCTCCCCTACGACACGGACGGGCTCGTCGTGAAGGTGAACGACCTCGACTTCCAGCGCCGCCTGGGCGCCACGAGCAAGTTCCCTCGCTGGGCCGTGGCCTTCAAGTACCCGCCGCAGGAGGAGACCACCCGGGTGGAGAAGATCTGGGCCTCGGTGGGGCGGACCGGCATCCTGACGCCGGTGGTGGAGGTGACGCCGGTGCGCCTGGGCGGGGCCACCGTCTCCCGCGCCACCCTCCACAACGAAGACGAGATGAGGCGGAAGGACATCCGCCTGGGCGACTGGGTCCTCATCCGCCGCGCCGGGGAGGTGATCCCGGAGGTGGTGAAGTCCCTCCCCGGGCGCCGCAGCGGGGGCGAGCGCCCCTTCGCCTTCCCCGCTCACTGCCCGGTGTGCGGCGCGGCGGTGGTGCGGGAGGAGGGGGAGAAGGTCTACCGCTGCACCGGGGCGGCCTGCCCGGCGCAGCTCGTGGGCCGCCTCACCCACTTCGCCTCCCGGCGCGCCATGGACATCGAGGGGCTCGGCGACAAGCTCGCCCTCTCCCTGGTGGAGAGGGGCCTGGTGAAGGAGTTCGCGGACCTGTACGCCGTCCCCTTCGAGAGCTGGCAGAAGCTCTTCAGCCGTCCGCGGAAGGAGGAGGGGGAGAACGCTCCCCTCCCCGAGGTGGCCGCCCGCAACATGGAAGCCGCGCTCGCGGCGACGAGGGCCGAGCCCAGGGCGCTGCGGCGCTTCCTCTACGCCCTCGGGATCCCCCAGGTGGGAGAGGCCACGGCCGCGGCCCTCGCCCGCCACTTCCAGGAGCTCGAGCCCTTCCTCGAGGCCTCGGAGGAGCGGCTGCAGGACGTCCGCGACGTGGGGCCGGAGACGGCGCGGGAGATCCGGGCCTGGACTGCGGAGCCGCAGAACCGCGCGGTGGTGCGGCACCTCCTCGCCGCCGGCGTGAAGCCGGCGCCGGAGGAGGCGGTCCCGGGCGGGATCCTCTCCGGCAAGACGGTGGTGCTGACGGGCGGCCTCTCGAAGCTCTCCCGGGACGAGGCGAAGGCGGAGGTCGAGCGCCGGGGGGGCAAGGTGTCGGGGAGCGTCTCCCGCAAGACCCACCTCGTCGTGGCCGGGGAGGAGTCCGGCTCGAAGCTCGCGAAGGCCCGGGAGCTCGGCGTCCGGGTGATCGGCGAGGAGGAGTTCCTGAAGATGCTCGAGGAGAGCGCGCCGTGAAGGCTCCGGGCAGCCCGGCCCGGGCCCGCCTGCGGGTACACGGCTTCGTCCAGGGAGTCGGCTACCGCTACTCCACGCAGCTCGAGGCCGGGAGGCTCGGGCTTTCCGGCTTCGTCCGCAACCTGCCCGACGGCAGCGTGGAGGCCGTGGCCGAGGGAGACCGCGCCGCCGTCGAGGGCCTCGTCGCCTGGTGCCGCCGCGGCCCCCCCGGCTCCCGGGTCGCGTCCGTCGATGTGCGCTTCGAGGAGCCGCTCGGGGAGGGGGGGCCCTTCCGCATCCTCCGCGGCTAGGCCCGGGCAAGCGACTTGCCCCGGCGGGAGGGACCGTGCTACGAGCGGATCCCCCGGCTCCGCCGCCTTTCGCAGCGGGCCCCTCGGGCAAGAGGCGGTTCGAATCCGCCGCCCGGCGACATGACGACTCCCTCCCTCCTCGACGAGCTCGTACTCGCGGCACAGAAGCCGTCGCGCTACGTCGGCTGCGAGTTCGGGAGCGTGGCGAAGGACCGGGCCGCGGTGCGGCTGCGGTTCGCGCTCGCCTTCCCGGATACCTACGAAGTGGGGATGAGCAACCTCGGCTTCCGGCTGCTCTACCACGCCCTCAACGACCGGGCCGACGTCTCCTGCGAGCGGGTCTTTTTGCCCTGGCCGGACCTCGAGGGGATGCTCCGGGAGCACGGACTTCCGCTCTTCACGCTCGAGTCCCGCTCCCCGGTCCGGGAGCTCGACGTCCTCGGCGTCACCTTGCAGTTCGAGCTCGCCTACACGAGCGCCCTCGCGCTCCTCGACCTCTCCGGCATCCCCCTTCTCGCCCGGGACCGCGGGGCGGGAGACCCGGTGGTCGTGGGCGGCGGGCCCTGCGCCTACAACCCGGAGCCGGTGGCGGACTTCTTCGACTGCTTCGCGGTTGGGGACGGGGAGGACGTGGTCCACGAGATCGTGGACGCGGTGCTGGCCTGGAAGGGGTCGGGCGCCTCGCGGGACGCGCTCCTCGACCGGCTGGCGGAGATCCCCGGGGTCTACGTGCCGTCCCTCTTCCGACCCCGGTACGACCCGGCCACCCGGCAGCTCGCCGCCCTGGAGCCGCTCAAGCCGGGGTACGAGAGGGTCTCGCGCCGCGTCGTCCCGGACATCGACGCCCTCTCCACGAGCGCCTACGAGAGGCCCGTCGTCCCCTTCATGCAAACGGTGCACGACCGCTTGCCCATCGAGATCCAGCGGGGCTGCACGCGCGGCTGCCGCTTCTGCCAGGTGGGCATGATCACGCGCCCCACCCGGCAGCGGAGCCCGGCCACGGTGCTCCGGGTGGCCGAGCAGGGGCTCCGGGCCTCCGGATACGAGGAGGTGGGGCTCCTGTCGCTCTCTTCCGGCGACTACGAGTGCCTGAACCCGCTCCTCGACGACTTCCTCTCCCGCTGGGAGGGGGAGCGGATCGCGCTCTCCCTGCCGTCGCTGCGCACCGAGACCATGAACGACTCGCTGGCGAAGAAGATCGCCCGGGTGCGCAAGACCGGCTTCACGCTCGCCCCGGAGGCCGCCACCGAGCGGCTGCGGGCCGTCATCAACAAGGGCAACCGGGAAGAGAACCTCCTGGAGGCGGTGGAGTCCATCTTCCGGAACGGCTGGTCGCTGCTCAAGCTCTACTTCATGATCGGGCTGCCCGAGGAGCGGGACGAGGACGTGGTCGCCATCGCCCGGCTCGCCAAGCGGTGTCTTTCGGCGGCTCGCCGGGCGCTGCCGCCCGGACAGGGCTCGGCGGCCATCAACCTGGGGGCGAGCACCTTCGTCCCGAAGCCCTTCACCCCCTTCCAGTGGGAGCCCATGATCACCCCGGAGGAGACGAGGCGCCGCCAGGCCCTCATCTCCGCCGAGCTGGGCGGCCGCTCCGGGGCCATCCACTTCAAGCCGCACGACTCCCGGCAGGCCTCGGTGGAGGGGGCGCTCGCGCTCGGCGACCGGCGGGTGGGGACCGCGGTCCTCCACGCCTACCGGCTCGGCCAGCGGCTCGATGGCTGGACGGAGTGGTTCGACGAGCGGAAGTGGGCTGCGGCCTTCGCCGAGATGGAGCGGGTCCACGGCGTGGGGCTCGACTGGTTTGCCTACCGGCGCCGCCGCCTCGACGAGGTGCTTCCCTGGGACCGCATCGACTGCGGCGTCACCAAGACCTACCTCGCGAAGCAGCTGGCCGCGGCTCGCAACCTCTGCGAGGTGCCCGACTGCGTGCTCGCCCCCTGCACGGTATGCGGCGCCTGCGATTACGAGGTGACGAAGAACCGGGTCTACCGGGCGTCGGACTACCCGCCGGCCCATCCACCCGGCCCGACCCCGGAGCGCAAGCCGGAGCCGCTGGAGCGGACCCACGTCCGGGTGCGCTACGCCAAGGAGGGGCGCCTCGTCGCCCTCTCGCACCTCGAGGTGATGAACGCGCTCCTGCGGGCGGTGCGGCGCGCCGGCCTGGCGGTGGCCTTCTCCCAGGGATATCACCCGAAACCGCGCGTCTCCTTTGGCCCGGCCCTGCCGGTGGGAGTGGAAAGTCGGGCGGAGTACCTGGACCTGGAGCTCATGGGCAGGCAGGACCCGGATGAGGTGGGTCGCCGGCTGGCCGCGGCGCTTCCGCCCGGGCTCCTGCTCCTCGAGGCCCGCGCCATCGACCCCCGGGCTCCGTCTCTGTCCGAGTCCGTGCGCGCCGTCCATTACCGGGTAGAATTCCCCGAGGGGTGGAGCCCGGAGGCTCTCGCCCGACGGATCGAGGACTTTCATTCGGCGGGCCACGCGGTGGTGCGGAGGACCGCACCGCCAAGGGCCCGCGACAAGAAGCGAAACCAGAGGACTGCACCATCCAGGGAAAGGGAGATCAACCTGAAGGAGATCGTGACCCATCTGTCCCTCGAGGGGCCAGGTCGGGTCGCATTCAGCTTGAAGGCGGATCCCTCCGGGAGCGCCAAGCCGGCCGAGGTGCTGGCGGCGGTGTTCGGGGAGGGGACTCCGCCCAGGGGAGTGAGGGTCTTGAAGGAAGGCGTCAGCTTTGCGCGGCCGCCGCCCGAGGTGCCCGCGGGCTTCCGCCCGCGGTCGCCGCGCTACGCCGACGCCTGAAGGCGAACCGACTTGAGCCCGGTTGTGGGCCGCGGGGGACGCGGCCTCACGGGGCGAACGGAATGCGAACGTGAGCCAACGCTCGACAGCCGATCCAGCTCTCCCGGCGCCGCCGGGGAGCTCGCGATCGGGGCCCGCAGAGGGCCTCGCCTTCCCGTCGCCGCGTCCGGGCAGGCGAGGACCGACATGGCGGGAAACAGCATCCTGGTGATCAACGCGGCTGGCGCGGAGACGCGCGTCGCCCTGGTCGAGAGCGGAACGATCCACGAGTACTACCTCGAGCGAAAGCGCGAGAAGGGGATCGTCGGCAACATCTACAAGGGGCGGGTGGTCCGGGTGCTCCCCGGCATGCAAGCCGCCTTCGTGGACATCGGCCTGGAGAAGGCCGCCTTCCTGTACGTGGGCGACGTCTACGGGGACCCGGACTTCTCCGAGGAGTTCGAGCTCACCGAGGGTGAGCACGCCCCGAACCTCGTCGAGGTTCCGAGCGAGCAGGAGGCCGAGGAGCAGGAGGTGAAGGCGCTCGCCAGCGCCGAGGCCGCCGCCGCTCCCGAGGCCCCCCCGCCCGCGCCAGCCCTGGCCGGGCCGGCGCCCGACTCTCCGCCGGCGCCCGCCGCCTCGGCCGAGCCGCCCACCCCCGCCGAGCCCGTGGCGCTGCTCCCCGCGGCCTCGCAGGAGCGGGAGGTGCCCATCCCGCTCACCGAGGTCGTCGAGGTCGCCCCGGCGCCGGAGGCCGCTTCCCCCGCGGCCGAGCCGCCGCCTGCGCCGGCGCCGGAGGGGCCCGCCCCCGAGCCGGCGCAGAGCTCGGCCCAAATCGCGACCCGCCCCGAGGCCTCGCCCCGAGAGGCGCGCGGCGACCGGGAGCCGGAGCGCGATCGGGACCGGGATCGGGAGCGGGCCCGGCGGGACGGCCGGGACGGCCGGGACGATCGCCGCCGCGGGCGGAACGGACGGGGCCGCGAGGAGGAGAGGCGCCCGCGCGAGCAGAAGAACATCCAGGACCTCCTCAAGGAAGGGCAGGAGGTCATCGTCCAGGTGGCGAAGGACCCCATCGGCACGAAGGGGGCCCGCATCACGAGCCACATCTCCATCCCGGGCCGGCACCTCGTCTTCATGCCCACCGTGGACCACGTGGGCATCTCCCGGCGCATCGAGCGGGAGGGGGAGCGGCGCCGGCTCCGAGAGATCGTCGACCGCATGCGGCCCGAGGGCACCGGCTTCATCGTGCGCACGGTGGCGGACGGGGTCGAGGCCCAGAAGCTCGAGGCGGACATCCGCTTCCTCATCCAGGTCTGGAACGAGATCATCCGCACGAAGGACAAGGTGAGCGCCCCGGCGCTGCTCCACCCGGACCTGGACCTCATCCTGCGAGCGACGCGCGACCTCTTCACCTCCGACGTCCACAAGCTCGTCATCGACGACCGGGACGAGTACGAGCGCATCCTGCGCTTCGTGCGCGAGCAGGCGCCTCACCTCGAGGCGCAGATCGAGGCCTACACGGGGCAGGAGCCCATCTTCGACGCCTACGGCATCGAGCAGGAGCTGAAGCGCGCCGGCCAGCGCAAGGTCTGGCTGAAGAGCGGTGGCTACATCATCATCGATCAGGCGGAGGCGCTCACCGCCATCGACGTGAACTCCGGCCGCTACGTGGGCAAGAAGAACCTGGAGGAGACGATCACCAAGATCAACGTGGAGGCGGCCAAGGAGATCGTCTACCAGCTCCGCCTTCGCAACATCGGCGGCATCATCATCATCGACTTCATCGACATGGACAAGCCGCAGAACCGCGACAAGGTCTTCAAGGCCTTGCAGGACGCGCTCGGGCGGGACAAGGCGAAGACGAACGTCCTCAAGATCTCCGAGCTCGGCCTCGTGGAGATGACGCGGAAGCGGGTGCGCGAGTCCATCACCCGCATGACCACCGAGTCCTGCAGCTACTGCGACGGCAAGGGCCACATCCGCTCGCGGGTGGCGGTGGCCTACGAGATCTTCCGCGAGATCCGCCGGGACGCGCCCAGCTTCCCCGAGCCCGTCCTGGTGGTGAACTGCCACCCGGAGGTGGCCCGCATCCTCCAGGGGCCGGAGCGGGACGAGCTCCGCTACCTCATGGACCGGTTCAACAAGACCATCCAGGTGAGGCCGCAGGCCGGCTACCACCAGGAGCAGTTCGACATCTACGGGCGCCAGGACCGAGCGGAGGAGAGCGAGGGGCGCTCGCGCCGGGACCGGGGCGGCCGCGGGGAGCGCTCGGGCCGGGCCAAGGAAGAGGGGCAGGAGGCCGCCGGCAAGGCCGGCGAGCCGGGCTAGGGCTCGATGGCCCGGGACCCAGGGGCCGGCGCGGAGGGCGGGCTTCGCCACGCCGCTGCGGTCCTGCGCGCGGGGCTCGCCGCCTTCCGGGGCGACACGCTCAAGCTCCGGGCCATGGCCCTCACCTACATCTCCACCTTCGCCCTCCTCCCGGCGCTCCTCGTCGCCTTCTCGGCGGTGCGGATGTTCGCCGACACGGAGCGGGTGAGGCTACGCATCCACGACTTCCTCGTCGCCAACCTGGCGGTGGGGGCGCAGGCCACCGTCTCGAACTACCTCGATCGCCACGTGCTCTCCGCCGAGTGGAAGGGGATCGGGATCGTCGGCTTCGTGGTCCTCGTCTTCTCGGCGCTCGGCCTGCTCTCCCAGGTGGAGCACGCCGTGAACGCCATCTGGGCGGTGCGCCGGCGGCGCCCGCTCCTGCAGCGCTGGCTCACCTACTGGGCGGGCCTCACCGTCGGCCCCTTCCTCGTCGCGGGGTCCTTCGCGCTCGCGGTGGCGGCCCATGACCGGCTGGGAGCGCCTCGCGTGGTCGTCTACCTCGCCGGCCTCGCCCTCACCGTCGCCTTCTTCGTCGCCGCCTACCTCGTCCTCCCGGCCACCCGCGTGAAGCTCTGGCCGGCCGTCGTCGCTGGGACGGTGGCGGCGGGCGCCTTCGAGCTCGCGAAGGACGGCTACACCTTCTCCGTGGCCCACCTCTTCCGCTTCCAGGCGATCTACGGGTCCTTGGCCGCGGTCTTCGTGTTCCTCCTCTGGCTCTACCTCTCCTGGACCATCTTCCTCTTCGGCGCGCGCCTCGCCTTCGTGCTCCAGCACCACCGGGCGCTTCTCGACCTGCCGGACGACCGGGGCGGCGAGGAGCTCCTCGCCGCCCGGGCGCTCCTCGTCGTCGCCCGGGCCTTCCGCGAGGGCGAGCCACCGCCGGATCCCGGCGACGTCGCCGACCGGCTCGACGCGCCGGCCGAGCCGGTGCGCGAGCTCCTCGCCCGGCTCCGGGAAGCAGGGCTCGTGGCCGAGGGGAGCGGAGGAGGCCTCTCCCCGAGCCGGCCCCTCGCCCGGACCACCCTCGCCGACGTGAGGCGCGCCCTCGGTAGCCTCCCGCCGACAGCCTGCCGGGACCAGGCCGGGGCCGCCATCGCCGCGCTCCTCGCCCGGGCCGACGGGGCAGCGGCCGAGCGCCTCGCCGCCACCTCGATGGAGGACCTCTGCCGGGTGCTCCAGACCGAAGGAGGGGGCGGGGAGGCCCCCGGCCGGGACCACGAGGTGTCTAGCGGGGACGGTACAGCGCGCATTCCCGTGTAAAGCTTGCCGATTTCAGGAGGGTCGGCTAGGCTTTCTCGGCATCCCACCGGGTCGAAGGGGCAAATCCCCCGCTGGAGCGCCTCCATGCTGAAGTCGGATCTCATAAACATCCTCGTGGTCAAGCGCGGCGTCACTCAGAAGCAGGCCGAGCTGACCATCGAGACCATCTTCGAATCGATGAAGGTCGCGCTCTGCAAGGGCGAGAACATTGAGATTCGCGGCCTCGGCGCCTTCCACGTGAAGCACTACGAGGGCTACCAAGGGCGCAACCCGAAGACCGGAGAGGTGATCCCGGTGAAGCCGAAGCGCGGCATCCTCTTCCGCACGGGCAAGGAGCTCCGCGACCGCGTGAACCGCCCGGAGGAAGAGGAGAAGCACGCCGGGGAGGCCGTGCCGACGGAGTCCGGGTCGAGCGGCGGGCCGGTGAGCGGTTCCCAGTAGGTCGTCTTT
>Ga0335078_10007947_pt1 | contig 15759 bp, 13 predicted proteins | sample Lox_Sample_32_FD_206711 | JGI IMG/M metagenome (GOLD analysis project Ga0335078, IMG submission 206711) | Soil microbial communities from Loxahatchee National Wildlife Refuge, Florida, United States - Lox_Sample_3.2 | ecosystem: Environmental > Terrestrial > Soil > Wetlands | place: USA... | reverse complement strand
GTCGTGGCGATACCACATCAGATGGCCGCCGGATCGGTGGTTGGTGGCGAAGTCGATCACAACCGGCTCGACGCCGTAGATGACGCCGTTACCGCCGGAGAACACGTGCTCGAAGTTCCAGCCGTTGCCGACCTTCTTCGGCCCCTGCCACGCCACGGTGCCGTCCATCGACCCGTCGTGGCGATACCACATCAGGTCGCCGTCGGCCTGAACGCCGTAGATGACGCCGTTACCGCCGGAGAACACGTGCTCGAAGTTCCAGCCGTTGCCGACCTTCTTCGGCCCCTGCCACGCGAAGGTGCCGTCCATCCACCCGTCGTGGCGGTACCACATCAGGTCGCCATTCTCCTGGACGCCGTAGATGATGCCGTCACCGCCCGAGAAAACCTGCTTGAGGCTGTCCCAGTCGTTGCCGACCTTCCTCGGGGCCTGCCACGCCAAGGTGCCGTCCATCCACCCGTCGTGGCGATACCACATCAGATGGCCGCCGGATCGGTGGTTGGTGGCGAAGTCGATCACAACCGGCTCGACGCCGTAGATGACGCCATCTGCCTGGTTGGCCATGGAGATTCCCCTTCCCTGATTGCATCACTGCTTATCCCACGGCATCGGCAAGTTGGTGGTTTGAGGTCGCGCGGTGCCGCTGGCGATCGGATGTCGGGTTCTGGCGCCACAGCTGCCGGGATACGGCGGTGATCGAGTAGAACCCCTCGGATTGATCGGTCACCGAGAGATGCGGCGCGACCTGGGTGCCTCCGGGATCCACTCCGACCCCGAAGTTGTAACCCTCTATCCAAGGTGTCTCGATCTGCTGCAACATAACTAACTACTCCTGATCCTGGGCACGGGTTTCTGCCCCGATGCCGCCGGACACCGCGGCGGTGATGAACTGACGGCAAGCCCGCAGACCACAAGCAGGACGCCTGCCTGCTGTTGCGGTCTTATCAGCAGGTTCATACGCCTGGGCGGGCGGCAGGCGTCGTCTGACCCTTAGGTGGCCGCAGCGGTCCAGGTCGCCCCGGGAGCGTGCAGGTCGCAGCGGGTACCGCCACGCCGGTCAGATGGCTGCCCCGGCGAGGCTTTCGCTTGCTGATGGCGTTCATGGCTGCTCCTTTGACCTGGCGGCGAGCTCACTGTCGGTTCGCCGCACAACACGAGCTTGCGCTCCCAGACGCCCGGGAACATCCGGGCTGGCCGCATGAACCCGCGCGTGCGCACTGTGGCTGGCCACAGCTTCACCCGGATGCCGCAGTGGCACACTATGGTGGTGGTCGCCCCCGCTGTCCCGGCCGCTCCCCGCGTCCCCTGTGGTCCGGTGCTCCGGTTTCGGCGTCGCGCCCGGCTTCGCAGTCACCACCATGATCGTCAGCGGATGCTCGCGTTGTCTTATGAGCTGCGTATGGCCCGGGCCGCCGCCGCCGCAGCGGGTGGCCCGTGCCCATGCTTCTGGACGCCTCGCCCGGGGATCCCCAACCGGACACTGTACGGGTCCCCGCCTGACCGTGCGGCCGTGAGCGTTCGCCTGTGCAGCACCGCCCGCCACGGGACGGAATCCGGCCGCGTCAGTCCAGGTCGTCCCAGCCCCACGGCCCGGAGGGGGTGCCGTCAGCCTCCCGGCCGAACCGGAATCGGTCCGGGCCGCCCTGCTGGTCGAGGAACAGGCCGAACATGCCGGCCCCCGGCAGTCGGCTGGCCAGCGCGGCGGCCTGGCCGTCCGCGCCCGCCGCCCGCAGCCCGTCTAGCAGGAGGGCCGCACTGCCCGGGTTGTCGAGGGGGGCGTGGGCGGCGGCGCGGCTGGCCAGCGCGGCGGCCTGCTCGTCCGCGCCCGCGTCCCGCAGCCTGTCCAGCACGTGGGTCACGGCGGCCGGGTCGTCGAGGGAGACGTGGGCGGCGGGATCACGGGCCAGCAGCGCGGCGGCCTGGCCGTCCGCGCCCGCCTCCCGCAGCCAGCCCAGCAGGTTGGCCACGGCGGCCGGGTCGTCGAGGGAGACGTGGGCGGCGCGATCACGGGCCAGCAGCGCAGCCTGGCCGTCCGCGCCCGCCTCCCGCAGCCTGTCCAGCAGGTTGGCCACGCCAGCCGGGTCGTCGAGGGGGAAGTGGGCGGCGGCCCAGTACGCGGAGCGGGGGTCCGCGCGCAGGCAGTCCGGGGGATGGCTCAGGTAGAGAGCGGCACGGAGGTGGCCGGACGCGGCGGCGTTCTTGTGCAGCTGGGCGGCGGCCCGATACAGGCCGCGATCGTGAGCGGCCTCACCGAGCGCGGCCTGGTCAGCGGGCCGGGTATGCATGGCGGCCGCGGCCCAGAACTCCGGCGGGGGGATCTGGCCCATACGGTACTGTCGGCCGTGCTGGTCCAGGTAGTCCGCGAGCCGGTACAACGACCCGCCGGTAACGCCGCCCGGGCCGCCCTCCGGCTGCTCGCCGCTGTCCCGGGGACCGGCTCTGGGAGAGCGGGCGGCGGCTGGGCGTGACCGGATGCGGGTCAGCGGCCCGCGGGCGCCCTTGCACGGGACAGCCGTATAGGCCAGCGCCTGCTCCAGCCAGTCCTCCCCCAGGGCGTCCCACTGGTCGCCGGTCAGGTAGCCGGGAGCCGCAGCTTCCAGGAAGCCGCGCGGCAGGCCGACTCCGGCGCCCAGGCGGCGGGCATCCATCGCCGTGTGGATCAGCGCCGCCGCGGCGGGCGGCGCGTTGCGGTACCGCGCCAGCAATTCCGGCGTCCCGGCCAGGAACTGGGTCACCGCCCCGTCCGGTGCCGACCGGGCCGCCAGCACCAGCCGCACATCCCGCGCCTGGCGGAGCTGGCTCACTTGCGCCGGGGTGAACGCGGCCGGCACGGGGATGTCGTGACCGGCCAGCAGCTCCCGCGCCTGCGCGTGCGGGTCCGCGCCGCCGGGCGGACGGGCGGTCAGGGTGGCCCAGTACTGCGGCCACAGCGTGGCCAGGACCAGGACCGGGACCCGGGCCGGGTCGCGCAGCAGCTCCCGCAGCCCGGCGGCGACCCGCTCGCCCAGGCCGCCCGCCGCATCCAAGTAGAACTGGGCCTCGTTGAGCCACACCACCACCCGCGGGCCGATGTCCGGCAGCTCCCGCAGCGCCGCGTCGGGGCGGGTCGGGTCGATCGGATGCCACAGCCGCCACCCCGGTTCGGCCCGCAGCAGGCCCAGCGCCTCCCAGCACGCCCGGGTCTTGCCCGTGGACGACCCGCCGACCAGCACCGCGACCCCGCTGCGGCCTTCCGTCGCCGCCCGCACCACCCCGGCCAGCAGCTGGTCATGCCCGCGCGGCACGTACGCCGGCAGCTCCGGCAGCCCGGCCGGCGCGTCCTCGGGCTGCACCGGCCGGTGCACTTCCAGCGCGAACGGATCGGTCACCTGCGCCAGCGGCCGGCCCGCCGCCGCAGGCCCTGGCCCGGCCCGCGGCCCGCCCTGCGGGCTGCGCGTAATCTCGGCCATCTTGTCCGCGACCAGGTCGGCGAACTGCTCCGGGGTGTACCGGCGCAGGTCGACGGTGACCACGTCGGGCAGCAGCCCTGGCAGCTGGCTGTCATCGAACCGGGCCGGGAGCACGTACACCCCGGCCTCGGCCACCGCCCGGGCCAGCGCGGCCCGCCGCTCCAGCCGGGTCCACTCCCCGCCCGCGTATTCAGCGGAGATGAACACCACTACCGCCGCGGACTCCTGCGCGTAGATCCGGGGCAGCTCCTCGGCCAGGTGAGTGCCCCACAGCCGGACCTGCTCATCGGCGTCGTAGAAGCAGCGCACCCCCCGCGCCTGCAGTGCCGCGGCAACCTGCCCGACGTAGTCCCGCTGCGCACCGGCGAACGACAGCGCCACATCCCACCGCCGCCCGCGCCCGGCTCCCCGGCCCGCGCTGCCGTCCCCTCCCGCCATGCCACCCGAGTCTGCCACCAGCCATGCCCCGGGAAACACCACCGCCCCGGCCAGGGCGCCCGTCAGAGAACCCAGTCCGGCGGTGTCGGGGTCACGGTCGTTACACCGACACGGCCGCACAGCGCGGCATCGCCGGCCAATTCGGGTCTCCCAAAGCTCGCTAGCTGTTGGGCAGCCAATCCGGGCGGGGAATGATGCCGGCTCCCTTCCTCATTGAGGAAGGCATGCCGGAGAATGCCTGAATGCCGGGAATCGTGCTGTTCTGCGCCGGGGTGGTGGTGAGCCTGGCGGCGAGCTGGCTGCTGGTGTCCCGGCTGGAGCGGCTCGGGGAGCGGGCGGGTTTTTCCGAGGCGTGGCTGGGGCTGGTCGCGGCGCTGGCCGCCGACGCCCCGGAGATCACGTCCTCGGTGACCGCGCTGGCGCGGGGCCAGGCCAGCGTCGGGGCAGGGGTGGTGATCGGGTCCAACGTGTTCAACCTGGCGGCGCTGCTCGGGCTGGCGGCGGTGGTGGCCGGGTGGATCGGCTTCCACCGCCGGGTGGTGGTGCTGGCCGGGGTGCCCGCAGTGTGGGTGGCCGTGGTGTGCCTGCTGACGGTGGCCGCGGTGGTGGCTCCGGCGGTCGGGCTGGTGCTGGCGGCCGTGGTGCTGGTGCCGTACGTGGGGGTGCTGGGGATGCGCCGCGCGCGGATGGAGCGGCTGCGGCTGCCGGCCCGATGGGTCCGGTGGCTGGTGGCGGCGGTGCACGAGGAGGAGACCGAGCTCGCCGAGGCGATCCGGCCCCGGCCGGGCACCTGGCGTGATGCGGTCGCCGCGGCCGGGGCGCTGGTCGTGGTGGTCGGGGCGAGCACGGTCATGGAGGTGGCGGCCACCGCCGCGGGCCGCCGGTACGGGGTCGCGGACATCGTCACCGGCGGGCTGGTGCTGGCCGTGGTGACCAGCTTGCCGAATGCGGTCAGCGCGGTGTACCTGGCCCGGCGGGGCCGCGGCGCCGCGGTGCTGAGCACCGCGCTGAACAGCAACGCGATCAACGTGGTGGCCGGGCTGCTGATCCCGGCGGCCCTGGCCGGGCTCGGGCCGGGTTCGGGGCAGGGTGTGCTGGTGGCCGCGTGGTACGCGGGCCTGACCGTGCTCGCGCTCGCGTTGGCATACCGCGGACGGGGCCTGGGCCGCGGGTCCGGCACGGCGATCATCGCGGGATACCTGGCGTTCGTGACCGCCTTGATCGTCACCGTGCAACAAGGAGAAATCCGCGCGGCCACAGCCGTGTTCCCGGCCGCCGCCATGGCCGGGGCCGGTGCGCTGCTGCTGACCCGGCCGGCCCGTTCGCGGACGGCCGCGGCCAGCCCGGGCGGCCTGTGGCAGCGGGAGTCGGTGCTGCCCGGGTGGAGCATCGGCCGCCTGTGGCGGCTCAGCCTCATTTTGTGCGGCGTGGTGGCGGCGTGCGACGCGGCTAGCGGCCCGCACCTGACCCTGATCGGCCTGCTGATCGCCGGCCCGTGCTGTGCGCTGCTGACCGCCCGGTGGGCGCTGACCGCCGCGGCCAGCGGCTTCGCCGTGCTGCTCGGGGTCGTATTGGGCGTGCCCGATCAGATCTTCGCGACCGTCACCCAGTACGCGTTCCTGGCTGCCGTCGCGGCCGTCGGGACGACCGCCACCGTCGGCGCGGCAGTACTCCAGTACCAACGTCCATGATCGCCGCCCAGACGCTATGGTGAGCTGTTCGAATACAATGACGAACGCGGTGGAGCCATCCTGGAATGCGGCACGGCACGTGAGCATGCCACGGTTTAACCTGGAGGTGAGCAGGCCCGCTGCCTGGCACGACCCGGGCCATGCGGGCCCTGCCCGGCTGAGGTCAGTGATGGCAGACCGCGGGCAGCTACGCGCTTACCTCGGCGCCGCGCCCGGTGTGGGCAAGACTCATGCCATGCTCGGTGAGGCGCGGCGACGGGCCGGACGCGGCACCGACGTGGTGGTCGGCTATGCGGAGACCTACGGCCGGGCGCTCACCGCCGCGCTGCTCGAGGGGCCTGGAGGTCATGCCCCGTAAGGCGATGACCTACCGGGGCTCGGCCTTTACCGAGCTGGATGCGGACGCGGTGGATCGCCCGCCGCCCGCAGGTGGTGCTGATCGACGAACTGGCGCACACCAACATCCCGGGCTCGCGGAACGCCAAAGCGGTGGCAGGACATCGAGGAGATCCTCGACGCCGGGATCACGGTGATCTCGAACGTGAACATCCAGCACCTGGAGTTCCTCAACGACGTGGTGCAGCAGATCACTGGCGTCGCGCGGCGGGAGACCGTGGCATCGCCGGCACCTAGGAGGCGCGGGAGCGGGTGGTGGTCGCGCTGTCCGGCGGCCCGAAGGCGACACCTTGATCCGCCGCGCCGCCCGCATCAAGGGCGCCGACCTGCTCGCCATCCATGTCAGCCCCAGCCACGGCCTGGCCGGCGCCGATCCGGCCCACCTGGCCCGGCAGCGGGTCCTGGCAGAAAGTCTCGGCGGCACCTACCATCAGGTCCTCGGCGATGACATCCCGCACGCACTACTGGACTTCGCCCGCGGCGTCAACGCCACCCAGCTGGTCCTGGGCGTATCGCGCCGGGACCGGCTCGCCCAGGTGCTGGCTCGCGACATCGGAAATGACCACGATCGCGGTCCGGGCCGATCGACGTGCACGCGGCCGGGCAGTTCGCGGTGCTGGCGGGCGCGGCGCGGCGGTGGGGGCCGGGCTCGCGGCCGGGGTCATCCCGGTGCGGCGTCGCCCGGCCCGGCGCCGCGCGCCGCGAGGCAACCGTGGCCCGGCTGCACCTGGCCGAGGCGGCCCTGGCCCGGCTCGACGAGATCGCCGCCGGGGACTGCGCCGCCGATGACGTGATCGACCGGGCCCGCGCCAGCCTGCAGGTGCGGCTCGGGCACACCCGCGCCCGCATCGACGGGACCCGTGTGCCTGAGCCGGTTCCTCAGGCAGCCGGCCTGTCGTGGTCGCGAAGGACCTGCTCGGCGGTCAAGGATCGCCGCCAGAACGCCCGCGCCATGCGGCCATGCCGGAGTTCGCGGGCCACGGCGGCCGGCGCCCACGACCAGCACATCGTCCGGGCGGCAGGCCAGATTCACCAGCACCCAGCCCGCGGGCCCGCGTTCAACATGCGGCTGTACCCGCGGTTCATCGGGCACCTCGCCCCACACTGCCATCAGCGCGTCCCGGAGCTGCTGGCAAGCCAGGTCCCGGCATGCCTGTCCCAGTTCCCTCGACGACGCGATCCGATGGGTGCGGTCACCGCCTGGCAGTTCCCAGGCGATGACCGGAATCAGCACCGCATCGTGCGCGCGCGCCAGGACCTCCCCGTAGCGCAGGGCGTGCAGGCTCCCCGGCGAGCCGCTCGTCCCGACGATGAGCCGGCCTGCACCGAACACCGTTCAGCCCGTGTTCCTGGCGGGTTCTGGATAGCGGCTCATCTGCTTTGCGCCTTCTTCGCGCTATAGCCTTGACGGCACCGGCGGGCGACACCACAGGACACCACATGCGGGATCAGCGCTCACCGGCGCCGAAGTAGTAATCAAATGCACGGCACGGCCCAGGAATGGTGCCGCCCGCTGCCGTGGCCGATCCGGGGCAGAAAGTACTCATGGCTGCGGCAAGGCTCGCCTCTGGCGAGCGAGCTGCCGGCGCGCCGTAATTAATCATCAGGACCCCCGAGTCCACGAGTCCGGAGATTCACGAATATCGTCGACCAGGCTTCCCGACGCACCTGACATGATCTTGGACCCTACTGGACGGGCAGCCAAGAACGTAAACATCACCGCCGTGACGAGCCAGGGCGCCAGTCAACCAGGGCAGCGTCTGGGCGCGGCATGAGGTGGTCTTGTCCGAGGCGCTGGTGAATGGCCTGACGGCGAGCCGGCTGGCGCAGCGGAACCGTGCTGGTGCCAGGCTGTGGCTATCGTCGGCCGGCGATCCCGCGGGAAACGGGTCCGCCGGGCGGCCGACGTGCGGGCAGGACCGGATCGCGGAGGCGGGCATGGTGAGTCGTGGTGTGCTGAGGGAATATGTGCGCGGGTCGCTGTGGGTGCTGCCCACGCTATCGGTGGTGGTGGCTCTGGCCGCGGGGGCGGTGCTGTCGTCGGTCAGCATCAGCCCGCGGTCGCCGCTGGCCTTCCAGGGGACCGCCGACGACGCCCGGACCTTGCTGTTCGGCATCACCGGGACGGTGATCACCATCATCGCGCTGCTGCTCGGCCTGACCGTAGTGGCGCTGCAACTGTCTTCCACCCAGTTCTCGCCGCGGCTGCTCCGGAACTTCCTGCGGGACCGGCCGAACCAGGTTGTGCTCAGCGCGTTCGTCGCGACCTTCGCCTACAGCGCCGCCGGGCTCTACACGGTCGGCGTCTCCGCCGGCGCCCGCACCGCCAGCTATCCCCGGCTCGCCGTCAGCGGCGCGATCGTGCTGCTGTTCATCAGCCTGGGCCTGCTGGTGTACTTCGCCGACCACCTGGTGCACTCGATCCAGGTCGACACGATCATGGAAACGGTGCAGCGCAACACCCTCGCGGTGATCGGTGACGGGCTGCTGGCCGGCGGCCAGGAACCGCCTGCCGTGCCGGCCTGGGCGGTGCCGGTGGCGTCCCGGCGCTCAGGGTACGTCCAGGCGGTACATCCCGGGACACTGCTGCCGCACGCCGCCAGCCACCAGCTCTGCCTGCGGCTGCGGCCCCGGGTCGGCGAGCACGTGGTGGCCGGGACGACGCTGGCCTGGATCTGGCGTGCCTCCCCCGATGATCCCGCCCCGGACCCGCGGGACCTCACGCGGATCCTGGAGGCCGGGGTCCGGATCGGATTCGAGCGCACCCTGGAGCAGGACGCCGCGTTCGGGATCCGTCAACTCGTCGACGTGGCATGCAAGGCGCTGTCGCCCGCGGTCAACGACCCTTACACCGCGGTCCAGGCCGTCGATCACCTGTCGGTGATCTTCTGCGCGCTCGCCCGGCGGCCGCTAGGAACCCACGTAGCCCGCGACGGCCTAGGCGCCGTGATCGTCCCGGCCCGGCGGTTCGGCGACTACCTCGCGGTGATGTGCGGGCTCATCCGCCGCTACGGCGCCAGCGAGCCGACCGTCGCCAACGCACTGCTGCGGCTGCTCGGCAGCTGCGCCGCCATGACCTGGGACGACCCCGAACGGCGCGCGGCCATCGAAGAGCAGGCACGCATCATCGTCGCGGACGCTGAACGAGAAGTCGCCCAGCCCGCCGACCTTTCTCTCACGCACGCCGAAGCGCAGTCCGTCCTTCAGGCCGTGATCGCCCAGTCAGCGGCGCAGCCGCACGGCGGCCAGCCGGACGAGCCGCCATCCCAAGCGTCAGCAAGGTAACTCTGCGAACATAGTCCTCGACGGATCGTAGAAATGGCATAGGCAGGGTAACTTTCGCGGGCGGCGGCGATCTCCGGTGGGCCGGACAGGCCCCGACGGGGACGTCCGAAAGCGGCAGGTCGGCGGGATAAGGGCCGGCCACGCTCCAAGCGGACTGTTGTGTCTCGGCCATCTGCACGTCACCGAGGACGTTGGGGTGCTCGAAGTCCTAGTCCCGATCGCGTAGAAGCGGGGCGTTCTGCCCGCCCGGCTCCGGGGTCAGGGGTTAGCCCTGGCGGTGGTGAGATGCCCGGTTGGCTTGGCCGGGCAGAGCGGGGCCGGGTATTGGCGGCGCTGGCCTTAGGCAGGGGGGCGCTGCGGCGCGTCTGTCTCGGCGGCCAGCGCCCGAAGGGCCGCCACCTGGCCGCTGTCGCCGATCACGATGAGGATCTCCCCGCCTTCGATCTGCGCCGTGGGCGGCGGGTTGGTGCGGAATTCCCGGCCCGGGTGGCGCATGGCCAGCACCAGGGTCCCGGTCCGGTCGTGGATCCGGGCGCTGCGCAGCGTCTGCCCGGCCAGCGGTGACCCGGCCGGCACCTCCACCTCCTCCAACCGGAACTCCAGGCTCCCGTCGTGCATGATCACGTCGAGGAACTCGGCCACATGCGGCTGGAAGGCCAGGGCGGCCATCCGGGCCCCGCCCAGGTCCTGCGGGTTCACCACCCGGTCAGCCCCGGCCTGGACCAGCTTGCCCACCGCCGCCTCGCTGCCCGCCCGGGACACGATGAACAGGCCCGGGGCCATCGACCGGGCCGTCAGCGTGACGTAGAGGTTGTCGGCATCGCCGTTGAGCGCGGTCACGAGCACCCGGGCCCGGTCGATGCCCGCGGCCCGCAGCACCTCCTCGCTGGTGGCATCGCCGTGCACGTACGGCCCGCTGACCGTGCCGATCCGCTCGGCGGAGGCGTCCACCACCACCATGTCCGCCCCGCCCGCCCGCCGGGCGATGGCCTGCCCGACCCGGCCCCAGCCGCACAAGATCATGTGGCCGCGCATGGCCCCGATCCGCCGTTCCATCCTGCGCCTCCCGAAGGTGCCGTCCAGGTACCCCTCGACCAGGGTCTCAATGCCCACGCCGAAGGTATAGGCGGCCGTGGCGACTCCGACGAAGATCAGCACGATGGTGAACACCTTCGCGCCGGAGCCGAACGGCCGGGCCTCGCCGAAACCGACCGTGCTCACCGTGATGACCGTCTGGAACAAGGCATCGAGCAGGCTCAGGCCGAAGCCGACATACCCGATCGTCCCGGCCACCAGGACCAGCAGCAGCCCGGTCAGCCCGATCAGCAACCGCCGCTGCCCTTCCAGCCAGGGCGGCCCTGGCCGCCGGGACGGGGGCGATGTCGGCATGATACGCATTGTGCCCGGACGCCGGCGAGAGGATCCAGTTCACCTGCCGTCCGTGGCTCGCCGCCAGGACGCGAACCACCCAGACACGGGAATGGTGGCGGCAGGAGAAACCTAGCCGTATGTGACTCCCGGCCGACAGGTGCCCCAGGGGAACAGGAGCGGCGGCGGCTTCTCCGGGCCGAAACCGCCATAGTGGGAGGGCAGGTACACCGCGAGCAGGGTGATGACCAGCCACATGCCGCGCGCGACGTGCCTGCGGCCCTCGACGCAGCGCGGGAATGTCGAAGACCTTAAGCACGTAGATGGACGATGCTGGCGGCGCGGTTACCCGCCGGGGTCGCGGTGCCCGCGCAGTGCGGCCAGCAGCCGGTCGTGGTCGCCGTCTTTGTCCAGCGCCGCGGTGATGCCGAGACGGCGCGCGCTGACGCGCAGCGGGCGGTCGGCGGTGAGCACCACGACGCGCAGGCCGACGCCGGCGGCCTCGCGCAGCACTGGCAGTCCGGCGGCGGCAGTGGGCAGCAGCGGGTCGACCAGTACCGTGTCCCGCTCGGAAACTCGGTCTCGTGGTGTGAGCTGGGGTTTTGCTGCAGGATCAGGGGCCTGGCTGGGACCATCTCCGGATGGTCTGGTCGATTGCCTACCGCTTGGTGAGGTGCCTGGCTGGCTTGCTGGCGGTGCTGGCCCGGTCCGAGCTGTCCAAGGACGCCGAGTTGCTGGTGCTGCGCCACGAGAACCAGGTGCTGCGCCGCCAGCTCAGCGGTCGGCTGCGGTGGGATCACGCCGGCCGTCTTTGGCTCGCGGCGCTGTCCCGGCTGGTGAGCCGCCGACGGTGGCCGGAGGTCTTCCCGGTCACCCCGGCCACGATCTTGCGCTGGCACCGCGATCTCGTCGCGCGCAAGTGGGACTACACCAGCCGGCGCCGGCCAGGACGGCCGTCCACCGGGACCTCGGTCAAGACGCTGGTCATCCGGATGGCGCGCGAGAACCCGGCCTGGGGGCACCGGAGGATTCAGGGTGAGCTGGCGCGGCTCGGGCATGTGATCGCGGCGTCCACGGTGTGGGAGATCCTGCACGCTGCGGGCATCGAGCCTGCGCCCCGCCGGGCCGGGCCGACCTGGCGCGAGTTCCTGGCCGCCCAGGCTCACGCGGTCATCGCCTGCGACTTCCTGGTGGTGGAGACGGTCCTGCTCAAGCGGCTGTACGTGCTGGTGTTCATCGAGCACGGCACCCGCAGGCTGCACGTCGCCGGGGCGACCGCGCGCCCGACCGGGGCATGGGCGGCGCAGCAAGCCCGGAACCTGGCCATGGACCTAGGTGACTGCCTCGGCACGCTGCGGTTCCTGATCCATGATCGCGATCCGCTGTTCACCACCGCGTTCGGGGAGGTGTTCATCGCCGGGGGACTGCAGATCATCACCACCTTGCCGAGGACGCCGGGAATGAACGCCATCTGCGAGCGCGTCATCGGGACCCTCCGCCGCGAGCTGCCGGACCGGACCTTGATCCTCGGCGGGCGACACCTGGCCGTGGTACTCCGCGAGTACCAGGACCATTACAACCGCCACAGGCCGCACCAGTCCCGGCAGCAGCGGCCCCCCGACATCGCAACGCAGCCCGCCTGGAATGTGACCGACCAGTCATCCGTCCGCCGAAAACCCGTGGTCGCGGGACTGATCAACGAGTATCACCGCGCCGCGTAACCCCAGCTGAGGCCACGTAAATCAATATTCGAGCGGGACACGATCGCCGGACAGCCTCACCGCCGGACCTCATGAATTGCGGGGTTCCCCTGAAAGCGTGGACACTTCGATTGTGCTGATCTTGCCTGTCCGTGCTTCTCGATAGCTGCCATATTCCGCCGGGGCGCAGCCCTGTCCAGGGAGGTAGATGCCGGCCTATAGCGGGATTACGTCCAGAACGCGGGTCCGGTGAGTCCGTACTTCGTGGTGAACAGCAGGTGGGCGTCCTGCTTGAATCTCGGATGAAACTGAGTCAAGTGTATGATGCCGAATTGGCTCGCCTGAGGGCGTCATTGACCTTCCGCGGTGAGATTGGTCTGGACGAAGTTGATAAACTGGTCGGCAAACCACTGCCAGTCGTTTTCGCGCTTGGATATCTTCATGGCGTAAGGATGCTCGTCCGCCCGTGCCCAGGAGTGTTTAAAGAGATCCGGATCGGCTGACTCCATCCAGAGTGCCATATCCCTCACTTTTTCTCGAATCGTGGTCCGTGCGGCGGCCGAGAGCGTGACGCCGTCCGCCTCAAGGGCGAACCCTTCGGCGTAGCAAAAGAAATGAAATCGCCGCTCTCGCCCGGTACGCGGTGCCGGACTAAAAAAGCGCTGCAGATTCTCGGATAGTGGCTTCGTCGGGTCGAAGTCGAAGGCGAGGTTCGTGGCGTGGGACCGTGAGGTCAATGCTACGCCGTCCACGTCCGACATCAGGTCGTGCGGTGGTGCGTCCTCCTGCATGTAGTCGGCCATCGTCGTTTTGCCGCTCTTCAGCGGATAGTCGATCATCCAATATGCCGCGGCCTTACCCACGTCGCCGACCCACGTGACGGCGCTGCGCTGCGACACCGATGCCGGCAGTGGTCTCACCAGACGCGATAGTCCCGTAGCGCCCGTCCCCGCGGCTTGTGTCTCGGCATCGGCTACGACCGCTGCGATGAGGTGCATCGGATCTTCCTGTCCGCCGCCGGGCATCGTCACAATCAGCTTGAAGCAGAGACTAGCGATATCGTCAGCCCGCACCTGTCCCACGCCGTAGGGATCCTTGGCCACGCCTGACTTTCCCTTAGTACTGGGTAGCATCCAGTCCCACGCCCGCGTGTCATACTTCGTGCGGGAAATAAGCCGCGCCGTTTCAATGGGGTCGCCGCCGGTCATCGTGGAAGCTTCGACGCGTTTCACAAGTGCGATGAAATCGTCCATTGTTGTGATTGTCGGCGGCGATGGGGGCGCGTCGGGGCAGTTCGCGGCCCGCCGCTGCAAGGCCGGGCCACCGGCGCGTTGTTGCACTACGTGTGTCAATTCATGCGCGAGCAGATGGCGTCCTACGGCGCTGTCGGGCGCGTACTGGTCCTCGGCGAACATGATATGCTCGCCTACCGTAAATGCCTGTGCAGCAACCTTTCGCGCGGCGGCTGAGGCTCTGTGCTCTGTGTGTATCCGTACTTGACTAAAGTCATAGCCGAACCGCGGCTCCATAAACTCTCGCGTGGCTGAGTCCAGCGGCTGACCGGCGGAACTTAGCACTTCGCGAACAACCGATGGTGCTACAGTTGTTCCGGAGTCGTATGCACCGAGGCGGCTGGTCTGCGCGCGCTCATGTTCTGCGTGGGGCTGCGCCGCCTGACACGGGGGGCAGCTTCCGCCGCAGCCGCACTTGCGTTGCAGTTGCGGCCGGGGTATACGCACTACCTGGTCGGCGACGTGCTCCGCTTCCTGTTCGTGGGTGTCTCCCGGAGCATTCACCGTGAGTTTCGCTTGAAGCCTGACCGGAGCTTTGGAGAAGACTGGCACCCTGCTGAAATCATATGTGAAGCGAGCGACCGCGGAGTGATCAGGACCCGCTTCGACATGTTCAGTGTTCTCATCGAGGATCTGTTGGTCAGCATGATTCCCAGTCGAGCATTGCGACGGCGAGGGCGGATGAATTGTATAGCTTGCCGCAGGCTTCATGCTTGCTCTTGTCAGGTTAGATGATGCTGGCTGCTTCGGTCTCTGTGCAGGTACTTTCATAAGGACCCCTCTGCGGAGGAAGCGCTGAGACTCGGGTAAGAGTATACCATAAGCAAGTGAAAGACCCCATCGTCTACATTGGCAGCAGTGCCAGCGCGTATGACAGTAATCGCAAGCCTGCTGCCGGCTTCGCGAATCACTCAGCTACCGAGCCATCGGTGACAAGGGGAAGGCTTCGCGGCGTTCTTGGAAAGCTTGAGGAGGTTATCCGGAATACATGTGAAGGCGCGTCAGCAGGCTCCACCGGCCTGCTGACGGCTGCCCCCATGCACTCCGGCGTCTGCAACAGCCCGGTGGTGCTGCCCTCAGGTGAGCCGCGACCGGCCGAACGCGCGGCCAGCGTGACACCCGCACCCTGTGGGGTTCCAGAACTCGGCCACCGATGCTGGCCTGGGTTTCTACGCGGCCCGCTCGTATTCGTTGATGAGGCCGCCGAGAATGGGCCGGCGCTTAATCTGCGGGTGCCGAAGTGTGTCCTGAACGCGAGGAGGGCTTGATGTAGGAGCGAGTCCTTGATGCGGTGCTGTGCGGGAGATGAAGGTTTCGTGGCCTGCCCCTTCGCGGTGACGTAGGCGGAGAACACGGTGGTCACGCAGTTCTCCACCTGCCCGGTGCACCCGGCATGCTGCGGCGCTACGCATGCCGTCGCATCGCCGTGCTTGAGCTGCGCGGTCTCGTCGATCGCGATGCCCGGGCCGATCAGGTCACCGTCAGCGCGGGGGATCCATGCCGCAGCCAGCCCCGCCAGCCTGGCTCGCAGCTGCCGCCAGTCCCACCGGTATGAGCCGAGCAGCGCCTGCATCCGGCCCCACCCCTCATGACCAGCCGATTCCGCCAGCGACCAGCAGTTCGCCTTCACCCCCGGCGCCAGCGCCGCCACATAATCAAAGGCCACCGCGGCGGTGCGCCGCTGGGCCATCACCCCGCTCAGGACCTTCCTGACCTGGGCATCCGCTCTCGCCGTACATCCGGCGACGTCCTCTATGCTGGCCACCGCGGCCGTGTTGTCGTTGATGAGTTCCACAAACCAGGCAGCGCAGCACGGCCGCCCCCGATTACGCGACCGTCATTCCGCCGGGCACCAGGCTGCCTGCTCCCCGAGGCCGTCACTCACCGTAACTTCGGCCCCGACCTGGCAGACACTCAACTCATATCAACGGCAACTCACCGTGAAACCGCGACTGTAGTACAGGTGTGCGCCTCGATTGCGCAAAGATGCTCACCGCGGAGCCTGGACCCGGCTCATACCGCGCCACCAGCGTACCTCTCTGCAAGAAACCCAGGATCCAAGCTCAGGCTACGCGTATGCTGAGTTGATTAATCTGGAAGGACTGATAATCGTGAATATGAAAGTCGATCTGGGCATGAA
>Ga0335078_10007946_pt1 | contig 15761 bp, 16 predicted proteins | sample Lox_Sample_32_FD_206711 | JGI IMG/M metagenome (GOLD analysis project Ga0335078, IMG submission 206711) | Soil microbial communities from Loxahatchee National Wildlife Refuge, Florida, United States - Lox_Sample_3.2 | ecosystem: Environmental > Terrestrial > Soil > Wetlands | place: USA... | reverse complement strand
GCTAATCAAGTCCTCCAGAGAGCGGGTCGAGTGTCCGATGGTAAATAGAGTGGCCACGGCCTTGAATGCTGATGCAGGATTAGCCGATCCGGCGGAGCGCGTCTGCAACGAGAAGGTCTTGGTCCGGGAAAACCGTCCGCAAGTCCAGCAACACTCGTCCGTCTTCCACACGAGTCACAATCGGAGGATTCGATGCTCGGAGCTTTGCGGAGAGTTCATCGGCACTCAGGTCGAGGCAGGTCAGAGCGATGAGCCGAGTAGGCAAGACAGAAGACGGAGCCGCCCCGCCACCGATGACGGAATCTCCATCCACTACGTCGACCTTCAGCTTGCCCCCGTCGGTCGATAGCGCCTTGGCCAGCGCCTCGGCGCGCCCGCCGATCTCTTCTTTCGTCAAACTCATCATCCTAAGCGCTGGGATGGCCTCATAGTCACGCTTCACATAAGCCAGCAGAGTGGCTTCGAGCGCGGCATAAGTCAGCTTATCCACGCGCAAAGCACGAAACAGAGAATTCGATCGCATCCGCGCAATCAGATCCGCGCGTCCGCTCAGCAAACCTGCTTGCGGGCCGCCCAACAGCTTGTCGCCGCTGTAGGTCACGACGTCGACGCCATCGCGCAGGCTGTCGAGGACGCTGGTCTCGCCGCGCAATGCAAACGCCTGTAAGTCCACCAAAGCTCCGCTGCCCAAATCTTCCATCAGGGGCACGCCACGCTTATGCGCCAAGGAAACCAGGGACTCGGTTGAAGGCTGCTCGGTGAAACCGGTGATTTCGAAGTTCGAGCGATGCACCCGCAGCAGCAGACGCGTCCGTTCATTAATTGCATTCTCGTAGTCAGAGATGCGTGTGCGATTCGTCGTGCCGACTTCACGCAACGTCGCACCCGATTTCGCCATGACGTCGGGGATGCGGAACGATCCTCCAATCTCAACCAGTTCCCCGCGGGAGACGACGACCTCGCCGCCGTCCGCCAGTGTATTGAGCGCTAAAAGCACCGCCGCCGCGTTGTTATTCACGACGATGGTCGAGACGTTGGAGCCACACTCGGCGAAAAGCTTCCGGAAGAGGCGTTCGACGTGCACGTCACGCTTGCCACGCTCGGCGGCTTCGATGTCGAACTCAAGATTCGAATACTGAGTCGCAGTCTCTCGGATGTGGTCGATTGCCGTTTCCGCCAGCGGCGCGCGGCCGAGATTCGTATGCAGGATGACTCCCGTTGCGTTGATTACGGGACGCAGTGATGGAGCAAGGGACGCACGAATCTGATTCTCAATCGCCTCGCCGATTCCACTGAGAGCGAGTTGCAACCCGGAGACATCGATCAGTCCGCTAGCGATTTCTTCCCGAAGCCTGGCAAGCACCGCGCGTGCCGCGTCGGTGACCGCGACCACTCCGTGAATCGACGCTAAAACCGAAACCGCCGACGATCGAATGAGCTCGTCCACTGACGGCAGCTCGCGGAAAAGGTCTGGCTTCGACTCCGATTTCATCTGGGGATTATCCCACGATCAAGCACCGGATCCCGGTGATCTCCAGTGCCGTAACTTATGAAGCTTTCCACACGCTCTCCCTTTCTAAGTGTCACCCTGAGCGAAGTGAGGCGCATGCCGAACGTAGTCGAAGGGCCCCTACTTTGTAAATACGTTCAACCGTAGACAGAATCATACGGTCGCAGTACTACAGGGTGTGCAGGTATGACAGCAAGTCTTGCATGTCCTGCGAGTTTAGCTTCCGACTATAGCCCGGCATCTCGCCGCGACCGAGCCGAACGATATCGGTCACTCGCTCGTCGTTCGCGGGCAGTCCACTCAAAGAGAGATACTTGCGCTGAAACACTCCTTTCAATCCCGGACCCTTCTTGCCCCGAGTGGAGTAGGGCTCGTGACAGCGATCGCACTCGGCTTCATAGATTCTGCGCCCCGAAGACTGCTGGGCGTTCAGACCGAGTTCGGCATCGGACTTGCGGCGCTCTACATCGCATGCCAGAGCCGACGCAACGGCTAAAGCCGCCGACACTACACCCAACAGTTTCCAGTAACGAGAAATCTGTACATGCCTCCGAGAGCTTGGCCCTTCTTGCATCGTCATCTTTAGTGAACTCGTGAGACACGGTGCCGGACGCCGCTTTACAATGATAGAGCATCCTTGGGCCCTTCTCATGACCGTTGCCATCAAGCGGGTTTATGAAACAGTGTCACGCACCGACGGTTCGCGAGTGCTCGTCGATCGGCTATGGCCTCGCGGTCTCACCAAGGAACGCGCCGCAATCGACGAATGGCTTCGCGACCTCGCTCCCTCCGACGAACTGCGACGCTGGTACCACGCACAGCCCGATCTCTGGCAAACATTCCGCAAGAAATATCTAAAGGAACTTGCCCAGCCGGAATGCCAGGGCGGCCTGCGCCGCCTTTACGAACTCGCGCATCAGAAAAAACGGTTGACACTGCTTTTCGCTTCGAAGAATGAGACTCGTAACAACGCACTCGTCCTCAAGGAGCTTCTCGACGGCATGCGCAAACCTCCCACTGGAACAGGTCCGGGAGCGATCCATGCCATGCGGAAGCGCGAAGCAGCAGTGCGCCGACGGTAGTGCCGCAGGAGTCCCTCCCGCAACACTCATTTAGAATCTTCTCCGCATGAGATCCGTCTTTCACTGGAGCCTGGGCACGCGCTCTCTGGAACTTGGGAAGCGCACGCTGATCATGGGGATCGTCAACATCACGCCCGATTCCTTCTCCGACGGTGGACAGTTTCTCGATCGCGATCAAGCAGTGCAACATGCGGAACGCCTGCTCGATCATGGCGCCGACATCATCGATGTGGGCGGGGAGTCGACCCGGCCGGGCGCACGCGTAGATGCGTCAGCGCCCGTCCAGCCGGAGGCAAAGGGAAACCGCGGACTCAAAGTGGCGCCGACCGCTGTCAGTGCGGACGAAGAACTTCGGCGCGTGATTCCCGTCATTGCTGCATTGAAGAAGAAGCGGCCCACCGCGATCGTCTCGGTCGACACGTACAAAGCGGCCGTGGCCCGAGCGGCGGTAAATGCCGGGGCTGAGATCGTGAACGACGTCAGCGGGTTTCGCTGGGATCCGCAGATGGCAAGAACCGTTGCCGATCTGAAATGTGGAGCTGTCTTGATGCATATGCGCGGGCGTCCCGAGGAGTGGCGCACTCTGCCGCCAGCTGGCGACATCGTTTTGCTCGTGAAGCGAGAGCTGAAAGAATGGGCAGAGAAGGCCGTGCTGGCCGGAGTGCGCCGCGAGCGGATCGTCCTCGACCCGGGATTCGGCTTCGGAAAGAATTTCGATGAAAACTATCCGCTCATCGCAAGGTTTGCCGAATTGCAGTCAACCGGGTTCCCGCTGCTGGCCGGCACATCGCGGAAATCATTCCTGGGACGAACACTCGCCAACGGCGGAAAAGATGTTCCCCCCGAAGGCCGCCTCCACGCCACTTTGGCCACCCAAACTGCCCTCATCTTGAAGGGCGCACATATTTTACGGACACACGATGTGAGAGCGTCCGTAGAAACTGCACGAATCGCTGATGCCATTCTTATGGCTCGTTAGCCCGCAATAATTTTCCCGACAGGCCAATTTCCCGGCCGCATTTTCTTCTGAGGAAAACGGATGTGCGCGCGCGTTGCGCATCGAGACTCACGCATCTCATCGGGAATTAAACTGAAGAGAAGCTTCGCTCGAATCCCTTCGCTTTGGACAAACTCACTCAACTCTCGAGCGATCCGCGTGTAACCATCCGCCGCGCCGGACCTCCCAATTCCGACGGCAACTGCGTCGTCTACTGGATGCAGCACGCCCAAAGGGCAATCGACAATCCGGCCCTCAACCTGGCGGTTGACGCGGCAAATGCATTGCGCAAACCAGTCGTAGTGTTCTTCGCTCCGGTTCCGTTCTGTCCGCACGCAAACCTTCGGCACTATCGGTTCCTGAACGAAGGCATTCCTGACATTGCATCCATGCTAGCCACCAGGAACATCGGCTTCGTGCTCCGCCGCTTTCCGGATCACAGCTTGCTCCGCTTCTGTGACGAGGTAAAGCCCGCGCTGGTCGTCGGCGACGAGAACCCAATGCGCGAGCCTGAGTCCTGGCGCTCCGCCGCCGCGAAAAAACTCAAAGTTCCGCTCTGGACCGTCGATGCGGATGTGATCGTGCCATCAAAGTTGCTGGAGAAGGCGCAGTATTCGGCGCACATCATCCGGCCGCGATTGCAGGCGCATCTGGAGCAGTTTCTAGTTGCGCCCCGGAATCCCAAGGCTCACGTAGCGTGGCGAAAACCTAAGGCATTGCCAGCTCTGAGCGCGGAATCCGACATCACCGACGGATGGCAACTGGATCGATCCGTCTCCACTGCGTCGCAATGGCGCGGCGGAACCTCCGAAGCGTTCCGCTTGCTACGGGAGTTCATCGAGCACAAGCTGTCCGGCTACGCCACGCAGCGCAACAAGCCGGAACTCGACCATACCAGCCGTCTCTCGCCGTACCTGCATTTCGGCCACATCAGCCCTGTAACCACTGCCCTTGCCGTTCAAAAGACCGAGGCGCCCAGTGCCGACAAAGAGGCATTTCTGAACCAGATCATCGTGTGGCGCGAGCTGTCGGTAAATATGGTGCGCTTCAATCCCGACTACGACAGCTTTGAGTGCGGAGAACCTTGGGCACACCGCACACTCATGAAGCACGCGAAGGATTCTCGGCCCGTGGTCTACACGGAAAAGCAACTGGAGAACTCTGAAACGCACGATCCGCTATGGAACGCCGCTCAGATGCAGATGGTCAACACCGGCTGGATGCACAACTACATGCGAATGTACTGGGCAAAAAAGATTCTCGAGTGGAACCGTTCTCCGGCAGAGGCGTACCGCATTGCCGTGCGGCTTAATGACAAATACCAGCTCGATGGCCGCGACCCAAACGGTTACGCCGGCATCGCCTGGGCAATGGTAGGAAAGTTCGACCGCCCGTGGTTCGAGCGGCCGATCTTCGGACAGATTCGCTACATGTCAGGCGAGAGCCTGGCGCGTAAGTTCGACAGCAGGAAATACATCGAGCAGAATTTGCGTGGAACAGAAGACGCCCTCGTCCGCGCCGGAACTCAGGCCGCACTGTTCTGAGACAGCCTACTTCACGCCCTCCAGCGCCTTTGCCACCTCATCCACACCAGGTACGACAGGGATGTCGTAGTTCTTGTGCCAAGCGAGCTTTCCCTCGCGGTCAATGATAGAAATCGCCCGCCCGGTGATGCCTTTTTCTGCGAGAAATACTCCATACTTTTCCGCGACAGCACCGCGCGGCTGGAAATCCGCCAACAACGGATAGTGGATGCCCATCTTCTCGGCGTAGGCCTTGTGCGACCAGACGCTGTCGACGCTCAGCCCGAGCACTTGGGCATCGAGTTGATCGAACCTCTTCATGTCGTTGACCAGGCAAGCGTGTTCCTTGGTGCAAACCGGGCTCCAATCAAGCGGATAGAAAACGATCACAACGCGCTTCTTGCCGCGGAAGCTGCTGAGCGAAACGTCCTGCTGGTTCTGATCTTTGAGAGTGAAATCAGGTGCGGCGGCGCCAATAGCTGCAGACATAAATTCTCCTGAATGGGATTACGCAATTCCCCATCGAGGATAAATCATTCCGCGCGGCCGGTCTGTGGCATCATGTTTAAATTCAGCCCGAGGTTCGCCATGACTCACGCCCCGGCCCGGATCCTCGTCCTTACCTCGTGCCTTTTCTTGATGGTAACTCCGGCATTGCTTGGGCAATGCCCGGTGAATTCGCTTGTCCTCAAGGGCCGAGTTGAGCACCGGCCGCGCAATGCCAGCGTTCGCGTTCTGCTGCTTTACCCGCCTGATACGCACAAAAAATACCCGTCGAGTACTGGCATGGAGAATAATGACCGCCCCGGAGAGTCGGCCGAGGCCATTCTCGACGGTGACACCTTCACCATCCCCATCGAATTCCTGACCAATGATCGCCGCACCGTGATGACCTTCGACCCGCACTGCAGTCGCAAGCCGCGGACGGTTCTCGTCACGCTCAAACGAAACAACAACTCAGGCAGCAACGACAGCGATGAGGAGTACGACCGCGTTTCTCTCGATTTCCCCCGCGACTTCAAATCCGACGATTCCCAGCACTACACTCTTCGCTCTGATCTCGTCCTCAACCGTGAGCAGCCCTAAAACTCTTTCTTGGAGTCCAGCAGGATCGTGACCGGCCCCTCATTCACCAGTTCCACCTGCATCATTGCCTGGAAGCGGCCAGTTTCGCAGCGCAGGCCTGCCGCCTGTATGCGCTCAACGAATTTCTCATAGAGCTGCCGGGCATGCTCGGGAGGAGCGGCTGCATCGAACGACGGGCGTTTCCCGCGCCGCACGTCGCCATATAAAGTGAACTGCGAAACGGCAAGCACACTCCCACCCACGTCGAGAGCGCTACGGTTCATCTTCCCGTCTTCGTCTTCAAAGATGCGCAGGCCGGCGATCTTCTCCGCAAGGTAGTCCACATCAGCCTCGGTATCGTCCCGGCCGACGCCCAACAGAATGAGCAGTCCCAGTCCGATCTCACCCGTCACCCATCCGTCAACGGTGACTTTTGCCCGGCTGACTCGTTGTACGACAGCTCGCATGTGGGCTCTGTTGAACCTTCAACGGCGATGGCAATTGCGATCAGTCTCGCCGCGATTGACCCCGGCACAGCCAACCATTAGGATCCAGAGGTGCAATCCCAAGATAACAGAGGCTTTGTCGCAATCGGCATCGGGTAGTGGCTCAGTTTGAACTCCGAGTCTCAAAGGCGTCATCCCGAAGGCCCGCGTTTGCACCAGCGGGCCGAGGGATCTCCCGTGGCACGCAACTTACTAGCGGGAGATTCTTCGCTCCGCTTGAAAAACGGCTGCGCTCAGGATGACGCCGTCCTGAGAACGAAGATAAAGCCGGGATTCAAACTGAGCCACTACTCGGGCTCGCCCTTCCTTTACACTAATTCACCGGGACAATTACACTACACGTTCGCCTTTTTCCCGAAAGGATTCTTCAATGGCGCCGGATGATAAGCAGATTGCCGAAAAAGTGAAGCAGATCATCGTCGAGCAGTTGGGCGTGGATGAAGGCGAAGTCACTCCGAGCGCGTCGTTCGTCGACGATCTCGGCGCGGACTCTCTCGATACCGTCGAATTGGTCATGGCCTTCGAAGAAGCTTTCGACATCGAAATCCCTGACGAAGACGCCGAGAAGATCCGCACCGTTCAGGACGCAATTGATTACATTACGAAGCATTCCAAGGCCAAGTAGTGCCAAGCAGTCATGGCCGCAAAACATTAATCGAGGCAAGCGAGGAGACACATGGCAGCCGTAGACGAAAAAGTAAAACAGATTATCGTGGAGCAGTTGGGAGTCGATGAAGGCGAAGTCACAGCGAGTGCGTCGTTTGTGGACGACCTCGGCGCCGATTCACTGGACACGGTCGAACTCGTGATGGCATTTGAGGAAGCGTTTGACATCGAGATCCCCGACGAGGATGCCGAGAAGATTCGCACGGTACAGGACGCCGTGGACTACATCGGCAAACATGCGAAAGCGGGGAAATAGTTGGGACGCAGGGTCGTAGTCACAGGCCTCGGTCTAATCTGCGGCGTTGGCAATTCCACAGAAGATGTGTGGAAAGCCTTGCTTGCCGGGCAATCCGGCGTGAAGCGCATTATGGGCTTTGACGCGAGCAACTTCGCATGCCAGATCGCCGCCGAGGTCAAGAACTTCGACCCGCTCAGCTACATCGAAAAAAAAGAAGTGAAGAAGATGGCCCGCTTCATCCACCTGGCCATCGCCGCTTCGGATGAAGCCATCAAGACCTCCGGCCTGAAGATCACTCCCGAAAACGACGAGCGCGTAGGAGTGCACATCGGTTCCGGCATCGGCGGATTCGACATCATCGAGCGCGAACACTCGGCGCTGCTCGAAGGCGGCCCGCGCAAAATCTCGCCCTTCTTTATTCCTTCGGCGATCATCAATCTCGCGGCCGGCCAGGTTTCCATGCGTTTTGGCGCTAAGGGGCCGAACGAAGCGACGGCCACAGCGTGCACGACCAGCGCGCACTCGATCGGCGACTCATTTCGCATCATTCAGCACAACGACGCTGATGTCATGATTGCCGGCGGCGCGGAAGCTGCGATCACTCCCATGGGTGTCGGCGGATTCGCCGCCATGCGCGCGCTTTCCACGCGCAACGACGAACCGGAAAAAGCCAGCCGTCCCTGGGATCAGGGACGCGACGGATTCGTCATCGGCGAGGGCGCGGGGATCCTGGTCCTCGAGGAACTCGAGCACGCCCGCAAGCGCAATGCTCCGATTCTCGCCGAAGTCGCGGGATACGGCATGTCCGGCGATGCCTATCACATCACCCAGCCTGCGCCCGAGCACGAAGGTGGATTCCGCGTCATGCGCAATGCGGTCCGCGATGCCGGAGTTTCACCCACCGTAGTGGGCTACGTAAATGCCCACGGCACCTCGACGCCGATCGGCGATACGCTCGAGGCGCATGCCATTCGCAATTTCTTCGGAGATCACAAACCTGCCGTCAGCTCGACCAAGTCCATGACCGGTCATCTGCTCGGTGGCGCAGGCGGACTCGAAGCGGGCATCACGGTGCTCGCGCTGCGCGATCAAATGCTACCGCCCACGATCAATCTGGAAAACCCCGATCCGGATACCGCTGGTATGGATCTGGTCCCGAATCACGCCCGCAAAGCCGACGTCGAATACGCTATGTCGAACTCCTTCGGCTTCGGCGGCACCAACGGCGCACTATTGTTCCGCCGCTGGAACGAATAAGCCCTTCTTTAATCTCGCTCCGCCAGTGACAGAGTGTAACGCGTCAAACGGATCGACATTCATAGAATCACCGGCTTCCTCTGTGATCCTCTGTGCCCCCTGTGGTTAAAGTCTTTGACCTGCTCGGCGGACATCGCGGATCACGCGCGAATGCGCCATCCTCGCTGCGCTTCTCACGATTTGGCGTGAGATTTTAGTCGAAATGGCCTCACGCGCCCCCAAACTCCTTATTCCGCGCACCTTTCACCGCGTAATGTCCTTTCTCCCGGCTCGCTGCTTTTGGTAATGACCCTTCGCCGCATGCTTCGTTGGTCCTTTGGAACTTTCCACGTCGCCCGGACGGACGCACAATGACACTCGAAAGTGGAGTCTTCCCCGATCATGGATAAAGCTTTCACGAACACCCTTTTACCCTCCCCCATTCAACGAAAAGCCGCAGCCCGCGCCGCATTGGTGGGCTTTAACGATTCCGCACGAGGCCTGCTCACGGAATGCTTCCGGCAATTCGGAATCGATCCGGTCTCAGTAACTGCCGACGCCGCCGATCGCATTCGCAAAGAAAAGTTCGAAGCGTGCGTTCTTGAGCTCGCCAACCCGGCGCAATGCGAAGAGATCATGGAAGCGGCCCGTGGATCGCGTTCCAACAGCCGCTGCGTCATCTATGGAGTCGGCGGCAGCGCGCAGGATGCTATGCGCTACTCGAAGTTCGGCATCAACGCCATGTTCCACGAGCCGTTGGAGCGTCCGGCAATGTTGAAACTCGTTCGCGCCACCCGTCTGCTTGTGTTGCACGAGTTCCGCCGCTACGTGCGCATTCCGGTCATGACCGAAGTCTCGCTCGTCGGCGACGGCCGGCGTGTCAGCGCGACCAGCATCGAGATGAGCTCCGGCGGCATGTCCATCAAGAGCGCCGAAGACTTCTCGATCGGCCAAAACGTCGAAGTCTCATTCGCCTTGATGACGCTGCCCCGCGTCAATCTTCGCGGAGTCATCAGCTGGAACAAGCCCAAGTCAATCGGCGTGCGCTTCGACCCCGCTGACGATCGCAGGCTGAAAGTCAAGACCTGGATCGACTCCTATCTCGAGAACTAGTTCGTCTCAAAAATAGGCTTTGAAAGGGCGCGGCTTCAAGCCGCGCCGTCAGACCACCCAAAATACGCGGGCTTCAGCCCCTGAGCTCCGCTTGTTCTTCTGGAAAAACGATTTATGAGACAGGGATAGGTTCTAGTAAATCGAATGAACCCCCGCCGGTACCCGAGTGACGCCGAGTTTCTTCTGCGCCCAGATGGATGCGGCGATAGTCGTTGTCGATCGCCATTACAATAGCCTCGTGGCTGAAGTCAGCACTCCAGCGGCTGCAACCGTACCCGCGACCGGCGCGAAGCGGTTCACGCTCCGCCAGCGCATCGTCCTCCGCATCATCATCTGGGCGGGATACTGGGTCATCCGGCTGATCGGCCCCACGCTACGCGTCTGCGTTTCCTACGAGGAAGGTGCGCAGACTACGGTAGGTCAGCGCCCTCTGATCGGATCGTTCTGGCACTCCTGCATCATCCCCGCGACCTATATCTGCCGCAACCTCGGTGTCCGCGTCATGAGCAGCAACAGCTATGACGGCGAATATATGGGACGCATCATCCACAAATTTGGATTCGTTGCCATCAAAGGATCGAGCAGCCGCAATGCCGTGCGCGCCCTGCTCGGTCTTCGCCGCGCACTAGACGACGGGTGGACCGTCGCCTTCACTCTCGACGGCCCGCGCGGTCCACGCCACAAGGTCAAGCCCGGGCCGGTTGCGCTCGCTCGCTCTTCGGGCGTGCCTTTGACGACGTTTTACGCCGCCGTCGACAAAGCCTGGGTGCTCAACACCTGGGACCGCCTGATGATCCCGGTACCGTTCTCCCGTGTGCTGGTACGGTTCGGCAAACTGATCCCAATTCCACACGACGCCAATGACGAACAGATGGAACGCTACACCGTCGAACTGCAGGCATCGCTCGATCGCGTCTGCGAATTCGCCGAAGCCAATGCCTCCAAAGTTGGAACTCCCGAGTTCCCCTACTACAAAAACAGCTCGACAGTGGAAAAGCCCACCGAAGCCCGCGTATCCTAAGCCGTCCTCATAGTCCCGAGCGGAAGCGATCTTGTTCAGCCTCCGCAGAGCGAGCGCCATGTCGGAGAAATCCACTCGCAGAGAATTCCTGGTCAACACCTCATCCGCAGCTCTCGGCGCCGCAGTCACTGCGGGCGCCGCACCACCGATTTCCGGAACACAAACTCAGGTAGACACCTCCCTCGCAGAAGCTCCCTATTCCCTAGATGAACTCCTGCGGCCCGGCCCGCAGCGAACCTTTACCAAAGAAACAGCGACACAAGTCGCCATCCCGATCGGAGGCATCGGCGCGGGCTGCATCTGCCTGAACGGCTACGGTGGATTGCAGGACTTCTCCATCTGGAATCATCCCACGACCACCGCCCTCCCCGAGGGATTCGCGCCTTCCAAGGCCGCATTCGCGATTCTGCATATCAAGAAGCCCGCTCCCATCACCAAGCTCATCGAAGGACCCTTTCCCGTTCTCAAGATTTTTGATCAGGGACTGCAGGGTGAGGGCTATCGCCGCGGAGGCTTCGAAGGTTTTCCGAGATTCGAAAAGTGCGAGGTCCAAGGCGAATATCCAATCGCCGAAGCGAAGATTAGCGACTCATCAATTCCGCTGCAGGTGACGGTTACCGCATGGAATCCGTTCATTCCTTTGGACGACAAGAATTCAAGTATCCCGTGCGCGATTCTTGAATACACCTTGCACAACACTTCGCGAGAAAGCGTCGACTACGAATTCTCTTACCACCTCTCGCACTTGGCCCCCGGGTGCGGCCGCGACGACTCCAACAGCCGCAACACGGTGATTCCCGGCCACGGAGTTTTTCTCCATAACGTCGAAGATCCAAACTCCGAATCATTCGGCAGCGCGTGTCTGATCTCCGTTGGCAGCCAGCCGCGCATCAAGGGCATGTGGCTGCGCAGTCCGGGATGGGAGTTCGATTCGCTATCCGCGCTATGGCGTGAAGTTTCTACCGGAACTTTCGCGGCGAACGATGGAAGTAACCGGATCGACACCGCAGGTCGGAATGGCGCATCGATTCTCCTCGCCGGATCGTTGGCTGGCGGCGAGTCGCGTACTTATCCCGTCGTGATTGCGTGGCACTTTCCGAATTGCTACGTGCAGGTTGGAGGAGCCGCCGGTATTCCCCAGGCCCAAGGATCGCAAGGATGCCGCACTCTTTCGAACGGTGGCGCGCCGCTGTGGCGGCCGTTTTATGCCTCGATCTGGAAGGATGCCCGTGAAGTCGCCCAGTATGTCGAGCAAAACTACGGCGACCTCCGTGCTCGCACCCTGGCGTTCAAGTCTGCTCTGTTCTCATCGACGCTGCCGCCGTACGTGCTCGACGCTGTCTCTGCCAATCTCGCCATCCTGAAATCGCCCACCGTACTCCGCCTCGAGAACGGCGACATCTGGGGATGGGAAGGCTGCTTCCCCGATGCCGGATGCTGTCACGGATCCTGCACGCATGTCTGGAATTACGCGCAGGCCTTTCCGCACCTGTTCCCTAAACTCGAGCGTACCCTTCGCGAGCTTGAACTCGTACGATCCATGGACGAGACCGGCCATGTCAATTTTCGCTCCGCCCTTCCGGAAGGCCCCGTCGATCACCATTTCCACGCCGCGTCTGACGGCCAGTTAGGCGGAGTCATGAAAGTGTTCCGCGACTGGCAGATTTCCGGCGATCTCGACTGGCTCAACAAGTTATATCCGTTGGTCAAGCGCAGCCTGGATTACTGCATTCGCGCCTGGGATCCGGACCACCGTGGCGGCCTGTTTGAGCCTCATCACAATACTTACGACATCGAGTTCTGGGGCGCCGACAGCATGTGCACCAGTATCTACCTGGGAGCGCTGTCGGCTTTCGCTCAGATGGCTCGTGCCACTGGGCACAGCGAAGATGCCGGCTTCTACCATGACTTGGCCAACCGATGTGCTCGCTTCATGGATGAACAACTCTTCAACGGCGAATACTACGCGCAGAGAGTACAGTATCAGGGTCTCCGCGATCAGTCGTTCGCAAAGTTGGTTGCGAGCGTAAACGAGACCAGCAGCGAGATGCAGCAGCTTCTCAAGCGGGAAGGCCCGAAGTATCAGTACGGCACCGGCTGCCTTTCCGACGGAGTCATCGGCGCTTGGATGGCGCGCATCTACGGCATCGAGACCCCGCTCGCACCCGATCACGTGCGGGCCGCGTTGCAGGCAATCTTCCAGCACAACTTCAAGACGGACCTCAGCCAGCACGCCAACGCGCAGCGTCCCGGATATGCCATGGGCCACGAACCCGGATTACTCCTCTGCACTTGGCCGCACGGTGACAAGCCGACGTTGCCCTTTGTCTACTCCGACGAGGTGTGGACCGGCATTGAATACCAGGTCGCGTCCCATCTCATCGCGGAAGGATTGGTGAAAGAGGGCCTTACGATCGTGAAAGCACTACGGAGCCGCTACGATGGCCGGGCGCGCAATCCATGGAATGAGTACGAATGCGGCAACTATTACGCACGAGCAATGGCGAGTTTTGCGCTCGTGGGCGCGCTTTCTGGATTCCGCTATTCCGCCGCGCAGAAGACTCTATGGTTTGGGCCGAAGCTCGCAGCGCGTCCCTTCAAGACCTTCTTCTCAACTGCTTCAGGCTTTGGGACGATTGCCCTCGAGGCACACTCGATGCGCATCGAGATGCTGGCAGGTGAGTTGGTTGTCGAGAAGTTGTTGCTGGCGGAAGAATCTCAGACGCGGTCGTTGGATTGGAAGATTACGTGTCGTCCGGACGCTCCGGCAAGCAAAAACATCTGACCAGCCGGAGCATCCGAACCTTCTTTTGCTATTCCATCGTCGAACCGAGCTGCTGATAGCGATATTTCTTGCCGTCCCAGAACACGACTGACGAAGTGTCCTCGCCCTCACCCTGCTCTTCCATATAAACACCGAGCACGGTCTCTTTCTTCAATGCGAGGCGCTTTACGGTCAGCGTTTTGAAGGGCAGATTGATGAGCAGGAACTTTGCCTTGGGCTTCTCCGCTTTCCACGAGTCCTTCTCAGCTCCGTGAACAATGAGCAGCATCACTCCGCGCCTCTCCGGCCGGTCTGAGGCAAAGGTCGACGTCACCTTCACATCGCCGAATCCGAGAAACGCGTCATAGGGATCAGCCACGACGAAGCTGTACTCGTCCTTGTCGGCCATCGGATTCTTGCACTTCGCGGCAACGACCAGGTCGTCGATCCCATCCCCGTCCAGATCACCGACATACTGCGCGGGGCCCGGCAGCAGAGAGCAGTTATCGCCGAATTGTTTGTGAATGTACTCGTCCGTGACCGCGGGCGTCAGCACCTTAGCGGGCTGGGGCGGCGGAGGCGGTGCCTTCTTGTCAGCAGCGACTGCGACCAAGGCCAACAGAGCTGGGGCAAGCAGAGCGAAGATAGATACAAACAGCAATTTGCGGGACGACATGGCTTCACTCTAGTCCGGATTCGCGTAGGAAGGTAGAGAGAGAGTGGTTACCGAGGTGACGAAAGTTTGTCCAAAAATCTGGGCGACAGCTCAGTTGAATTCGGGGTTCTCAAAGGCGTCATCCCGAAGGCCCGCGCTTTTACCAGCGGGCAGAGGGATCTCCCGTGGCACGAACTCGTGGGTGCGGAGATCCTTCGCTCCGCCTGAAAAACGGCTGCGCTCTGGATGACGCCCAGAGCCTCAAGGCTACCTTCGGAAGTGCTCCCACCCTCTGGCGTGCAGCTCGTAAGCGCTCCCCTCTTCATTCGTCACAAGCATCCGCCGAGCACGAGTAATCTCCCCGATCTGCGTGACCGCAACTCCGCTAATCTGTCGCGGGACCCGCTTCCCCGGAGGTACAGTGAAGAGCAGCTCATAATCCTCGCCGCCGTGAACCGCCAAATCTAGATCCACCCGACGTGCAGGCCGGCCAACCTGCGCTCGAGGAATCGCAGCAGCATCGATTTCCGCTCCCACGCCGCTCTCTTCGCAAATATGCGCGAGGTCGGTCGAAAGCCCGTCGCTGGTGTCAATCATGGCGGAGGCTAGCCCCTTTTCCCGCAGCACGCGGCCAAGTTCGATTCGCGGTTCCGGATAAAACTGCCTAGCGTAATGTCGTGGATTGAGCCTCTTCTTCGGTCGCGCATACATTTGCACCACTGCAGCCGCCGACCCGCCCAGTTCGCCGCTGACAAAGATGCGCTCGCCTGGGCGCGCGCCGGACCGCAGAATTGCCTTTCCCTTCGGCACTGTGCCAATCACGATGATGTCGGCCAAAATCCCGTCCGGCGATTCCGCCGTGTCTCCCCCAGTCAGAGTTATCCCGTATTTCCCCGCAAGTCCGACAAGACCGCGGACGAACCGACCAACCCACGCCTGAGGCAGGTCGCGGGGCAATGCCAACGACAGAAAAACCGCAACCGGCTCGCCTCCCATGGCCGCGATGTCGCTCAGTCCTCGCGCCAGGCACCGATGCCCCACCGACTCCGGCGGGTGCCAGTCGCGGCGGAAGTGAATACCTTCCAGCGTAAAGTCGGTCGTGATCAGGGAATCTTGTCCCGGCAGCAGGCGCAGCACAGCGCAGTCGTCTCCGATTCCGGTGAGAATGGCGCGATTCGAGCTGGCAGAACGCCCACGGGTCGAAGAGCCCGCCATGCGGCGGATCTGGGCGATCAACGCTTTTTCGGGCAGCGGCACGGCCTCTAACTATACCGCCCCGGCAAAAGATGCACTCTTCTCGGGAAGGATCCAAAATGCCGTCCCGCGCCGATCGGCATTCCTCCACAGAACTTTATCCAATTCCCACTCCGCCAAGTTCCGCAAGT
>Ga0335078_10007945_pt1 | contig 15762 bp, 16 predicted proteins | sample Lox_Sample_32_FD_206711 | JGI IMG/M metagenome (GOLD analysis project Ga0335078, IMG submission 206711) | Soil microbial communities from Loxahatchee National Wildlife Refuge, Florida, United States - Lox_Sample_3.2 | ecosystem: Environmental > Terrestrial > Soil > Wetlands | place: USA... | reverse complement strand
GTGGCCAAACCATAAGAAAAGCGAATGACCTGGTCCGACCGTATTATGTGGCGGCTCTCCCCGGTGAGAATTTCTTCAGAATGGGCACGAAATTCTGCTGCTGCCAGCGCTCGCAAGACGTGATGGTGTTGACCAGCAGCATCAATACGGTCATGGGGCCAACGCCGCCCGGTACCGGCGTGATATAGGACGCTTTCGCCGCAACACCGGCAAAATTGACGTCGCCGACCAGCCTTCCGTCGGCGAGTCGATTGATGCCGACGTCAATCACAACTGCCCCGGTGCGCACCATTTCGGGCTGAATCAGATTTGGATGTCCAGCCGCGACAACAAGGATATCGGCGAGGATCGTGAACTGCGCCAAATCCCTGGTTTTGGCATGACAGATGCAGACGGTCGCCTCGCGCTGCATCAGCATCAAGGCCATCGGCTTGCCGACGATGTTGCTGGCGCCGACAACGACGACATTTTTGCCCTCGAGCGTGATGCCCTCGTGCTCGAGCAGCTTCAGTACGCCATAGGGCGTGCAGGGCGGAAATACCGTGCCGCCGACCACGAGACCGCCAACATTGTAGAGGTGGAAGCCGTCAACGTCCTTGTCCGCCGATATGCTGTGCAGGATGCGGCTCATATCGAAACTCGGCGGAAGCGGCAGTTGAACCAATATCCCATGCACTGCGGGATCGTCATTAAGCTGGATGATGCGGTCGATCACCACATCCTGGTTTACGTCCGCGGGATAATCGAATCGAAAAGACCTGATACCGACATCGGCGCAGGCGCGGATCTTGTTTCGCACGTAGATTTGCGAGGCGGGATCGGAGCCGACGATAATCACGGCGAGACCGGGCGGTATCCCGCTCTGCGCGACGATGCGCTGCACGCGTTCGCGGCACTCGGCGCGGAGCTTTTTAGCGACTGCAACGCCGTCAATGATCTTTGCGGTCATGGCCGAACCAAGGAGGCGAACACTGAAGCCACGAAGTGCCGACGGAAACAAGTACCGCGCCAAGAACATCGAGGCGATCGCTCGCCGGCGGTCCTTGTTGGGCAAGGCGGGCGAGTTTGTGTGGGCCGCGGAGCAGCGAGCGCGGCCAGTCAGGATTGTTCCAACGATCCCACATCGGCCGCCTCGGTCAAATGCTCAACCAGTGTCTGTTGCGCCAGCGTCTCATGCCGGTCGCGATGGCGGACCAGCGCGTATTCCCGGAGCGGCAAATCCACCGGGATAGCCGTGAGTGTGCCGGCGGCAATCGCGGAGGCAACGACATGGCGCGAGATGATCGTCGCGCCGGCGCCAGCCTCGATCGCTTCGCGCACAGCCTCGTTGCTGGGTAACACCAGAGCGATGTTGAGGTCGTCAAGCGATAAGCCGTCACGGGCGGCCAAATCCTCGAGCCCGCGGCGGGTGCCTGAGCCAGCTTCGCGGATCACCCAGGTGATGCCGCGGAGATCGAGCTCACCCGCAGCTTTGACCGGCGGCGGCGGCTGATCCGAGGCAACCACGAGCACGAGTCGGTCATGGTCGATCTGCTGGCGCGTCAACGCCGGATGCTGTGTCGGGCCCTCGACCAAGCCTACATTCGCCTCGCCTTCGACGATGGCGGTCTCGACGTCATGGGTATTGCGGATCACGACGTTCAGGCGCACGCGGGGATTCGCAGCATGGAAGGCGGCAAGTCGACGCGGCAACCAGTAGGTCGCAATCGTCTGGCTGGCGGCGATGCCAACCGGACCGGCTGGGCCGCCGGCGAGGTCCTGCAGCACCGAGCGCGCCATCGAAGCTCGATCAAGCACGGCGCGCGCCTCGCGTAGGAATGTCCGCCCCGTCTCGGTGAGCTGGATACCGCGGCCAACGCGGTCGAATAGTTTGATTTGATAGCAAGTCTCCAACGCGGCGACAGCCGCCGACGCGGCCGATTGGCTCATGCCCAGAGCTTCGGCGGCACGCGTAACATGGCCGCGTTCGGCGACCTCGATGAAGATGCGTAATTGATCGAGCGTCATGGGCAATTAATCGATCATCTCGATTAGAATGACAAGAACAATAGTTAAATAAAAACATTTCATTGCAGGGTCCGACTTCGGTCGGTTATCGTAGCATTTGGGTTCGGGGCCTCACCGGGGACGGCAACCAATGTTCACGACCAATCCGTTCGCCGAGCTTTCAACGTCCGTATCACCAGCCATCATGCAGGCATACGTGGCCGTCATGATCATTTTGGTCGCGGGCGGCACGCTGCTCGACATTATTCATAAGAAGAGCGCCAGATACTTTTTCGACAACTGGCGCAAAGTAAAAAGCCAAGGGCGGCGGATCGGCGGCGGCGAAACGATCGCGCTTGCGGTGCAAACCGCTGCGGTGGACGTCGCGACATCGGCCGAGTTTTGCAATCAGCAGCGCAGACTGGCGCACCTGCTCGGGATGTACGGCTTCCTGCTCTACGTCATCACGACCGCGATCATGGTGTTCGCCTATCCGACGCCAGCAAACGCGGGACCTGCCCTGCTGGCAACACTTTGGTACGTCGGAGCCTTGATGGTCTGCATCGGCGGCTACTGGTTCTGGTTCTTCATCCGAGTCGACGTCGCCGCAGAGGGCAATCCGCCGTTCCGCTTCGTGCGCGCCGACCTGTTCATAGTCTCGCTCGTGGCGAGCACGACGCTAGGTCTGATATGGGCGTGGCTGCAAACTGCCGGCAGTGCGATCGCGGCCAATGTGTTTCTGGGACTGTATCTCGTCGCGACGACGGTGCTGTTCGGATCGATCCCGTGGTCGAAGTTCTCGCACATGTTCTTCAAGCCGGCGGCGGCGTTCGAGAAACGAGTATCGAAGGCCAACGGTTCAGCTCAGAATTTGCCGACGCTGACCCGTGACGATCCCGAACAACAGAAACGACATTCCATGGAGCTGTTGCGAAGCGCTCCGATGCGAATGGGACTTGGCATCAAGCGCGAAGCGCCACGCCACTATTAGGAAACAGCTCGCAAGTTCTACTGGAACAGCTGAGGAGCCGACTAATGCCAACCTTCGTCTATATGACAAGGTGCGACGGATGCGGACATTGCGTCGACATCTGTCCTTCGGACATCATGCACATCGATCCCACTTATCGTCGCGCCTACAACATCGAGCCGAGCATGTGCTGGGAGTGCTACTCCTGCGTCAAGGCTTGCCCGCAGAATGCGATCGATGTCCGCGGATACGCCGACTTCGCCCCGCTCGGTCACAGCGTTCGCGTCATCCGCGACGAAGACAAAGGTACGATCGCCTGGAAGATCAAATATCGGAACGGCACGGAAAAGAATTTCCTGTCGCCGATCACCACTAAGCCTTGGGGGCAGGCGATCCCGAAGCTCGCCGACGTTCCCGCGCCCAGCCAGGAAATGCGCGACAGCCAGCTGCTTTACAATGAGCCAAAGTGGATCCGCATGGACGACGGCGGTTTGCATACCCTTCAGTCAGCCGGTCTCAAGTTGAAGAAAGGCGTTTATTACTGATGGCTTACAAAACGATCGTCGAAGACAACATCGATATCTTGGTCGTCGGCGCGGGCCTCGGCGGCAGCGGCGCCGCCTGGGAGGCAAGATTCTGGGGTCAGAACAAGAAGATCGTTATTGCCGAGAAGGCCAATATCGATCGCTCCGGCGCCGTTGCCCAGGGTCTGTACGCCATCAACTGCTACATGGGGACGCGGTGGGGCGAAAATAAACCGGAGGACCATGTCCGCTACGCTCGTATCGATCTGATGGGGCTGGTGCGCGAAGATCTGCTGTTCGATATGGCCCGTCACGTTGACTCCACGGTGCACCAGTTCGAAGAGTGGGGCCTGCCGATCATGAAGGACCCGAAAACGGGTCGCTATCTCCGTGAAGGCCGATGGCAGATTATGATTCACGGCGAGTCCTATAAGCCCATCGTGGCCGAGGCCGCCAAGAAATCCGCCGACAAAGTGTTCAACCGCATCTGCGTCACCCATCTGCTCATGGATGACGCCAAGGCGAACCGGGTTGCCGGCGCCGTCGGCTTCAATGTGCGCACCGGCAACTATCACGTCTTCAAATCCAAGACCGTGATCTGCGGCGCGGGCGGCGCCTCCAATATCTTCAAGCCGCGCTCGGTTGGCGAAGGCTCCGGCCGCACCTGGTACGCGCCATGGTCGTCAGCATCCGCTTATGGACTGATGATCGAAGCCGGCGCCAAGATGACGCAGATGGAAAACCGCATCGTGCTGGCGCGGTTCAAGGACGGCTATGGACCGGTCGGCGCCTACTTCCTGCACCTGAAGACCTATACGCAGAACTGTCTGGGTGAGGAGTATGAATCCAAGTGGTTCCCCGAGCTGCAGAAGATGGTCGGCAAGGAATATCTTGATCCGGAAGCCTCGCACCTGACGCACCGGCCGATCCCGACCTGCCTGCGCAATCATTGCATCATCAGCGAGGTGAACGCGGGCCGTGGCCCCATTCAGATGGTGACCATGAAGGCCTTCCAGGATCCGCATCTGGAAGAGGTCGGCTGGGAAAACTTCCTCGGCATGACCATCGGCCAGGCGGTGCTCTGGGCTTCGACCGACGTCGATCCCAAGAACGAAAACCCCGAGCTGACGACGTCCGAGCCCTACGTCATGGGCTCGCACGCGACCTGTTCGGGCGCCTGGTGCTCGGGTCCCGAGGACGTCTCTCCGCCAGAGTATTTCTGGGGCTACAACCGCATGACCACGATCGAAGGCCTGTTCGGCGCCGGTGACGCGGTCGGCGGCACCCCGCATGCCTTCTCGTCCGGCTCGTTCACCGAAGGCCGCCTCGCCGCGAAGGCTGCCTGCAAATATATCGACGACGGCAAGGGCGAAGGCATCGTCGTGTCCAACGAGCAGATCGCGCGCCGCAAGGAGCAAATCTACAAGCCGCTGGAGCACTACAAGATCTACCGTAACGAGATCGTGGCGGGCGATGTCAACCCGCATTACATCAATCCCAAGCAGGGCCTGGATCGTCTGCAGAAGCTGATGGACGAGTATTGCGGCGGGGTGACGGTCAGCTACATGACCAACGATAAGCTGCTGAATATCGCGCTTAAGAAGCTCAAGGTCATGGAGGAAGATCTCGAAAGCCTGGCCGCGAAGGATATTCACGAGCTGCTGCGAGCGTGGGAGCTGAAGCACCGGCATCGCGCCGCAGAGTGCGTCACGCAGCACACTCTGTTCCGCAAGGAGACCCGCTGGCCCGGCTACTACTACCGCGGCGACGCCATGAAGGTGGATGACGCAAACTGGCACGTGCTGACGGTTTCGCGCCGCGATCCCAAAACCGGCGAGTACACCATGGAGAAGGCGCCCTGTTATCACCTGGTCGGGGCGGACGAGTAGTAATTTTCCCCGGCGGACGGTCGCACTGATCGTCCGCCCCGGGACAAGGAAAGACCAAGCATGTCGCTTTCAATGCTCTCTACCGATCCGGTCTTTCATGGCTCCAGGGAACCGCGCGTGAACATTGTTGAGAAGACCGACGAGGAAATACGGGCGATCGCCGAGCCGCTGTGGCGCGACCTCGTCACGAATTCGAACGAAGGCAAGTACGGGGAGTTCGTCAAGAATTTCTCCAGCGCCATGGCACTCGCCATGGATCAGGTCACGGTCGGCCACCAGTTCGCCAACAGCGAGCTTACCAGGAGTCTTTCCGGGCATTTCGACTATCTCGGCATTATCCGCCGCGGCGAGCATGTGACGGTTCTCTACCGGCAACGCAGCAGCAAAAAGCCCGGCGAATGGCTGGGGCGGCTTGTGCTCGGCTACGAGAACGGAAAAGTCAGGATTTTTGGCGCGTCCATCTTCTGAGCGCTTCGGATCGGACATGAGTGAGATCATCCACGACGGCAAATATGTCGAGCTCACCTACACGGTGACCGACAGGAAGTCGGGGCATGTTCTCACCATGGTCGAATTTCCGTTGGGCTATGTTCACGGACATAATGAAATTCTGGCCCCTTTCGTACACGCGGAACTGGAGGGCAGATCTGCAGGCGAGGTCATCGAGGTGCCGATCGACGGCAATCGTATTTTCGGCGCCAGAGACGAGTCGCTGGTCTTTACTGACCACATCGAGAACGTTCCCGAGGAGTACCGGAAGATCGGCACGTCCATCCTCATGGAAAACGACAAGGGACAGACACGCAGCTTTCTGGTGACCAGGATCGACGACGAGACGCTAACGGTCGACGGCAACAATCCGCTGTGCGGCAGGGAGGTCGTCTTCACGCTCGAGATCGTGACAGTGCGCGAACCGACCGATGAGGAAGCAAAAGCAGGCGGCGCGATCGGCGCACAGGCGGCGATCGATCCTTCGCTGATGCGGCCCGTTTAAATGGCAATTCCGGCTTCAATCAAGAGGTGACTTATGAGCAGTGAGCAAAAACCGATCACCCAGGTTCCTGACGGCCACGCGCGCTTTGTGACGACGCGGCAAAAGCCGGCAACCGAAAAGGGCTTTGTCGGCTTCGAGACCGTCTGGGAGCCGTTCCAGAAGGAAGTCCAGTACGAGACTCCAAAGAAGCCGTAAGCACCGCAATGGCCCAGCTCGTCCCGCCGCATTTCTCGGATCAGGTCAAGCCGCTGCTCTTGCCCGAGCGTGAGCGCGCTCCGGAACGCAAGCGCGCGGAGAAATTGAAAAAGGTCCCGCTCGATACGCGCGCCGTCTCCGACGTCTTCATGCTGGCCATGGGCGCCTATACGCCGCTTGGCGGCTTCATGGGGCATGACGACTGGCGCGGCGTCTGCGTAGACATGAAGCTCGCCAACGGCGTCTTTTGGCCGATCCCGATCACGCATTCCACGACCAAGGACATCGCGGCCGGCATCAATCCCGGCGAGGAAGTCGCGCTGGCGGACGGCGAGACCGGCGAGATCCTCGCGGTCATGCAGGTCCGCGAGAAATACGCGATCGACAAGACGCTCGAAGCCGAGAATGTCTACCGCACGACCGACCCGAAGCATCCCGGCGTCGCCAAGGTGCTGGAACAGGGCGACGTCAATCTCGCCGGTTTGGTTTCGGTGCTTAGCGAAGGCGGTTACCCGGCGCGCTATCCGAAGCTCTATATCCGGCCCGCGGAGTCGCGAGCGATGTTCCTGGAACGCGGCTGGTCGACGGTCGCCGCCTTCCAGACACGCAACCCGATGCACCGCAGTCACGAATATCTGGTGAAGATCGCCGTCGAGGTCATGGACGGCGTTTTCATCCATCAGGTGCTCGGCAAATTGAAAGAGGGCGATATCCCGGCTGAGGTGCGCACGCGGGCCATCCAGGCGATGATCGACAATTACTTCCGCGCCGGCACGGTCATCCAGGCGGGCTATCCGATCGAGATGCGCTATGCCGGCCCGCGCGAGGCCCTCCTCCACGCGCTTATTCGCCAGAACTTCGGCTGCTCGCATCTCATCGTCGGCCGCGATCACGCCGGCGTCGGCAGCTATTACGGCCCCTTCGACGCGCATCACATCTTCGATCAGCTCTGGCCTGGCGCGTTGTTGACCAAGCCGCTGAAGATCGACGTCACGTTTTATTGCCGCAAATGCTACGGCATGGCGACCGCAAAGACCTGCCCGCACGATCCGAAGGAACACATTTCTATCTCCGGCACCGAGCAGCGCAAAATGCTGTCTACCGACATGGACGTGCCGCCGGAGTTCAGCCGGCCGGAAGTCGTGGCTATCCTGAAGGAATACTACGCCGGCCTGAAAACGGCGGCCCGCCAAGTCGCGTCATGATCATCGCGCAGATTTCGGACACGCATATCGCGCTCGATAGCCCGGACGCCGAGCGCAGAATAAGCGACTTCGAGCGCACCATTGCCGACATCAACACCCTCGATCCGGCCCCCGATGTGATCGTCCATACCGGCGACATCGTCCACAACGGCCGGGCGGACGAATATGCGAAAGCGGCAGAAATTCTCGCACGCGCCCGGCGGCCGGTCTATGTGCTGGTCGGCAACAAGGACGAGCGAGCGAATTTGCGCGCGGCCTTCGCCGGCGACGGATATCTCGATCCTGCCTCCGGCTTTATCGACTACACGATAGAAGATTACCCGCTCCGGCTGATCGCAGTCGACACGCTCAATACGCAGAGCAACAAGGGCGACTTCTGCACCGCGCGCGCCCAGCGCCTGATCGCCAGGATCGACGCCGAGAAATCGAAGCCGATCGCGGTCTTCGCGCATCATCCGCCGTTCGAGGTCATGGTCGGACCCGACCGCATCAACTTTGAAACGCCGGAAATGATGGAGAGACTACGCTGGGCAGTGCAGCACTCAGGACGAGTCGTGGCCGTCTTCAGCGGCCACGTTCACCGCGGCACAGCGGGTCGCATCGCAGCCATCCCGGCGACGGTGATGCCGAGCATCGCGACGACATTGCGCAAGGGTGAGTATCCCGCTCACATGAAGACGCTTCCGGTCTATCACATCCATCGATTCGATCCGGATTGGGGCGTTGCCACCGAAGCGCGGATCGTTCGCGTTGACCCGATGGCAACACGGGCGCACCATGCTGCGCTCGCTCGGCAAGCCGAGCTCGGCTAGCGTCCAAGTCCGGCGGAAAGCCGCCGAATACCGCGAAAGCTGAATTGAATTAGTTGGACCCGTGGCGGGAGATTACGGTGCCGCGCGGCCGCGTGCGGCCAGCAACGCCAAGCCAAGTGCGCCGATCAATCCGCCAACAAAAATTCCGACCGGCATGAAAGTGAAAAATACCAGCATGCCGGAATAGCCTTCGAATGAAGTGGTGTGAAAAACGTTGATCCACACGAAGCCCAATCCGACACCGATTACGCCGCCAGCAATAGCGCCGAGAAGAAACCCGGCCAGCCCCAGCACGGTGACTTTTATCATGACCCTCGGCTGCTGATCCGCGGCACGCCATCGCTATTCGATCTGCGGGATATGCGCGTTGACGATGATGTCGTGATACTTCTTGATCTCGTCGGAGATGAATTTCGCTGCCTGATTGGGCGGCAGATACAGCGTCTCCGCGCCTTGTCGCTCAAAGCCGGCGTGGACTTGCGGATCGGCCACCGCCTCCTTCAGCGCTCCGTTCAGCTTGCTCACGATCGCCGCCGGCGTGCCCTTGGGCGCGAGCAACGCGAACCAACCGGAGACTTGGTATTGCGGCAGCCCGGCCTCTTTTGCGGTCGGCGTGTCCGGCAAAATGTCGAGTCGATTAGGACCGGCGACGGCCAGCGCCTTGGCGCCCTTCGCCTGTAACGGCGCAGCAACGTTCGGATACCACTGGAAGCCAAGCGGCACCTGACCCGACATCAGATCGGTCGCGTATTGCCCGATGTTCCGATAGGGCACGTGTGTGAGCTTCACGCCGGTGAGCTGGCTGAAATACTCGCCCGCCAGATGCTGCGAGCTGCCAATGCCGACAGAGCCGAAATTAAGTCCGGGATGCTCTTTGGCATAGGCGATCAGCTCCTGCAGCGTGTTGACCGGAAGCTTCGTGCTCGCCGCCACGACGATGGTGAAGGATGCGAATGGCGAGATGGTTTCGAAATCCCTTTCCGGATCGTAATCGAGATGCTTGTATAGCGTCACGTTGGCGGCCACCGGGCCCGAGCCGCCGCCGAGAATCGTGTAGCCGTCGGGTGCGGCGCGCGCGACATCGGCGGTACCGATATTGCCGCCGGCGCCGGGCCGGTTCTCGACGACAATCGGCTGGCCCAAAAGCTTCGACATTTTGTCGAACAGCACGCGGCTGACCACGTCGCTGGCACTGCCGCCTGCGAACGGTATAACGGCAGTAATCGGGTGAGACGGATAGCTCTGCGCGGCATCTTGGGCATGGCCGGCCGAGTTCATGACGGCGCACGCCAGCGCGAACACCGCACCCAGCGCAACCTTAATTCCACGATACTTCAATGCTGCATTTCCTTTGCTGGAGAGATCACTACCGATCCTTAAAGTGCTTTTCCAGCCCTTGCCAGCCTTCAAAATAGTCCTGCTGCAGTTCCGACGACTCGATGGCATAGCGGGTGAGCCGCATGGCATAACGACTCTCGAACATGAACGCCATCGTATCCTCAAGCTTGTGCGGCTCAAGCTCCGCGCGCGTCGCGCGCTGCCAGGTCTCCGCATCCGGCCCGTGCGCAGTCATGCAATTGTGCAGGCTGCAGCCGCCGGGCAGAAAGCCTTCGGCCTTGGCATCGTAAACACCGTGCAACAGGCCCATGAATTCCGTCATGACGTTGCGGTGATACCATGGCGGGCGGAACGTATCCTCGCCGACCAGCCAGCGCGGCGGGAAAATGACAAAGTCGATATTGGCCGTGCCAGCCACGTCCGACGGCGCGGTCAGTACGCTGTAGATCGACGGATCCGGATGATCGAAACTGATCGTGCCGATGACCATGAAACGCGCCAGCTCGTATTTGTAGGGCGCAAAGTTGCCGTGCCAGGCGACGACGTTGAGCGGCGAATGATCCATCTCCGCCGCCCATAGATTGCCCTGGAATTTCGCCACCATCACACATGGCGCTTTGGTGTCTTCGTAAGCCGCGATGGGACTGAGGAAATCCCGCGGATTGGCGAGCCCATTGGAGCCGAGCGGCCCGAGTTCCGGCAGCCGCAGCGGCTGGCCGTAGTTCTCGCAGATATAGCCTCGCGATGGGCCGTCCGGCAGCTCGGTGCGCAAGCGAAGCCCGCGCGGAATGACGACGATTTCGCCAGGCGACGCGTCGATGATGCCGAGTTCGGTGACAAAACGGGCGCGACCCTGCTGCGGCACGATCAGCATTTCGCCATCGGCATTGTAGAAACAGCGCTCGGTCATCGAGCGGTTGGCGGCATAGATGTGCACCGCCATGCCGATTTGCGTCGCAACATCGCCGTTGCCGCCGAGCGTCACAATGCCTTCGACAAAATCGGTCGGCTTCTGCGGAACCGGGATCGGGCTCCAGCGCAGTTGCGTCGGCGTAGCGTCGACATCGTTGAACGGAGCACTGCGGATGAGGCCGTTGTCGATTCGTGCATAAGGCCGGTGCACCACCGAGGGCTGAATGCGATAGGTCCAGGTGCGGCGGTTTTCGCCGCGGGGCATCGTGAATGACGTTCCCGAGATCAGCTCGGCGTAAAGCCCGTGCGGCGGGCGTTGTGGTGAATTGCGTCCGACCGGCAGCGCGCCGGACACGGCCTCGGAAGCGAAATGATTGCCGAAGCCGGATTGGTAGTGAAGTTCGCTTCGCGCGCTTTTGCTGTCCGCTCGGCGGAGCGTGGTCTCCTGACTCATCGTAAACCTCCCGAGCGCCGCAATGTCGGATGCGGACAACGCGATGCAACCGCCGCGCCCACCGGTCAACCGCATTGCGCCCGCAATCACGCGAGATAATTGGTCCCACCGGTAACCAATATCCGCCTTCCACAGCCATGGCGCAAGCGGGGCACTGTCGGGTTCCGGCGGATCCATGCGCGCCGCAATTCGCCTTAGGTGACACACAATCCCTCCCCGAAGCCGCCCGCTTGAAGCGGCATCAGCGCCGCCGGAGGACGAGGGAAACCCTTCATTAATCAACGTTCGGCGGCGTCTTCGCGCGTCGCGGCGATACGCTCTTGTGGGGGATGGGCATGCGAGCCGTCATTGCATTCGCGCTTTTGTTGCTTGGAATTTCCAGCGCCGCGCCGGAACCGGATTATTCTTCCTATCCCGATGGCAATCTCACTGCCGCTGGCGGAGAAGAAACGCCGTCACTCGTTGAAATCGAGTCCTCGATCGGCCGCGGCGATCGGCTTCCCGGCGCATCGCCGCAACTGCAGAACGACGTCAACAAAGTCGCCACTGTCACGTTCGAGGCCCCCGCGAACGCAGACAATGCCCCCGCTGAAAGCGGCCAGGTTTCGCTCGTCGACCTCTGCGATGCGCTTTTCAAATCGGCGCTGAACAATGATTTGCCGATTCCGTTTTTTGCCAATCTGATCTGGCAAGAGAGCCGGCTGCGCGACGACGCCGTAAGCAAGAAAGGCGCGTTGGGCATCGCCCAATTCATGCCCGAGACCGCCGCCGAAACCGGTCTCGGCAATCCGTTCGACCCGCTGCAAGCGATTCCCGCCTCGGCGCGCTTTTTGCGCGAGCTCCGCCTCGAATTCGGCAACCTTGGGTTCGTCGCCGCCGCCTATAATGCCGGCGCGCACCGCGTCGCCGAGTGGCTCGAACGCCGCACCAGCCTGCCCGCCGAAACGCGCGGCTACGTGGTCCGCGTCACCGGACTTTCAGTCGACGATTGGCGCAAAATAGCGGTGGACGACGGCGCCTTGACCTTCGTCCCCCACATGCCTTGCCGAAGCCTCCCGGCCTTCGCCGGCGTGGAACAGGCCCAATCGGAGCAAGTGCGCTTGCAGCAGGCCAAGCTCGAACAGGCCGGATTCGAGCAAACGGCTGACGACAAGCGGGGGGCTGAAACAGCGGCATCACGTCGCCGCCCGCACCGTCGTGCCGCCGAGCGCGAACATGGCCGCGGCGCCTCCGCGCGCCGCGACGCACGACGCGCCGCACATGATCGGCGAGATCACCGCGCCGGCCGGCGCGAAGCCGACAGCCATAGCCGCACCAGTCGGGAAAAGCATAACAGCGCCTGAACGAGATCGAACGCAGTCGCGCTTCAGTCCACTGCGGCGGTCGCCGAGGCGCGCCGTATACCGAGCGCGACGATGCGCTGCAGCAAGTCGGAATATTCGATACCGACGTGTTTCGCGGACAGTGCAAATTCTTCACTCTCGGCGATTTCCGGGTTCGGATTGGCTTCGAGAAAATACGGCGTGCCGTCGGCGGCGAGACGAAAATCGATGCGCGCGTAACCGTCGAGCTCCAGCGTCCGGTAAATCCGCTTAGCCACACGCTGGATGCGCGCGTTCAGCTCCGCCGTCAGATCCTTGGCCGGCCCGTGCCGAATGCCGCGGCGCTCCTGATAACCGGGATCGTGCTTGACCTTCTCGGTGGCGATGAGCCAATCGCCTTCCGGCATGTTCTGAAATGTCAGCTCCCATACCGGCAAGACGACCAGGCGTTCGTTGCCGAGGACGCCGACGTAGATTTCGCGTCCTTCGATATATTGCTCGGCGATGGCACTGGTGCCGATGCGCTCGTGGATGAATTTGACCCGCTCGACGAGCTTTTCATCGCTGTCGACGACGGAGGCTTGCGAAATGCCGTAAGAGGCATCCTCGTTTATGCTTTTGATGATGAGCGGCAAGGCGAGCCGGGCCGGGCGTTTGATCTTCCGGCCTTTCGGAAACACGGCGAAGGCCGGAACCGGAATGCGGTGGTAATGCACCAGCGTCTTGGACAGATCCTTGCCGCGCGCCAGCATCAGGCCGCGCGGGTTGCAGCCGGTATAAGGCACGCGCATCAGCTCGAGATAACTGACGACATTCTGGTCGTAGATCGCCTCACCGTGAAATTGCTCGAGCAGCGTGAACACCACGTCGGGCTTCCAGGAATCTATTTCTTCACGGATCGGCTTTAGTTCGTCGTGCACGCCGAGCGGGCGAACCTCATGACCGGCGGCGCGCAGCGTCGACACCACGTCGTATTCGGTCTTCCAGACATTGATTTCCTGCTCGGTGAAGCCCTTGCTCGATTCCGGGGGTATCAAGTCCGGGTGAACGAGCACCAGGACGCGCAGCCGTTTCATAGCGCGATCCATCTTCGCCGCGACGGACCAAACAATGCGTGCATGGTCTTAGCGGTCAACAGCACCGTGAATTCCGTGATCAGCTTGCGCTCCGGGCCGACGGCGCGCAGATCGAGCTCGCGGCAGCGCTGGATCATGTCGTCGAGTACGACGTCGAAGGTAAGCTGATATTCGCCGGTCCATTTGGCGACCAGTTCGCGCACATTGGCGCGGTTGCGTCGGATGAACGACGAGGCGGCCTCGCTGTGGCGGTGGCGCGGATCGGCCGAGAACAATCGTCGCAGATCGCGGTCGTATGTCTTCGGCGTGTCGACCACATAAACCGCGCGCTTCTTCCTGTAATAGTCGCCGAGCGTCTGGGTGAGCGTGCTGAGCGGTTCGACTTTCTCGCGATGGGTGAGCACCGGCCGCTTGCCGGCGATCTCGGCCATTAGCTCGTCGACATATTCGAGCTTCTTCAGCGCCGGCCAACCTGCGTAGCGCGTGCGCCAGTGCGAGCGTGGCCGCAGCCACACCGCGAAGGTCTCGGCGAAATCCTCGTCCGGATGACTTTGCGCATACCACAGCCGCAGATGCTGGACATGATTGCGGCTGGCCGGATTGGGCCGGTAATAGCGCGGATAGCGTTTCGACGACGGACCGAACAGCTGCTGCCAGCGGCGGCGGTGATGAAGCTGATAAGCGTGGGTGACGACATGACCGCACTCGTGGCGGAGAATGCGCATGCATTCCGCTGTGGTGCCACCCTCGACGTCGAGGATCATCTTTTTCTCAAGCCGCATCAGCCGGGGATGGGCGAGATAGAATGGAATGGCGATGCCGGGCGTATTTTCCGGCGAAAACCACTCGCTGGAAATCCAGGCATGCGGTCGCGCCCTGATGCCGCGATCGGCAAGCTCGCGATAGAGCGTGTGCAGGCATTTCTCCAGCCAGGTGCCCTCGACCGTCACTTTAAGGTCCTTGAGCCGGACCTCCAGCAACTCATCGTCGGTCAGCTTGGCCCAAGGGAACCTTTTACGCGGCATGGCGGTGGAGACCCGAACAGCAGTACCGGCACAGCATCTGTGCTCAGACAGGTCAGCCGAGGATACTTGACCCGATTGCCGTTACAATAGACAGCAGCGCGCTGGCTCCTCGGGCTGGCCGCCGCGGTGGGAAGAACGTGTCGGGAAGTGTCGAACCGGTGCTTGTTGTCGGCGGCGGCCCGGTCGGTCTGGCGCTTGCCGGAGACCTCGGCTGGCGCGGCATTTCGTGCCTGTTGGTCGAGCAGTCCGACGGCTCGATCTATCAGCCGCGGATGGACCTCGTGGGCGTCCGCACCATGGAGTTCTGCCGCCGCTGGGGCCTGGTGCCGGCGGTGGAAGCCTCGCCCTATCCGCGCGACTATGCCCAGGACAATGTCTATCTGACCAGCCTGACGGGCCACGAACTCGGCCGCGAGCGGTTTCCCGGTATCGGTCAGGCGCCGCCGCCGCCGCAGAGCCCGCAGCGGCGCGAGCGCTGCCCGCAAAACATGTTCGATCCGATCCTGCGGGCGTTTGCAGCCTCGCAACTGACCGTCACGCTTCGCTACCGCACGCGGTTACTGTCGTTGGCCCAAGATTCCGAACATGTCACGGCGGTCGTCGAGAACACGGAGACCGGCGCCCGCGAGGAGATTTCGGCCAGGTGCATCGTCGGCTGCGACGGCGCGCGCAGCACGGTGCGCGAGACTCTCGGCATCGCAATGCGCGGCAATCCGGTCCTGACTTACACGACGAATGTGATCTTCCGTTGCCCGCGCCTTCTATCGCTGCACGACAAGGGTAAAGCCTACCGCCATATCTTCATCGGCCCCGAGGGCACCTGGTCGACCATCGTTGCCATCAACGGCCGCGATGAATGGCGCTTTTCGATCATCGGCGGGGCGCAGCAACGCGAATACACGACCGAAGAAATCGAGGCGGCTATCCGCCGCGCGGTCGGCTGCGACTTCGATTTTGAGATTTTGAGCGAGCTGCCATGGGTGCGGCGCGAATTGGTCGCCGAGCGTTATCGCAATGGCCGCGGTTTCATTGCCGGCGATGCCGCCCATGTGATGTCGCC
>Ga0335078_10007944_pt1 | contig 15762 bp, 11 predicted proteins | sample Lox_Sample_32_FD_206711 | JGI IMG/M metagenome (GOLD analysis project Ga0335078, IMG submission 206711) | Soil microbial communities from Loxahatchee National Wildlife Refuge, Florida, United States - Lox_Sample_3.2 | ecosystem: Environmental > Terrestrial > Soil > Wetlands | place: USA... | reverse complement strand
TCGTGCTCGCGGCGTTCCTGTTGCCTGCCGCGGTATTCGCGCAGACCAGCAATGGAACGATCGCAGGCACGGTAACAGACCAAAGCGGCGCCGTAGTACCCAAGGCGACGGTGAAAGCGGAGAGCGCCGCTCTAAACGTTTCGCGCGAGACGGCCACGGACTCGGCTGGGACCTATCGTCTCGAGTCGGTCCCTCCCGGGGTCTATAGCGTTTCGTTCACCTCCCAAGGCTTCGATATCTACCAAGTGAATGATGTCCAGGTTCCCGCGTCACTCTCCGTTACTGTCAACGCCAAGTTGACCGTCGGCCAAGTGAAGCACACCGTGGTCGTCGAAGCAGAATCCGGGCAGCAGGTTGATACCCAATCAGGACAGATGAGCACCAACCTGTCTACGACGGAAGTCCTCGAGTTGCCCCAGAATTCCCTGAATCCGGCGGAACTCGCGTTGACGCTGCCAGGCGTTCAAGATGCCAACGGCTATGGCTTCAGTAATGGGTTCGATTTCTCGGTTAATGGCAGCCGTCCCCGCGCCAATAACTTCCTGATCGACGGCCAGGACGACAACGACTATGCAATCGCCGGGCAAGCTTTCCAGCCGACGAACATCGGCGCGGTGCAAGAAGTCTCGATTTTGACCAATGCCTATTCCGCGGAATACGGACGCGGTGGCGGCTCCGTAACCAACTATATCTACAACACGGGGTCAAACACGTTTCACGGTAAAGCGTGGGAAATTGCACATACTTCTGACGTCGACGCCGTGGACGCCGCCGATGCGTTCATAGACCAACCCAAGCCCGTCTCGATCGAGAACATATTTGGCTTTAACTTTGGCGGGCCGATCGTGCACGACAAACTCTTCGCGTTCGGCACGGGGCAATGGGATCGCTTCCGCGAGACTGCGCTCGGCGCTTCACTGCGTATCCCCACGGACGCTGGTATTTCCACGCTGCAATCCGTGCTGCCAACCCTTACTCCCGCCGGTCAGGCCAATGTGACCTATTTGTTGGCATCGATCGGCAGCCTTCGCGGCAATGGTGCTGTCAGCCCCCGCTCGATCGATCTCGGAGCGGGCCGCGGTTCGGTAGACACCGGGCTAACGTCGCGTCAAGGGGTCGCCGAAGCTGACAACGATCGTCAGTGGGATGTGCGCCTGGATTACCACATTAGCAACGCGGACTCACTTTATGCCGCGTACCTGCGCGACGATTCGGCATTAACTCCCGACTTCTTCAACAACAATGCCGCATATCCTGGATTCGATTCCGACCAGGGCGGCCCGTCGCAGGTCTTCCGCGGCGGCTGGACGCATATTGTCGGCACAAACATCGTTAACGAGCTGAGAGTCTCCTATACGAACATCGCATTTACTTTCGGCGAGACGGCGCAAACGCTGGCTAATCCGTTCGGCAGCGACCACAACGTTAGCTTCGGTTCCGACACCGGTTTCGCTACCTTGGGTCTGAATGGAGCGTTGCCGCAAGGCCGCGCGCACAAGACCTGGCAATTGCAGGAAGCGCTCAGCTACACGCTCGGACGGCACACTATGAAGGGGGGAATTGACACCACCTTCCTCGACGTGACGGACACGATTCCGTTTAACTCCCGCGGCTCAATCAGCTACCTGAGTGGCGGCGGCTTCAGTTCGCTCGGCAATTTCATTGATGACTTCACCGGTCAGGGCGGATCGATCAGCATCGTCTTCGGCAATCCGGTCATTCATCCGAGCGTGACCATGTATATGCCCTATATTCAGGACACGTACCGGCTGAAAGATAATCTGACGCTGAGTTTCGGCCTGCGCTACGAGTACTGGGGCACGGTCGAGAACACTGTGCAGTTCCCGGCCTACGACCACAGACTCGGCTTCGGCGTTGTAGGCGGAACGTTCCCGGGGGCTTTCTCCTCACTGCAGCAGCCCGATAAGAATAACTTCGCACCGCGTTTCGGTTTCGCGTATACGCCTCACTGGGGCAGCTGGCTCTTCGGGCATGACAAGACGGTCATTCGCGGCGGCTACGGCCTCTTCTACGACGGGTTGTTCACCAACATCCTGGACAACACCGCGGCGACTTCGCCGAACACAACAGGAGGAACGATCACGGGTGGCTCTGGCCGCGGCGCGGCGGATGCCACGGCCACACTCGCGGCATTCGTTCCGTCTCCCAACCCCTTTGCGACACCTGACACCATCAATGATAACCTGCGTAATCCGCTCACTCACCAGTGGAACCTGGAGATCCAGCGGGAGCTTCCCGGCCGCTTCATTCTCACCGCGGCCTACGTCGGCTCTCGCGGCGAGCACCTTTTTGTGAACCAGGACTTCAACGAGCAGGTGGATTTCGGGCCGCGGCTGAACCCGAATTTTGGCTCGGTGATTTCCCGTTCGAATGGAGCGGATTCAAACTACCATTCCGGGCAATTCGAAATCGAACGGCGATTCCACACCAACCTGACAGTGCGGGCGTCGTACACCTATTCAAAGCTGATTGACGACGGCTCGGAAGTATTCTCAACTACCGGTGGCGCGAGCCGTTCCCAGGACTTGGAATGCCAAAAGTGCGACTACGGCCTGTCTGCTTACGACCGGCGTCACCGTTTCGTCGGCCTGTACATTTGGGAGATTCCCGGATACAAGAGCAACTCGATTATGCGTCTTCTGACGAGCGGCTTCCAACTCGCAGGCATCGTCACGGCACAGACCGGTGCCCCAAACACGCTATTTGACGGGTTCGACGTCAATGGCGACGGCAACGGCGGCAACGATCGGCCGGTAATCGGCAACCAGTCACTTCCCATCACGTCGCGGGGAATTGACGGGACACAACTGGGTCTCAATGCGGTTCCCGGAACGTATTACGACGTTGTTGGTTGCTTCTTCGAGGGTGTCTGCATCCCGACGAGCGCCAGTGGCTTCCACTGGCTGATCCCGGCGGGCGGACTCGGGAACCTCGGGCGCAACACGTACGTCGGGCCAGGACAGTTCTTCTGGAACGGCAGTCTCCAGAAGACTTTCAAGCTGCCCTTCGGCAAGCTCGAGAATCAAGCTGTTATCTTCCGTTGGGAAGCGTTTAATATCCTGAACCACCCGAATCTCGTGACTCCGGACTTGAGTCAGAATTCGTCGACAGATTTGCTCGATCCTGACTTTCTGGATCCTGCTTCGACGATTAATGGCGGCCGGACTATGAAGTTCTGGCTGGTTTATCAGTTCTAAGCCACAGGAAGAGAGCGTACGGCAAAACGCCCCGGAATGTCGCGATTCCGGGGCGTTTTCTTTTGGCGTTCTAAACTTCCTCAGGATGGCCTTCGGACGGTCAAAGCCCGCGGCGCAGTGCGTCGGCGTGTTGCTTCGCGAGTGACAACTTGCGGCCCAAGCCGCGGGAGGGTCTGCAGACCCTCCCCTACAACGCCGTTGCGGTCGACGCACCGCGGCTACGCCGGGATGACTTTGTGGCGGATGGCGTAGCGCACTAGATCGCTGAAGGCGCCGATTTGCAGCTTGTGCATAATGTTGTTGCGGTGCGATTCGACCGTGCGCGTACTGATGCCCACCTGCGAGGCGACCTCTTTATTGCTCAAGCCCTCGCAGAGCATCTTGACGATTTCCTGCTCGCGGTGCGTGAGGCGCTCGATTGGGATTTCGCCGTCCGCGCCGCGCGGCGCAACGGGATTGCACGGGAGCGGGCCAAGATAGAACATTTCCTTGATGCGCGGGGTGAAGAACGGCCGGTCGTCGCGTACGGCACGGACGGCTTCGAGGAGATCCTCGTCAGCGTCGGATTTCAGTACGTAAGCGCGCGCCCCCGCACGCAGGCATTCCCGTGCGACCTCCTCGGCGAAGTGCATGGTGAGAACTATGACTTTCACCTCCGGTCGCTCGCGGCGCAGCTTGCGAGTCACGTCCAGACCGTTATGTTCCGGCATGGAGATATCGAGCACCACGATCTCCGGACTAAGTTCCTCCACTAGGCGCAGCGTTTCGGCGCCATCGGCGGCCTCCCCGACCACCCGGAACCCCGGATCCGCGTTGAGCAGCGCCGAAAGGCCCCTTCGCACGACCGGGTGATCGTCGGCGAGCAAGACTTTCACGGGTCGTGTGGCGAGCCGTTTGGTTACACCTTGAATCGAAGGGCTGCGCTTGGGCGCCGTCGCGCTGGAATGCCGGGCACGGGCTTCGCTGCGGGCGGGAGAGGATTGCCCCGATTCGTCCCACGGCGTTTCGATTGACTTGCAAATGGAGGCTGAATTTGAAGTCAAAACGTCGACGAGAGAACGCGAATCGCGGCCTTGCGATCTTGGAGGCTTGCTGGATGAGACTCCGATCATCGGGTGACCCCTTTTTTTGATTTACTGACCGTGCGAAAGCCTAGAACCTTTCAGAACCGGTTCATGTGCGGGCGCGTCTTGAATAACCTTACTCATTTCATGCCGTCGCGGCGGACGCCAACGCGCCAGCGCCCCCGGGCAGAACGAGCCGTATCCGCGTCCCGCTGCCCGGGTTCGACGATATCGTCAACTTGCCGCCGAGCTGCTCCACACGCTCGCGCATGCCTGCGATTCCCACTCCAAGCGCGCCGCTCTCTGCCACGAGCAGGCGCTCGGCAGAAATTCCCCTGCCCCAGTCTTCAATCTCGACCACCACTTCCCCCGCCCGTTGTTGCAGGCGAATCGCGGCATTCGCGCTGCCGGAATGGCGGTGAACATTGCTGAGGGATTCCGTGACGACGCGGAACATCATCATTTCGACATCGCGCGGGAGCCGCCCGAAATCCTCAGCGGCCTCCAGCGTCACCGGAATTCCGCTGCGGTCGCTGTAGCCCTTGACGAACCAACGCAACGCCGACGCGAGCCCCGCTTCATCGAGCATCGGCGGGTGCAGCACGTAGGAGAGCGTACGGATTTCCTGCATCGCACCCTCCACCAGATCGAGCGAGTCCAGAAAATTATTGCGGAGTTCGTCCGTAACCGTGGGATTCCGCGCGGCAGCCTGCAGGTTCAGCTTCACGGCCAGGAGGCTCTGGGCCGTGGCTTCGTGGAGGAACTGCGCGGTGCGGCGGTGCTCCTCGTCTTGGATATTGAGCAGGCGGGTGGAGAGGTGATGCAGCGTTTCCTCGATTCTTCTACGCGCGGTGATGTCGCGCGCCAGAATGCAGAGCGTTTTAAACGTGCCGTCCGCCGATGGGATCGGCGCGACGTGGGCCAGGAACCACCGGGGGCCGGCGCGGACCGTCATGGGATATTCGACGTTTTCAGACGCACCGGTTTGCAGCACGCGCCGGAATACGAGCCCCCAGGGCTCGAAGAACTCCTTGCCCATGAGTTGGTCCAAACGCGTGCCAATCAAATCTTCGCGGGGCAGAGTCAGGAGTTCATCGTTACGCGTCCACAGATTCACGATGGTGCCCTCGGAATCGAGTTCAAAGACAACCTCGTCAATCGAACCGATAAGGGCTTGCATGCGCGCTTCGCTCTCGCGCAGGTTGCGCTCGGCCTCAAATTTGGCAGTGACGTCCCGGATGGCTGAAGCTACGAGATGCCCCTCAGGAGTCTCAAGCGGGCTCAAGCTGATCTCGACTGGGAACTCACTGCCGTCCTTCCGCAGGCCGAAGAGATCGAGGCCTGCTCCCATTGGCCGCGTGCGCGGCTCAGCGGTGTAGCCAGCCCGATGCGCGGGGTGCTGCCGGCGGAAGCGCTCGGGGACGAGAATCTCAACGGGCTCGCCGATCAGCTCCTCGCGCCGGTAACCGAAAAGTTTCTCGGTTTCCGCGTTGACAAGGACCATCCTGCCGTGAGTGTCAGAGATCACCATGGCATCGGGCGCGGATTCCAGAATTCCGCGGAATTTCGCCTCGCTTGCCCATTGTTCCGTGACGTCCTGGATGAGGCCGACGATGCCGGCTGGTCGGCCTTCGGGAGTCTTCACCATCGTGCCGCAGCACCGGATGACGCGGCCTTCGCCGTCGGGCCGCATGACGCGGAGAGGTATTTCGAACGGCAGATGATCGGCGAGGAACCTCGCGCGCACCACATCCAGCATCTCGCGATCTTCCGGATGCATCAGCGAACGAAACAACTCGTAACACGCGGTTGTATCCGAGTCCAAGCCGAAGATGTCGTACAGCTGTTGAGACCACACGTCGTGACCGGTCAAAAAATTGCATTCCCATGTGCCGATATGGGCGAGATCGAGCACCTCACGAAGGCGCGATTCCACGCGCGGCAGAAGCGACTTCGAGCGCGTACTTGCGGTCTCAGCGGAGATGATGCCGACGGCGTAGCGGCCATCGCTGGCGCGTGTCGCTGGGAAGCAGGACGCCTTCCAGTAACGTAGAACGCCGGGCGACGTCGGCAACTCGCCCGAAACTTCGAAGTTAAGGTGCGGCCTGCCGGTCTTGCTCACACGCCGCAGAATTCCCTCCACGTGGGGAGCGATGGTCGGGATTACCTCAGCGGGTGTCTTGCCCAGGAGTTCGCGCAGCGAAAGGCCGCAGACTTCGGCCAGCCGCTCACTAGCCATCAAAACCCTGAGGTCTGGATCGAGCAGGACGAGCACGGCAGGGGCGCGGACAAAGAATGACGCGAGGTCGACGCGATCGAGCCATTTGGCCCGCTCGCCATTAGCGGAAGGACCTGCGCGATTCATGCGAATCTTCGAAGTCGCCATCAGCCTTTACCCGGTTCGGGGACCTCTGGCGTTCCGTCCCATCCTCCGCGCCGGAGTGGGCGGTGCCAGGCACCGGCGGGGAGTCCGCCGGAATACGTAAAACAGTAAACGTGTATTAATACTCTGTCAAGTACCCTACGTATTCTCGCAATTGTGTACCGAAAAGGCCAACAAGTGGTACTACACCAACTGCGGAACTACGTAGACGCGCGCGGAGTTGCGTACGTATTGATTCTCCGGCTCTAGGTATTCATCCGACTTGTCTCGCTCCGCTATCCCTTTTATGCTGCGCCACCAAAATGAGGGGGTAACACCTGTATCTCATGTTCGTCCGGCGTTTCGCCTCCCAAGCTCGGAACCCGGCGACGATCGCCCGCCCTTGCAGGCGCCTTCACCCGAGGGTCCCACGGAGCGCGCTGCTTCTCTCAGCCAACCGTAGGCCTGTAGGGGCGAGCGATCGAGTAGGTAGAAGATTCCCGCAAATCCGAGGAAGGCTGTGTAGAGAGTGGTCTTCAGACCGTCCCGGGGCTCGGCCGCGGCTATGTGTATGATGACCTGCCGAAGAGCTGCAACCTGCACAAAGGGGCGCGCGAACCGGACGCCCTGGGCGGACCCACCCCCACAAGTCGAATGGCAGCGCGGCAGTGGAGGGCGGACGGCGGGCCTAAAAGGGGAGGGCCTTAATTCCCTTCCGTACAAATTTCCAAGCCGCCAGATTATTTGTAATCCACTACAACTTGGCCATCTACGACTCGGATGTTGTTCACACCGGAAGGAAGCTTCATTTTGTCGCGATTCTCCGGGGAATCTAGGATGTGGTCGGCCACGGATTGAAGGGTTGAAGCCGGCAGCGGCATAGAACCGATCGCACCGCTGATCGGCTCGAATTTAAGGTAGCCGCCTTCCGCACGAATGTGGCCATCCAGCTCCATGGACAAGTCCTGGCCGTGGAAATTGAAGACTACGTAGGCCTTCACCACGTCCCCGACCATATCCACTTTCACGTCGCGCACCGAGGACTGAACCTCCTCGAGTGTAGGCGTCTGCTCGGTCGTAGCGGAAGCGGCGCCGGGCGTTGCGGCTGCGGGCGCGGCGGGTGCTGTTTGGGGTGCGGGAGATGCATTCCCAGCGGCCTGCGCGGCGACGCTATTGGCCGTTGCCAGATTGGCGCTGAGATACGAATTGAGCTCTGTGCTATTGAGCTCCAGCTTGTGTGGCGTCCCCATGGACTGGGCGACCTGCGAATCGCGAATCTTCTCCGCCGCCCGCGCGGCGGCAGAAGGATCGGTGACCACCGGCGGCGGAGTTCCCTTCCGCAGGATCAGCACCACGACGAAGACGATCAAGCCGAGCGCGACCCACTGCGCCACGCGATAGTATTTGCGCGCATTGTCGAAGACGGATGGGTCGCGTACTACGTCGTGCGCCTCAGTACGGCCCGGGCGAGTCGTATGCACTACGCCCTCCGCCGGGCGCCAGGCGCTCTCGGAATTGGATTGGTCGGCGTAATAGGCAAACAGCGAGTTGCAGCGAGCACAGCGATCGCCGCCGCCTTCCTGTTGATTGCCGCAATTGGGACAGATGATTTGAGACACGCGCACCTCGCAGATTCAAATCTAGCACTGGCGCGCAAGGTGCATAATTGGCACGAGGGGCAGCGTTGTGGCGGCGGTACCTGTACGAAAGAGCAGGAGATAGTCCTCGATAGGAGGGTGTCCAGTCCCTCCGGCCGTGCGGACTTTTTGCCATTCGCATTTGGAATTGCTTAGTAGCAGCGCGCACCACAGGGCCGAAAGGCAGCTCCAAAACTGGAAGGGTATGGAGACTCCGTGCGCTAAGACTGCGCGTGCTGCGCGGTTCGCTCTGCGTGCCGGCGAACTAGCAACGCGACGGTCAGGCCTATGCAGAAGAGTAGCGCCGCGACCCCGCTGATGCGGGAGGCGAGCGTCACGGCTTTCTCGGAATGTGGGACGCGGGTTAGCGGGAGCACCACGAAATTCATGATCATGTAGACTGCGCCCCCGTACAGCAGCCCGCAGATTACTGGCCGACGGACGAGAATTTCGAGCTTGCGGCTAGCCGCGAAGAAAATAACGGTCCACGCGAGCGCAATCGCGTAGTGGATCGCGACGCCCAGAGCTACCGACGCTATCCCAGCGTCGAAGGATTTCATCCCGACTAGTCCGCTGGCGATGTATTGGAAAATCATGTACGGCGTGACGTGGCGAAAGGCGTTGAAGATGATGTTTTCGCCGATGTCGAGCGTGCCAGCGACCAATGTGATCCAGAGGATTACCGTGATGGGGCCGGAACGAGAAAGCGGCTTGCTTGGCGTTGAGTAGGGGGCCATGCTCGCCGGCATCATACGCCGGAATGGCACGATGGGAGTAGCGCTCGTAGCGCCTGAAGTACAGGTGGCCATTCGTTCAGGAGCGGCTGGCCTTAAACCATCCTTCAAGGTTAGCAGAGAATGACGAACAATGCTGGATGATGATGGGCGTGCTTTAATCTCGCGGCAGAGAGCGAACTTGGCCCTCTCGTACAACGGCACCGGCGAAGGCACAAAAACGCGGTAGTACTCTAGTACCGCCAAAATGTGACTACTCCGCTAGAGGTTCCGGGCGTTCCAGTTGGTACCTTAAACCATCGCGCGGGACGCCTCCGCAGGTGTCCTAATCACCCGACGCGAAGTCATCGAGCCGAGCTCGTCACGACTGAGGATGGGGAATCATGAAGAAGCGACAGAATGCAGGTAAAGCACAAGGAAATGCCGGGGGCTACTCAGGGACCGTCGAAGCCGAGCATCTTGATTCGCAGGATCTCTCTAGCGCGTTCATGTCCGATGCGGATCGCAAGGCAGGGGCGTACCGCGCGGATTCGAGCTCCGCAGTCGCGACCCTCGAAGCGCCGATCGAATCGCCCGTCGTGAGTTCCGTTGTGACAGGCGCGAGCACGCCCGAAGCGCAAAATGCTGCCTTCCATTCGGGCAAATCAAATGGCAACGGGCACAGCTCGAACGGCGGCAACGGCAACGGTCACAATGGCGGCGATCATGGCGGGCACCACGGCGGCCATGGTCACAGCGGCCACGGAAGCGGCGGCCGCGAGCACGGACAGGAGCGCCGTCGGCGTCGGCGCGCGCTGATATCCGCTCCGGTGCGCGTACGATCATTGAATATCACTGAAGAAGGCCCAAGCGAAGTAACGACGACAATTGACGTCTCGCGCGGCGGCATCTTCTTCGTCAGTGAATTGACGAGCTACGAAAAGCATATGGAAGTCGCGGTGGTCTTCCCGTTCAGCGGGATTCCGGGGGATGTGCACGCCGAGCAGATGGGCCACATCGTGCGCGTCGTGGAGTATGAAGATGGGCGCCGCGGCATTGCGGTCTCTTTCGAAAAGCCGGTCGTAGTGACCGATGAAGCGTTAATCGATTCTGGCGGCCGCCAGCTTCAGCCCCACGTGCTGCGCGCGCCGGGCATTCCTGGTCTGGACGTTGTAGCCGAACAGAAAGAAGTTAAGGTACTGATTCTGGAAGCCGATTCGCGCGCTCGCGAGTCCATGAGCAGTTATCTCGGCAGCGAAGGTTACGCCCCCATTACCGCCGCCACAGGTTCGAAGGCTCGCGAGATGCTGGCGACCAATGTTCCGGCCGTCGTGATCGCGGACGTCGAAGGCGACAGCATGGCAGGCTTTGATATCTGCGCCTTCATCAAGAGCGACGAGCGTCTGCGCCACGTGCACGTGATTCTCGTGACGAGTTCGGCGTATCCGAGCGATTACGCCAACGCGCACGCTGTGGGCGCAACGATTTGCATGGCCAAGCCGTTCAAGCAGGAAAAGCTCGGGCAGATGGTGAAGCTCCTAGCGCCTCCGAAACGGTTGACTGCGGACAAATCAGCGGCACGCGCGAATGGAGAGCAGACCTCGAACGCGAACGGCAATACGAACGGTGCGGCGAAGAGGCCGATGGTCTCGACGCTTTCCTCGAACGGCTACACCAAGCCGGCGGTCCCGACACCGGCACCTGCAGCGGACCAGCACGAGTTCCGCAAGCTGTGTGACGCCGCGGTGCAAGAAAAGCGTGTGCGCGACGGCGATCGCTACGACGTGAGTGACACGGATCAGAACGTAAGTGTGGCCTCTTCGAAGGATGGGAAAAGCGAGTCGAAGGGCGGCTTCGCGGCATTCCGCAACAAAGCAGCGTCGCTGTTCAAGCGTTAAGCATCGCAGCTCTAGTAAGGGAGGGTCTTTAGACCCTCCTTTGATTCGGCCGTCCTGCCCTTTTTGATAATCGCTGCTCCCTCACAACATACTATATTTGGTTAACCTCCCCGATCAAAAATTGGGAGCATCCAGTTATATTTCCTTGAAACGCTCTTTTCCCGCACCCGCCCATCGTCCATTGGTACAGTTATTCGATTCGCTCTCAAGAAGATTCCGCCAGCCGTCTCTTTTTCTCCGAGCGATAAAATTTAACCATGCAATGTCCGCAATGCGGCCACGCAAATCCCGATGGCGTCGCCTTTTGCACGGAATGTCACGCCACGCTGGTCTTCAAATGCCCGAAATGCTGGCACGAACAGAATCACGGCGGAAAGTGCGACCAGTGCGGCGCCGATTTCGCGCAATTGCAGGGCGCTTATTTCGGCAAGGTAGTGGCCGAAGAGATGAACGACACGCAGAATGAAGTGAACCGCGTCAATGCCGCCGCAAGTGCCGTCACGAATCCGATCCTAACTGTACTCATGATTCTGTTCCGCTGGATCTGCACGCTATTTTTCGTCTAGAGGACTACTTTTCGGAGGAGCGCCTTTAGGTCCTCCCTGCGAGTCTGCACTCATTCCCCGCACCCGGAAATATCTCTGTGGGGGAAACAATCCCACGCGGGCACATTCGCGTCCGACTGCATTCTTCACCTGGTTTATCCAGTATAGGAATGTGTTTTCGCTGACGCCGACAAGCACCATTGCGCGCTTGTATTCCACCGCGCGGAGAAAATAGATAACGAAGAGTTTCCGCCGCCCTTTCCATTCTCGGCGGCGCAAGGCACGCGCGCCCGCGGACTCGAAATCGGCCACGTATTCGGAGGCGCGCACAGTTTCCGGCCGCCAGACATAGCCGCTCGAGGGCCGCTCGAGGTCGATCGCAGGCATCTTGCGGCCGATTCCCTTCCCCAGCGAACGGTAGCGCGTCAGGCAGACGTCGAAGATTTCTCGTGGCTTCACGTCAGTTCTCGCGGCCGTTCCACTCGTCGGGATCGCAATTCATCGCCCGTGTCCACGCATCGAAACACTCCTCCCAGCCATCGAGGTAGCCGCGCGCGTATTCTTCGGTCAGGCGCTGGCGCTCGCAAAATACGCGCTGCATCTCGCAGCTTTCGTGCCGCTCTTGCGGCAACGCATTCCACGCAACCTGCAATCGCCATCCCAGCTCACGGGCGAAGCGCGCCATCCAGTGCAGCGGAGCTGGAAAATAGACCGCCACGCGCCGACGCGGTTCATACCACGCCATGCTCCAGCCACGCGGTATGCGTGCTCCCCAGGTGATCTCGCGGCCGACAAGGAATCGTCTCTTCCGGCGATCTCTTTCGCAGGCAGGAGCGCCTATGTTTCCTTGGCGCGACGCCGTTTGACGCCGCGCAACCCGATCCCCACTCGCAATTTCCGCGGCGATGTTTTTTCTTTCAGTTGATTCCATAACGCTCGCACCTCCGACCATCGAATTGAAAGCTTATTCCGCCAGACCCCGCACCACCGAAGTGCTCTTACTCAGAAACCGAGCGACCGCTTTCCAACGTAGAAATCATTGCATCGCGTCGGTCTTCGCGTTGGCGGCATTCAACAGATCCCGCAATACGCCACGCGAATCAGCCGGTAGCCGCGCTCGACAGCCACAAGACGTTTCAGTACTTTCACCGTAGGCCTCCCGCAGTACGAACACCCAGGATTCGCGGCAACCGCGGTGCCGGGATCGAGCCGTATTAAAGTCATTCGACTTCTCCGCGCAGCTCGGCTTTTGCGCGCCGCCTCTCTCTCTCGCTCACGGTTTTCCGGCACTGCACGCCATCGCCGCATGTATCCGCGTTTAGACGCCTTCTGCCGCTCCAATATCGCGAAGAGCGCAGGCGACTTTTCCTCTGCGCGTCCTGGCGGCCGCTGCACGTTTCGCCGCATCCCGCTCGCTGACGCCGCCATCGCCCGCCTCCCACTCCGGCCGATCCGCTCCGACAGTACCGACCGAAGACACACGTATTCGCCTTATCGCCGCCCGAACCTTTACGGTGGGTACGGTTGTACTACGTCTAGATTCCGTTATCCTTCACGCCTCAGGACGGCACCGTGACTCTAATCCGGTGCCGCCCGATCGGAGGCACGTACCACATGCGTGACAAGACGACGCCGTTTCAGTACCTCCTGCAATGCTCCCAAATGTCGCTCGAGGACTTCGAACTCGCTCGCCTCGATCGAGCCGCAAGCTTGAGAAAGCAACTGCGAGACATCGCCGAAGAATGGGTCGAAGCCGAAGTCGAGGCTCAGTTGGCGCGATGGGTGCGCGAGAACCGGGGCCGCTCCTCCGCGAGAACCGTAAAATTCCAAGAGCGCGAAAATGAGCTGGGACGGCGCCCCCGCGCTCTCCCCTCTGCCCCACGCATCGCCAAGCCCAAGCGCCCTGCGCTCGTAACGGAACTTCCCGCTCCAGTTCCGATATCGACGCGCCTGCGATCTCCCCGCGCGCCCTCGCGTCCGGCACTCGCGCCTGCTCCTCGAGAACAGCGCGAACCCCGCCCCGACGCTTTTGCCGCCGTGCGCTACATCCGCAGAGACTTCGAGTCTCATTAGCGCAACGCCGCACAGAGCTCGGAGGTTCACGGCTTGCGATGGCAAGAAACTTGCGTCGAAGAAGCGACCCGGTCTTTCGGTGGGGACCACCATCAGCTCGGATGACTCATTTATCTCAGTCTCGACGCGCAGTTCCTCCGTTGATTTGTGAACTCCCAGCAGTCGACAGTCTCGCGCCCGATCCTCACTCAATTTGATTGCTCCTCGTGACCTGCGTCCTGAAGGCAGCGCAGTTCCTCGCACGACTCGCTCCCTGATCTATCCTCGGAATCATCCGTCCCAGTGGTCGACAACACACAGCATGATCTGCTGTCCTCTTAGAGCATCGCCAGCCCCACGCGTGCACGCCGCTGAGCTCCCTACTCTATGTCGCCAACTACCTAATCGCTGTGTCCGAGCCCGTGATCGCCCAAATCCCAAGCTCTCTCCCCACTGGCACCGAACCCCCTGCACACCGTGACCCACAAAATGAAACGCTTGCCGACAACGTCCCATTAACAGCAGCTAGTCTTTCTTGCTCACTCATCAACTCTTTTCCGCGTCCAACATAACTAACTATTCCGCGTGGTTGGGTTGATCAATTGGGCGGAGCGGGCGCTGGACTGGACGGCATTGTTGGGGTGGCGGATTTGCTTTGGGGAGTTGGAGCGAGTATGTCGTTACGATGTTTGTCGTCTATCGGGTGGCGGCGGGGGTTGGAGCAGGCGTGGCGGTTCGAGTGGTCGGTTGGTTTCGGGGGGTGTTTACATCGCGCTTCTACTGGGGTTTTTCAGCGATTTGTGGGGGCCGGCGCTTTTGGATCGCTCAGACTGCCGGCGATGTTTGGGTTGTGCGGAAATCTTTGGGGGTGCCGATTTCCAGGAGTTGTTCTTTGCGGTAGATCAGGGCGTTGATGTTGTATGGGGCTAGTTCGAAGCCGTGGCCGTGGGTGATGGCGTCGGTGGGGCAGGCTTCTACGCAGTATCCGCAGAAGATACAGCGCGAGTAATCGATGTTGTAGACCTTCGCGTAGCGTTCGCCCGCGGAAATGCGATTGGCGTCCGTGTTTTCAGCCGCCTCAATGTAGATGCAATTGGCGGGACAGGCTGCGGCGCACAGGAAGCAGCCTACGCATTTCTCCAGGCCGTTTTCGTCGCGGTGGAGAACGTGGATGCCACGGTAGCGGGCTTCGAACTGCGTGGGGCCGATGGGAAAGAGCTCCGTTGTGGGCTTGCGGAACATGGTGCGGAACGTCACGCTGAAGCCCTTCACCAGGGTGGCGAACGTTGCGCCGACTTCTGTGAGGAGCGAGCTCATTGCGTTTAACTTTAGCAAAGTTGATGGACGGCGGCAAATTGGGGGCGGAGGAGTGCAGCGTCCTGATTCCGGGATGCGACGCGATGGCCTCCAAGTGAGCTGCCTCAGGGGCTTGCCCCGGACTTTCTCCAGCGCTAAAGCGCAGGTTTAAAGGCGAAGCGTCACGCGGAGCCCGGGTGCGTTCCTTCCCCCGCAAAAATGCCGAGGCTGCCACCAAGAATCTGGCTGCCGATCTGGAGCGGAGAGCATTTACTCTCCGGGAGGCGAGACGGGAGGTGGGCCCAGATTGCCAGGCTTGCCTGTGAGAGCGGAGATGATTTGTTTGCCGTGGAAGCGGCCGTTCTCTATGAAGATTTCGCCAGTGTATTTTCCGCCGAGGATTACTCCCGCTACGTAGATTCCTGGGACGTTGCTTTCGAGCGTGGTTGGATTGCAGACCGGCTTTCGCGTTTCGGGATCGAGAGAGATGCCCATTTTCTCCAGGAAGGCGAAATCGGGGTGGTAGCCGGTGAGGGCGAAGACTTGCGTCGCGGGAATTCCCTGCTCGTCCGCGCCGTTGCGCACTAGCACTTGAGCGGGCTCGAAGCGCAGAACTTTTGTGTTGAAGTGCGCGCGGATTTCGCCGGCGCGAATGCGATTTTCGATGTCGGGCTTCACCCAATATTTAAGGGTTGCGCCGAGACTGGGCCCGCGATGAACGAGTGTGACGCAGGCGCCCGATCGAAAAAGTTCCAGGGCCGCTTCGGCAGCGGAGTTCTTTGCTCCTACCACTACGACATCTTGCTGCCAGTAGGGGTGCGGATCGGTGAAATAGTGCGAGACGTGCGGCAGATCTTCGCCCGGCACATTCATCAGATTGGGGCGATCGTAATAACCCGTGGCGAGGACGATCTTGCGAGCCTTATATGAATGGCGCTGGCCGTTGGCGTCGCGCGTGGAGACTTCGAAGGCACCAT
>Ga0335078_10007943_pt1 | contig 15763 bp, 14 predicted proteins | sample Lox_Sample_32_FD_206711 | JGI IMG/M metagenome (GOLD analysis project Ga0335078, IMG submission 206711) | Soil microbial communities from Loxahatchee National Wildlife Refuge, Florida, United States - Lox_Sample_3.2 | ecosystem: Environmental > Terrestrial > Soil > Wetlands | place: USA... | reverse complement strand
AAGGCGCGCTGCAGCGATACGTCAGACGAGGCGCTTGTGTTCTGTACATCTAAGGCGAAACCGCTCACCTCGAACAATCTTGGCAGGCGGCAATCGCGTCCGGCCTGTTTGCTCGCCGGGCTTGCGCCGATCAACTGGCACACTCTGAGGCACACGCACGGAACCCTTTTGCACGAACGGGGAACGCCTCTGCGTGTCGCACAAGCTCAACTTGGGAATTCGCACACAACGACAACGCTCGAAGCCTATACGCACCCCAGCGCGAACGTCCAAAGACAAGCCGCCGAACACTTGGAAAATCAATAGCTCCCAAATATTCCCAAGTTTGCGGAAATCGCGGGAAGGCCAAATTAGCTAGTGATTGAAATTGCAGGCAGATGGTTGGTGGACGTGACCGGGATCGAACCGGTGACCCCCTGCTTGCAAACATTGGGCGCACGAGAAATCAGCAACTTAGCCTACGTTGATACCGAGAGCCACCAGCCGCTACAACTGGCTACAAGAACGGGGCTTAACTTCAATCGCGAAATTACCAGTAGCACTCAGTAAGGACTGGTAGTGGGCACAAAATTGGGCACAGTTGTAAGGCGACACAGGGGACTGCGCCGGCAGCCGAGTCTAAATACGCGTCAAGACGGACTCAAACGATCGACGGGGTATAGGATACGCGCTGCGAAAGTACCCCACGCCTTCGCAAAATGATGGTTTCTGTCGACAACGCGGTACAATCCGCAGAACTGGCGAATGAGTGGTAAGTCTATTCTCTGCGAGAGGGCGCCTAGGCCGACATGATTCCAGAGGGTGACAAGCAGTATCTTCAAACAAACCTACGCCGAAACCGCGTTGTGCTCTTTCTAGGAGCAGGTTTCTCAAGAGAAGCTCAGAATGCTGCGGGTGAAGCCATGCCGCTGTCTCGCGATCTTGCAGAAAAACTTTGGGGAACAGCGGGGCTCGCAGGAAATTATGATGGGACAGAGTTGCGGTACGTTTACGACGCGGCGCGAAAAAGAAAAGGCGACACCACAATCAGACTGCTTTTGCGAGATCTGCTTTCTGTGTCGAAATATCCGGATTGGTACAAGTCAGTCGCTGGATGGTACTGGAGGAGGATCTACACTACAAATATCGACAACCTTGTCGAGGCAGTCTTTGCTGGTAGCACAGGAGCACCTCCGCTCGACCTGGTAGTCCCGCCGGACGAATTCACCGATAGAGATCCCTTCCTTCGAAGCATCCAGTACGTCAAGCTTCATGGCAGTGTTCAGGAATTGGAGAAGCCGGTGGTGTTCTCTCCGATTGAATACGGGAGGCGGGCCTCATTACATGATGTTTGGTATGATCATTTTCTCCGCGATTATTCAACGCACCCCACGATTCTTGTCGGCACGGAACTTAACGAGCCATTGTTTTGGCAATATCTGGCAGCTCGTCAGGAACGGCCCAGAGGAGCTCCCGAGTCACGCCCGAAATCTTTCCTGATATCTTCGAAGATATCAAAAGCGCGCAGCGAAGCACTTTCCATGTACAACATTGAAGCAGTAGAGGCCAGCGCTGAGCAGTTCTTTAGCTGGCTATCGGATTTGGCAGAATTCAAATCGACGCGAGAAACAGTGTTACTTGAACTGGACCCGACTTTAGAACAAGCCATCGCTCTCGAAAGAGAAGGCGCACCCAGGATCCAGATAAGCGCTGTGGAGTCGTTTTTTACAACGTTTGAGCAAGTCCGCCCTCAAGCAGCTCATACTGGTGCCAGGCGCGACTTTCTTCTTGGTGTCCAACCTAGCTGGAATGATATCGTCCGCAACCTGGACGCCGACCGGGAGATCAATACACAGCTAGCGACAACTATACGATCAACTTACGCAAAGGATCAGAACGAAGTTCCCCTGTCGGTTTTGCATGGCTCGGCTGGATCGGGAAAAACGACTTTAGTAATGAGGGCCGCATACACACTCGCGCTCGAAGGTGTTTCGGTCTACTTTGCCACGGGGCGCAACCGACCCGATCCCCGCCAGATATGCACATATTTGGCGACTCTCAAGACACGCCCGATATTGATTTTCGACAACGCATACTCTGACATTAATCTGATCGAAGAACTGAAAGCGGCAGCTGCCAAATTGCCGATCAAACCGGTCTTACTCGTGACCCTTCGATCTCATCAGTGGTTTCGAAAGAAGTACCTATTCCAAGATTACGAAGCCATATATGAGATGGCTGTACCTGATTTGATGCCCTACGACATTCAGCAAATTCTAATAGTACTCGAACGGGAAGGCTTCCTCGGTGCTCTCCTCCAACTGTCTCACGAAGATCGGATTCGGGTATTCAGTGAGAGAGCACGCAAACAAATACTTGTGGCGATGAGAGAGGCTACGAAGGGCAAACCTTTCGATGAAATTCTGAGGGATGAGTTCAATAGTATTGAGTCGGTACAGGCTCGATTGCTTTTCCTAATTGTCGCGATTCCGTCGATACGGCAGTACCACATTGGATTCGATGAAATGATATCGGCGATGGACTTGCCTCCGGCAGAGACGGGAGCGTTGTTACGGGAGGGTTTATCGGGCATCGTACTGCCGCATCCGCAGCAAACCGAACGTTATGCAGTCAGGCATCCGTTAATTGCGGAATATGTAGCGGCTGACGTTGCAAATCCCGAAATGCTGGCCGACGCATACATCCGATATCTGCAAGTGATCGCGCACGAGATAAACACTTTTGGAGCAGAAAGGACAAGTAGATTACGGAGAATATCGCGAGACTTGTTGAACCACGAAAATTTGAGGGATGTATTTCCTAAGTACCCTAATTTGGTTCGGCAAATCTACGATGCAGTCCGCGAACACTTCGGGGGTAACGGGCATTTCTGGCTTCAGTACGGTGTTTACGAACTAGAGTTCGGCCACTTGGATTTGGCTGAGAACTATCTGCTTCAGGCCCAGGGCCTGATTCCCCATTCCGAGTCTCTTACTACGGCTTTCGGACACCTTTACATGAGAAAAGCAATCGAGGCTAATACCCTCGTTATAGCAGAAGAACAAAAAGCCGAGGGCGAGAAGATACTCAGAGCTCAAATTGCAAGGATTGGCTCGCAGGACCCTTATCCCTGCCACGTTCTTGGAAGCCAACTGTTCTCCTACATCAAGAAATGGGTTCCGGCTGACAAAAAGCCGTTAGAACTTCACGCGCTATACGATGATCTGAAGCCTTCCGTCGATCGCCACAGGCTGGCAGGATCTCTACGTTCTCTATTCTCGGACATTAAGAGAGCTGAACTAGAGTCCATTGCTAAGCCAGTCAAAGCGCCTAAAGGATAAATAGTTAATTCTGAGTAAGTGATTCCGACGTCTCAAGAGCTAGACCTTGACCCTTGGTTGGCTCGCCAATAACGGCAACAAGCTGCTTCGAGCGATTCACCGATGGCGCCGGATTTGGCAAAACGAATCTGGATCTCTGTTCGCTTGACCACTGAAAGAACGTCTCAGCAGAAAAGACGAAAGATTGCAATTCACCTTCTGCTAGGGAACGGATCCTGCCGACACTGTCATCATATAAGACGGGTCTGCCTTCATGCGCTGCCTTGTTACGGAATTTGTACAGGAGAACGATCTTGTCGAACCAATCCGACGAAGCATTGGGAGCTGTGAAGTCTCGGGGATACTTGCAACCTAGCCGTGTCGAGTATTGTAGAAACCTGTTCTCGAAACTCTCGTACTGACGCCTTTTCAGATACTTTGTGGCATCAGCCGAGGACGGATTCAGTGCGGCTACGTCATCTAGTAAATTGGTCAATTCGATTTCGATCGAGATTCCCAACTCTACTAAACACCGAACGGTATCGCCCTGTGCCAGACTCGAAAGCGCATCGCAAAAGATTGATTCAGAAACTGGAACTGGAATGCTTTGCTCGACGCATAGGCCCAACGGTTCCCAGGCGCTTCGAGGCAGAGCCCGCACGAGCGCCGCGGAACCATAGAAGACACAGTTCCTCTGACCGACGACAGCGCCATCAACTCTGAAGGCAGAAGCCCGATACGTCGCAGATACACCTGCGGCGCCAGAGCCAATCCAATACTGGCGGCTCAAGATCCTGATCCACTGAAGAGCGTCCCTAGCAACTTCGAATGCCTTCTTGTGGGTTGCAGGAAATCCTCGGGACGCCTCCAAAACGATGACCCGAACAGTACTACAATAAAGATCAGGTATCTCGTTGCCTGCGGCTACCTGCTCTCTTGGAGTCACCGCCGTTGTCAAGGGTTTCAGGAGATAGAACTCCGTATCTTCGCGAAGGATCTTGAGTGGAGGCCACTCAGACGAATCAAAAATATGTATCGGATATGGGAAAAGAAACTCAAACAACTGGCCGTCATCCGCCATCGGTCTAACCGGCGATGCAGGCGGTGTTGTAATCCGAGGTGCTCCGTTCCACATCGGTGGTCGATTAGGATCATCACCCCTGGCAAGCCGTTGAAACTCCTCCGCCGTCAGTTGTTTAGCAACGTTTTCCGATTCATTGCCCTTGTCCATGCCATTAGTGCTCCCGTTTCGGTACAACCTCATCCACGATAAATCACAATTAGCAGCATAAACAAATAAACGAACGGTTAAGACGACAAAGATGATTCATACACTGGCGAGGAATCCCGGAGCACTTTCGATCCGACAATGGTCCCGAGTTCGTGGCCAAGGAACTGCGGCAGTGGTTGGGGAAGGTGGGAACGGGCACACTGTACATCGAGCCCGGGAGTCCCTGGGAGAATGGCTACTGCGAAAGCTTCAACGGAAAGATGCGGGATGAATGCCTGAATGGAGAGATCTTTGACAGTCTGAGGGAGGCGCAGATCGTGATCGAGAAGTGGCGGGTGGAATACAACACCAGGAGACCGCACTCAGCACTCGGCTACAGGCCGCCTGCCCCGGCGGCCTGTAGCCCTGGGGAGCAAATCCATCTTCACAGCAGATGGCTGTGATATAAAACTCTCACTTCTCGTGGACTAACAAACCGGGCACCTTAGCCGGAAATCCCGACCGTTCGTCCAACATACCTGATTAGTCGGATTACCGGTAACTTGGGTACCAGAACCCACTTCTCCGGTAACGGCGTTAATCAGGAGTTAGCCCGCCAAATGCATTTCGAAAACAGGTGATCCTCGTCACCGCATTGTTGGTGTGCTTGGCTGTACTTAAGGCATAACTCACATGAGTCGAATGCGTACTTTTCTTGCGGCTCTTGGGACGCTCGCCTTGGCTGGCGGGTCGGCGCTTGGTAGCGCCGCGGTCGCTCACGCCCAGTTTGCTTTCAGCGAGCGCAACACTGAGCCTGCGTGGTCGCCTGATGGCCGCCAAATCGCGTATTCCAGCGACCGCGAGTGGCCCGCCGGAATTTATGTCATGGACGCCGATGGGCGGAATATCCACCGCGTCACGTCAGCGATGGCTGACGACCACCACCCTACCTGGTCTCCCGATGGCCGCCAGATTGCATTCGATCGGACTCTTGAGCCGCCGGCGCCATCCAGCCGTCACGATGTTTGGTTAGTTCAAGTCGATGGCACCGGTGAGACGAACCTCACGAGCTCCCTTCCGAATGCAGCGTACGAGGAGCCGGAATGGTCCCCGGATGGCCGTTGGATCGCGGTGCGTGAGCTGTCGGGAAATGACTTCAAGCTGCTCTTTGTAAGCCCGAATGGCCATGAGTCACGGACACTTTCTCTCGGCGCAGTACGAATGCCTGATCATCCGGCCTGGTCGCCAGACAGCAAGCGCTTGGTACTCTCCAGTTTTGGCAAAGTGGGTGAGAAGGTTGGCGAAAATATTTACGTCGTAGAGGTAGCCACGGGCGCCGTTAGTCGGCTGACCACGAGTCCCAGTTTGGATACCGCTCCGGCATGGTCTCCGGACGGCCGGCAGATCGCGTTCATCAGGACTCCTCTTGTTGCTAGGACGCCTGACTTCAAGCAGTCGCGACTGTGGACAATGGATGCCGATGGAGGGAATCAGCATCAGGCAGGTGATATGGTCCCGCAACTCGGCAGGCCCGCGTGGTCTCCGTCCGGGGACTCCGTCATTCTTGTTGAAGAAGTACGCGGTACGAGCGACTTGTTCGTCGTACGGACAGATGGGATGCCGGTGCGCCGCCTTACTTGGGGCGGTTGGGCTGACCTTGATCCCGCCTGGTCGCCCGATGGCCAATGGATCGCCTACGCTGCGCGACGCGACGACAAGGCCGCCCTGCTCAAGATTCGGCCCGACGGCAGCCGGACGACTTCCGTGGTGACGTCGTTCACGGCAGTCGAGCATCCTTCCTGGGCGCCGGGGAGCACTCGGCTGGTTTTCGCCGGTGAGGCGGGCGACCGCGGCGAGAAACTGTACGTAGTAGATGCGGACGGGTCAGGATTGCAGCCGATTACTGAAGAGGCGCCGGAATATTCGCGTTATGCGACGCCAGCATGGTCGCCAGATGGGAAGCAGATTGCCTACACCGTGATGGCAGAGATGTTGGCCGGAGTTTTTGTGATACCGCGTTCAGGTGGAAAAGCTCGCTCACTCAGCCATGAATTCAGCCGAAGCGAATTGGTGCGCGACATGGATCCGGCGTGGTCTCCGGACGGAAAGTCCCTAGTTTTCACTTCCTTTCGAGACTTAGACGCCGAGATATACACCATGAACTGGGACGGAACGAAAGCGAAGCGCCTAACCAAGAGTCCCGACTACGATGGCGAGGCAGCATGGTCTCCAGATGGCACACGTCTCCTTTTCACAAGCAGTCGAGACGGTGCAGGGCGAATCTACTTGATGAACGCCGATGGATCCGGCGCGCGGCGGCTTAGCAGTGGTCCCGGAAATGATATCGCGGCCAGCTGGGCGCCAAATGGACAACGGCTAGTATTTGTGAGCACACGCGAAGGGCGCCCTGCCCTTTATGTGATGAATGCTGACGGCACCGGAGTAACACGCTTGACGATGCAACCCTGGCAAGAAGCCGACTCGGCGCCAGTCCCAATCCGATGAATCCACGGCTGCCGTTTTTCGCTATGAAGCTCGGTTATGGCGGGATTCCGGAGGGGCCGGTCCGATAGCGCCGCAGTGAAGGCAGACTCGAAACATAAGTTCCTGGTAAGTCGGATAACCGGACAAGTCGGTACTGGGACCAGGCGTCTTGCCCAACTTAGAGGTTTGCCTGCGAAGCCGCCTATCTCGCGCCCTTTCTGCGTGTGGATTCAGCGTCTTACCTTCTTCTCATTCGTGGAAACCTGCGACGCCTCCACACGACCAGTTCTCCAACGCCACAGTTCAAGGCCTGACACAACTTGTCCAACACGACTGCGTCGAACCTAGTCGCCCTGTTGTGCGCCAGCTTTAGCAGCGTCGGATAGGTCACCCCTGTGATCTGTCGCAAGCGGTAGAGAGACAACCCCTTTCGTTTTGCAACTGCGGCCAGCCTGCAAGTAATCATTCTCGATGGCCTCCCAGTGCTATATCTAGTATCGCATAGCTATGCCTTCATTTACATGTACGGCTTCTTGGTATACGGTTAGTTACCGCCAATGGCCTGCCTGGCTCGCAAAATCGCAGTCTCAAGCGCAAGTTGGCCCAGGACGCCCCTACCCCACCTACCCTCACTACAAAGAGGCCCATATTGCCCGCCAGGCCTCTTTTCCAGTCGGTTTGCGAGGCACTTTTGCGAGGCTGGGACCGTGGTTTTGGGCCAAAACGGGAGGAAAACGTGAAAACGGCAATCTACGCCAGGGTTAGCACCAACAACGGGCAAGACCCCGAAATGCAGTTGCGCGAACTGCGAGACTACTGCCAGCGACGAGGCTGGCAAATCAAAGATGAGTATATCGACGCGGGCATTTCGGGTGCGAAGGACTCGCGCCCGGAGTTGAACCGTCTCGTGGCCGACGCGCACAAGCGCCTTTTTGATGTTTTGGTGGTATGGCGATTTGACCGCTTTGCGCGCTCCGTTTCGCACCTGCTGCGGGCGCTGGAAACGTTCGGCAGTCTCGGAATCGAGTTTGTGAGCCTGTCCGAACAGGTGGACACAAGCACGCCAGCGGGCAAAATGGTGTTCACCGTTTTGGGCGCAGTAGCCGAATTGGAGCGCAGCCTAATTGCAGAGCGCGTGCGAGCCGGCTTGCGCAATGCCCGCGCCAGGGGCAAGCGGTTAGGCAGGCCCCGCAAGGCCGCACCTGCTAAGGCAATTGCGCACCTACGCTCGCAGGGCGCTACTTGGCGTGCTATTGCTGCCAAGCTTGGGGTTTGCCCTGCCACGGCCTACAAGGCCAGTAAACGCTGTTTAGAAAACCCTGCAGCACAGCCACCTGTAGCTCGGTGAAAACAAGGCGCACTTCCCGCCAGCACGGGCGTTTAGATAACTAATGTTTTCTATACAGAATCGGGCATGTGCGGCCTGGCTGCGAACGCAACCCCAGATTAATCCGAATCGGTTGTTGGATTGGTGACTATTCCAAACAAAGCTTCTACTCACGCTTGGGAGCAGAATCACGAGCCGACCGTTTTTCGAAGAGGCGATGGGACCAGTGGCCGCCTCTGGTGTGTTTCACCGCGTCCGAATTTTTTCGCCATGGATCACGAGTCCACACGGTGGAATCAAGCCGTTGTGTAGCACGAGGCCGACATCTTCCCGGCTTGTACTCGACTTGTCCGGTTACCGCGTTAATCAGGCACTGGGCGGATTGTACTTTTGATGCGCCGCCACGCCGGGGGTCAGTCAACGAGAAAGACGAGCGATTCGAGAACGGAGCACGGGGCTGCAGTGGCTGAGGAAGCCGACTCGGCTATCATCGTCCCGGCACGCTGTCGATCCGCACCAGATTCGGTGCTTGCCCATCTGTCTGAAGCACAAAGCCAGGCCGCATGAACTGAGTTGCACGGTGGCTTTCAGCTTCCATAGTCTCGGCTACTTGCCGCGCATAGCGGATGAAGTGGTGTCCGGAGAGCGCGAGCTCGAATCCAAGGCGGCGCTTCTGCGGGTTCAGTCCCCAGCGCATGATGAGCATTCCTAAAAACTGCCAGTAAGCCCGACGATAGCCGGACAGCACGCCTTGCCTCCAAACAGATTTGAACAGCACCCTCAACAGGTACAGCAAAGAAAGGGCAGGGACTCTCTGTTCCGGATGAACCTGCCAGTGTTCCAGGGAATCGAATGCGCGTCCGTAGAAGCGACGCGGGTCGTAAAGAGTAAGCAGCATCCGCTTCGTACCCGCGAGCAGATCGGGCAGCGGTATCACTGTTTGGAAATTCGGGGGGCCGAAATTGCTGGGTTCGGGGCTGGCTGGAACGAGCCGGCCCTCTTTTTTCATGCGTTCATGCAACGGCGTGGTAACCGGCGCCCATAGGATTCCCGCCATCGCCCAAGGGATGGCGGCACGCTCTATAAACTCAATCTGCCGGTCAAAAATATCCGGTGGATCGCTATCAAATCCAACGATGAAGCCGCCCATGACCCATAGCCCATGCTGCTGAATAATGTGTATGGAGTCCAGCGGGTCCTTACGGAGATTCTGAAATTTCTTGGCTTCCTTCAGCGACTCCGCGGAGGGCGATTCGATCCCGATGAACACGCGACAGAAATTTGCTCTGACCATCGCATCCAGCAGTCCCGGTCGCGAAGCAAGATCAATGGAAGCTTCTGTGAAGAACTCGAACGGATAGCGGTTGTGGTGCTGCCAGTTTTCCAACTCCGAGGCGAGCTCCAAAGCCGCCTTGTGGTTTCCAATGAAATTATCGTCGACGACGAACACTTCTTTCCGCCAGCCGAGCTGCAGAAGCGCGTCGAGTTCTCCGATCAACTGCGCCGGAGACTTCGTCCTCGGGCGGCGTCCGTAGAGCGTAATAATGTCGCAAAATTCACACGTGAACGGACAACCTCGCGAAAATTGCACCGGCATGACAGCGTATTTGTTCAGCGCCAAGAGGTCGAAACGCGGAACCGGGGTGCGACTGACGTCTGGCTTTTCCGTAACACGGTACAGCCTGCGGGCTGAGCCGTCCTCGAGGTCTCTGGCGATCTCATGGAAGATTTCGTCCGGCTCGCCCACGACCACATGGTCCGCGAGTGGTAGTAATGTCTCCGGGTCGCTGCTGGCATAGGGGCCTCCGATCATGGTCCGCCGACCTAGCTTGGAGGCACGTTCGAGGGTTTTGAGCACCTCCACGCGCTGGACATCCATCGCACTGACCATCACAAGGTCTGCCCAAAGGAGGTCCTTATCGCTCAATTCTTCAAAAGCCTGGTCGAGTAGGCGGATATCCCATCGTTTGGGACAAAGCGCCGCCACAGTGATAAGCCCGAGCGGAGGCATGAGGGAGCGCTCTGGGATCATTTCTATCACCTCCCCAAGGCTCCAAAAGGAGGCAGGAAAGCGCGGCCAGACCATTAGAACTTTGATCGCCTGTCCGAGTGGCGGGAAAGACCTAATCTCTTCTGGATCTCGGTCCATGAATAAATTTCTCAGTTACGCCGTCGTGGAATCTCGCATCCAGGGATCGGAAGAAGCGGAGTATAACACGGGCCACAGCGATGCAATTAAGGCAGGGGCGAGCGGATGCAAGACTCTTGACGCTCGGTAATCATTATTCGGATCTCGACATGGCCGGATTGAAGATATCAATTGCGCCCCCAATCGGGCCTTGCAACAGACCGAATAGGCCGTGACTCCCGATAAGTCTGGTGGATTCGATAGGTCGATGCAACACCATCTAAGAGCTGAGCCGTTTAAGGATGGTGTTTATGACTCAAGGAATGCGATCCAGGCTTTCTCCCACGGAGAAAACCGACATCTGGAGCCGTTGGAAATCCGGGCAGTCGTTGCATGAGATCGGACGTGCCCATGGCAAGCCGCATAGCTCCATTCGCTGTTTGCTGTTGCCTCGCGGAGGGATTCCTCCCGCCGCTCGCCGACGCTCTCGCCTAGCACTCACACTGGCTGAGCGAGAGGATATCTCGCGAGGGATCGCTTCAGGCTCATCGATTCGTGAAATAGCGCGACATGTGGACCGAGCGGCCTCGACGGTGAGCCGGGAGGTCACACGCCACGGTGGCCGTCCTGCCTATCGAGCCCATGAGGCGAATGATCAAGCCTGGGACTCAGCCTTGCGGCCGAAGGGGTGTCTTTTTTCGGTGAACCGCAAGTTGCGGAACATCGTTGCGAGTAAACTGATCCTGGATTGGTCGCCCGAACAGATTTCCGGATGGCTGAAGACCCAGTATCCCGATGACGGGAGCCTGCGAGTGTCCCACGAGACGATCTACCGTAGCCTGTTCATTCAAGCGCGGGGAGTATTGAAAAAAGAGCTGATGGATCACCTGCGGTCGAAGCGGCACATGCGCCGTTCGCGGCATGCCAGCGCCGGTGGACAGTCCCGTGGTCAGATCGTCGATGCCATCTCAATTCGAGAGCGACCTGCGGAGGCAGAAGACCGAGCGATTCCCGGCCATTGGGAAGGCGATCTGCTGAGCGGCGCCAAGAACAGTTACATCGCGACCCTGGTAGAACGCCATTCGCGCTTCGCCATGCTGATCAAGGTGCCGAGCAAAGAAACGGAAGCTGTGGTTGCTGCCTTGAGTCAGCATGTGCGCAAACTTTCCGCTACCCTGCGACGCTCGCTGACCTGGGACCGCGGACTGGAGATGGCGAAACACAAGGACTTTACGGTAGCCACGGATGTGAAAGTTTACTTCTGCGATCCGCAGAGTCCCTGGCAGCGCGGCACGAACGAAAACACCAATCTTCTGTTGCGGCAATACTTCCCTCGAGGGACCGACCTGGCTGGCTATTCGCAAGCGCAGCTCGACCAGGTCTCGCTGCGCTTGAATCAACGCCCGAGAAAGACTTTAGGATTCCAGACTCCTGCGAGTAGACTGCACGCAAGTGTTGCGTCGACCGTCTGAGCCGGCAGCGTTAATCAGGCACTTGCGGTGCGGCGCTTATCGGCGAGTTGCAGAATGCTAGAATGAATTTGTGTGCTTCGTTCTTTACGTTGGAACGACCAATCCATTGCCGCGAAGGAAGTTCGAGAAAGACGTTGCAGAGTTGCCTGTCGAATCCCTCACCGAGCGAGACGCCGGAATCAAGCAACATTTCAGCAGCCCCGAAGTCCAATACGTTGGTTCCACTTCGGGTTGTGGTTGTGATTTCCCTCACGCGATGTTCCAAAACGGGGCCTGGCCTGAAATTGAATTTAATAGGGATGCCGAGAAGGATGACTTAGATATCGCGAGGGACATGACCCATCGCCAGAATTGCGAGGCACTGGTTGCCCTTTTGCGAGCGACCGGGGATAAGCTAGTCGAACTTTATGGAGTCTGGGATGGAGACTTTGCGATCGTGCCGCAGGCACAGGAGAGCATCTCGGTTGATAGGCTCCTTGAGCCAGACTTCTATTTCAAAGAACAGGGTTTCTACAAGGTTTACCTTGAACCCGCACCTAACTCCTGATTAGTCGGATGACCGGACAAGTTTCTTCTAGTACCGACTTTTCCGGTAACCCCGTTTATGAAGCATTGCTTTTTCACGCAACCGTGGCGGAGATTTTTTCTTCCGCCGCGTAAGGCGCGCAATATTTTGCGCTGTTAGCAATTTACGGCGCGCTCTTGGAATAAGAGCATTCTTACAAAATTAGCAAATGGTCCAAACATCCTCCCGGGATGGTCACGTAATTCATTGCAAATACAACGGATACAAAACCACGGAATCTGCGAGAAAGGCCCAGTCGGGAATTTCGGTCAGGTTTTGGATTTCTTGCGTTTTTCGGGGCGAATATCAGGAAATCAACATCCCTGCTTGCGGAATATTCCGCTGAAAATCCAGATTCGAATTTCGCCGGAGAAAATTCCTGTGGAACGGCCGATCAGAAACAAGGTCCGCGAACGGTTTCCCCTTGCAGTGGCCGTTGGCTGCCCGACTGTGCTTTAGAGATATATATACGGGCGACGATCCCTATCCGAGAGTATGAAATATTGCCTGGAACCCACTGCTGTTGTGAATCGGCTCGGCTAGTTCTTGCTGCTTTGCAGCATTTTATGTTGTTGCGGGAGTCTGGGGGATTCCGGGGGCCGGAGGTCCTAGGTCTTCTTTCCCGAGTTATCGGTGTGCGGCTCGGCTTGCATCCGATCAAATTCCTTCCGCGATCTCTGGACGAACCTCTCAAAAGCATCGAAGCTCGAAAAATGTTTACCATCCGGATCGACGCGGTGCCATAACGCCGTCAAGGAAGGCATCTCCCCCTGGAATATACGGAGCATATAGATGTAGAAACGGCAGCCCACCCTCCAATTCGTCTTGGGTTTGTAAGTCACAGCCCTGGATAGCTGGCCAAGAAAGCTACGGTCGTTTTGAAGCTCCGCTTTGCGAATCACTTGAGATGTGCAGCTGTCCGTCAGAAACAGCTTGTCGATCTTAATCAGCTTCAGGACAGCTTCTCGGTTACCGCCGCGAGCTTGCTCGATCAGCGAAAGAGGGTGTTCCTTGTAGAGAGCCATGCACATCGCTCCCGCTCGTGACGCGCGGCCCCTTGCCACGAGACTGCCCAGGGCGGACATGCTTTCCTTCGTAACCTGCCTCGTAAACCTCTGAAAGATCTTGTCAACCAGTTCCGAACGGATCTTCTCAGCCGCTGGATAGTCCCCGCGTTGGAGTGCCTCCAGGGTCCGGTTCAGATCCTCCGAACCAATGCCCTCCAACAAGTTCGCAATCTGCATTTCCTCCTTTTTCCGTGGGTCGGCCGCAAGAGCGAAAATCTCTCTCACCACCTCCCGTTGAACTGCATTCTTGCTGTGCTCAGGAATGTCGTGGCGCTCCAATTTGACTGGCTTGGCGAGAGCCTCCCTGAGCCACGCCGAAATCTCGCCCTCAAGATCGCCGAGCAGGCTCATCTCGTCGCGGAGAAGCCACTCGATTAGCGTCAGATAGAACTCCGCCGCATAGTCTCCGGCAGTTCCTGAAGCGACAAGAATTGGTACAGGAGTTGTCGGTTTGACTTTCTGTTTGTCCGCCATACTGATCCTCAGATCTCTAAACGCCTCCGTGAGGATGTAAACAACCTTGACTCAGAACAAAGATAGCTCACCCAAACAGGTGGCGGTGACTTTCGAACCCGCGCTGCGACAGATCGGCACTACCGATTGTCCCATCTGCAAGACGAGAACCGCCGTCTTCCTGACAAGGACCAATCGGCCCTTCATCAGTTGCGGCTTCTGTTCGGCCCGAATTTTCTACAACGGCCGGGAATCCATCCGCCTGCTCAAGAAAAAGATGCAACCGCTGGAGGATGCAGAGGGGAATCCGAAGTTTCTGTTCATTTGAGGAAGTTCGAACGGTGATGTCGAGCGATCTGACGTGTGCTAGCATGCCTCCCCAAGCGACGACGATAAGGCGGAAACGAGGACCATCCTTGTCACGCCGTATCGGACAGAAAGGAAGTGTGTTTCAGCACTGCCAACCGTGGAATCCTGAGGCCACTGCTTACGGGCGCTTCTGGATTGATGTACCGGGTGAGGAACGCCAACGGAAGACCGTTTCCCTTGGCATTTGCCGAACGCGCAGCATCGCCAAACAGAGGCTCTGCGAGTACATCGAGTCCACGGGGGTCAACACCAAACAATGTTTCACGACAACCACAACACCGGCGACTACGTTTCGCACCCAAGCAGGAATCTGGATCAATACACTCTTGAAGCGCAGACGCAAGCCGGTCAAACCCGCTACCATCTTCGGATGGCAGCATGCGCTCGACAAATGGATACTTCCGAATATCGGTGAAAAATTGCTGGCGGAGGTTTCCAACGGCGTGTTGCGCGAACTCGTCGAAAAGATGGCGGCAGCTGGACTTTCTCCGAAGTCGATTGTGAATTACGCAAGGGTTGTGAAAATGGTCGTGGCGTCTGCCGTGGACTCAGATGGTGAGCAAATCCATCCACGCAAGTGGAACTACGACTTCATTGGAATGCCAATCGTAAGAAAGGAACTGCAGCATAGACCCACTGTAACCGAAACGGAGCTCAGCGCAATCCTGTCCAGAGCGAAGGGGCGGTACGCCGTCCTTTTCTCGTTGCTGGCAGGGACAGGGCTACGAATCGGTGAGGCGTTGGCGTTGAAGGCGACTGACCTTTCCCCGGATTGTTCCGCAGTTTACGTTCGACGGAGCATCTGGCACGGACAGGAGCAGGAACCCAAAACCCCAAGCGCTGTGCGTGTCGTCGATATAGCAGAACCATTGGCCCAGTTGCTACGACGATACGTCAGCGGCAAGGTGGGGTATCTATTCGCCACAAAGAAAGGGTCCGCACTGCAGCAACGAAATTCACTCCGTGCTTTACACGCTACCGGCAAGAAAGTCGGATTCCATGCCTTCCGTCGCTTCCGAACGGAGACATTGCGCCGAGTACGTGTGCCGGAAGACCTGACGAGACTCTGGCTCGGCCACGCAAAGCAGAGCGTAACCGACTTCTACGCAGGTGGGTTAGAGAACGACGGGGCGTGGAGGCGGGAATGGTGCGAGCGTGCTGGGCTGGGGTTTTCGCTAGTTGGGCTACTTGGGCTACAAAACGCTGTGCAGGTCACTTCCGTAGAAGCTGCGTAAACCCAAAGTGGGGTAGGAATTAGAGTGGCGCGCCCGGAGAGATTCGAACTCCCGACCCTCTGGTTCGAAGCCAGATGCTCTATCCAGCTGAGCTACGGGCGCGTGCAGACATTGTATCTCGAACCGAACGCATAGCGCGTAGCTGCTTCAACTC
>Ga0335078_10007942_pt1 | contig 15763 bp, 13 predicted proteins | sample Lox_Sample_32_FD_206711 | JGI IMG/M metagenome (GOLD analysis project Ga0335078, IMG submission 206711) | Soil microbial communities from Loxahatchee National Wildlife Refuge, Florida, United States - Lox_Sample_3.2 | ecosystem: Environmental > Terrestrial > Soil > Wetlands | place: USA... | reverse complement strand
GCCCTGCTGTGGCAGACGCCCGGCACCGGTGAGGAGGTGGTGGCCGCCATGGCCGCCATGCCGGGGGCCGACCGGGCCGCCATCTACGAGTCGCTGGGCATGACGCCCGACGTGGCCGCCGAGGTGGCCGGCGCCCAGGACGCGGCCATGGGGCGCTGCATCCTCTCGCTCTACCGCTCGGCGGCCCAGCCCGCCATGGCCCGGCTCGGCGCCCAGCTCGCCGCGGCGGCCCGCCGGCCCGGGCTGGTGGTGATCCCGACCGCAGACGCCTACACCGGCGGCGAGCAGCGGGCACGGTGGGCGGCGACCGAGGCGGGCGCCCAGATCGCGCTCCTCCCGGGCCTCGGTCACTGGTGGATGCTGCAGGACCCCGCCGCCGGGGCCGAGGCGCTGCGCCGCTTCTGGGCCTCGCTGTAGGCCGTCGTTCCCGGCAGGAGACCCGATGCCCTCGGCACGCAGCACGGCGATGGACCACGTGGTGCTGGTCCTGTTCGAGAACCGGTCCTTCGACAACCTCCTCGGGCGGCTCTACGCGCCGGGCGAGGTCGAACGGTTCGAGGGGGTCGTCGGCAAGCAGCTGACCAACCCCATACCCGCCTGGGCGGAGCACGGGGCCGATCGCGGTGTGGTCCCCTACGACATCGCCGACACCATGGACGCTCCGGACCCCGACCCCGGCGAGGAGTACCAGCACACCAACACGCAGCTGTTCAACGTCCTGGACCCCGCCAACCGCTACAAGGATGCCACCGAGATGGCGGCGCCCTACAACGCCCCGGCGCCGGGCCAGCGCCCCACCATGGACGGTTTCGTCGCCGACTACATCAGCTTCCTCACGGTGGAGCTCGGCCGCCAGCCCACCTACGACGAGTACCGCCAGATCATGACCGGCTACGCCCCCGAGCAGGTGCCGGTCATGAGCACCCTCGCCCGCGGCTTCGGCGTCTTCGACCACTGGTTCTCCGAGGTGCCCTCGCAGACCATGGCCAACCGGTCGTTCTGGACGGCGGCATCCTCGTCGGGCTTCGTCGTGAACCGCCCCATGACGAACTTCTTCCGCCGCAACCGGGCCGAGACCATCTTCGAGCGCCTCGAGCAGCACGGTCGGAGCTGGAAGGTGTACGTGCTCGAGCCCGATCCCGTGTCGTTCACTGGTCTCCTGCACATGGCGCGGCTGCGGGACCGCTTCGAGGACAACTTCGTGCCCTTCGCCGAGTTCGAGCGCGACGCCGCGGCGGGGACGCTGCCGGACTTCTCCCTCGTCGAGCCCAACCTCCTCACCGGCCACTGCGACTACCACCCCGCCTTCGGGCGCGCCCTGCTCCCCGGGATCGACGTGCTCATGGACCCGCCCAGCTCGATCCTGGCGGGGGAGGCCTTCCTGGCCCGCATCTACGACGTCGTGCGCACGGCGGCCTCGCCCGGGGGCTCCAACGCCCTCAACACCGTGCTCCTGGTGGGCTTCGACGAGCCCGGGGGCACCTACGACCACGTCCCGCCCGGGCCGGTGCCGCCCCCCGACCCGGCGGCCGGGCCCGGGCAGCTCGGCTTCGGCTTCGACCGGTCGGGCTACCGGGTCCCGGCGGTGCTGGTGTCGCCCTGGGTGGAGTCCGGCTCGGTCTACACCGACGAGTTCCGGCACAGCTCGCTGCTCGCCACCCTGCGCGCCGTGTGGGATCTCGGCGCCCCTTTCAGCGGGCGCGACGCCGCGGCGCGGACCTTCCACCACCTGCTCGACCGGGACGCCCCCCGGGACCCCGAGGCCTGGCCCGAGGTCACGCCCCGGCCGGTGCCGCCCTACCAACCACCTCGCCTGGAGGCCTGCCGGGCACTCGGCACCCTCGGCCGTCACCTGTGCCGGGGCCTCGTCGACCACGCCCGCCACCTGACCGGCGAGGACGCGCCCCAGGTCGACCCCGACCTGTCGCCGGAGCTGGCCATCGACCTGGCGGTGCGACTCGGGGCCCGGCTCTTCCCGCGCCTGGCGGCCGGCCACACCGGCGCCTGACGGTCGGTCGGCGCCCGCCGGGCCGTGCACAAGGGCGACATCACCGCCGAGATGGTGGCCGGGCTGGTGGCCCGGCAGTTCCCGCGGTGGGCCGGGCTGCCCGTGACGCCGGTCGATCTCGACGGCTGGGACAACACGACCTTCCGCCTGGGTGCCACCCTGTCGGTGCGCCTCCCCAGCGCCGACATCTACGTACCCCAGATCGACAAGGAGCACCGCTGGTTGGCGCGCTTGGCGCCCCAGCTGCCCCTGGCCATCCCCGAACCGGTGGGGCGCGGCGAGCCCGAGGAGGCCTTCCCCCGACCGTGGTCGGTGTACCGCTGGATCGAGGGTGCCACGGCCTCGCCCGCCACCGTGGGCGACCCCGTCGTCTTCGCCGCCGACCTGGCTGGCTTCCTGGGCGCCCTGTACGCCTGCGACACCACCGGGGGGCCGCTCGCCGGGGGGCACTCGCACAACCGGGGGCGCCCCGTGGCGGTGTGGGACGCCTCGACGCGCTGGGCGCTGGACCAGATCGGATCCGGCGTGGACACCGCCGGGGCCACCGAGGTGTGGGAGGCGGCGCTCGACGCCGGCGCCTGCCGCCGGCCGGTGTGGGTCCACGGGGACGTGACGGGGACCAACCTCCTTGTCGCGGAGGGCAGGCTGGCGGCGGTGATCGACTTCGGGTGCTGTGCGGTGGGCGACCCCGCCTGTGACACCACACCGGCGTGGACCTACTTCTCGGGGGCCGGCCGCCGGGCGTTCGTGGACGGGCTGCCCCTCGACGGCGCCACCTGGGCGCGGGGGCGGGGGTGGGCGCTGTGGAAGGCCCTCATCGAGCTCGTGGCCGAGCGCGACGCCCCCGGGCACGCCGAGCGGGTGGCCCGGCGGATGGGGTGGTGCCGGGGCCCGGCCGGCGTGGTGGCGGAGGTCATCGCCGACCACCGCGCCGCGTCCTGACCCTCCCCAGGTTTGCCAGAGGCGTCAGCCGGGAACGGAGAGGAACAGAAATCATTTGCAGTGAACAAGGAGGCCTCTCATGTCCGTTGGTTTTCCTCGGGCGCCCGAATCCCTGAGAGGCACCGGCACCGACACCCCGGTACCGGCGACCCAGGTTCCCGCGCCCGCCGTCCAGTCGGTGGCGGACCCCGCGCCCCTCGGCCTGGCGGCGTTCGCCATGACCACCTTCGCCCTCAGCATCTCCAACACCAACATCTGGGGGCCGGGGGTGAAGGCGGCGCTCGCCCTGGCCCTGGTCTACGGGGGCTCGGCCCAACTGTTGGCGGGAATGTGGGAATTCGTCCGGAAGAACACCTTCGGCGCGCTCGCCTTCACGTCCTTCGGTGCCTTCTGGATCTCGTACTACGTCCTGTCGACGTTCATCATCCCGGGCATGCCGAGCTCGGAGGTGCCCGTGGCGGTGGGGGTCTTCCTCCTCGGGTGGACCATCTTCACGGCCTACATGACCATCGCCTCGTTCCGGGTGTCGGGCGCGGTCGTCGCCGTCTTCGTGCTGCTGACCGCCACCTTCATCCTGCTCACCATCGGTGCCTTCGACAGCATGGCCAACGCCACCAAGGCCGGCGGCTGGCTGGGCATCGCCACCGCGGCCGCCGCCTGGTACGCCTCGTTCGCCGGGGTGATGAACGAGACCTTCAAGCGGCCCATGATCCCCACGCTGCCCCTGGCACCACGGGTGCGGTAGCGGGCGGCTGTGACCGGGCGCCGCTGCGGCGCCCGACCGAACGACGCCGTGTCCCCGCCCGTTCCGTGCGCGGCACGGTGCGGGCGGGGCGGGCGCTGCACGCGTGCCGGCCCACCCGTCGACACCGAAGGAGCTTCACCACTCACAACGCGGAGCGAGCACCATGACCAACCGAGACGCCGCACCGGCCGAGGGGCCGGCGCTGTCCGCCCTCCTGCACGAGACCCGCCGCTTCGAGCCGCCTCCCGGACTGGCCGCCACCGCCAACGCCGACGAGTCGGTGGTGGAGGCGGCCGCCAAGGACCCGCTCGCCTGGTGGGCGGCCCAGGCCGAGCTGCTCGAGTGGGACCGGCCCTTCACCCGCATCCTCGACTGGGACCTGCCGTACGCCCGCTGGTTCTCCGACGGCACGCTCAACGCCGCCGTCAACTGCGTGGACCGCCACGTGGCGGCGGGCCGGGGCGAGAAGGTGGCGTTCCACTGGATCGGCGAACCCGAGGGCGAGCGCCGCACCGTCACCTACGCCGACCTGCTGGCCATGGTGTGCCGGTGCGCCAACGCCCTCGTCGAGCTGGGCGTGCACGCCGGCGACCGGGTGGCCATCTACATGCCGATGATCCCCGAGACGGTGGTGGCCATGCTGGCCTGCGCCCGGCTGGGGGCGCCGCACTCGGTCGTGTTCGGCGGGTTCTCGGCCGAGGCGCTGGCCGGGCGCATCACCGACGCCGACGCCCGGGTGGTCATCACCGCCGACGGCGGCTACCGGCGGGGGACGGCGGTGGCGCTCAAGGTCCAGGTCGACGCGGCCGTGGCCCAGTGCCCCGGCGTCCGCACGGTGCTGACCGTGCGGCGCACCGGCCAGGCGCTGTCGTGGACCGAGGGCCGGGACGTGTGGTGGCACGACGTCGTGGACCGCCAGCCCGAGCGCCACGAGCCCGAGTCCTTCGAGGCCGAGCACCCGCTCTACATCATGTACACGAGCGGGACCACGGCCCGTCCCAAGGGCATCCTGCACACCACCGCCGGCTACCTCACGCACTGCGCCACCACCCACCGGCTCATCTTCGACGTCAAGCCCGAACGCGACGTGTTCTGGACCGCCGCCGACATCGGCTGGGTGACGGGGCACAGCTACATCGTCTACGGGCCGCTCGTCAACGGGACCACCTCGGTGCTCTACGAGGGGACGCCCGACGCCGGGGGCCGCGACCGCTGGTGGCGCATCGTCGAGGAGTACGGCGTGTCGATCCTCTACACCGCCCCGACCACCATCCGCACCCTCATGAAGTGGGGCCCCGAGCTCCCCGCCGCCCACGACCTCTCCAGCCTGCGCCTGCTCGGCTCGGTGGGCGAGCCCATCAACCCCGAAGCCTGGATGTGGTACCGCACCCACGTGGGCGGCGGGCGCTGCCCGATCGTGGACACCTGGTGGCAGACCGAGACCGGCGGCATCATGATCACGCCCCTGCCCGGCATCACCGCCACCAAGCCCGGCGCGGCCATGACCCCGTTCCCCGGCATCGCCGCCGACGTCGTCGACGAGGGGGGGCACCCGGTGGGCAACGGCGAGGGCGGCTATCTCGTGATCACCGAGCCCTGGCCGGGCATGCTCCGGGGGATCTGGGGCGACGACGAGCGCTACCGCTCCACGTACTGGTCGCGGTTCCCGGGGCGCTACTTCGCCGGCGACGGTGCCAAGCGCGACGACGACGGCGACATCTGGCTCCTCGGACGCGTCGACGACGTGATGAACGTCTCGGGCCACCGCATCTCCACGGCCGAGGTCGAGCACGCCCTGGTGGGCGATCCCCGGGTGGCGGAGGCGGCCGTGGTCGGGGCCAGCGACCCCACCACCGGGCAGGGCATCGTGGCCTTCGTGACGGTGAAGGGCGACGTCCCCGGCGCCGAGGAGGAGGCCGCCGCCCTCGTGGAGGAGCTGCGTGCCGTGGTGGCCCGCACCATCGGCCCCATCGCCCGCCCCCGCCAGATCCTGCTCACCCCCGAGCTGCCCAAGACCCGCAGCGGCAAGATCATGCGCCGGCTCCTGCGCGACACCGCCGAGCACCGCCAGCTCGGCGACACCACCACCCTGCTGGACCCGGCGGTGGTGGAGACGATCCAAGAGCGCATGCGGGCGCGACCCGAGGACGAGGAGTAGCCGGGCCGGTCCGGGCCGGCGTCGAGGCGCCGCCGTCGGGCGTGCTCGGTCGTGGGCGCCACCCTGGCGCGGGGGCGGCAGCTCAGTCCGGGGGTCCCCACGCCATGCGGGACCGGCGGCGGGGCGTGACGTACCCGTGCTCGGTGAACCACCGCGCCGAGTCCTCGATGGCCCGGGCGGCGGGCCGGGGGGCGTAGCCGAGCTCCGTGCGGGCCCGGGCGTCGTCGAAGGCCATGTGCGTGGTCGACATGCGTGCCGCCTCGAGGGGGATGGAGGGATGGCGCCGCAGGACCCTGCCCTCGACCACCTCCGACACCGCCGCCACGCCCAGCGACAGCGCCCGGGGGACCTTGAGGCGGGCCGGGGGGAGCCCGCTCAGGCGGGCCAGCTCTCCGAGGAGCCGTTCGAGCGAGTAGTTCTCGCCCCCCAGGATGTAGCTGCGCCCGGCCTCGCCCCGCTCCAGGGCCAGCACGTGGCCGGCGCCCACGTCGTCCACGTGGGCCACGTTCAACGTGGTGTCCACGTAGCCCGGCACGCGGCCGTTCAGGAAGTCGAGCACCAGCCGGCCGGTGGGCGTGGGGACGCGGTCGCGCGGGCCCAGGGGGAAGGTGGGCAGGACGATGCGCACCGGCAGTCCGGCGGCGGCGGCCCGCAGGACCTCGTGCTCGGCCACGTACTTGGAGCGCTTGTAGGAGCCGAACAGGTGGCGCACGTCGGGGTAGTCGCGCTCGTCGGCGGCACCGCCCCGGCGCACGGCGTCGAGGCCCAGGGTGCCGACCGTGCTCGTGTACACCATGGCCTCGACCGTGCCGGCGCGGGCCGCCTCGAGGACGTTCCTGGTCCCCTCCACGTTGACCTCGTAGAACAGACGCGGGTCTCGCGCCCAGAAGCGGTAGAGGGCGGCCACGTGCAGCACGGCCCGGCATCCCCGCAGGGCCCGGTGGACCCCCTCGCCGTCGCGGACGTCCACGGTGAGCTGCTCGACGTCGAGGCCGTCGAGGTTGGCCACGTCGGCGCCCGGCTCCACGAGCGCCACCACCCGCGCCCGGCGCTCGAGCAGGGCCCGGGTGACCGCCGAGCCGATGAAGCCGCTGGCCCCCGTGACCGCCACGCGGTCGCCCGGTTCGAGGGCAAAGGCCTCGGGGCCGGCGCGGTGCAGCGCTCGGGCGGCGTCGGTGTGCTGCGGGCGCTTCATCGCAGGGCCGGAAGGCGGCGCGGGCCGGCATCCATCGGGGCGACTCCTCGAACGGCGGGGGATTGCGAGGCTACCGGCGTCCCCCGCCGAGCGGCCCGGCCCCCGCGGGAGCGCCCGTCGGGGACGCCAAGGCAGTCCCCGACGGCGGCGGTCCGCTGCGCCGCCCCCGGGTGCGGCGTTCTCGGAGCCCGCGGGCGGGGCCGTCCGGGACCGTCCCCGGTTCCCGGGGTCCCGACGGGGCCGCCCTGGGCCCGGGCGGGCGCGGGGCGGCCGGGTCCATCGCCTCCCAACGCCGGGACAACAGGCCATTTTCTCTCTGAGTGATTAAACAGCCGCTCGCAGTGCTCCGATACCCCGAAGGTGAGCTGGGAACCACGCCAGCAACGGCGGAGCCGGGCACGGCGGGCCGGAGGGTCGGGCCAGCCAGCCGGCCGCACCCGTGTCGGCGCCGTGCGCCTGGGCGCCACCGCGGCGGCGATCCTGACCCTGGCCCTGGGCCTGGCCGGGACCGCCGGATCGAGCGCAGCCGCCCCGGCCGTACAGTCGCACGCCACCCGGTCCTCGGGGCTCCCCGTGACCGGCGCCACGGCGTCGGCGCGCCAGGGCATCCTGCCCCCCGCCGAGCCGGCCCAGAACATCGCCCCCAGCCCCGACTTCCTCGACAGCTGCACCGCCGCCCAGGACGACCAGTCCTCGTGCGTGGACGCCACCTTGCAGGCCATCGCCAACGCCCGGGAGCAGGAGGGCCTGCCCGCCATGGTGCTCCCCGGCGACTGGGGTCAGCTCTCGCCCCAGGAGCAGCTGTTCACCGCCACGAACCTGGAGCGCACGGTGCGGGGCCTGCCGGCGCTGTCGGGCATGGCGGTGGCGCTCGATGCCGCCGCCCAGTCGGCGGCGGCGCAGGACACCGATCCCTCGCCCCCCGCCGGGTATCCGTGGACGTCGTGGGGCGGCAACTGGGCCGCCAACGTGGGCAACCCCCTCGAGGCCGTCTACTTCTGGATGTACGACGACGGCGAGGGCTCGTCCAACATCGACTGCACGCCCACCAACACCTCGGGGTGCTGGGGGCACCGCGACAACATCCTCATGGCCCTGGCCTGCCAGCCCTGCGTCATGGGCGTCGGGCTGGCCCCCACGGCCTGGCAGGGCAACCCGAGCTGGACCGAGCTGCTCGTCGACTCCTCGGGGCCCCAGACCCTCGAGTTCACCTGGAGCCAGGTCGTGGCCGACCTGGCCGGATCGTCGGGCGGCACCGCGCTGTCGGCGAAGGCGGTGGGCCTGGCCGCCACCCCCGACGGCCAGGGGTACTGGCTGGCGTCGGCCGACGGGGGCGTCTTCAGCTTCGGTGACGCCGGGTTCTACGGGTCGATGGCCGGCAAGCACCTCGGCGCTCCCATCGTCGGCATGGCCGCCACCCCCGACGGCCGGGGCTACTGGCTGGTGGCCGCCGACGGCGGCCTGTTCGCCTTCGGCGACGCCGGCTTCGACGGATCCATGGGCGGGCACCGCCTGAGCGCGCCCATCGCGGGCATCGCCGCCACCCCCGACGGCCAGGGCTACTGGGAGGTGGCCGCCGACGGGGGCATCTTCGCCTTCGGCGACGCCTCCTTCGAGGGATCCATGGGCGGGCACCGCCTGAGCCGCCCGGTGGTGGGCATGACGGCCACCGCCGACGGGCGCGGCTACTGGGAGGTGGCCTCCGACGGGGGCATCTTCGCCTTCGGCGACGCGCCGTTCATGGGGTCGATGGGCGGGACGCCGCTGTTCCGGCCGGTGGTGTCGATGACGGCCACCGCCGACGGGCGCGGCTACTGGGAGGTGGCCTCCGACGGGGGCATCTTCGCCTTCGGCGACGCGCCCTTCCGGGGCTCGACCGGGGGCCACGCCCTGGTGGCCCCGGTGGTGTCGATGAGCGCCCCCCCGAGTTCCGACGCCGGCTACTGGCTGGCGGCCGCCGACGGCGGGATCTTCAGCTTCGGCGTGCCCTTCCACGGTTCGATGGGCTGACGCCCCCGGGATCGGGCCGGCCCCCGGGGGGCGCTCAACCCTGGGCGCAGCTGGTGCGGGCCTCGCGCTCGTGGTCGTGCCAGCCGGGCTCGTCGGTGACGGGCCAGAAGTCGCCGGTGCCCGGGTCCTGGACGTAGGGGACGGGGGGAGCGTCCCCCGAGCGCGCCGCGGCGGCGATCACCGCCACCGCCTCGAGGAGGTCGTCGACGTCGTCGTCGGTGGTGGCGATGCTGCAGCTGGCCCGCACGGCGCCGGGCATGGCGCGGTGGTCGCCGGCCTGCACCTGGGCGCGGTAGGCCTCGACGGCCTGGGGCGCCAGGCCGAGCAGCCGGATCAGGTAGGGGTGGGCGCAGAAGCAGCCGTGGCGCACCCCGATGCCCCACTCCGCACTCAGGCGCGCCGCCACCAGGGCGTGGTGAACCCCCTCCACCGCGAAGGTGCCGATGGCCAGGGTGTCGGTGTCGAGGTCCGGTCCGAGCAGCCGCACGCCCTCGACGGCGGCCAGCCCCCGGCGCAGGCGCCGGGCCAGGGCGTGCTCGTGGGCGCCGATGGCCTCCCAGCCAAGCCGGCCCAGCTCGCGCAGGGCGGCCTCGAGGGCCACGGCCCCGACCACGTTGGGGGACCCCGCCTCCTCCCGCTCGGGGGGCTCGGTCCACCACACCTCGTCGAGGTCGACGAGGTCCACCGCCCCCCCGCCCGCCAGGAAGGGGTCCCCGTCGCTGAAGGTGGCGGCCGGGCCCACCAGCACCCCGGCCCCGAAGGGGGCGTAGAGCTTGTGGCCGCTGAAGGCCACGTAGTCGGCGCCGGGGGGGATGGGCCGGTGGGGGGCCAGCTGGGCGGCGTCGACCACCACCGGGACGCCGCGCTCGTGGGCGGCCTCGATGGCGGGCGCCAGGGGCGGGAGCCACCCCGTCACGTTGGACGCCCCCGTCATGGTGAGCAGCCGCGGCCGGGGCTCGAGGTCGAGGCCCTCCACCACGGCGTCGAGGTCGAAGGTGCCCCGGGCGTCGCACTCGACGTAGCGCCGGCGCGCCACCCGGCCCCAGGGCAGGAGGTTGGCGTGGTGCTCCACCACGGTGGTGAGCACGACGTCGTCGGGGTCGAGGCGCAGCCGGTAGGCGAGGTGGTTGAGCGCCTCGGTGGTGTTGCGGCACAGGATGGCCACGTCCCGGTCCCGGCGGCCCCCGGCGCGGGCGAATTCGAGGGCCACCGACCGGGCCGACTCGTAGGCGGCGGTGGCCAGGCGCGACTTGTAGCCGGCGCCGCGGTGCACGCTCGAGTAGCGGGGGACGAAGTCCTGCACCGCGCCCAGCACGGCGGGGAGGGCGCCCGTGGAGGCGGCGGCGTCGAGGCCCACGTAGCGGCGCTCGGTGCCGTCCACGCACGGCACGACCAGGTCGTCGCCCACCAACCGGGCCGGTGCGTCGGTGGCGGCGTCCACGACCGCCGAGTCTACGGTCCGCCCGGTCGGCCCCCCGGCGGGGGGCGGCCGGTACGATCGCTGCTCGTGCACGACCACCTCGACGCCGCCGGTTTCGTCCCCGCCGGCCCCGGCAGCCGGGCGCAGGACCCCGCCGGCGCCATCGACGCCGACAGCGCCGACCTCGATGCCGCCGCGCCGGTCGACGAGCTCCCCGTGGGCGCCGACGCCGACGGGGAGCGTGCGGGTGCCGGTGCCGCCGGACACGCGGGCGTCGCCGACCCGGCGACGGCCGAGGGCGTCGACGTCGGCGTGCTCGACGCCATCGAGCAGGACCTGGCCGACGTGGAGCGGGCGCTGGCCCTGCTCGACGAGGGCACCTACGGGCGCTGCGAGGTGTGCGGCAACACCCTCGACGACGACCAGCTCGAGCACGTCCCCACGGCCCGCTTCTGCCGGGACCACCTGCCGCTGCCGCTGTCGTGACACGGGCGCCGCAGGGGCGCCCGGGGGACTACCCCTTCTTCGTCTCCCAGAAGATCTTGTCGATCTCGCCGATCTGGTCGAGCAGGGCCTGGGCCACCTTGGGGTCGGTCGACTTCTTCGCCTCGCCAGCGGCCTTGGTGGCCTTCCAGAACAGCTCGTGCAGCTGGGGGTACTTCTCGAGGTGCTCGGGCTTGAAGTAGTCGGTCCACAGCACCCACAGGTGGTGCTTCACGAGCTCGGCCCGCTCCTCTTTGATGACCACGGCGCGGGTCTTGAAGGTGTCGTCGTCGCTGGCGTTGAACTTGTCGATGCAGCCCTTGATCGATTCCGCCTCGATGCGGGCCTGCGCCGGGTCGTAGACGCCGCAGGGGAGGTCGCAGTGGGCGGACACCGTCGAGGGGGCGACGATCCGGTCGACGGTCGACAAGAGGCGGTCGACGGTGCGCATGGGGGGTCTCCTTCGGGCAGAGTGCAGTCGATGGGCTTCGCGCTCACCTTACCCAGAGTCGGGCGGCGGTGACCCGGGGGGGTCGCCCGGGGGCGGCCGCTGCCGCCCCGCCGTGGCCCCGCCGTGGCCCCGCCGTGGCGCTGGTGGCGGGGCTGGCGGCGGTGGGCGTGCTGGCGGCGGCGCTGGCGGTGCGCCCCCGGCGCGTGGTGGTCGAGGGCCGCAGCATGGAGCCCACCCTGGCGCCGGGCGACCGCCTCCTCGTGGTGCGGGCCCGCCGGGTGCGCGCCGGGGACGTGGTGGCCGTGCGAGACCCGCGCCACGCGCCCCGGGTGCTCGTCAAGCGGGTGGCGGCCGTGCTCGAGGACGGGGTGGTGCTGCGGGGGGACAATCCCGAGGCGAGCACCGACAGCCGCAGCTTCGGGCCGGTGCCCTCGCGCGCCGTGGTGGGTCGGGTCGTGCGCCGCTACGCCCCGTCCTGGCGCGCCGGGCCGGTGGCGTAGCCGGCGGCGCACGCGGTGGGCTCGGGTTCCCGGTGGGGGCGGCGGCCCGCCGCGCCGGGTCCGGTGCCCGGCACCGGGGAGGATACGATCGCGGTGATGCCCTCATTGGAGGACGCGCTGGTGCGGCTGCTCGCCCCCGGGTACCTCGACGGGCTCGTCGAGCGCCCTCTCGAGGACGTGCGGGCCATGCGGGCCGAGTGCCAGGAGGCCGAGACGGCCGTGTCCTACCTGCGCCGGGTGGCCCAGGGCCGCCTCGACGTGGTGCACGCCTGCCTCGACCACGTCGACGGCGGGGCTGCCGACCTCGACGCCCTGGTCGAGCAGCTCCCCGCCATCATCGGTTCGGGACCGCCCCGCCCCGCCGGCTACGGCCGCCTGCCCTCGCAGATGTCACCCGACCTCGACGACCCCGACCTGACCGCCGAGATCGACGGGATCATGGACGCCGCCACCGTGGCCGCCCTTCCCACCCTCGGGCCCGACGAGCTGCGCGCCCTGGGTGAGCGCCTCACCGCCGTCGAGGCCCGGATCTCGGACCAGCGCCGCGCCCTGCACGAGCGCATCGACACGCTCCAGGCCGAGATCGTGAAGCGGTACAAGACCGGCCAGGCGTCGGTCGACGGACTGCTGGCCTGAGCACGGCCGGCCAGGGACCGCCCGTGCCCAAGCAGCTCCCCGACCGCTGGCACGAGCTGGGCGCCTTCATCCGCGAGCAGCGCTCCACGGCCCGGCTGTCGCTGCGCCGGCTGTCGGAGCTGGCGGGCATCTCCAACCCCTACCTCAGCCAGATCGAGCGGGGCCTGCGCCGGCCCTCGGCGGAGATCCTCCAGCAGATCGCCAAGGCCCTGCGCATCTCGGCCGAGACCCTCTACGTGCAGGCCGGCATCCTCGAGCCCGGGAGCGGCCCGACCGACCTGGCCCGCGACATCCTGGCCGCCCCCGAGCTCAACGAAGACCAGAAGCAGGCCCTCGTCCGCATCTACCTGTCGTTCCGCCACGAGAACGAGGCCCGACCCGGACCCGGCGACGACGCCGCGACGCCCCCCGCCGACGGCGGTGCGGGGGGCGTGGCCGCCGATCCCGGGCTGCTCGGCGCCGACTGGCGACGGGGCCGGGACCAGGCCGCCGACCGGGCGGTCCCCTCGTCGGGCGCGGCCCGCTCGGCGGAGGGCTGAACCCGGCCGGGACGGGGCCCGGAGGCCGCCCGGTAGGCTCGGCGCCGGTGCGACGACTGTCGGTGCTCTCCCTGCACACGTCGCCGCTCGCCCAACCGGGGACGGGGGACGGCGGCGGGATGAACGTCTACGTCCGCCAGCTCTCCAGCGCGCTGGCCCGGGCCGGGGTGGAGTGCGACGTCTACACCCGGGCGTGGTCCCCGGAGCTGCCCGCCACCGTGGTCGTGGAACCGGGCCTGCGGGTCCACCACGTCCCCGCCGGCCCCCTCGGCCCCATGGCCAAGGAGGAGCTGCCGGGGGTGGTCGAGGAGTTCGCCGACAACGTCCTGGCGCTCATGGTCTCGGGGGCCGGCATCGACCCCGCCGTGCACCACGAGGCCGGCTTCGACGCCGTCCACGCCAACTACTGGCTGTCGGGGCTGGCCGGGCACCGCATCAAGCACGAGCTCGACCTCCCGCTGGTGTCGACGTTCCACACCCTGGCCAGGGTGAAGGCCGAGGCCAGCCCGGAGGAGGTGTGGAGCGACGAGCCCCACCGCCGGGCGGAGGCCGAGGCGGCGGTCATGCGGTGCTCGGAGGTCGTGCTGGCCTCGTGCTCGGTGGAGGCGAGCCAGCTCGCCGAGCTCTACGACGGCGACCCGGCGCGCATCCGGGTGGTGGCGCCCGGGGTGGACCACGCCTTCTTCGGGCCCGGGCAACGCCCCCAGGCCCGGCGGGCCCTCGGGCTCCCCGCCGACGTGCCCCTGCTGCTGTTCGTGGGGCGCATCCAGCCGCTCAAAGGCGCCGACGTGGCGGTGCGGGCCCTGGCCGCCCTGGGCCGGTTCCCCGACGCCCACCTCGTGATCGTCGGGGGCCCGAGCGGCCCCCGTGGCGAGGAGCACCTCCGGGCCCTGCACGGGCTGGTCGCCGAGCTGGGCGTGGGCGAGCGCGTGCACTTCGCCGCCCCCCAGCCCCACGAGCTGCTGTCCACCTACTACCGCGCCGCCGATGTGTGCGTGGTGCCGAGCCGCTCGGAGTCCTTCGGCCTGGTGGCCCTGGAGGCGGGCGCCTGCGGCACCCCGGTGGTGGCCGCCGCCGTGGGGGGGCTCACCACCCTGGTCGACGACGCCCGCACCGGCTTCGTGGTCGAGCCCTCGACCCCCGAGGCCTTCGCCGAGGCGCTCGGCGCCGTGCTGGGCGACCCGGTGCTGGCCGAGCGACTGGCCACGGCGGCGGTGGTGCGGGCCCGGGGCTACACCTGGGCCCAGGCCGCCGTCCTGCTGCGCGCCACGTACGAGGAGCTCGCCGCCGAGCGCCTCGTGGGCTGTCGCTGACGCCGCCCCCGGGGCGCCCGTGCCGGCCGACATCGCCACGCCCGCCGAGCGCGCCGCCTGCGAGGCGGTGATCGAGCGGTGGGCGGCGGCCCGCCTGGCCGAGGGCGGCGTGGTGGCGGCCGTCGACCGCCAGCCCGAGCTCGGGCGCTGGTACCTGCGGCTGCGCGGCGAGGAGAAGGACGTGGTGACGGTGTGGCTCACCGTGCGCCAGCGCACGCTGCACCACGAGACGCAGATGATGCCCGCGCCCGAGGTGAACGTGGAGGCGACCTACGAGTACCTCCTGCGGCGCAACGCCGATCTGCACCGCATGCGCTTCGCCCTCGGTCCCGAGGACGCCGTGTACCTCGTGGGCGAGATCCCCGTCACCGACGTCAGCGAGGACGAGCTCGATCGCGTCATCGGATCGAGTCTGGCGTACATCGACACGTGCTTCCCCACCGCCATGAGCATCGGTTTTGCAGGCGCCTATCGACGACGGCGCCGCTCGTGAGCCCGCGCCTCACGCCGGTGCGCGCGGCTCGCGACGCGCGACGCGCGCCCATCGGCACGACGTTGACGTACCGGCTAGGGTGCGCCCCGGCGCGGCCCGAGGGGCTGGTGATGCTGGTCGATCGGGGAAGTGCGACTGGTGTCCAGGGTTCCTCGGGCCGAGCCGCGTCCGGCGCCACGAGCGATGGCGCGCACCGCCGGCGCGTGTGGTGAACAGCGTCGGACAAAGGAGCGCCATGGCACCGGAGCTCGTCGTGATCGGCGGAGGTCGCATGGGGGCGGCGCTCGTGCGGGGCCTGCTCGGCGCCGGCGCCGCGCCGGTCTCGGTGTGCTTCGTCGAGGCCTCCCCGGCGCGCCGCGCCGAGCTCGGCGCCACCTTCCCCGGCGTGGCCGTGGCCGCCGAGCCCGTGGACGGCGCCGGCGCCGTGCTGGCGGTGAAGCCGGCCGATGCCGCCGCCGCCTGCGCGGCGCTGTCGGCCACGACCACACCCCGCGTGCTGTCGATCGTGGCGGGGGTGCCCCTGGGCCGCCTCGAAGCGTGGTTGGCGCCGGGCACGGCGGTGGTGCGGGCCATGCCCAACACCCCCGCCACCGTGGGGGCCGGGGTGGCCGCCGTGGCGGCGGGCTCGGCGGCCGGTGCCGACGACCTGGCCTGGGCCCGGGGCGTGCTCGAGGCGACCGGCCAGGTGGTGACGCTGCCCGAGGCCGCCCTCGACGCCGTGACGGGGTTGTCGGGCTCGGGGCCTGCCTACGTGTTCCTCGTGGCCGAGGCCCTGGTGGCGGCGGGCGTGGCCGTGGGCCTCCCCCCCGACGCCAGCCGGACCCTGGCGCTTCGCACGGTGATCGGGGCGGCCCGTCTGCTCGAGGAGAC
>Ga0335078_10007940_pt1 | contig 15764 bp, 13 predicted proteins | sample Lox_Sample_32_FD_206711 | JGI IMG/M metagenome (GOLD analysis project Ga0335078, IMG submission 206711) | Soil microbial communities from Loxahatchee National Wildlife Refuge, Florida, United States - Lox_Sample_3.2 | ecosystem: Environmental > Terrestrial > Soil > Wetlands | place: USA... | reverse complement strand
GGCTGGGTTCGCATATCGCATGGGACACGAGGCTCGATGGAAGGCTGGCGCAGGCCATCGTCTCCATGCAGGCGGTAAAAGGCGTGGAAATTGGGCTTGCCGAAGAAGGCTCGGCTTCTTTTGGATCGAAGGTGCAGGATACCATCCACTACAATCGCGACGAGCGCCGCTTCACGCGCGGAGCGAATCGCGCGGGTGGATTGGAAGGCGGCATCACCAACGGCCAGGATGTCGTGGCACGCGGTTTTCTGAAGCCTATTTCCACGTTGCGGCGGCCTCTCGAATCGGTGGATCTGACCACGCGAGAGCCGGCCCTGGCCGCTTATGAACGGAGCGACGTGGCGGTGGTGCCCGCGGCCGGCGTGATTGGAGAGGCCATGGTGGCGCTGGTGCTCGCGCAGGCCATGATGGAGAAGTTCGGAGGGGATTCCCTGCCCGAAACAAAGCGTAACTTCGACGCCTACATGGAGCAGGTGAGGAATTACTGATGGTTTACCCGATTGTCAAACTGGGCGATCCCGTGCTCGAAACCGAAGCCACGGAGGTAAAGGAGTTCGACACAGCGGAATTGCATCAGCTCATCGCCGACATGTTTGAATCAATGTACGCTGCGCGCGGTGTAGGCCTCGCCGCCCCGCAGATCGGTATCGGCAAGCGCATCAGCGTCATCGACACGGCGATCGGACAGGACGACGGCGAGAAGCTGGTGCTCATCAACCCGCAGATTCTCCACCGCGAAGGCGTGCAGACGGGCGAAGAGGGGTGCCTGAGCATTCCGGGATTCCGCGAGCAGGTGGCCTGCCCCCAGAAAGTGACAATTCGCGCGCAGGACGCCAAAGGCGAGTGGTTCGAGAAGACCGGCGAGGGACTCCTGGCGCGCGCGTTTCTGCACGAAACAGATCACCTGCGAGGCAAACTCTACATTCATCGCGTGAGCGCCCTGAAACGCGATCTCATCCGCCGCAAGGTGAAAAAGCTGCAGAAGGCCGGCGAGTGGTGAGCCGTGATGCGCCTTGTGTTCATGGGTACGCCGCAGTTTGCGGTCCCCACATTGGAGCGTCTGGTGACGGCCGGCCACAGCGTCCTCCTGATACTGACACAGCCGGACCGGCCGAAGGGACGCGGCGGCCATCCTGCGTCCTCTCCAGTGAAGGAAGCGGCTCTGCGGCTGGGCCTGCCATTGCATCAGCCTGAACGTGTGCGCCGTCCCGAGGTGGTGGAGCTTCTGCGCGCGCTGGAAACCGACGCAATGGTGGTAGTTGGCTACGGGCAGATCATCCCGCAATCGGTCATCGATCTCCCGCGCCACGGCATCATCAACGTGCACGCTTCGCTGCTGCCGAAGTATCGGGGAGCGGCCCCGATCCAGTGGGCTGTTGCCAATGGCGAAGCGATCACCGGCGTCACCACCATGCGCATCAACGCCGGGCTCGACACCGGCGACATGCTCATGAAGTACGAAACGGCCATCGGACCCGGCGAAGACGCCCTGCAGCTCGGTGCTCGCCTGAGTGTGGCCGGGGCCGATCTTCTGGTGAAGACCCTCGATGCGCTCGAATCGGGCGCCCTCACGCCAATTCAGCAGGACGACGCTGAGGCTACTTACGCGCCGATCCTCAAAAAAGAAGACGGCCTGATCGACTGGACTCTGCTCGCGCCCGCGATCGTCAATCGTGCCCGCGGCTTTCTCCCATGGCCCGGCGCCTGGACGTGGTTCCGCGATCAGCGCCTTCACATCTGGAAGGCATGCGTCGCTTCCTCCGGCGAGGGAGCCTGCGGCGCTCTTACTGTCGAGGGCCGGCATCTGCTGGTGCAATGCGGCGCGAACACGCGTCTGGAGCTTATGGAGGTGCAACAGGAAGGCCGAAAGCGCATGAATGCGGAAGCCTTCCTGAACGGAATGCAGGTCGGGCAGTTTCGGCGAGCCGCGCCGGGAGAAAATGACATCCTGGGGAGGAAATCTTGAATCTGCCAGCGGGCTACCGCTATGCCGCAACTTATGCCGGCATCCGGAAAGATCCTCGCGACGATCTGGCTTTGATAGTCTGCGACGCGCGGGCGTCGATCGCCGCGGTGTTCACGCAGAATCGCGTCCAGGCGGCGCCGGTAAAAGTGGCGAAAGCTCATCTGGCGAAATCGCAGGGAACGGTCCGCGCGTTGCTGCTGAATGCGGGCAACGCCAACTGCGCGACGCGAACCGGCGACGCGGTGGCGGAATCCATTTGCGAGGCTTTGGCCGCGCAACTGGGCGTGCCGGTGGATCAGATCTTCCCGGCATCCACCGGCGTCATCGGGGTGGAGCTGGATGGTTCACTCATCGCGGCGAAACTTCCCCGGTTGCTGGCCGCTCTCTCGCCGCACGCCTTCGAGGACGTCGCTCGCGCCATCATGACCACGGATACACGCATGAAGACCGCGAGTCAGACGGTGGAGATCGAAGGCAGGATTGTTTCCATCGCGGGCATGACCAAGGGCTCGGGCATGATTCATCCAAACATGGCCACCACGCTGGGTTTCATTCTTACCGACGCGCTCATCGCGCCAATGCAGCTCAGGGCTATGCTGAGCGAGGCGGTCGCGCGCAGCTACAATCGCGTTTCCGTCGATGGCGACACCTCCACAAACGATACGCTGGCGTTCATTGCCAACGGCGCCTCAGGAGTTTTGCCGGCGGCCGCCGACCGCCAGCGCTTTCAGCAGGCGCTCGATTCCGTGGCCGAAAACCTGGCCGAGCAAATTGTCCGCGATGGCGAGGGCGCGCGCAAGCTGATTCGCATCGAAGTGGCCGGCGCGGCCGACGAACACGCCGCGGTACGTATCGCCCGGGCCATTGCCAATTCGCCGTTGTTCAAAACCGCGATCGCCGGCTCCGATCCAAACTGGGGACGGATCCTCTCAGCCGCGGGGAATGCGGGCGTAGCCTTCGACCCGGCGCGCGTAGAGATCTGGATGCAGGATACGGCGGTGTGCCGTGAAGGCCTTGCCGCGGATTTCTGCGAAGACGAGCTGAAGCGGAAACTGGACGATGCAGTCTGCACCGTGCGATTCGTAATTCAGGGCCCGGGCCGCGGCCAGGCACACTTCCTCACCTGCGATCTGACGGAGAAGTACATTGAGATCAATGCGAGTTATCGGACTTAGCGCAATTGTCCTGCTGCTCGCCGCGGCGTCCGCGCGGGCCGACTCTCACACGGACTCTCTCGATCTGATCGCTTCAATGACCGCCGCCCTCAGCGACGATGACGCTCCCGCGTTCCTGAAAGAACTCGACAAATCCATGCCTGGTTACGAGCGGCTGGAGCACGCCATCCCCGCATTGCTCGATCAAGGCGCCATTGCCTGTTCGGTACAACCGCTGACCGACGAGGGCGACGATACGCGGCGCGTTCTCGAACTCGACTGGTATATGGAGATTCGCAATCTCGATGAGACCGCGCCAATCATTCGCCGTCGCGAAGTGATTCACATTCGCATCGAGAAGCGCGACAAGCACTGGCGGGTCACATCGCTGGAACCGCTCTCTTTTTTCGACCCGCACGACTTCACACATAGATGAAACTACACACCGCCGCCGTGATCGCCCTTGCCACCATGGCGCCCGCCGTGGCCGCCGACCTAAATCTGATGCCCTGGCCGGAACGCGTCGCACCGGGCAGCGCCGCGCTGTCGCTCAATCGCTCTCTCTCGATCGGCCTGCAGGGCGGCGACGACCGCGTCAGCCACGCCGTCGAACGGTTCGTCGTCCAGTTGCGCCGGCAAACTGGAGTCTTTTTCGATCGCCAGCCCGCTGCCGACGCCACGCGGATTGTGGTTGCCTGCGCAAGCCGGGGCGCAAGCGTTCAGGAACTCGGCGAGGACGAAAGCTACCAACTTGTTGTCGACGGTCGCCAGGTACAACTCAATGCACCGAATCCACTGGGCGTCCTCCGCGGACTTCAGACGCTGCTGCAACTTGTTCAGGCCGGCGAGCACGGCTGGATCGTTCCTGCTGTTAGCATTGACGACCGTCCTCGCTTCGCCTGGCGCGGCCTCATGATTGACGTCTCCCGCCACTTCATGCCCATGGACACCATCCTGCGCAACGTGGACGGCATGGAGGCGGCGAAGCTTAACGTCCTGCACCTGCACCTCGCCGACGACCAGGGATTTCGCGTCGAAAGCCTGCGCTATCCGAAGCTGCAGCAGATGGGATCAGACGGTCTGTTCTACACCCAGGCGCAGATCGCCAGTCTCATCGCCTACGCGCGCGACCGCGGCATCCGCGTCGTCCCCGAGTTCGACATGCCCGGGCACGCAGCGAGCTGGTTCGTGGGTTACCCGGAGCTGGCGAGCGCGCCCGGCCCGTATCAGATCATCCGCGCCTGGAGCATTCACGATCCCTGCATGAACCCCACGCTCGATGCCACCTACGACTTCCTCGACGGGTTCATCGGCGAGATGGCCGGGCTGTTCCCCGACGCCTATTTTCACATCGGCGGCGATGAGGTGAACGGGGAGCAATGGAAGGCGAACACCCAGATTCAGACGTGGATGAAGGAGCACGGCATCAAAGACGATCAGGCGCTGCAGGCCTACTTTAATCGGCGCATTCAGGCCATCGTGGCGAAGCACGGCAAACGCATGGAAGGCTGGGACGAGATTCTCGATCCCACGCTGCCGAAAGACATCCTCATTCAATCGTGGCGCGGACAGAAGTCGCTCGCTGAGGCAGCGCGAAGGGGCTACGACGGGCTGCTGTCTTCCGGTTGGTACCTCGACCTGATGGAACCTGCTTCTCAACACTACCTTGTCGATCCGATGGACAAGGAAAGCGCGATGCTGAGCGAAACGGAAGCGAAGCACATCCTCGGTGGTGAAGCGTGCGAATGGGCGGAATATGCCGTTCCGGAGAACCTCGACAACCGCATCTGGCCGCGCATGGGCGCCATCGCCGAACGGCTCTGGTCGCCGCGGAATGTGCGCGATGTCGATTCCATGTATCGCCGGCTGAGCGTGTTCAGTCGCGATCTGGAATGGCGTGGGCTGCAGCATCGTCAGAATCCGCGTCTCATGCTGCAACGCCTGGCCGGCGATGGAGACGTGACGCATCTCGCGACGCTGGCGTCGGTGGTCGAGCCAGTGAAAGGTTACAAACGCGAGGAAACCAATCGGTACATGCAGCAGACGCCGCTAAACCGCATGGTGGATGCGGTGCCGCCGGAAAGCGACGTTGCGCGCGAATTCAACGCGCTCGCCGGCCAGGCGAAACGCGACAAGGCTGCGCGAGCGCGACTTCGCGAGACGCTGGAGAAATGGCGCGATAACGACGGGCAACTTCGCCCCCTGCTTGGCCAGTCGTTCCTGTTGCGTGAACTCATCCCGGTGTCGCAAAATCTTACGGCGATTGCCAACGCCGGTCTTCGCGCTTTGCACGAGATAGAATCGGGGCGCCGAATGACCAACAGCGCAAAAGCGCGCCAGCTCGCGGGTGTTGATGAAGCCGCAAAGCCGCAGGCCGAATTGCTGGTCATGATCACTACGGGAGTTCGCGCGCTGATCGCACAGGAAGGCCGCAGGTAGCGGTTAGCTACACTGAGAGCGTGCCCGAATATTGCACGTGCGGCGCGAAGCTCCCCGAAGATGCGCGCTTCTGCCACAAGTGTGGAAAGCCTCAGTTTGAATACCCGGTGGCTGATTCGGAGCCGGAAGTACCGCTGCCCGCGCCTGCGGCCGCCGCGGCTGCGAATTCCGATGAAATCAGCTTTCATAACCGAATCGCCGTTCGCGTCAGCTTCCTCGCCGCGCTGCTGGCGTTTCTCGTAACCGCTTTTCCGCTTCCGCCGTTCATCACGGTCATCCGGCTTCTGGTCTGCTTTGTTGCCGCCGGCTTTCTGGCTGTCTATATCTACAAACGGCGCACCGGTCAGACCATCACCATTCGCGGGGGCGCCAGGCTGGGCTGGATGACCGGCATCTTCTCGTTCACCATCGCCACCGTGCTGGTAGCCGGCACCGTGCTCTCGCTCTCCGCGTTTCGCGAGCAACTCGCCGGCAAGAATCCAGAAGTGGATCAGTTCATCCGCATGATGGACGACCGCGCCACCATGGCCGGCGTGCTGCTCATGGTGCTCATCATCCTGTTCGTTCTGTACACACTCCTGCCCATGGTTGGAGGGATGCTCTGCGTGAAAGTACTTGAGAAGGACGGATGAGGGGCGCGGCGCTTTTCGTTGCCCTCGCCTTCGCCGCCCACGCCGAATCGTTCACCGCGAAGTGGGCGCGTCCGCAGGAACCTTTTCGGATCGCGGGCAATATCTACTACGTCGGCTCGAACGATCTTGCCTGCTTCCTGGTGACGACGCCGCAGGGCCACATCCTCATCAACACCGGGTCCGAACGGATGGCGCAACAACTGCGTGCGAACGTCGAGAAGTTGGGTTTTCGCTTCACTGACATTCGATATCTGCTCACCGGACAGGCGCACGACGATCATGTGGCCGGCTTCGCTGCCGCGCGCACAGCCAGCGGAGCGAAAGTGTTCATCATGCAGGGCGACGACGACATCATGGAGCACGGCGGGCGTGGCGATTTCCGCTTCGACGGCGAAATCAGTTGGCGTCCATGCCATGTGGACCGCGTGCTGCACGATGGCGACACGGTGTCGCTCGGCGGCACAACTTTGGTGGCACATCTTACGCCCGGTCACACGAAAGGTTGCACCTCGTGGACAACCACGGTCGCTGAGAATGGCCGCGTGCTGAATGTCGTCATCGTCGGCGGCGTCAGTGTCAACCCCGGTGTGAAGCTGGTGAATAATCCGCGCTATTCTGCGATCGCCGCCGATTACCAACGCACCTTCCGCACGTTGCGCGCACTTTCCTGCGACCTGTTTCTCGGCTCGCACGCAGGTTACTTCGACATGGCAGGCAAGCTGGCGCGCATGAAGGCGGGCGCGCCGGAGAACCCGTTCATCGACCCGGCCGGCTACCGGCAATTCATCGACGCAAGCGAGGCAAGGTTCGAGAGGCTTCTCGCTGAAGAGCAGAAAAGATGACCCGATGGTTGGCGGCGGCGGTCTCGGCCGCGGCATTCGCGTTCACCGCATGGGCCCAGACGGACGACCTGCGCCAGGTCAATCTCGACAGCTTTGACTACGTCTGGAAGACGATTCACGACAAGTACTGGGACCCAAAGATGGGCGGCCTCGACTGGGATGCCGTTCGCGATCGCCTCCGGCCCGCGATGGAAAAGGCCCGCACACCCGCGGAGGCTCGCGCGGTGCTCGAGCAAATGCTGGCCACTTTAAAGCAGAGCCACTTTGCGATCCTCCCGACCGAAACCGCGCTTAACGTGGGCAGCAAGGGTGGTCCCGGCACGCTCGGAATCGACGTTCGTGTGATCGGGAAACAGGCCCTGGTCACAACCGTCGCTCCCGACTCTTCCGCGGCGCAGGCGGCTGTTCAGACCGGTTGGGAAATCTCACGCGTCGACTCGACCGCGATTAAGCCCATTATCGCCACGCTCGACCGCGCTTACGCCGAGTCCACGCTGCGCGAACTGACGCTTTCCCGGGCGGTGGAGCAGCATCTGCAGGACGGCATCGGGCAATCCGCCACCGTCACGTTCATCGACGGCGCCGACCGCCCGGAAGAACGGCGCCTGAAATTCACACCGCCGCCTGGTGTGCCCACCAAATTCGGCTACCTGCCGGAGATGTACGTGTCGTTCGAAGCAAGGCGGCTCGCCGGCGAAATCGGCTATTTCCGGTTGAATGTGTTTCTGGAGCCGGCTAAAGTGATGGATGCCTTCGGGAAGGCCGTCACCTCCTGCGCGGACTGCCGCGGTTTCATTCTCGACATTCGCGGCAATCCCGGAGGCATCGGCGCGATGGCCATGGGTCTGGCGGGTTGGTTTATCAACAAATCCGGCGAACGGCTGGGCACGCTGTACCTCCGCGGCAGCACGCTGAACTTCGTCATCTATCCGCGCGCGGAAACGTTCAACGGACCACTGGCGATTCTGGTGGACGGCGCGTCCGCTTCGACGTCGGAGATTCTCGCCGGAGGTCTGCAGGATCTCGGCCGCGCCCATATCGTCGGCTCGCGAACCGCTGGTGCGGCGCTGCCCTCGGTTATCGAAATGCTGCCCAACGGCGACGGGTTCCAATACGCCGTCGCCAACTACATCTCGGAAGGCGGCAAGGTGCTGGAAGGGCGCGGAGTCATTCCCGATACGCCGGCGTCACCCACGCGCGAGGCGCTCCTGCGCGACGAGGATACGGCGCTGAATGCTGCTATAGATTGGATTGATCGTCAGGGAAAGAAATGAACCGATTCGTATTCGTTGTGCTCGCCGGCTGCGCCGTGTTGCCGGCCCAGGAGAGTCTTCCGCCAGCGGCGGCCGTGCTCGATCGCTTTGTGGAGGTGACCGGCGGGAAGGCCGCTTATGAGAAACATCATAGTCAGGTAACAAAGGGCATCTTTGCCCTCCCCGCCCAGGGCATCACCGGCGATATGACGATGACTTCCGCTGAGCCCACGAAGATGCGAATGCGCGTGGACATCGGCGCAATCGGCACGCTGGAGAGCGGAACCGACGGCGCGGTGGTGTGGGAACTGTCGCCCCTGCAGGGGCCGCGCGTCGTGGAAGGCGAAGAGCGCGCCGACGAGTTGCGCGAAGCCCGCTTCAATTCTCCACTTTATTGGCGCGAGCAGTACTCGAAGGAGGAAACGACTGGAACCGAGAAGGTCGGCGACGACGATTGCGTGAAGGTTCTGGCGACGCCGAAGGACGGCGGTCATCCGGAAACGCTCTACTTCAGCCGCAAATCCGGGCTGCTGGTAAAGCAAACCGGAACGCGCGCGACATCGATGGGCGACATTCCTTACGAGAACTCCTTCGCCGACTATCGCAACGTGGATGGCACGCTGGAGCCTTTCAAAACCACGGAAAAAGCGGCCGGGCAGGACATCGAGCTCACTGTCTCGGAAATGAAGTTCAACGCCGAGGCGCCCGATTCGGCGTTCACTCCGCCGGCGGAGATTCAGGCGCTGCTGAAGAAGCAGCAGCCAGCGGCAGCAGCGGCATCGGCTTCCGCCAGAGCGGAAGCTCCCGAATCGACCGCGCATAGCGGTGGATTCACCATCTACATGGGCGGGAATCCTGTGGCTAACGAAACCTACTCGCTGACGCACAATAACGGACACTACGAACTTTCCGGTTCCGCGAAAGCTGACTTCGGCGCAATGAAAATCGAGATCGAACAATACCGCGTGCTCACCGACGATTCGTTTCACCCGTCCGAAGCGAGTGTCAAGGCGAAGATGGGCGCCGTAGATATGTCCGTGAGCACGAATTTCTCCGGAGGCATGGCTCACAGCGAAATCGACAAAGGACAGGGGCCGGAAAAGAAGGACGACCCGGCCAGTCCCGGCGACGTGGTGATTTCGCCGAACCTGCCGGTGTTTCCGTTTACCTTGCTCGCGAAACGCGTCAGCACATCGACGCAGAAGCCCCAGCACTTCGAAGCCTACGTGCTCGGGCAGGGCGAAGCGCCGCTGACCGTGGAGTACAAGGGCAGGGAGAAGGTGGCATTCGCGAGGCGAAGTGAGGAACTGAATCATTTCAGCGCCACGTTCACCCCGCCGCAGGGACAGGCCATAGCGGCGGACGTCTGGACGGAACCCGATGGCCGAATCATTCGGATGTCCGTTCCCGGCCACGGCGTGGACGTCTATCAGGAAGGCTACGAGCCCGCAGGCCGCAACGGAACCTCGCCGGGAGCGCCGGCGCAGTCCGGTACGGCGAATCCGAAGTAATAGCTCAGCCCATACCGAAATTCCCAGCTACCGGCCGCGATGCACGGACGGCCGCGGTGCGGGTCAAAACCTCGCCAAACCTCACGCGCAGACACTCGCTGTTCTAATACCGGGTAGGTCTCGACAACGAAGCGCGTCACGCCGATCACGGTCCCGACGGTCACCAAAAGAACCGCGGCAGTACGAGCACCTCGCAGGGCGACCGCGGCCACCGCAATTGTGAGCAATCCGACAGCGACCAGGGGCATCCCGGGGAAAGCGATGGACGCGTGTCGAATTCCGGAAGTCAGAGCGCCCGGCAGCACACCTTCGGCGAGGGGGAAAACATAGAGAAGAAGGGCCGAGGCTCCGAGCGCCAGCGCCGCCCAGACTCGCGACGCCGTGTCCAGTGCCAGCGCGAGCAGCACCGCCGCGGCCGGCAGCAATGGAAGTACATATCCTGGCAACTTGTTTCGCGAGACCGAAAAGAAAACCAGCCCCCACAGAAACCAAGCCAGCAGAAAACGTGCACGCATGTCACCGAACAATCGCCGCCGCAGGAGTGCAATCAGCGGCGTCCATGGAGCCAGTCCAGCCAGCAGCACGGGTGCGTAGTACCACCACGGTTGCACGTGCTGCGGAATGTCGCTGACGAATCGCGCGAAGTGCTGTTTCCAGATGAACTCGTCGAAAAATGCGCGGCCCGCGCGAGCGGAAACCACCGCATACCATGGCGCGGCCACCGTCAGGGCAACGCCGAGCATTACCAGCAGCGCCCGAATCCTGCGCCGTAGGAACCAGATCGCCGGCAGCAGCAGCACAAAAGGGACCAGACCCTTGGCGAGCGCGGCGAGGCCGATCAGAACACCGCTCGCCAACGCGCGCCGCCAGGACACTGCCGGACGCATCAAGAGCAACATGGCAGCGGCGAATGTCGCCGAAAGCGGCACGTCGGTTACGGCAATGCGATTGTAGGCAAGCCAGCCCACTGAAGTTCCGAGTATGGCCGCGGCGAACAGCGCGACACGCGATCCAAACTCCCGCGCCAGGATCGCGAAGAACGTCACGACGAACGCTGCGCCAAGTGATGCTACGGGCAGACGCGGCGCCAGATCCCCAGGAATGCCCAGGCGCGCTGCCCCGGCCGTCATCCAGTAAAGCAGCGGGGGCTTTTCAAACCATGGCTGCCCCCACAGCACGGGCATCACAAAATCACCGGAATGGGCCATTTCGAGCCCGATCGCCGCATACCGCGGCTCGTCCTTGCTGAGCAGACCACAGCGGTCGAGTCCGAAAAAGCAGAGCGAATAGAGCGCCGCGGCGCTTCCGGCGATCGCCAGAAGGCGAAAAAGGGGGCTGTGCTTCAACCTCCAGTGTCGTACATTAGTAAGCACATGGATATCAACAAGATTCTTGGAGAACTCAAGGCGGAACGTGACCAGATCGAAATGGCGATCCTGAGCCTGGAGCGATTACTGGCCGGCCGCGGTAAGCGGCGAGGCCGTCCTCCGGCCTGGCTAAGCCAGATCAAGGCCGTCGGACCCCGGCGGCGCGGACGGCCCCCGGGCAGCGGCACAAAGAAAGCGAAATAAGCGAGGCGCAGCAGAGAGCACCAGCTTCGGCCGCGTCGTCCCGGCCGCGGACGCTCACGGGGAGCAGATCTGTCGAAAAAGGCCCATTTCGTCAGCCAATTTGCGGCCTTTGCATTCGCCGCCGCAGGGGCGCTCACGGAGACTCGGTCGAATCGTTGCGTCATCCGTGATAGGTACCGAGAATGTTAGTGCTCGCCTCGAAGTCGCCGCGGCGTGCTGAGATCCTCCAAGGCGCCGGGGTGCCGTTCATCGTGCGTGCCGCGGACATTCACGAACAACGGGAGCCGGGTGAATCGCCAGAGAATTATGCGCGCCGCCTTGCTTTCGACAAAGCTGCGGCGGTGCAACTTGCACGGGATGAGGTCGCGCTGGGCGCAGACACCATCGTCGTCGTGGACGATCGGGTGCTCGAAAAACCCGCGGACGCCGCCGAGGCCCGGCGCATGCTGGCGCTGCTTTCCGGTCGCGAACACGAGGTGATCACCGGTATCTGCCTTCGCTCTGAGCACCGTTCCGTGGTGGATGCCGCAGTGACTCGCGTGCAATTTGCGCCGCTCAGCCCGCGCGAAATCGAAGAATATGTGGCCAGCGGCGAGCCCATGGACAAGGCGGGCGCCTACGCGATCCAGGGCCTCGCGTCTAAGTTCATCGAGCGGATCGAGGGCGACTATTTCAACGTGGTGGGATTGCCCATCGCACTCGTCTCCCGGCGTCTCCGCGAATTCGGATGACGATACGATGGAAGTAGTCCTTCCATGCAATTTCTTGCCGAAAGTCTCATCCAGCTCATAACTCAGACTTCCACGAATCTTCCGCCCGACGTGCGCGCGGCCATGGGAGACGCCGTGGCAACCGAAACACCGAACACACAGGCCTCCCAGGCGCTCAATATCATCGCTTCGAACATCGATATGGCCTACGGGGATGAAGGGGCCATCTGCCAAGACACGGGCATGCCGACTTTCATCGTGCATACGCCGGTCGGCGTGAATCAGCTCGACATGGCGCGGGCGATTCGCGAAGCCGTTCGCGAGGCAACCCGGCGCGGCAAGCTGCGGCCGAACTCGGTGGATTCGCTCACCGGGAAGAACAGCGGCGATAATCTCGGTCCGGAAACTCCCGTGACTCATTTCGAGCAATGGGAAGAAGACGAAATCGAAGTGAAGCTGCTGCTCAAGGGGGGCGGCTGCGAGAACAAGAACATTCAGTATTCGCTGCCGGCCAACCTCGATCACCTGGGCCGCGCCGACCGCGACCTCGAGGGCGTGCGCAAGTGTCTGCTCCACGCGGTGTGGCAGGCGCAGGGACAGGGCTGCGCACCTGGCGCTATCGGCGTGTGCATCGGAAGCGATCGAGCGCATGGCTATATGGTGGCCAAGATGCAGCTCTTCCGCACGCTCGACGACGTGAATCCCGATCCGCGTCTGGCGAAGCTGGAAGGGGAGATCATGGACGAAGCGAATCGGCTCGGTGTCGGCGCGATGGGCTTCGGCGGCAAGGTCTCGCTGATCGGCTGCAAAGTTGCCGCGGCGAATCGGCTGCCGGCCAGTTTCTTCGTCTCGGTGGCGTACGATTGCTGGGCGTTTCGGCGTCTCGGCGTGCGCCTCGATGCTTCCACCGGCGCGATCACGAAGTGGCTCTACCGCGATCCCGAGGCACCCGTTCAGAAGATGGCGGCTTCGTCGGGATTCCCGCTGACCGGCCGCGAGATCGCCCTGCGCGCTCCCCTTTCCGAGGAACAGGTGCGCGCGCTGAAGGTTGGCGATGTGGTCCTGGTTTCCGGGGAATGCTTCACGGGGCGCGACGCGGTCCATCACTACCTGATGCAACACGAGCCACCGGTGGACATGCACGGCGCGGTGTTGTATCACTGCGGACCCGTGATGCTGAAGAGCGGCGACGCGTGGCAGGTGAAGGCGGCGGGCCCCACCACCAGCATCCGCGAAGAGCCTTATGAAGCCACGGTGCTGGAGCGTTACGGCGTGCGCGCCGTGATCGGCAAAGGCGGAATGGGCGCGAAGACGTCGGCCGCGTTGCAGAAGTTCGGCGCGGTTTACCTGAATGCCATCGGCGGCGCGGCGCAGTACTATGCGCGGAACGTGAAGAAGGTACTCGGCGTGAACCTGCTGGAGCTGGGCATTCCCGAAGCAATGTGGCATCTGGAAATAGAGGACTTCGCCGCTATCGTCACCATGGACGCCCACGGAAACAGCCTGCACTCGGAAGTGGAGCAGCGGACTGGCGAACAACTGGCCGCGCTGCAGAAGGCCTGACCGCGGTGCTTTTGTTAAAATGATTGAAGCCGCTTCCGCGCGGCAAATCCTCCCTGGCCAGGTAGCTCAGCTGGTAGAGCGCAGCCCTGAAAAGGCTGGCGTCGGCGGTTCGATTCCGTCCCTGGCCACCACATTCCAAAGAACTTGTCAGCGGCCAGTTTCATAGGTTTCTAGCCAAGGGAACAATATGGGAACATCACGAACCGGTCCCTGCTTGCTTGTTCCCCATTCCCGCCATCATTCGCCACATCTCGCGAACCGTGTTCCCTGTCCTCGCAATGTGACTTCGCGATAGCTTTGCGTATCTCTCGGTCATCTTCAGACTGGAATGACCCAGAATGCGGGCCAGCTCGTAAGCATCACCGCCGTTCATCATGTACCAGCTGGCAAACGTGTGTCGGAGATCATGGAAGCGAAAGTTCCTGATCCCGGCGAGCCGGAGAACAGACTGAAAACTCTTGTCCACCCTCTGACGCTCACTTCGGGTACCCGGCCTCGGTGGAAAGATACGTTCTTCTCCGAGGATCCGAGCCTGGAAGTCGAGTTGCGCGCATCCGCCAGAGGGCTCTCATGACCCGATACCTCGTAGTATTGCTTATCCTGTTATTCACTTCTGTAGCCGCGAACGCCGACCTTGTCTTTGATCGCGGACTGCCCACAGCCAACCTGAATGACGCCGCCGGCGTCAACCGCAGCAATGTGGCTTGGGGATTTCCCACGCCCTGGGATGGCTATAACTGGGCTGTTGGCGACAATTTCAGCTTGGCCACGGGAGCCGATGTCACCGACCTTCGCGTATGGATTGTCGGCGCGGATGACCAGCCCCTTTCCTACATGTGGAGCGATCTGACCCTCTTCGGGGGCCCCGACAGCAGCAACATCAACGAACTTCTGAATGTTTCCACCAGTGGCGCCGACCCGAACGTGAAGATCTCGCCTGTGCAATATGTCGGCGGCGTTGACTATCAGAATAGCTCCGGCGGTTTCGACCAGATATACCAGGTAGACTTCCTCCTGAACTGGCCAGTTCTTGGTGGCACCACATATGATTTCTTTGTCGGTGGCACACCCACTGCCAACAACACGAATAGCGACAGTCCGTTCCTGCACGCCTCGAACGCCGCACTGAGCGGTTCGACCCAACAGGGCGCTGATAATCTGATGGGATATCTTGCCTACGATTCGTCGAACGACGTCGTCGGCTGGGGCACCTGGGATTCGAATGGAGACGGCTGGGACAAATCCAGCGACATCAACGTCCAGGTGATCACCCCTGAGCCTTCCGCGATCACCCTTCTGATCTCCATGCTTGGCGTTGTCGGATTGGGAGTATTGGGCCTGCGACGCAGGACGTAGAGAGTCGGCATTCTCCAAGCGGTTCAGATAAGACCGTTTGCTCCCGATTCAGCGATAGTCCCGGATCATGAGCTGTAGAACACAGAGTTTGCAATACCTCAACGCCTTCTCCAACGGGTTCTCGTGTTATCAGTGTGAGTTAGGCGTATTACTCTAACGGCGCTGGACATGACCGCGATAGCAATCAACCAGCGGTTTGCTGGTGGATGGCTGGATGAGACAGTGCTCAAATCTTAATATAGATCGAACACTCTCGCTGCGCCCGCGCAAGGACTGCTGGCACCTGGAGAACTCATGAGGAACAAGGGGCTGGCACTAATCGCTGAATGGGGTGCCTCATAGGAAGCGATATCCGCCATTACCGGAACCAACCTCCGGGAGCTTCTGATAATGCCAGATATCGTTCACCTTCGGCCCGCCGCCCCTGCGAGTTCCCGAGAATCCCGTTCTTCGGCCCCAGCACATGCCCGAGATGGCGTCTTCAACGTGCTCAACTACGCGAACATCGCTTGCTGCGCACCGGCCGACAACGCGGAATACAATGAGTCCTTGGCAATCGTCAGGAGGAATTTGTGAAGCGCAGAGAGTTCCTTGCCAGGAGTACGGTCGCTGCGGGGCTGGCTGGCTCTTCGAACTTGCTCCCACCACTCGTGGCCGCCCCAACGCCTGCTCCTGAAGCGCCGATGGCGCAGGAGGAGACTCGCTCGATGGAGTATCTCCGGCGAGCGCGGCAAGACAAGTTCCTGCCCAGGCCGCCAGTCGTCAGG